>Ga0105046_10001285_pt1 | contig 38398 bp, 36 predicted proteins | sample MAT03_FD_78385 | JGI IMG/M metagenome (GOLD analysis project Ga0105046, IMG submission 78385) | Freshwater microbial communities from Lake Fryxell liftoff mats and glacier meltwater in Antarctica - MAT-03 (megahit assembly) | ecosystem: Environmental > Aquatic > Freshwater > Ice > Liftoff... | reverse complement strand
GCGCTCCTACAGTGCGCTCCTACGCGGGAGCTTCCGCGCAGAGATAGCGGCTGAGCCGGAGCAGGCCCTCGGTATCGAGGGCGCAGTAGCGGGTCAGTTCCGCCGCGAGGACGGCCCGCCGTTCGGCCGTCGTCTCCGGCCGCCGGGCCTCGAACCAGGCCGCGCTTGCCGCGTTGCCATCCTGCAGCTCGCCGGCGCCATAGCTGAGGTCCGGCGCGAGCACGGGCAGGATCCTCTTGAGCGACCAGGAGCCCTGCATGGCGGGGTGATAGAAGTGCCGGCGCGTCACGGGATGGAGGTCGACCACCCGGGCTCCGACGAGCCCCAGCCGTGGACTCAGATCGGGAAAGCGCACCGCGAGGGCTGCGATCACCCGTTGCTCATAGCCCGTGTAAACCAGAACGGGCCCCGCCTCGTCCAGCGCCGCCAGGAGGGCCTCAGCACAGCCCCGGCTCGGGTCCGCGCCGCTCAGATCCAGAAAGCGCCGGTGTTCGGTCCGGCCATCGGCAGCAACGAGGTGACAGGAGAACTGGAAAGGCAGCGCCTCGTAAGGTCGCGTACCCGGAAACAGCGGCACGGCCGGCCCGATGGTCTCGAAGTCGAGAAAGTAACGGGGAAACTCCAGACCCCGGACAAAGTCGCCCACCGCCGGGTCCAGCTGGGGAACGCCGGACCGGGTCACCGCCTGGATACGCTGATGATCGGCGCGAGTCAGCCCTTCGGCAGGCACCTCCCGCAGATCGCGATAGCCCGCCGTGACCAGGCTGCCGAGCAGCTCCCGGTCGCCGCCCAGGGACTGCACGGGGTAAGCCACCTCACCCGGCCAGCAATGCTGCATGAACGCGCATTCGTAGGGTGTTACGCAGCGTTTGCCCGGCGCGACGGTGGGCTCCCGGGCGCCGGCAGCCGCGGCCTGGGCGGCCGCCAGCCACTCGGGAACCCTGGCCTGCAGGGCCATCACTTCGCGGGTCACGTCCTGCTCCACCAGCAGACCCCGGTAGTCACCGTTACCCTGGTAGACGAACTGGTTATCGATATGCGCCAGCGCCATGCGCCTGAATTCCAGGCCGGCACCCCGGGCTACCCAGGCCTGGATTGCACAATCGGTGAGATGCTCCGGCTTCAGGCTGGTGGAGGACTTCACCTCGATGGCCTGGGCGCCCGCCGGATACCGCAGGAGCACGTCGAGGCGGACGAGGATACCCTGATGCTGGAAGGTGGCCTCATAGATCGGCCGGGTATCGGCTGGATCGGCCAGCAGCTGCGCCGTGCGCGTGACTGCGGCGCCGAGACCGCCGTCGTACTCGAGCAGATGCCCTGCCCCATGCACCGCACTGTAGAGTTCCTGCGCCAGCTCGCCCACAGCATGCCCTTGGCTGAACGCAGCCTGGGTGCTGGCCGAGACCCGGGCAAGCCCTGGCTGGTGGACTTCCAGCCACAGCCGTCGCTCGCACTGGAGCGCCGCCATGACTCTGGATTTCGAGAGGCGGGCCGTCATGCTTTAATGCCTCGGAAGCGGACTTAAGGAACGTGTCATGCCCACTGCCCTGTCATCAGTATCGCTGCCCCGGTTGTCCCGCGTTCTGCTCATCATCGGCAGTCTGTCCCTGCTCACCGCCACGCAACTCAGCGCCCTGGGTTTTCACGCCCTGAAGAACGTTCTCACACCGGCCCAGCAGGCGTCCTGGCACTGGGCCACGGAGCTCCAGTTTTACCACTCCCTGGGCCTGATTCTGCTCGCCCTGATTGCCCCGCGCCTCGGCAACTCCCCCCTGGTGGCCTGGGCTGGTGGCCTGATGGCCCTGGGGCTCGTGCTGTTCTCGGGCACGATCTATGTGAACTCCCTCGGCCTGGCCCCGCTGGGCCAGTTCGCCCCGCTGGGTGGCGGTTCCTTCATGCTGGCCTGGCTCCTCGTCGCCATCGCGGCGTTTCGCACCCGGACAGAAGCCCCCTGACATTCAAGCCACTGGAGTCAATACTCATGCGCCTCACCCGATCTGCCCTCACCATCCTCACCCGTCGCGGCCTGCTTGCCCTCACCGCCGGCCTGGCAGCGAGTATCGCGCTCGCAGGCTGCACTGCCAGCCCAACCGCGCCACCGAAGAAAGTGCTGGTGGCCGGGGCCACGGGCCAGACGGGCAGCCTGATCGTCAGCGAACTGCTCGCCAGTGGCTACGAGGTCCGGGCGCTGGTGCGGGACACGGCCAAGGCCCGCAAGATGCTCGGCGACAAGGTCGAGCTCGTGCAGGGTGACATCAAGGACCCGGCCACGCTGGCGAGCGCCTTCGCCGGCACCGACGCGGTGATCTCTGCGGTGGGCGCCCGGGGTGCGAAGGGCCCGGACCGGCCTGAAGCGATCGACTACCAGGGCGTCAAGAACCTGGTGGACGCTGCCGTCGCCAGCCGGGCCCGGCAGTTCATCCTGGTTTCGTCCCGTTCGGTCACCCAGCCCGACAACTCGCTGAACAAGCTGTTTGGTAACGTGCTCATCTGGAAGCTCAAGGGTGAAGACGCCCTGCGCGCCAGCGGCGTGCCCTACACCGTGGTGCGGCCGGGGGGACTGCTGAACGCGGCAGGTGGTGACAAGGACATCGTCTTCGAGCAGGGCGACACGGTCAGCGCGCAGACCACCATCACCCGGGCCGACGTCGCCCGCGTCTGCGTCGCTGCGTTGAAGTACCCGGAAGCCCGCAACCGCACCTTCGAGATCAGTGCAAGGGCCGGCCCGCCGGTGACTGACTGGCGCGCAAAGTTTTCTGCCCTAAAACCCGCCTCACGCCCGTAGGAGCACCGACCGGCGCTGAACTCTCCTTACTTTCTTCGGGGTTTATCCCGCGCTGTGAGGCGGCGTCGGCGCAACAGACGTTCGCCACGCATGACGTGCAGCACATAGACGCGCCGACCAGCGTACCGATAGAAAATCCGACAAGGCGGTTCGACAAGCTGTCGATAGCGCCCGCCTTTCAGCTCCTGCGGCTTTGAACCGCTCTCCGGATGCGCCCGAAGTTGCCCGACGTGGGTAAATACCCGCTGGACGAGACTACGAGCTGCCTCCGGGTTATCCAGCGCTATATGGTCGGCTATCGCGTCGAGATCGCTCAGTGCTGGTTCGGTCCAGATTACTTCAGCCATCGCGCCAGATGCGACTTGGCCTTGGCATGGGACAAAACGCGACCTTGCTCCACGGCTCGCTCACCACGAGCGATGCCCTCAAGTAACGTGATGCGTCGCTTCAGTCCCTCATAACTCTCGACATCAACCAGATAGGCGCTAGGGACGCCATGCTGAGTGATCAAGATCGGCTCCCTGGCGCGCTCCAGCTCGGAGAGCAACTCACTGGCTTGACGCTTCAGGGTCGTAACGAGTTCGATGCGCATAAAGTGATACTAAAGTGCCACTTTTAGAAGCGCAACCGCTGACTGCAGGAATAAGTTGAAGCGCCGCCGTTTCTCGTCAAAACAACAAGATTTGAACCTTGGGTTCAGGGAAGGTCAGCGCGAAGGGCAGTGGGTTATAGGGGGTCGCGGGTGAACCCGCTCCTACGGGAGATCAGTGCGGCGCCAGACACCGTCCTGCCAGTTGATCTCCCAGGCGGGCCAGTAGGTGTCGTCCAGCTTCAGCGTCAGCACTTCCAGCTGCTTGTTCCAGGTCATTGTGGTCAGGCGCACTGCATCCCGGTTGCGCTTGGCGCGCACCACGTTGATGAATTCATCCAGATCCGCGACAGGGGTGCCGTCAACCTGCGTGATCCGCCGCCCGGCATACAAACCATAGCGGGAGGCTGGCGAGCCAAAGGCGAAATAGGAAACGTACACGCCCGTCCGTTCCACGCCCCGCTGGGCGGCCATGTCCCGATAGGGCGCCTGCAGAAGTGCGCCCGCCCACATCACCGCGCGGCGCACGCCAGCGCCATCCAGGACCACCGTCGCCACGTCGAGCAGGCGGACCTGCCCGTCCCGGAAAACCTCGACAACCACGGTTGGTTTCTGGGCGCGATCTTCCACCTCGCGAAAGCGCGTTGCCGGTTCGCCGTCGATGGTCAGCAACAGGTCACCCGGCTGGAAGGCGCCGGCAGCGGGCGTGCCGGCCACTGTCCGGGCCACGCTCAGCAGGCGCCGGCGCTCCGGGTCGTGGTCACCGATCCGCTGCACCCAGTCGGCGGGCAGACCCAGCCGCCGCGCGGCCGCCAGGGGCATCTGCGTCCACTCCACCTCGAGGGATCTCAGTTCCCGGCCCGTCGCGACGAGCTCCACCAGCTCGCGCACATACTCCACCGGCAGGCCGCGGCTTTCCTGGGCAAGCTCGCCCGAACCCTGCCACGCAAAGCTCGCCCAGAGCGCGGCCACCTCGCCTTTTGCATTCACGACCACGCCGTCCAGATCGCGAGGGCCGCTGACGAGGTTGAGGGTCTCCAGATTCGATTCCCGGAACCGCATCGTCCGCGACAACGGGTAGGACACCGCCTCAAAAGAGGCGAAGACTGCGGCCTGGGAGGCTAGGGTTTCGCCCTTGCGCAGGCCCGCAACCCACAGGTCATCTCCCGGCTTGGGTACCCGCGGGGCGAAGCGCGCCGCGGTGACTGTCGAGCCCGCAATCAGCGCCGGATCGTAGGCCACGAGCGCGAGGTTGTGGAGCGGATGGAGGTAGGCCACGCGGCCCGGAATCTCGAGCGAACCGCCGAAGGTCAGGCGCACATCGCCGATAGCCTCGGGGATCGTATTGCGATCCACCACAACGTAGCCCCGCTCGGCATCAACCACGAGGCCCGTCCCATAGTAGTGCTGCTCGGACACGCCCGAGACTATGTAGGGCATGTCGAAGTTGACCAGCACGAGGGAGGGCGCAATCTTGCGTAAGCGCGCGTCGGGCTGGTCGACGAAGCGGGCCACGCCACCTTCCGGTGCCGGTGACGGCGGTCCCGGGTCCAGAGTCCGGCACGGCCACTCTCCAAGCCGGTCGTCCCGGCGGCAGCGCACGGCGGGAAACCAGCGCCGGTCCATGCGCACCACCCGGACTCTGCTGGATCCGGGCTCGTCCAGGGTAATGAAGCGCACTGTGAACCGCTGCTGATCAGCCTTGCCCGCCAGCAGGCGCTCCAGGTCGTCCAGTTGTCTAACGGGCTCCCCGTCGATGCCAACGATAACGCTACCCCGGGGGATACCGGCCGCAGCGAAGACAAAGCCCGGGTTGGCGACGAACAGCCCTTCGGGAGCCCGATTGAAATGTCGCGCCTGCTGATAGGACAGGTTATTGAGCACAGCATCGCCGAACTGCAGGTACTCATCCGGGCTGACCTGATACAAGTTCCCGACCGTCAGGGTGAAGACCAGTTCGCGCCCACCCCGCTCCACGCCCAGGTTCACTGCCTGACCGACGCGGTCATCCAGAATGCTGTCCAGTGGCGCGAACTCGGTGAGGTACTCCGCGTTGACTCGCACGAGGATGTCGCCGACCTGGAGCTTGCCATCGGCAACGCTACCGGGCAGGACCTCCCCCACCACCAGCATGCCGATCCCGTCAGGAAATCTCGCCCGAACAGCCCGCTCCGTGGGCTCCCGCAGGCCCAGCCGGCGTAACTCGTCGAAGGCCGTGTAGCGGAAGATCGTCCCGAGCGTCCCGCGAGTGACAGGCTCCCCCGCCTGGAGCAGCTTCAGTGCCCGCTGCACCCGATCGAGTGGCAGGAAGAAACTGGACGCCGCCTGGGTGCTGGCCCCGGCATTGAGAGCTATCACCCGCCCCTCAATGTCGATGACGGGAGCGCCGGACGAACCGCCGGACGTGGAGGACGCCGCCTGCAGGTAGAACGTGTTGAAATCGTTGTACTTCCCGCGCCCGTAGTCCGGCGCTTCCCGCCGCAGGCGTGCCAGGGTGCCGGAGAGGATGGACAGCTGCTCGCCGTCGTCGTTGCCGATGACGCGGATTTCCCGGCCAATCTCGGCGCCGGCGGGGTACAGCGGCAACGCCTTGGGCTTGATGTATCTGAGCGCCGCCGGATCGTAGCGATAGAAGCCGAAATCATGAACCGGATCCCGATAGACAGGTATCAGCTCCACTTCCTCCTGATTGTTGAACAGGCCCTCGGCCCGCACCGGACCGGCGGTGACCACGTGGCGATTGGTGAGGATCAGCCCACGTTCCGCGTCCACGACGAAGCCCGTGGCCTGGCTCGATTCGTTCCACTCCGTGTCGAAGGCCCGGGTGCCATCCACCTGGATGGACACCACCGACGGCGCTATGCGCTCGAGGGTCCTGCGCCAGGCCGCCGGCTCCACGCCATCGGCGCCCTGGACGGCCGGCGAGAGCAGCGCGAACGCCAGCAGTAAATGCCCACTGAAGGACCGGTTAGAGCCGCAGCTCATGCCCGAATGCCGCCTGGAACTCCGTCGCGAGGGAAGCAGGGGTGAAGTGATGGTTCTGCGTGCCCTTGTGGGCGATCTTGAGCGCGCCGAGCAGGGACGCCAGGCGACCCGTATCCGCCCAGGGCAGATTACGGGTGATGCCGTACAGAAGTCCCGCACGGTAGGCGTCACCACAGCCCGTTGGATCGAGAACCGCACGGGGCTTTACGGCGGGAATCTCCATACGCTCGCCACCAGCCCAGATGGTCGAACCCAGTGCGCCGTGGGTCACGATCAGGGCCTTGACCTTGCCCGCCACCTCGTCCTCAGTCCAGCCCGTACGATCGGTGAGCAGGCGGGCCTCATAGTCGTTCACGGCGACCCAGGTTGCCCGGTCAACGAAGTGACGGAGGTCGAGGCCGTCGAACATGGGCAGTCCCTGGCCCGGGTCGAAGATGAAAGGAATGCCGGCGTCGTGCAGCTGCGCCGCGTGCTCCACCATGCCCTGCCGCCCGTCAGGGGACACGATGGCCAGCGTAATGCCGGCGTCCGACCGCGCCGCACCAACGGGCACGGTAATGCGATGCGCTTCATTCATGGCACCGGGATGAAACGCGGTGATCTGGTTATCGTCCAAGTCCGTGGTGATGTAGGCCTGTGCCGTCAGCATCTCGGGCACTTCCAGGACGTGGGACAGGTTCACGCCCTGGCGGGCAAGCCAGGCCCGGTAGGGGCCGAAATCGCTACCCACCGTCGCCATGATGCGCGGGTCGCCACCCAGCAGCCGGAGGTTGTACGCGACGTTGCCGGCGCAGCCGCCAAACTCGCGGCGCAGTTCCGGAACCAGGAACGAGACATTCAGGATGTGGATCTGGTCCGGAAGGATGTGTTCCTTGAAGCGGCCCGGGAACACCATGATGTTGTCGTAGGCTATCGAGCCACAGATCAGCGCAGACAAATGGACACTCCTAATGCGGGCCCAATGAGGGCCTAAGGGAGGCGGACAGGTGGGGAGTCGGCCCGGCTCTGCCAGGTGAGGTCCAGCTGCCTGGCAGCCCGCACCTCGTCGAGACGCCGCACGGGCAGGGTCAGCGGGGCGCTCTTCACCGCTGCGGCGTCTTTGAAGGCCAGATCACGGATGTCGATGAGTGCCTGGGCAAAGGCGTCCAGCTCCTGCCGGGCTTCGCTCTCCGTGGGCTCGATCAGCAGGCACTCGGGGACCAGCATCGGAAAGTAGGTGGTCGGGGCGTGAAAGCCCTTGTCGAGCAGTGCCTTCGCGAAGTCCATGGCAGAGACTCCGGTATCCCGCGTCACGTCCTTCAGTGAAATGATGAACTCGTGACTCGCACGGCGCCGGGGGAACGCGGGGGCGAAGCCGGCATCGGCCAGACGCTTCATCAGGTAGTTGGCGTTCAGCGTCGCATAGCCGGAGACGCGGCGCATGCCTTCGGCACCCAGCAGGCGCATGTACACATAGGCCCGGAGCAGAATCCCGGCGTTACCCATGAAGCCGGAGAGCCGGCCGATACTCTTGGGACGCTCGGCTTCGGCCAGCCAGCGGTACTCGTGGCCAGCGGCGCCGTCCCGGCGACCGACGATCGGGATGGGCAGAAAGGGTTCCAGCCGGTCGTTTACCGCGACGATGCCCGCCCCCGGTCCGCCGCCGCCGTGGGGCGTGGAGAAAGTCTTGTGCAGGTTGATGTGCACGACGTCAAAGCCCATTGCTGCCGGAAGCGTCCGGCCGAGAATCGCGTTGAGGTTGGCGCCGTCGTAGTACAGCAAGCCGCCCGCGCCGTGCACGACCTCGGCAATCTCGGCAATCCGCCGCTCGAAAACACCCAGCGTGGAGGGATTCGTGAGCATGATGCCCGCCGTCCGCGGTCCGACCACCTGGCGCAGAGCAGCCAGGTCCACGTCGCCGTCGGGGCCCGTGGGAATCTCCACCACGGCACAGCCGCACATCGTGGCAGTCGCAGGGTTCGTGCCGTGGGCAGCATCGGGCACGATGATCTGGTCGCGGGCCGTGTCGCCCCGCGCCCGGTGATAGGCCCGGATCATCGCCACGCCGGCAAACTCACCCTGTGCTCCCGCCATGGGTGTAAGTGACACGCCGCTCATGCCCGTGGCCGCCTTCAGCATCTCCTGGAGGTCGAAGAGACACTCGAGAAAGCCCTGGGCATGCGCCTCGGGTTCGAGCGGATGACGATCGAGAAAGCCCGGCAGCATGGCGAGCTTGTTGGCGGCCCGCGGGTTGTACTTCATCGTGCAGGAACCCAGCGGGTAGAAGTGCGTATCGATCGAGAAGTTCAGCTGCGAAAGCCGCGTGAAGTGGCGCACCACCTGGAGCTCAGACACCTCCGGAAGGGGTGGCGGCGTGCGACGGATCAGGCCCGCCGGCAGGTCGTCCGTGCCTGCGGCCACGGCAGGCGCCTGGGAGGGAGCCCGACGCCCGGGACGGCCCTGGTCAAAGATGAGGGGTTCACGCATCAGGCTGCAACCGCCACGCCCAGCACGCCAGCAAGAGCCAGCCGATAGGCGGCAATGTCTTCAGCAATCCGTAGCTCTGTCGCACAGACCAGCACGGCAGACCCCAGTTCCGGAAAATCGGCGGAGAGATCATAGCCACCGAGAATGCCGGCAGCGGCGAGTTGCTGCAGCACCGGCGCGACAGGCCTGGGCAGGGTCAGCACCGCCTCGTGGAAGAAGGGTCCAGGCGGCGCCGTGACGCCGCCAACGCTGCACAGCGCAGCCACCAGGTCCCGGGTGTTGGCATGGCACTGGGCAGCGACCCGCCGCAGTCCCTCGCTGCCGACCAGGGACAGGTAGATGGTTGCCGCGGTCACCATCAGGCCCTGGTTGGTGCAGATGTTCGAGGTGGCCTTCGACCGGCGGATGTGCTGCTCCCGGGCCTGGAGAGTGAGCGTGAATCCCGGACGACCGTCCACGTCCAGGGTACCGCCGACGAGCCGGCCCGGCATCTGCCGGACCAGGGCCTTGCGACAGGTGAGAAAGCCAAAGTAAGGGCCACCGGAACTGAGGGGAATACCGAGGGGCTGGCCTTCACCGCAGGCGATGTCCGCACCCTTCTCGCCCCAGTCGCCGGGGGGTTTCAGCAGGGCCAGTGCCGTGGGGTTGCACGCGGCGATGACCAGCATGCCCCGGGCATGGGCCCAGTTGGTGAGTTCGTCGACGGGTTCGAAGCCGCCAAGGAAATTCGGGTAGGGAATACAGACAGCGGCGAACTCCTGGCCATCCAGGTCGGCGAGTGCGTCCAGGTCGGTGCGCCCTGCCGTTGCCGCCATTTCTACCAGCTCGATGTCCTGGCCCGCCACCAGGGCACGGGCCACTTTCAGCCAGACCGGGTTTATATAACGGGGGACCGCGATCCGGCGGGCCCGCGCCTGCCGGGCACAGCGCACCGCCATCAGGCAGGCCTCGGCAAAGGCAGTGGCCCCGTCGTAGAGCGACGCGTTGGAAACCTCGAGACCCGTCAGCCCGGCCAGCATGGACTGGTATTCGTAGATGAGTTGTAGCGTGCCCTGGCTGGCCTCCGCCTGATAGGGCGTGTAGGCGCTGTAGAACTCACCGCGCGTGGCGATCTCCCAGACGGCGGCCGGAATGTGGTGCTCGTAGGCGCCGGCGCCCAGAAAACAGAGCGTCGCCCGGTTGCGGGCCGCACGCTCGCGCATGAGCCGGGTAACGGCGGCCTCGGAAAGGCCCACGGGGACTGCGGCCAGGCCGTCTACCCGCAGCGCTGCCGGGATCTCATCGAACAGATCTTCGATGGTGTGGGCACCAATCGCGCCCAGCATGGCGGCAGTGTCTTCAGTGGTGTGGGGAATGAACGGCACGAACGTCCTGTCCTGAAACTAGTCGGCAGCGTCGAGCAACGCGGTATAGGCCGAGGCGTCGAGCAGCCCGGTCAACTGGGAGTCAGCGGCCTGCAGGCGCACGAGCCAGCCCGCGCCGTAGGGATCGGTGTTCACCAGCTCCGGCTCGGCGGTCAGCGCCGGGTTCACGGCGCGCACGGCACCGGCGAGCGGGGCGTAAACGTCCGACGCCGCCTTGGTGGACTCGACAACTGCCATCGCCTCACCCGGCTTCAGTGCCCGGCCGACTTCCGGCAGTTCGACGTAGACCAGCTCGCCCAGCTGCTGCTGGGCGTGATCGGTGATGCCGATGACGACGGTCCCGTCGTCTTCCCGGCGCACCCACTCGTGTTCCACGGTGTACTGGAGCTGCTTCGGCACATTACTCATGCGGCTGGTCTCCTGCAGTGGTCCCTGTTATTCGACGAGTACACGGCCGTTGCGGACGAAGGGCGGGCGAACGATGCGGGCAGCGCGCAGCGCCGAGCGAATCTCCACCTGACATAACCCAACCGCAGCTACCGGCACCCGGGCCAGAGCGATGGACCGTTCCATGGTTGGGGAAAAGCCGCCGCTGGTAATCACACCCTCACCGGCAGGGGTGACCACCCGCTGACCGTGGCGCATGATACCGCGATCCTCCAGCAGCAGGCCGATCAACTTCTCAGATACGCCTGCCGTCTTCTGCAGCTCCAGGGCAGCGCGCCCGCGAAAGTGCCGGTCGGCAGGCTCGAAGGCCACGGTCCAGGCGAGCGCCGAGGTGAGTGGGGAAGTGCCGGCGTCCATATCCTGCCCGTAGAGGTTCAGCGCCGCTTCCAGACGCAGCGTGTCACGCGCTCCAAGACCGCAGCGCTGCACCCCGGCAGCGGCCAGCGCCCGCCACAGGACAAGGCCCGCCGGTTGGGGCAGGACCACCTCGAAACCGTCTTCGCCGGTGTACCCCGTCCGGGCCACGAACACGTCGTCCTGCAAGACGGAGCCAAAGGGCTGCAGCGCCAGCGCGGCCACGCCGAGCCCAGCGGGCAGCAGGGGCGCGACCCGCTGGCGCGCGGCTGGCCCCTGGACGGCGAGCATTAGGAGATCGTCCCGATGCCGGAGGACAACGTCATCCCGGTCCGCAATGCGCGCCAACCAAGCGAGATCCTGCGCCCGGGTTGCGGCGTTGACGATGAGCCGGTAGCGATCATCCCCCGTCCAGTAAGCAATGAGATCGTCCACCACACCGCCAGCGTCGTTGAGCATGCAACTGTAGAGCCCCTGGCCGGGCTGCCGCAGTTTCGCAATGTCGTTGGCCAGCAGGCGCCGGAGAAACGCTGTGGCATCGGGGCCCATAACGTCGACGACGGTCATGTGTGAGACGTCAAAGAATCCACAGGACTGGCGGACCGCGTGATGTTCTGCCAGCGCGGAGCCGTAGTGCAGCGGCATGTCCCAGCCCCCGAACTCCACGATGCGGGCGCCCGCTGCAACGTGTTCGGCGTAAAGCGGTGTCTGGTGTCCCATGGTTCTGTATCCCGTCAGTTCAGTGCTGGTGCGGCGGCAGCCAGCGTATGCATGGCATAGGCCACGCGCTCTTCCACAGGCGCGCCTGCCGCCTGGCGCTCTACCAGCGCAAGACGGGGGCGCAGTCCGCAGCGATTGGCAATCTGGATATTGAGGCCCGGTCGTGCATTGAGTTCCAGCAGCATCGGGCCCTTGTCGCGATCGAGCACTATGTCGACGCCGAGATAGCCAAGCCCGGTCAGCTCGTAACACCGCGCAGAGAATTCCAGCAGGTACGGCCACTGGGGAAGCTGCAGGCCCGCAATGGCAGCACCAGTGTCCGGGTGTTCCGTCACGGGGGAGTTGCCTATGACCCCGTGGGTGGTCAGGCCTGTGGCCAGATCAAGCCCCGCGCCCACGGCACCCTGGTGCAGATTCGCCTTGCCATGGGAGCGCCGCGTGGGCAGACGAACCATGCAGAGCACCGGGTAGCCGCGAAACACGATGACCCGGATATCAGGAACGCCCCGAAAGGAGTGCTCGGTAAAGGTGGAATCGAACTTCACACAGTACTCAACCAGCGCCACGTCCCGGTGCCCGCCCAGACTGTACTGCCCGCTGATGATGTTCGACAGGTGGTGTTCGATGTCGTCCTCGCCCAGGATCGAACCATCGACCAGGCGGTAGACGTTCCGCTCCTTGACCCGTGCCGAAACCACGAGAATCCCGTCCCCGCCAGAGCCCTGCGCGGGCTTCACGACGAAATCCCGGTGCGCGGCGACCATCTTCGGCAGCTCCCGCACCTCCCGATGACTGCCGATCACACCGTAGAGCTCAGGCACCGGAAGGCCCGCCGCCATGGCCAGGCGCTTGGTGGCCAGCTTGTCGTCCACCAGCGGATAGAGGCGCCGGGGGTTGTACCGCATGATGTACTCGCAGTTGCGCTCGTTGAGTCCGAGCACGCCGTTGGCCTTTAGCTTGCGAATCAGTGCCAGCATCAGCGCATGAGAGCTGCAAGGGACTTGAATCGCACCAGCTCCAGCAGCCGATAACCACTGTAGCGTCCCAGCAGGAGGCAGATCGCGAGCACCCAGAGCAGCAACTCCGGGAAGACAAAGAACAGATGTTTCAGCACGTTGACGTCCATGACGCTGAAACAGATGGCCGCCACGATCAGGCTGCCCACCCCCTGCTGGATCGCCTCGGCAGGACCACGTTCCTCCCAGACTATCGACATGCGCTCGATGGTCATCGTGAGAATAACCATGGGAAACAGGCCTACGGAAAGGCCCATGTCCAGGCCAAGTTGATTGGCGACGATGCTGATCAGCGCCATCAGCATCACGACGATGATCAGCACGGAGGCGAGCCTCGGCACCAGCAGGAGGCGCAGGTTCTCCATGAAGAAGCGGAACAGCAGGCCGATACTGACCACCAGTGAGAACAGGATGACGCCGGCCAGCACCTGGGTTTCACGGAAGGCCAGCGCCACCAGGACCGGCATGAAGGTGCCAAAGGTCGTGACGCCAACAATGTTGCGCAGGACCACGACCACCAGTGCGCCCAGCGGAATCATCAACAGCACCGCGTACACAGCCTGAGTCTGGATCGGCAACGAAAAGAGGGAGAAGTCGGCAATCCGCGACTGGACAGTCTGGGCTCGGCGCTCAGCGACGAGCACCGGATCGGCCTCGTTCCGTTGCACCGAAAACCGGATTTCGGTCTTGCCGCCACCGTCCAGGGTGTACAGGGCTTCCTCTCCCCGCCACCAGGTGAGAAATTTCTCTGGCAGGCCCTGGGCCCCGGTGGCGGGATCGAAGTACAGCCAGCGATCGCCGTCATGAACTTCCAGCCACGGCACCACCCGGGCCTGCCGCTCCCGGTCCACGAGGCTGATGCCACGCATCAGCCGCGCAGGAATCTGGGCCGCCGCCAGCACCGTTACCGCCGCGCGGGCGCGGGAGGTCGGATCGGACTCGCCTGCGAGGAGCAGTCCGACGTTCTGGTCCCCGCCCGACGCCGCGAGACGCTTCAGCAACTCAACGGTAAAGGAGGCGGGGTCTGCCGACTGCGCCCGGACCTGCGCCACGAGCTGCTGCACGGCTGTATCCAGCGGCTCGCCAAGCACGGGCAACGGTGGAAATGGCGGCGTGGTGTCGTTCTCGAACTGGGTAGGGTCCTTGTAGACCACCGCGCGGTAGTAAAGCGACTGCGGGCCCTTGGCCCGGCGGATGGCCCATTGCACCTGCCGCCCACCCGTCACGTAGCGCGTCGTGAAACCAAAACCCCGGGACACGAAATTCTCATCAAGGATGGCAAAGCCCGGAGTGAGCCCAGGGATATGCAGGGTGGCCTTGACCGGCATGGACTTTTCACCAGCGTCAAACTGGATAGTCGCCTCGACGGTCCAGATACTCGTCTCCTCCTCGGGCAAGAGCGGATAGCCGAGTTCCCGCCACTTGTAGAGGAACAGGGCACCGCCGATCAGGAAGAGCGCCAGCGCGAAGATCCAGATCTTATAGCCTTGCATGGAGCTCCCGGTATCTGCGGAGGCCGGTCGCCTGTTCCGCCAGGAGACGTTTGATGAGTGGCAGGCGGTCCACGACACCCAGGCCCGCAGTGGCCAAGCGCGTCAATAGGTCGAAGTCGCTGGTGAACACGCGATGCAGTCCTTCCATTGCCGCCATGGTCAGAAGGTTTTCACCCTTACGCCACCGCTCGTAGCGGCGCAGAACGAGGGCATCTCCCGGGTCTGCCAGGCGAGTGGCCAGCAGGTGCGCTGCCAGGGTCTCAGCCAGGGCACCCGCATCGAGCAGGCCCAGATTGATCCCCTGCCCGGCCAGAGGATGAATCTGGTGGGCCGCATCGCCAATCAGTGCGAAGCGCTCACCAGTGTAACGATGGGTATGGCGCGCAGCCAGCGGCAGGCAAAGCCTGCGCGCCGTTACGCGCAGGTTCCCCAGCACCTTGCCCGTGGCGACGGTGAGGCGCGCCGCGAACTCATCGTCCGCAAGCGCCGCGAGCTCCCGGGCCTCGGCGGCAAAGCACGACCACACGACCGAAGAGCGTCCGTCTGCCAGCGGCAGCAGGGCTACAGGACCACTGGGCGTGAAGCACTGCCAGGCCGTTCGCCTGTGGGGCCGGTCGCTACTGACATGGGTAACCAGAGCGGATTGCCCGTAGTCGCGTGCTGTGGAGGGCAACTGGAGCTGCTCCCGAACCCAGGAGTCGGACCCGTCGGCGCCCACCAGCAGCCGCGTGCGCAGGAGCTCTCCACCGGCCAGCAGCACGACGATGGCACCAGCGTCCCGGCGCAAGCCGACCGGTGCGGAACCGGTGAGCAGCGTCACTGCTCCAGCAGCCGAATCCGCGAGGCTGGTCCAGAGACCCAGCCGAAGCCAGTCATGCTCAACGATGTGACCAAGCTCCGGTACGCCGCTGTCCGCCGCATCGAAGCCCAGGCTGCCGCTGCCGAAGGGCGTGCTCGTTGCCTGCCAGACGCGCAGGCGCTCGAAGGCAGCCATCCGGCCCGGGGGTAGCGCCTGCCAGGCGCCGGCCGCCTGCAGAATCCCGCGCGCGGCCGGAGCGATTGCCACGACCCGGAGGTCGGTGTCCGCGTCGGCGGCGAGTGGCCGGGGCGCCTGGGCTTCGAGAACAGCAATGCGCAGCCTGGGCCGGTCCCCGCCCAGGAACTTCCTGAGCAGGCTCGCACAGACCAAGCCCGTAACCCCGCCACCGACGACCAGCACGTCGAAGTCAGCCTGAATCACAGCGGCAAATCCCGGGCCAGACGGGTGCGCCGGCCGGCAAGGCCCATGGTCTCCCGGGCCAGCAGCCGCTTGGCCCCCGGGACTGTGTCGAACAACAGCAGCCCAAGGCCACGCAAGGGTCCGAGACTGGTCTGGTCGAACAGACGAACCAGTCCGTCCGTGAAGGCCACCACCTTGCGCTGATCCGGCCTCCGCCAGGCGGCATAGCGCTCGAGCAGCGCCGCCCCGCCAGGATCCGCCCGCGCATCGGTCCGCCGTGACTCCTCGGCCAGCAGCTCGGCCAGAGCGGCGGCATCGCGCAGTCCCAGGTTGTAACCCTGGCCGGCCACCGGGTGCAGGCCATGGGCGGCATTCCCGACCACCACAGCGCGGTGCCCCTTCACCGCCTCCGCCTCGACGAGCTCCAGCGGATAGCAACTGCGCGCACCCACCTGGCGAAACCGCCCGAGACGAAAGCCAAACTCCCGCTGGAGCAGCTCAAGGAAGGCGGGGTCCGGCAGCGCAGACACCGCCTCGACAAGCGCGGCACGACGCGTCAGCACGAAGACATACCGGCCCGCCCCTGCCGGCAGCAGGGCGAGCGGGCCGTCTGGCGTGAAGCGCTCGTAGGCCGTGGTGCGCTGGTCAGCGCCCGGCCCATCGACAGCCACATTGCCGATGATGGCTGTCTGTTCGTAGGGTCTCGTCCGCGCCGCAATGCCCAGCGCCTCGCGCAGCGTCGAGCGGGCACCGTCCGCTACGACGAGCAGTCGCGTGCGCACGGTGGCAACGACACCGCCCTGGTTGATCTGGACGTCGAGCGCGTCCGGGGCTACTGCGGCAGTAGTGGCCCTGGCAGGCGTGAGGACGGTGACATTGCTGTGGTCGCCGAGCTCGCGCCACAGGGCGGCGCCGAGCAGCCGGTTCTCGACGACGTAGCCAAGAGCCTCGCCCCCTTCCTCGTCGGCGTCGATCACCGTCGTGCCCAGCCGCCCGCGCTCCGAGACGTGAATCCGGCGGATTGGCGCGGCGTGTTCAGCGATTTGAGGCCAGATTCCGAGTGTGCCGAGGATGTGTTGGCTGCTGCGCGACAGGGCGGTGGTCCGGGCGTCGAAACGCTGCTGCCCCGGACTGCCCGCCGGGATGGCCTCGACGAGGGTCACCCGCAAAGACAGGCGCCCCAGCGCCACAGCGAGACTGGCTCCGACCATGCCGCCCCCGGCAATCAGAACGTCGCAACTGGCAGGCACAGCATCGTCCCGGCCCTTCATTGGGCAGACGCGCCGATCATGGCTTCAAGCACGTCGGGGTCCCTCGGCAGATCCCTGGTCAGCACATCAGAGCCATCCCGGGTAACCAGCACGTCGTCCTCGATGCGCACGCCAATGTTCCACCACCGTTTCGGTACACCCCGGCTGCCCGGCGGGATGTAGACCCCGGGTTCAACCGTAAGCACCATGCCCGGCTCCAGGACGCGCCACTGGTCCGCGATCTTGTAGTCGCCCACATCGTGCACGTCCATGCCCAGCCAGTGCCCGGTACGGTGCATAAAGAACTTCTGGTAGGCCCGGGTGCGGATCAGCGCGGCGACGGCGCCCTCAAGGAGGCCGATCTTCTTCAGCCCCTTCGTCACAGTGCGAACAGCCGCTTCATGAGGCTCACTCCAGGAATTGCCGGGGACTACGGCGGCGAGGGCCGCCTCGTGGGCGTCGAGAACCACTTCGTAGATTGCACGCTGCTCCGGCGTAAAGCGGCCATTCACCGGGTAAGTGCGGGTCACATCCGATGCGTAGTAGTCAAATTCGCAACCGGCATCCACCAGAAGCAGGTCCCCGTCCTCCATCCGCCGGTTGTTCTCATGGTAGTGCAGGATGCAGCTGTTCGGCCCGGACCCGACAATAGGCAGGTAGGAGGGTTGGGCGCCGTGGTTGCGAAATTCGTGAATGAACTCGGCTTCGATCTGGTACTCGAAAAGCCCCGGACGACACATGCTCATAGCCCGCCGGTGGGCCTGAACGGCGATCCGCGCAGACCGGCGCATCGTGCCAATCTCTTCCCGGCTCTTGTAGAGGCGCAGGTCATGCAGGAAGTGATCGAGGGAGATGAACTCATCCGGCGTGTGGACGCCGGCACGACTGTGCGTGCGGAGGCGGGACACCCAGCTGATCACCCGCTGGTCAAAATCAGGGTGTGCGCCCATCGTGTAAAACACCCGGTCGCACTTACCCACCAGCTTTGGGAGCCATTCCTCTACCGCACCGACGGGGTAAGCGACGTCCGCCCCGTAGTGGGCGACTGCATTCTCCGGACCCACCCGGGTCCCATCCCAGGTTTCCTTCTCCCGGTCCCGTTCCCGGCAGAACAGCAGGTATTCCCCTTCCGGTCGTCCTGGCACCAGCACCACGACGGCATCGGGCTCGGCAAAGCCCGTCAAGTAGTAGAAGTCGCTGTCCTGGCGATAGGGATACAGGACATCCCGGCTGCGCAACCGGGGCTGCGCGGCGGGCAGAATCGCGATGGCACCTTTGCCCATCATGCGCATCAACTGCCGCCGGCGGCGGAGGAATTCGTCACTGTTCATGGGGGGCTTCAGTGTCTGCTCGCTGCCTGCTCGCGCTGGCGGACGGCGGCGAGCTCCTCGTAGACCAACTGCACACTCACGCGGACGTATTCAACCAGCTCGGCGTAGGCGACCTCGCCGTCCGCATCGGCTTCGTCAGGACCAACCGCCACCTGGGCCATCTCGGCGAAATCACTCACGATCTCGGCAGTATTGCCGCTGCGGATCTCATCCTCGGCGGCGCTGGTTCGCGCGGCGACAAACAGCCCGTGGTTAAAGCCCTGGCACCATTGGGCGAGGGCATCGACGCGCTGCATAAGCGCCTCTGCATCGTCCGGAAGCAAGGGCTGAAAGGTCATCTGGACATCCTCCAAGGCAACGCGGGTGTTCGCGGCCAGCCCCTTGAGAATGGCAGTGGCCTGTTCGGTGACCGTGGGGTTCCCGGGGCTCTCAGGCAGGGTGTCGGCCAGCCACGTCGACTCAGCGCCAGCGCCCAGGCCGCAGAGCAGTCCGCAGAGGCTCCCGTGGGCCTCGGCGGCGTCGTGCCCCGCCTCGGCGCGCCTTAGTGCCTGGTCGATCTGCTCAAAGCCAGGGAATTCGCTGGTCGTCGGGGCTTTTAACATCTTCTGGGACCCGTATTAATCCTGGCTCTGTACCTGGCACCGCCCGGTGCCGCTCTGCATTTGACCCTGGCCGTGGGGTAACACTATATTGACTTCATGCCGGACTCATTGGAAAAGACTTTTACCCAGGAACTCGAGCGACTCGAACGGCGGCTCGACGAACTCGTGGTGATCACGAGCCAGTTGAAGGAAGAGAACCGGTCTCTTCACCAGCGGCAGGACAACCTGATTGCCGAGCGGGCGACGCTCTTGCAGAAGAATGAACAGGTTCGGGCCCGGGTCGAGGCCATGATTGGGCGACTGAAGGCCATGGAGCATGGTTCGTGACCAATCCCTACGCGCAGGTCAATATCAAGATTCTCGAGAAGGAATACCAGATCTCCTGCCCCGCCAGCGAGCGTGCCGCACTGCTGGATTCTGCCGAGATGCTGAACCGCAAAATGCGGGAAATCCGGGATACCGGCAAGGTCATTGGGCTCGACCGGATCGCCGTGATGGCAGCACTGAATATGGCCGATGAGTTGCTGCGGTCACGGAGCCGGGGCGAACTCCTGGAGGGTGACGCCCGGCTGCGCCTGCAGGCAATGCGGGAGCGCGTCGAGGGTGCGCTTCAGGCTGGCCGTCAGCTGGACCTCTGACTTACCCCCCTTCCCAGGGCCACCTGCGTCACATTTTTCTCACAGACACCGCTTATACTGATACCAGGTCTCTCCTGCGGTGTTCGACAGCGGCTTGATAGGTCTCTCGACCCTTAATCGCGCTTTCGGGATCGCGTATTGTTGGCAGTTTGTGCATTACCGTTCAGATTAATCCTGGGCGGGAAGCCTTCTCTGCCGCTTCTGGTCCCACCTGATGCTCTTGGTCTGTGAGCAGCAGGCCGCACCGGCACAGGCGGGAGAGACCGCCCTACCAGCCCGGCCAGCGGCATGACCCGGAACCCCACCAGCAACGGCATCAGTGGCAGCCAACCCTCGGGCGAGCAGCGGGCCGCTGCTGCTGAGAAAGCCCGGACCCGCAGAGAGGTTCGCACCAGGCGTCTGGCGCTGCCGGCCCCAGCGGCCCGCGCTTCTGCCCGGCGCGCCATACACCGCCTCTGGTCCCTGCCGGTTCTCGCGAGCGCCCGGACCGTGGCGATCTACCTGCCGATCGGCGGTGAGCTCGATTGCATGCCCCTCGCCTTGGAAGCCTGGAACCGTGGCCGTTCGGTATTCCTGCCGGTGCTTAGGGGCACCGCGCTGCGCTTCGCGCCCTTCCGCCCTGAGTCAGAACTCCAGCCCAATCACTTTGGCATCCTTGAGCCGGTGACCCCGGCACGCCGCCTGCGCACTGCGCGACAACTCGATGTCATCGTGGCGCCGCTTGTCGCGTTCGACCTTCAAGGCCATCGACTTGGCATGGGCGGCGGGTACTACGACCGTACCCTGGCGTTTCGCGGCGGACGTGCAGACTCACGACGGCCTCGTTTTGTAGCGCTCGCGTTCGAGATGCAGAAGGTTTCTGCTCTGCCCGCCGATGCGTGGGACATCGGACTTGATGCAGTGATCACGGAAACCACGACCTATCGCTTCGCCTGAGTTGTCGCTTGCTCGCCACCGAAGTCAAGGAAGAAAACTCCCTGTTGCTGGAATTTTTCCAACTGTTGTATATACTCAGTCCCGTCTACCTCGACACGGAGACTAAAACTATGGCTACGAAGAAAGCTGCGAAGAAAGTAACGAAGAAGACCAAGAAGAAGGCTGCAAAGAAAAAGCGTTAGAGATGCGCGTCGGCGTGAGGCTCGAAAGGGTCTTGCGCCGATCCTCTGAAAAGAGGAAATACGCGACGATCAGTGCCCGCCTCTGGCGGGCACTTTTTTTTGTGAGGTACCATCTGACCCATGGACCAGAACAGACGGAAAAAGCAGGCCGCGCGAGCAGCCCTCGAGTTCATCAAGCCGGGTATGTCCCTCGGCGTTGGCACCGGATCCACGGTCAATCTCCTGATCGACCAGCTGGAGCCTTTTCGAGGCGACCTGGCCGCGGTCGTAGCCAGCTCCCGGGCCACGGAGGCGAGGCTGAGGGCTCATGGCTTTGCCGTAGTGGAGCTGGACCAGGTCGGCGACCTGGATCTTTACGTGGACGGTGCCGACGAGGCCAACAAGTATTTCCACCTCATCAAGGGCGGCGGTGGTGCCCTCACCCGGGAAAAGATCCTGGCGGCAGCGTCCCGCAAGTTCGTCTGCATCATCGACGACAGCAAGTGGGTGGCCACGCTCGGCAGGTTTCCCCTGCCCATCGAGGTCATTCCCATGGCCCGTTCTCAGGTGGCACGCCAGCTCGTGAAGCTGCGCGGACAACCGGTCTGGCGCGAGAACTATGTGACCGACAACGGCAACCAGATCCTTGACGTCCACAACCTGCAGATCACCAATCCCCCGGACCTGGAGACCCGCCTGAATCAGATTCCGGGCATCGTCACGGTCGGCCTGTTTGCGCTCCGGCCGGCCGACGTCATTCTGATGGCAGAGGACAGCGGCGTGAAACGCCTTGATCGCCGCTAGGGGGCGTCGTCCGAGGGGAAATCCACGCTGCCTCTACCAGGGTAAAAAAAAAGGGCCCGCGCGGGCGGGCCCTTCTTTTTGCCTTAAGTGGCTGGGGGACTAGGATTCGAACCTAGGTTCTCGGAGTCAGAGTCCGATGTCCTACCGCTGGACGATCCCCCAGTAAGCAGGACGCATTATAAGCACGCCTCGTTTGCAGTCGGCAGCCCCTGTGCTAGCGCTTGGAGAACTGCGTCGCGCGGCGGGCCTTGCGGAGGCCGACCTTCTTGCGCTCGACCTCGCGAGCGTCGCGGGTAACGTAGCCGGCCTTGCGCAGCGACGGACGCAGGGTCTCGTCGTAGGCCATCAGCGCGCGGGTCAGGCCGTGGCGAATAGCGCCGGCCTGGCCCGTCATGCCGCCACCAGCCACGTTCACGATGACATCGAACTGGCCATCCATCTTGGTCAGCTCGAGCGGCTGCCGGACGATCATGCGGGAGGTCTTGCGGCCGAAAAACTCGTCTATTGGCTTACTGTTGATGGTGATATCGCCCTTGCCGCGGCGGATAAAGACTCGTGCCGTGGAGGACTTGCGGCGACCGGTGGCGGAGTACTGTTGGGGCTGGGTGGCCATTGGGTTTATTGCCTGCCTTGATCGAATTCTGGTTGATCGGATTCCGGGGTTCAGTGACCGCCGGGATTCAGCTACAACTTGAGAGGCTCAGGCTGCTGGGCCGCATGCTCGTGCTCGCCGCCACCATAGACCCGAAGTTTCTTCAGCAGGGTTGCGCCAAGGCTGTTCTTGGGCAGCATGCCCTTCACGGCCTTCATCAGGGCACGTTCCGGATGCTCTTCCATCATCTTGCCGAGCGTCGTGGTCTTCAGATTGCCAACGTAGCCCGTGTGATGCCGGTAGAGCTTGTCCTTCAGCTTGTTACCGGTCGCCTTGATGCGGGCGGCATTGACTACAACGATGTAATCGCCCGTATCAACGTGGGGAGTGAACTCCGCCTTGTGCTTGCCGCGCAGGCGGAAAGCGATGGCTGATGCAAGGCGACCGAGGGTGCGGTCAGTGGCATCTACCACGTACCAACCACGCCGGACCTCATGGGATTTGGCAGAAAACGTGCCCATCTGAAAAACCTGTCGTTCTTTTGGAGCTGTTTGGGAACCTGTGCCCGAGGTCCGGAAAGCCGGTTTTCCTCTGGCGGGCCGCAAAGTGTAGGGGGCGGACGGGGTTTTTTCAAACCCCCCGGGGTGCCGGGCCCCCCGCCCTTAAGCCGGCCCCAGCCGTCCCGGGGCGTTCCAGGGCCGGCTGGGGCTCAGAAGGACCCGTCTAGAAGCCGTATTCCAGGGAGACAGTGGTAAAGGTGTCGGCCTTGTCGAAAGGCCGGGCAGGGGTCAGGGAGGTGTCGATTTCCACGTCCGAGTTGTGCCTGTAGGTATAGCCCAGAACCATGCTCAGGTTGCCGATGATCCCCGCTTTAAGTTCGCTGTTGGTCTCCGTGAAGGTGTTGTCCGAGCCGCTAAGGATGGCGACTTTCTGGACAAATGCCGCGTTCTTGCTGATCTGCCAGGTGTAGACACCACGCAGCACGCCGATTCCCTCGTTCTGGCGCTCACCGCCGGTCAGTTTCGCCTGCTTCGCGCCGGCGCCAAGCTCGACATCGAGAAAGTGGACCTCACCGCGCAGGATTCGCCAGCCCGCGCCTGCCGTTTCGTAGACCTGTTGCTCGTAGGCGCTGAACCGGTCCTTGTACCAGTCCAGCGCGCCGAAGGCATACCAGGCCTCAGTCAGGTCATACTGAGACTGGAAGCCACCCCAGTAGGCCTCCGCAGTGGTCACTGAGTCCTCATCCCGGTTGGCGGCGCTACTGGTGCCGACGGCCGTGGCCCCCAGAATGTGATGCCAGCGGTCCTTATCGTAGCGACCCTGGCCCTTGAAGTTGGCCGCCGAACTTTCGGAATTGCCGCTGGTCTTGGCATAGCCTGCGGCCACGGTAGCGGACCAAGGGCCCGCGTCCTCCTTCTTGTCTGTTGGTGCCATCTTGGCGGCTGCCATCCCGGTATCGACCTGAGCGTCGCTTGTCACCGGGATAGCCAGCGCAACCAACCCGACCAGTCCAGCCAGACCGGCACCAGTGGTTTGTCCTCTGAATCTCGTCATGCGGCAGTACTCCCTGAGCGAATCCGTGACCCCAACCCCGGTTGCCCGGAGTCGCGACCCGGCACCATAATCTGTGCAATGGCCATCGTCCATTTGCTCGACGCCCTCCTGACGGAGATCGACACCGGCCTGCGGGTTCTGACGGCTGTCACTCCGGCAACCCGGCCGAGCCCCGCCGCCGGACTCGGGGCTGCGCCGCTCTCGGCGCAGGACCGGGCATCGGGCGCCGCCCTCATGCGCGTGAACCACGCTGGCGAAGTCGCCGCCCAGGCTCTCTATCGAGGGCAAGCGTTCACCACCCGTGACCCCCAGATCCGGCAGAGCCTCCAGGACGCTGCCAGAGAGGAGCAGGACCACCTCGGCTGGTGCGAGCAGCGGGTCAGGGAGCTCGGTGGTCGCACCAGCCTGTTCGGACCGCTGTGGTACGCCGGCAGCTTTGCGCTCGGCGCCGCCGCCGGCCTTCTGGGAACCTCCCGGGGTCTCGGCTTTGTGGTGGAGACCGAGCGACAGGTGGAAGAACACCTCTCGAACCATCTGGATCGCCTGCCCGGACCGGATCTGGCGAGCAGGGAGATCCTTCGCCAGATTCAGGCAGACGAAGCGGTGCACGGGTCCAGGGCCAGGGAGCTCGGCGGCACCGACCTTCCAGCACCGGCCCGGACGGCCATGCGTCTTGTGGCCCGGATCATGACCACGGTGGCGCACCGCCTCTAGACCACGGGCCTGGGGCGAGCCCCTGACCGGAAAGGCCCGATCTTTGTGAGGGGCTTCACAGTTCCGGAAGGTGCCAGTTCACGCTGTCTCAGGCATCGGTTACGGTAGCTCCCGATTCAACATATTCCTCGCTCTGGTTCGGGTTTTTCCGGGGCAAAGGATTTGGGCTCAAACGGATTTAGGCTTAATCGGATTCATTGGGGAGAGACTGCAATGGCTGTTACTGGCAAGGCTTTGAGTGATGTTCCGGCGATCAACCGTTTCCTGACCTACTGTCGCGTGCGCACGGTGCCCAGCAAGACCGTGATGATCCACGCGGGCGATCTGCCCGACAGCCTTTACTACATCATCGACGGTTCCGTCGAAGTGATGATCGAGGATGAAGACGGGAATGAGATGGTCCTGGCTTATCTCAACAAGGGCCAGTTCTTCGGCGAGATGGGCTTGTTCCACGAACAGCCCGCCCGGAGTGCCTGGGTAAGAACCCGCGTCAGCTCCGAAGTTGCCGAAATGACCTATCCGCGCTTCCGCCAGATCGCCAGTGAGAGTCCGGGGCTGGTTTTCGAACTGGCCACCCAGCTCGCCACCCGTCTCGACCGCACCAACCGCAAGCTCGGCGACCTGGCTTTCGTGGACGTCACCGGCCGCGTGGCCCACGCCATCATGGACCTCTGCAATGAACCCGACGCGATGACCCATCCGGACGGGATGCAGATCAAGGTCAGCCGCCAGGAACTGTCACGCCTTGTCGGCTGCTCCCGGGAGATGGCAGGCCGCGTACTGAAGGTCCTGGAGGAACAGGGCCTGATCACGGCCACCGGCAAGACCATCGTGGTGTACAACGCCCGGCCGAAGCCGAAGCTGAAGGCCGTCGGTCTCTAGGAAAAGACTCCCGGTAGGAGCGCCTTTAGGCGCGATCAACAGCGCATCGCGCCTGAAGGCGCTCCTACCGGGATGACCCCTGCAACTCAGCACGCATTTGGCGGATCGTGGCCGCGTAGTCCTTGCTGCCGAAAATCGCTGATCCCGCCACAAACACGTCCGCCCCCGCCTCCGCAGCCTTGCGGATGTTGTCGGGCTTGATCCCGCCATCGACTTCCAGACGCACCGGCGTGCCCAGCTTGCTGATGCGCTGGCGGATAGCCTTGAGCTTCGGCAGGCTGCCTGGAATGAACGCCTGGCCACCAAACCCGGGGTTCACCGACATCACCAGCACCAGGTCCAGATCTGGCAGCGTGAAATCCAGGCAATCCAGCGGCGTGGCTGGATTCAGCACCAGACCGGGACTGCAGCCAAGTTCACGGATCAACCGGATCGTGCGGTCCACGTGCTGGCTCGCTTCCGGGTGAAAGCTGATCCAGCTCGCGCCGGCTCCGGCAAAGGCCCGAGCGAGTTCATCGACGGGTTTCACCATGAGGTGCACATCGATGGGAGCCTTGATGCCCCGCTTGCGCAACGCTGCACACACCAGCGGCCCGATCGTGAGTGCCGGTACGTAGTGATTGTCCATCACGTCGAAGTGGATGACGTCGGCACCGGCGGCGAGCACGGCCTCGACCTCCTCGCCCAATCGGGCAAAGTCGGCAGACAGGATCGAGGGGGCGATCAGTGGGGTTTGCATGGGAAAAATATAGCACGGGCCTGCCGGCCCCGCGGCCGCACCGATGAGTTCCGCGCGACCTACTTCATTCTGCGCTGCTCGCGGATCAGTTCATAGGCAGCGCGGATCTCGTGGGTCCGTTCCTCCGCGGCTTCGAGCATCGATTCTGGCAGGCCGCGGGCCGCCTGCTTGTCCGGATGATGCTGATTCATCAGGCGCCGATAGGCGGTCTTCACCTCCGCGTCCGTCGCCGTCGCCTCGATACCGAGGGCGCGGTAGGCGCCGCCCAGCGTCTGTCCGGGTGACGCTACCGGCCGCTGCTGACGAAAGGACCGGCGGGCCCGGAGTATCGACTCCAGGCGAGCGAGGTCCATGCGCCCTACGCCGAGCGTGTCGGTCATGGTCAGCAGCAAGGCCCGCTCGGCCCCACTGATCGCTGGCTTGCCCAGCAGAAAATCCATCTGGATCTCGAGAAAGGTGCGCAGCAACTCGGGTTGGCCCCGGCAGGCCCGCCGCAGCAGCCGCACACGGTCCCGCAGGGGAAAGTCCGCCTGCTTGCCTTCGGTGAAGCACTCGATGGCGCGCCGGATGGCTTCGGGCCGCAGGCGCATTTCCGTCATCAGGGTGCGTGCCGCCTCAATCTCTGCCGCGGAAACCCGGCCATCTGCCTTGGCCAGCGCGCCGAGCCCGTAAAACGCCGTCTGGAAAAACAGCCTCTGACGGTCCGCGTCGGAGTAGGTGTCGCCATCACCGGTCACACCCGGGGCGTCATGGCCCAGGTAGCCGGTGCTGCCGGCCCCGCGATCAAACTGATGGCCCAGGGCACTGCCGATGAGGGCACCCACGGGTCCAGCGACGAGCAGGCCCAGGATGCCGCCGCCGACTTTGCCAATCCATGCCATCCGTGATCTCTGGGTAGCTGCGTTGATTTTGGAAGGGGCAAGCGCGGACGGCGCTGCTAGAATCCGGGGATGACCCGGAGCATCGGCCCTGACGCACTTTACGAATCCAGATTGACAGCCCTCCCCCGGCTCAGTCAAGGCAAGGTCCGCGACATCTATGCCGTGGATGACGGGCACCTGCTGATCGTCACCACCGACCGGCTCTCGGCCTTCGACGTGGTCCTGCCCGATCCGATTCCAGGCAAAGGCGAGGTCCTGACGCGGCTGTCCAACTTCTGGTTCGGCCGGACCAACCATATCGTCCGTAATCACCTCGCCGACCTGCCACTGGCGTCGATCATTGCCGATCCTGAGGAACGGGCCACCGTGGCCAGCAGGGCCACGGTGGTGCGACGCCTCAAGCCGCTGCCCATCGAGGCGGTGGTGCGGGGCTACCTCATCGGTTCGGGCTACAAGGATTACCAGGCGACAGGTGCGGTATGTGGCATACCACTCCCGCCAGGCCTCCCGCTGGCGGCCCCGCTACCGGAGCCGCTGTTTACGCCGGCGACCAAGGCAGCGCTCGGCGATCACGACGAGAACATCAGTTTTGCCGAGTGCGAGAAGCTGCTGGGGGCCGATCGCGCCCGGCAGGTCCGCACGCTGGCCATCCGCGTCTATGCCGAAGGTGCGGCGTACGCGCGCAGCCGCGGCATCATCATCGCGGATACCAAGTTTGAGTTCGGCCTGGACGACGCCGGCGAGCTGTACCTGATCGACGAGGTCATGACACCCGACTCGTCCCGCTTCTGGCCCGCGACGGAGTACCGCTCCGGCATCAGCCCCCCGAGCTACGACAAGCAGTTCGTGCGGGACTACCTGGAAACGCTGGACTGGAACAAGAAAGCGCCGGGCCCAAAGCTCCCGCCGGACGTCATCCGCCGGACCACGGAGAAGTATCGACAGGCGCTGGAACTGCTGACGGGCTAGGCTCGCCGCCCGGACAACAGTCCATGGACGCCAGACTCAGCTGCCCCCGATCGCCATCTGCTCCAGCAGGATCGAGCCGGTGAGCACGGCACCGCGCCGGTCCACGTCGGTGCCAATCCCCTGGATCCCCAGGAACATGTCCTTCAGGTTGCCCGCGATGGTGATTTCGGTCACCGGGTGCTGGATCCGGCCGTTCTCCACCCAGAAGCCACTCGCGCCCCGGGAGTAGTCGCCGGTCACCGGGTTCACGCCGCTCCCCATGAGGTCAGCAATCACCAGCCCCCGATGCATGGTTTTCAGCAGATCAGCAAAGGTCTCGCCGGTGCTGTGGACCACCAGATTGTGGGCGCCGCCGGAGTTGCCCGTGGACTGCATCCCCAGCTTGCGGGCGTAGTAGCTACCAAGCAGGTAGCCGCCGAGCACGCCCGCATCGACCAGGCGACGCTCCGAGGTTGCTACACCCTCGTTGTCGAAGGGAGCGCTGGCCAGTGCCTTCAGCAAGTGGGGCTGCTCATCGATAGTGACGCGGCTCGCGAAGACCGGCTTGCCCAGTGCGTCCACGAGGAATGAGGACTTTCGATAGAGCGCCCCGCCGCTGATGGCACTGAGCAGGTGCCCAATCAGACCGCGGGCAACCCGTGCGGGAAACAGCACTGGCGCGGTGCAGGTCTCGAGCTTGGTGCCACCCAGGCGGGCGACCGTGCGCCGGCCTGCCTCGGCGCCGATCTCGGCGGGCGATGGCAGGTCGGCTGCAGCGCGGGCCACGGCGTACTCGTAATCCGTTTCCATGGCGCCGTCCTCCGCGGCCACCACGGAACAGGAAATGCTGTGGTCAGACTCCGGATAGCTGCCGCGGAAGCCGTGGCTGTTGCCATAGACACGCAGGCTCTCGCTGGTGCTGACCGACGCCCCTTCCGAATTTGTCACGCGGGGATCGAAATCCAGAGCAGCGGCCTCGCAGGTGGTTGCCAGATCGATGGCGGCTGCGGGGTCGATGGCCCAGGGATGATAAAGGCTGAGTTCCGGAATGCTCTTGGCCAGCCGGTCCACATCCGCCAGACCGGAGGCGGGGTCCTCGGCGCCATAACGGGCCAGGGCGCAGGCCTTGCGCACGGACTCCTCGATTGCCTCGGGCCGCAGATCGGACGTGCTCGCGCTGCCCTTGCGGTGGCCGAGCCAGACCGTGATGCTGAGCCCCTGATCCCGCTGGTGACTGAGGGTTTCCACCTCCCGCAACCGCACGTTCACGGAGAATCCGGTGCCGAAATTCGCATTGGCCTCCGCCTGGGACGCGCCCAGCTGCTGCGCCAGGCGCAGCACGTCGTTGACCTTGTCCTGGAGAGTCGCAGCGCCGTTCTGCAGGCTGAGTGCCGTGCGTGTGCTCATCCGTCGCCACCACCCGTGCCGCCGATGGTGAGGCCGTCGATACGCAGGGTCGGCTGCCCGACGCCCACGGGTACTGACTGCCCCTCCTTGCCACAGACACCAATGCCGGTATCCAGGGCCAGGTCATTCCCCACCATGCTCACGCGATTGAGCACCGTCGGGCCATCACCCACCAGCGTGGCATCCCGAATCGGGGCTCCCAGCTTCCCGTTCTTGATGCGATAAGCCTCGGTGGCGGAGAAGACAAACTTGCCGGAGGTGATATCCACCTGACCGCCGCCAAAGTTGCGGGCATAGACCCCTTTCTTCACCGAGGCGATGATCTCGTCCGGGTGATGGGGCCCGGCCAGCATGTAGGTGTTGGTCATGCGCGGCATTGGCGTGTGCGCAAAGGACTGGCGACGCCCGTTGCCCGTCGACTCAGTCCCCATGAGCCGGGCGTTCATCTTGTCCTGCAGGTAGCCCCGCAGGATGCCATTCTCGATCAGCACCGTGTTCCGGGTCGGGGTACCCTCGTCGTCTACATTCAGAGAGCCGCGGCGATTAGGCAGCGTGCCGTCGTCCACGACCGTGCACAGGTCGGATGCCACCCGTTCACCAATGCGGCCTGTGAAGGCCGACGTTCCCTTGCGATTGAAGTCCCCTTCCAGGCCGTGACCGATAGCCTCGTGCAGCAGGACGCCGGGCCAGCCGGGGCCGAGGACCACCACCATCTCGCCGGAGGGTGCGGGCACCGCGTCCAGATTGACCACCGCCTGACGTACCGCTTCGCGCCCGTACTCCAGCACCTGCGCCGGCGTGAAGTACTCATACCCGAAACGCCCGCCCCCACCGGCGTAGCCCTGCTCGCGCTTGTCGCCCTGCTCGACAATGACCGAGATGTTGAAGCGCACCAGCGGCCGTACATCGGCGGCCATGGCGCCATCGCTGGCGCATACCAGGACCACCTCGTGAGCAGCGGCGAGACTTGCCACCACCTGCTTGACCCGCGGGTCCAGGGCGCGCACCTCGCTGTCGATGCGCTGTAGCAGCGCGACCTTGTCGTCGTCGGTCAGTGTGGGCAACGGGTCAATGGGCGCGTAGAGCCGGTGACCGGCGCGCGGCTCCCAGGCCCGGACCCGACCCTGCTGGCCCTGGCGAACGATCGCACTGGCGGCGGCAGACGCCTGCAACAACGCCGGCACAAGCAGCTCATCAGAATAAGCGAAGCCGGTTTTCTCGCCGGACATCGCCCGGACACCGACGCCCTGCTCGATGCTGTGGGCACCCTCCTTGACGATGCCATCCTCCAGCGTCCAGGACTCCTGGCGGGAGACCTGGAAATAGAGGTCCGCATTGTCCACCGTGCCGCGCATCAGAGCCCCGAGCGCCCGCTCCAGGTCGTGATCGGCAATACCGGCGGCATCCAGCACCTGACTGCGCGCGCGCGCCAGGGACGTTTCGGGGGCAACTACTGTGTTCATCATGAATCCTGGTTGTGCAGTCCGGGGCCTAAAAACGCCGGTGGTCGAGCACCGGAAACTGCTGGCGGAGGCGCTTCAGGCGTTGCGTATCGATGGTGGCAGTGATCACGCGGGTGCGGCCACCCGCATCGGCCAGAACGGCGCCCCAGGGATCGAGCAGCATCGTGTGTCCGTAGGTCTGTCGGCCCCCCGGGTGGGTGCCGGTCTGGGCTGCGGCAGCAACATAAGTGAGATTCTCAATGGCCCGGGCACGCAGGAGCGGCTCCCAGTGTGCCTCGCCGGTCCGATAGGTGAAAGCAGCGGGCAGTGCCAGCACGTCCATGCCCTCACTGGACATCTGCCGGAATAATTCCGGAAACCGCAGGTCGTAGCACACGGCCACCCCGAGGGCGCCCCACGGTGTTGCTATGCACAGCGGCTGTGCTCCGGGCATCGTGCTCCGGGACTCCCGGTAGGCTTCTTCACTCTCGGGCACGCGGGCGTCGAACAGGTGCACCTTGTCGTAACGGCCGGCCCGCTTCCCGCTACCGTCGTAGACCAGAGCCGCAGCGTACGGGCGTTTGGGGTCATCGCTCTTCAGAGGAAGCGTGCCGCCCACGATCCACATATCGGACCGGGCTGCCTCCGCGGCGAGGAAGTCCTGCAAGGGGCCGGCTCCGTCGTCTTCGATGATCGCCAGACGATCAGACTCCTTCTTCCCCATACGAGCGAAGTTCTCGGGCAGAACAGCGAGCGTAGCCCCATCGGCGGCGGCAGACCGGAGGGCACGCCGGGCGCGCGTGAGGTTTGCGGCGACGTCTTCGCCGGAATTCATCTGGATCGCAGAGATGCGGAGGGTCTTCATGGTTGCTCTTCGGGGTCGTTCCTGGTGCACGGACAAGTGTAATCTGGGGGCGAAAGGCCTGCCTGACAAGGGGATCGCCCGGACTGCTCAGCGGGTCAGCTCGGCCTCCGGCGGCAGTTCCCTCAGAGCCTCGGCCAGATACCGTTCGCAGTTCCGGAAAGGCGTCAGGTCAACTTCACTCTTGTTGACCTTGTCGATGACCGGCTGGTCCCAGACCCCCGAAACCCGGTAGTAGCTTTCACCAAAGGTACTCAAGGTTTTGCGGAAAATCTGCGAGATCAGCAGCACCGTCCCGCCCACCAGCGGCCCGCCCACAAAGCCCCCCACAGCCAGCACATCCGAGACATGCGGCCGCACCACAGCCAGCTGGTCATAGGTTCGGTCCCGCAACGAAACTCGCCCCAGGACCCCGATGTCCGTCACGGGCCCTTCGAGACCGAAATTGCAGGTATAGGCACTCCCCTTGTCCAGGCGAAACTCGCCCTTCACCTCGTCAAAGGCTAGGCCTTTGCTCACGATATCCGAGAAATCCAGGCCCAGGCGTCTCGGGAGCGCCGCGATACTCAGGAGCCCGACAATCCGGCCACCGCCGGGCTCCACGGACAGAAACTGGCCCTTGTCCAGGCTCAGCACGACACGGCCACCAGCAGTGTTGAGAAAATCCTCGCTCGGCCCACCAGGCCAGAACAAGTCCAGCGTCACTCCAGCCTTCTCGCCCACCACCACCGGCCTGTAGCCCAGCGCCTCCAGGGTTGGTCCAATTCCCGTGGACTGTAGCTGCAACCGCAGTTCACTCCGCTGCTCCGCGACGTCATCGCCCTCGACGACCCAGGTCGCATCGCCCTTGATGCTGAACGTCGGACTCTCCATCACCAGTGGCTCGACGACCACGCCATCGCCCCGCTGAGCAAGCTCTGCTGTCAGTTTGCCGAAGCGCATCTCCTTCAGGGCGAAGTCCGCGATGGCGGCCCGCACGGGAGGCAGGTTGCGGGGATCTGCCACACCATCGCCAACCGCAGGATCCGCCTCGAGAAGCCACAGGCGCTGCATGTCGAGAAGGAGAGGCGCGTCATCAGACTGGCGGGCAGGAACAGTTACCGTCCCGGCGGCAGAAGGGCCGAGTACCGCTATCCGCCACTCACCGGATATGCGCCGGGCATCAAGCTTCACGTCGCGGAACACGCGACCAAAGACGGCGAAAGCGTCCGCGTCGACGACAATCTGGCGCAGCAGATCGGGTGCTGTGGCGCCGGTATTCCCGCGGGTGCTCCGCCCGAGAAACCAGTCCTCGAAGCGCAGGCTGGAGAATTTGCCGCCAATCTCAAGGCCCGGATCTGCAGGGAGACTGGCCAGGACCGTACCGTTGAGCACAGATCCCCGCTCGAGACGCCAGCCTCCCTTGGCGCGGCGCGCGGTGACCGGAGAGTCCGTCCGTTCCGCCGCTTTGCCGACGCCCGGAGGCGCCCGGGGATCAGACAGAAACTGGAGGGCCCAGCTGACGCCCCGCTCGATACTGCCGCTCACCTGGAGCTTGCCCCGTTCAGGCAGGCTCACCTCCATGCGCAGCGGGTCAGAAGCGCCGGCCTGCTTGGTCATGGGCTCGGCCAGTGTGCTGCTGAACTGGTCCAGGTCCGAGGCAATCTGGATACTCAAGGGACGTTTGGCGCGCCGGGCCGGCACTTGTACGGTGGCATTCCAGGCCACGCTGCCCCCCAGTCGCTCCGCATAGGGTAACGAGAACGCAGCGGCCAGCTTGCCCGTGGGCGTCTCGCCCTGCACTTCAGCCACCTGGCTCAGCTCTGCTTCGTCGGGCCGGGCGGCCCGGAGCCCGATGCTGACGGGTTCATTGAGGAACTTCGCAGCCAGCTGGTCGGCTGCCAGCCGATCCGTGTTCAGGCGCACGGTACCCTCAATGGCGGTGAGCCCGAAATCCACGCCCCTGAGCCCGAGGCTTGCACCTTCCAGGCCGAAGGTGCCGAGCAGGCGATAGTCCACGGGGCGGGCGATGGGCAAGCGCAGATCGATGGTCGTCGTCACATCGCCACTGCCGGTAACACTCTGCAGGGTCGGGCCCAGTAATGCCGCCAGCGGCGTCTGGCGAAGAAAGCCGAGAATCTGGCCCAGCTGAACCTGATCTGTTGCGGCGACGTCCAGCTCTGCATCGTGCAGGAGGTTAGCCACACGAATCTCGGCATCGTCAAAGGGAATACCGCCGATCGACCCCCGGTTTTCCACCGAGCTAAGGCTGACGCGATCGATGATCACGGTCCCGGAGGCGTTCTCCAGCCGGGGCCAGTCCGGAGCGTAGTCAATTACCGCGTCGGCAATCTTGAATTCAAGCCGAAAGCGGCCGTCCCCGGCTTCGTAGGGAAAACCCTTCAGTGGGCCTTGCCACAACAGCTCGCCCCCGGGCACGGAGCCCGCAACGAAGGCCCGGTCCAGCCACTCCACCACGTTGGGTCTCATCCTCTTCAGTGGCACGTAGTTCAGTGCGGCGGGGGCCGATGACGCCGCAAAACGGGAAGCAAGATCGATGAAGATGGGGCCTGCCGCTGGCAATAGGACCCGCAGGCGAGACTGGATCTCGCCATCTGGTGTGGTGATGAGCAGGTCGTCCCCGAGCACTTCCAGGCCACGCTCCGAGCGCTTCCAGCCCAGCTCTCCCGTCGCCGCATTGATGCGGATATCGGCCCGGAACAGCTCCGGAAACCGCACCAGGCCCGCAGCCGAGTTCAGGTTGATGCGACCGCCGGTCTGGTCGGCCTGGATGGTGCCCGTGACGCCGGTGACGGCCCAGCGCGGTGCCGGCATGACCAGGCCCAAGTCCTCGACTGTGGCCGCAGCTGTCCAGGTTGGTACCTGGCCTTCTGGAAAGGACGCGGTGAGGTTGAAGTCCCGCACCTCGCCCTGCAGTCGTTCGGGCAGCAAATCACGGCGCAGGCCCGTGCTGGCCACGGACCAGAGCAGCGGCCAGAGGTCCTGCAGTCTGATGTTGTCGGCCGCAGCGCTCAGGGAGCTGCGGCCCTCTGCTGGCTGGGTATAGCGCACCGAGCCACTGCTGACGGGAGACGTCTTGCCGCCCCTCTCTACGGCGAGCCGCCCGAGGGTCGCTTCCCAGCCGGTCGCCGTCGACTTCCAGTCCGCCCGCAGTGCAAGTCGCTGGTAAGTGTTGTCGTCGGCGGAAACCCCCTGCCAGACCGTCGGCCCCATATCGAGATCTACCGCAAGGGCGCCGGGTGTCAGTCTGGAAAAGCTTGCCTCAAGGTCCACGTCCCCACGTCCGGCCAGCAGCGGCAGCGGTTCATTGGCGAGTACCCGGAGCAGGCGGGCCACGTCAAGATCGGATCCCCTGGCGCGCACGTCCCAGACGCTCGCTGCCGGAGCGGCCTGCGCAGCTGTCGCCGCCTGCGCCAGCAGTATCGCTGGTGGCACGGTGCCACTGACTTCAATGCCTGATCCCAGCCCATCCCGCCCGTCGAACTCGCCAGCGAAGCTGATCAGGTCGGGTGCCAGGCCCAACGAGAGCTGATCGATGTTCAGTGCGACGCGAGGCTCCAGTCGCGAGGAATCCAGCAGCAACACGTCGATGTTCTGAAGTTGCAGATCAAGGCGCGGCAGTGGCTCGTCCGTTGGGCGCCTCAACAGCTCCTCCAGGGGCACCCCGTTGATCAGCCATTGACCGGCGGTTTGACGCTCTGCCTTGAAACTGGCGCCACTGATGGCAACGCGCCCAAGACGCAGGCGGCGCTCGACCAGAAGGCGCCACAGATTGACGCCCACGCTGAGCTCGCGGGCATCGAACACCGGCCGCTGGTCAACACGGGTGAAGATCCGCACCGCGGAAAAGCGGACTTCCGGCCCCTGAAGGGGCCAGCTGGCTGACAGGCGCTCAAAGCGCACATCGAAGCCGGTGGCGTCGCTCGCAAACCGCCGAATTTCATCCTGGTAGTCCGGTGCGAGGGGCAGCAGCAGCCGGGCGATACCGACAACAATGGCCAGAATGATGACCATAGCCGCAGCAGAAACCGCCAGCCAGCCGAGACTCCGCCTTAAGACTCCGCCCTGATGCATAGCGCCGCTCGCCTAGACCAGAACGACGTCGAATTGATCCTGGGCATACAGACTCTCCGTCTGCAGCCGGATAGGCTTGCTGGTCACTTCCTCGAGTTCCGCCATGCGGGACGACTCTTCGTCCAGCAATAACTCGATGACTTCCTGGTGCGCCAGAATGACTAACCCCTTGAAACTGAACTGACCATGCTGCCGGAGGATCTCACGGAAAATTTCGTAGCAGACCGTCTGGGGAGTTTTGACGTGGCCGCGGCCGTGACAGGTTGGACACGGCTCACACAACAGGTGTTCCAGGCTTTCCCGGGTTCTCTTCCGGGTCAGCTGCACGAGGCCGAGCGCAGAACCCTCGGCGATCTGCGGCCGGGCGTGGTCGCACTGCAGCGCTGTCGTCAGCGCCGCCAGTACCTGCCGCCGGTGGGCCTCCTCGAGCATGTCGATGAAATCGATGACGATGATCCCGCCAAGGTTGCGCAGGCGGAGCTGCCGGGCGATGGCCACGGCAGCTTCAAGATTGGTCCGGAAAATGGTGTCCTCCAGGTTGCGGTGGCCAACGTATCCGCCAGTATTGACGTCAATACTGGTGAGCGCCTCCGTCTGGTCAATGACCAGGTAGCCACCCGACTTGAGCTCCACCTTTGGCACCAGGGCCTTCTGGATCTCGTCCTCGATGCCATAGAGGTCGAAGATCGGCCGGGGCCCGGCGTAAAACTCGATGCGCCCGGCCAGGTGCGGCATCACGCTGCCAGCGAACTCCCGCAGCTGGCCACAGGCTCTTTCGTCATCAATCCTGACCGACTGCGTAGCGGCATCCACGAGATCGCGCAATACGCGTATCGCGAGGGGCAGATCCTGGTGAACCAGCGACGGTACGGGCGCGCGCTCTGCCCGGGCCGCCACCACTTCCCACAGGCGGCGCAGGAAATCCACGTCCACCCGCAGTGGCTCTTCGCCCACGCCCTCGGCAGCGGTCCGGACGATAAAGCCGAAGGGGGCATCAGGGCCCATCAGCCCGGTCATCAGGTGCTTCAGGCGATCACGCTCCAGGTCGGACTCAATGCGGCCCGAAACTCCCAGTGTGGTTTCCTTGGGCAACAGCACCAGGTACCGGGACGGCAGCGTGATGAACATGGTCAGACGGGCCCCCTTGGTGCCCAGCTGATCCTTCACCACCTGGACAAGAACGCTGTCGCCCTCCCGGAGGACATCGCGAATGTTCGGCTTTTCCCCGGCCACTGCAGGCGGGGTGCCGGATGGCGGCAAGACATCGGAAGCGTGCAGAAAGCCGGTGCGGGCAAGGCCCAGCTCCACAAACGCGGCCTGCATGCCGGGCAACACACGGACCACGCGGCCCTGGTAGATGTTGCCGGTAAGGCCAAGTCGGGAGGTTCGTTCGATCAGCACCTCCTGGACCACGGCGTTCTCCACCACGGCTGCCCTGACCTCCCGGGACGTGAGATTGATGAGAATCTCTTCTGTTGGAATCCTGGGAGTCATGGATTGCGGTTCATGCCGCCGGGAGCACCGGGCAGCCAAACAGCGTGAGCAGTCGGGCGGTCTCGAACAAGGGGAGGCCCATCACGCCGGAGTAACTGCCCCGGAGTTCAGCAATGAACTGGGCAGCGCAACCCTGGATCGCATAGGCCCCGGCCTTGTCGCCGGGTTCGCCCGTCCGCCAGTAGGCCGCAATCTCCCCGGTCGTAATGGCCCGAAACGTGACTGCGCTGCGGCAGAGCTCCACGCGTTCCCGCTGGCCATCGGTCACCGCCACGGCGGTCCAGACGAGGTGAGTCCGGCCGGCGAGCCGGCCCAGCATCCGTGCCGCATCGGCCTCGTCTGCGGGTTTGCCGAAGAGCTCCGTGCCGAGGGCCACCGCCGTGTCGGCAGCGAGGACTGGCGCCGTCCGCGCCGGGCGAGCGGCGAGTCCGGCCTGCGCTTTGGCACTGGCCAGTCGACAGACCAGGTCCTCGGCACTCTCCGCCGGCCGGGGAGACTCGTCGACTTCCACGCGGATGACCTCATGGCGGACGCCCAGCTGGGTCAGCAGTTGCTGGCGCCGGGGCGACGCCGAAGCAAGGTAAAGGAAAGGGCTCACGGTGCTGGCATTCAGGCTTTGTGGTACGGGTGGCCCTGCAGAATGGTCCACGCGCGATACAGTTGCTCGACGACGATCACCCGGGCCAAGCCGTGGGGAAACGTCAGCGCAGACAGGGACCAGGACTGATTGGCTCTTTGCCGGACTTCATCGGCCAGCCCCTCCGGGCCACCGATCGCCAGCACGACGGAAGGCTGATGGTTCTGCCAGCGGTCCACTTCTCGGGCCAGCTCCAGGGACGACCAGGCCTTTCCCCGCTCGTCGAGGGTCACCAGGAAATCCCCGGGCTTGAGGCGCTGCAGGATGCGCTGTCCCTCCTTGGCCTTGGCAATGGCGGGATCACCGCCGGAGGAACGCAGGGAGAGCGGGATGTCGACAAGCTCGGGCTTCAGGTGGGTGGGGATCCGGTCCAGGTAGAGCTGGACGGCTTCCCGCACCCAGTCCTCCGGGCGCGTACCAATCACCAAGAGCCGTACCTTCATGCGTGAATCTGCTAAAAAACCCCGCCGTTGGGGGCTCAAGAATGATACACGCCAATCCGCCGGGCCAGCTTCGTTCAGGCCGCGTCAGGCCGCGTCAGGCCGTAGCCGTTGCGCCCATATCCCAGAGGCCCTCGAGCTTGTAAAACTCCCGGGCCTTCGGCTGCATGATGTGCACTACCACGTCCGACAGGTCCACCAGTACCCACTCGCCGGTCCCGGTGCCCTCGACGCCAATGGGCGGGCAACCGGCCTGGGAGGCACTCTGTACCAGTTGCTCGGCGATGGACTTGACGTGGCGGTCCGACGTCCCGCTCGCCACGACCATGTAGTCAGTGATCGACGTGAGCTGGCGAACGTCCAGGACCCGGATATCCCGGGCCTTCAGATCCGCCAGCGCATGCTCGGCAAGGGCCAACAGTTGCTTACTGCGCACGAGTCTGCACCTCCTTTGGATGGGCATAGATATGGGTTTTGACAATCAGTTCACGCACGGACTCCGGCACGAGAAAGCGGGGATCGCCACCGGCTGCAACGAGATCGCGAATCGCCGATGCGGAAATTTCGAGTTG
>Ga0105046_10001284_pt1 | contig 38399 bp, 31 predicted proteins | sample MAT03_FD_78385 | JGI IMG/M metagenome (GOLD analysis project Ga0105046, IMG submission 78385) | Freshwater microbial communities from Lake Fryxell liftoff mats and glacier meltwater in Antarctica - MAT-03 (megahit assembly) | ecosystem: Environmental > Aquatic > Freshwater > Ice > Liftoff... | reverse complement strand
TGGAGATCACAGGCTTGCCGCTGCCCCACCGCGCGACCCAGCCGGTCGGCATCCCGGCGACGTTCCGCTGGATGGTGAACCCATTCTTCTCGAGAATGCCAGTGAGATACTTCGAGGTCTCGAACTCCTGCATGCCGAGTTCACCGAAGGAGTAGACCTGATCGATGATCTCCTGAATGAGTTTGGCGCGGGCTTCGACTTTTGTGGCGGCTTCAGACTTGAGACGCTCGATCCGGGGGTCGAGTGGCGCGCGCGGCGCGGTCGGCGCCGGGGCGATGGTGGAGTCCTGTGCGTAGACCGCCAGCGGGCGAGCCAGCAGAAGGAGGGCGGCAGAGCACAACGTGGCAGCGCGGAAACGCGGCATTGGCGAACTCGATTCAGGGGTGGGAGGTTGGGCGCATCAAGGCGCGGGTACTTCATTGGTGTGGGGCGGCGACCTTGGCTGATGTACGGCAGGCCGAGCCCGAGTTCAATGGCTACGCGCGACGCGCTGGTGTGTTAGTGGGATATAATTCTCATAAACGGTTCGCTGAGGTTCGCGTTTCGGACTACCTTACAAGGCTGAGTCGCTCCGAGCTGCCGCCACTGTGCGCCCGTCGAGTTGCCCTGCACCGACGAGGAGACGCTGATGGCCCGTACCCTGCCCACCGCTCGCGACCAATTTGTCGCTGCGATTGCCCGTGACACCCACGCGGTCGAACAGCCGCGCCTGGTTGCCGTGCTCGACGCGTTGATTGCGTGGAGTAACAAGCACCCGACTCTGCTGAAGTTCCGTGAGGAAGAGGACACACCCGGCACAATCGCCTTTGAGCGTGTGGGAACGAAGATGATCGTGTGGGCCGCGTCGCCGCGTCGTCAGGACGTGCCCCGCCTTGAACTGGTGCCAAAGGCGCTCAAGATCATTTCGGCGGAGAATCGGGAGAAGCTCATCAACACACTGAACGCGCACATGCGTGAGCCCCTGCTGCCGGACGAGAAGTTACGCATCGGTTTCAGTGCGCTGAAGAATGCAACCGCGCTGGCGGCGATTCAGACCGCAGTGGAACAGGTGATTGCGACGGCCTGACTGCGGTGAGTTTCTTGGTCTGAGAAATGTTGAACTGCGCAACTGCAGAATCGCAGAACTGCAGAACGCGAAACAGCTGACGCAGAACAGCTGACGCAGAACAGCGGACGCAGAACAGCGGACGCAGAAGGGCCGAGTTTCAGTCTGCCGTGTCGAGATCCGTGACGATAGTTAGGCGTTTTTTGGCAACTGCTCTCCCAGCGTTGCTCCGTGACCAAGGCACTTTACCAAAGCAGTTGCGGTTATCTCTCGAAGCGTCGGCCGCGATGCTCACACCTGGCGCAAAGCAGTTTTGCGTCTGCCCTTCTGCGTCAAGCAGTTCTGCGTCCGCTGTTCTGCGTCCAGCAGTTCTGTGTCCAGCAGTTCTGTGTTCGTCATCCTGCTTCAAGCAGTTTCAGTCCAAGCTTTCGCGGCAATCTGGTTTGCGCCGCGCACCGGAACGGTCGGGCGCTATGGATCACGGTGCCGCCGGCACGCCTGCCACGAGAATCGCGCCTGTCGGCTGCGGCGAGCCACCCAATGGCTCCTCGGTAATTGCGATCGCCGCCAGGTCACGCTCTGCCAACACGTACGTGGCTTGCACGACAGCGCGGCCACGCGGGTCCGTGTTGAATACTCCCGCGCTGACCTTCTCGGATTTTGCGGTCACCAACCAGAGCTGATACGTACGCCCCGCTTTGGCTGGCAACAGATCGTGTGTGACCAGTGTCCAGCGGTTGGCGAGTCGATCCCAGAACATCCGGGCACCCGGTGCGAGCTTTTGCGTGCTCACCATTTCGACCACGCGTACGCTTGCGCCGCTCATCGCCACCACCAGGCTGTCGCTCACCGCCAGCTGGGCCGAGATACGTGACGATTCCCTCTCGGCGTCGCGCAGCGTCGCCTGAAGATCGTTGCGCTGTTGCAGTGCGTCACGCAGGCGAATCACGGACAGGGCGAACATGACGCTCGCAGCCAGAGCCAGAAACGGCGAGACCCGCTGCAGTATGGTGCGGCCCGGCGCGGCCCGCTCACCGCGGGCAGCACGCGTTGACGTCCTCTCGGTGGCTTCGAGGCTGATGCGCGGAGCGGACGTCGGCGTCGGTGAGGGTGCAGAGTCCGCGACAGGTGCGTGCGTTTCGGCAGCGCCGGTCGCATCGGCCGTGGTGCTCGCCGTCGCGCGCGACAACAGCCGGTCACGCATTGCGCGCTTCGCCTCCGCTGCCGGCGGCGCCGCCGGCACTCCGTATGCAAGTGCCTCGCTCGCGCCACGCAGCGACGCCAGTTCGGCCTCCAGCATCGGCGATGTGCGTACAATCGCCATCAACCGCTCCGCTTCGATGGCAGGCAGGATCCCCAGTGCGAGATCGGGAAGCATGACCACCGCTTCGTCGCGTTCGTTCGGCGTACTCATGCGCCCACCTCGCGCAACGCATCGAGGCGGTCGCGCAGCTTTCGGAGTGCGAGTCTCACCCGCGTCTTGACAGTGCCCAGCGGCAGCACCAGGCGTTCGGCGATTTCCGTCTGACTCAGCCCCTCGAAGTAGGCCAGCTCGAGCACCTCGCGCTGCTCGTCAGGTACCGTGTCGAGGGCAGCCACAACGCGCGATGCACGTTCGTTCGCGTCCAGCGCAGCGAGGGGATCGCCGATGGCCGGCTGCTGTTCGAATATGGTCGCATCGGCGGGTTGTTCGTCGCGACGACGACGCAGCGAGCGCAGACGATCCAGCGATCGGCTCCGGGCAATGGAAAGCAGCCACGCGCCCGGCGCTCCGCGATCGGTGGAATACCGGCCCGACTGTTGCCACGCCTGCCAGAACACTGCCTCCACCACTTCCTCCGCTTCCTGTTCGTCTCGAACGATACGCATCACCAGGGCGTTCACGGCGTCGGCCCACCGATCGTACAGAGTGCCGAGTGCCGATTCATCGCCGCCAGCGATCCGCGCGATGATTGCCGTATCCAGCACAGCATCCTCGGAGTGGACAGCACGTCGCGCCGCTTCCGGTATCGGCGCGTGTGATGAACTATCGTGCGGATCAAGCTCGGGCATGTGATCTACGATATAGGGCAGCGAATGGATCTCAGCGCGTTCGGCCACAGCAGCCCGAACGAGGACAAGATACATGCATGCTCTGCATTGCAAGTTCCCAACGTCTGGCGCACGCCGAGAGTCGCGGTGCCTCCGCGCTCCCGACGTCGACGGCCTCCGGCCGGGCCGCAGCGCCTCCATCACCCGTTTGGCGAGGAGGCGGGGCCGAACCGGTCAGGGTAGTTTGCAGGATGGCGACTCCTGCGAAAGATCCGAAGAAACCCAAGTTCGATTCAAAGCGCGCGTGGGCCGAAGCCCGGGCCCTCATCTGGAACTATCGGCGTTCGGTCGGCATCGGGCTCGGCTTGATGTTGGTCAGCCGTGCGGCGGGACTCGTGCTGCCGGCCAGTTCCAAGTACCTGATCGATGACGTGCTTGGGAAGGGCAACGCGTCGCTTCTGCCGAAAATTGCGATCGCCGCCTTCTTCGCGACCGTGATCCAGGCCATCACCTCGTACGCGTTGTCGCAGGTGGTCAGCGTCGCCGCGCAGCAGGCCATCGCCAAACTTCGTGAAGATGTGCAGGCCCATCTCATTCGCCTGCCGGTGCGCTTCTTCGACAGCACCAAGAGCGGCGTGCTGGTGAGTCGCGTGATGAATGACCCGGAAGGCATTCGCAATCTCGTTGGCACCGGGCTTATCCAGCTCGTCGGCGGTCTGGTCTCTGCCACCGCCGCGATCGGGGTGCTCTTCTATCTGAACTGGCGGCTGACGCTGGCGACGGTCGTCTTCCTGTCGATCTTCGGCGTTGGAATGTCGATTGCCTTCAAGCGGCTTCGCCCGATCTTCCGCGAGCGCAGCGTGATCACCGCCGACGTGACGGGTCGCCTCACCGAAACCATCGGTGGCATTCGCATCGTGAAGGTGTACACCGCCGAAAATCGTGAACGCGAGGTGTTTGCGGCCGGCGTCGACAAGTTGTTCAGGAACATCGCCGCCACGATCACCGGCACCTCGGCGACCGCGGCGCTCAGCGTCGCCATCATCGGTGCGCTCGGTGTGTTGTTGATGATGATCGGTGGACGCGATGTTCTCTCCGGCAAGATGACCATCGGTGGGCTCGTGATGTACATCTTCTTCATCGGCCTGGTCGCGGCGCCGCTGGTGAGCATCGCCAGCATCGGCACGCAGCTCACGGAAGCATTGGCAGGACTCGATCGTATTCGTGAGCTGAAGGACATGCCCACCGAAGATCAGCAGGATGCGCGGAAGCGGGCGGTGCCGTCGCTGCAGGGCCACGTGCAGTTCAACGATGTCTGGTTCGAGTATGAGCCGGGTGTACCGGTGCTCAAGGGTGTCAGCTTCGACGCTCCCGCCGGCACGACCACGGCACTGGTTGGCAGCAGCGGTGGTGGAAAGAGCACGCTGATCTCGCTGGTGATGGCCTTCGCCGAGCCCGTGAAGGGCCAGGTGATGATCGACGGCACGCCCTTGACGGATCTCAAGCTGCACGAGTATCGCAGGCACCTCGGCGTGGTGCTGCAGGACAACTTCCTGTTCGATGGAAGTGTGCGTGAAAACATCGCGTTCACACGACCCGATGCATCGAAGGAGAGCGTCGAAGAGGTCGCAAAGATCGCGTACGTCGACGAGTTCGTGTCGCGCTTCCCTGATGGATTCGACACCATCGTCGGTGAGCGTGGTGTGAAGCTGAGCGGCGGGCAGCGACAGCGGGTTGCAATCGCGCGCGCGATTCTCGCCGATCCGCGGATCCTGATTCTCGACGAAGCCACATCGAGCCTCGACTCCGAGAGCGAGCAGCTGATTCAGGAAGGGCTGCGGCGGTTACGCGCGGGACGAACCACATTCGTCATCGCGCACCGACTGAGTACGATTACATCCGCCGACCAGATTCTGGTGTTGGAACATGGTGCGATCGTGGAGCGGGGCACACATCACGAGCTGCTCACGCTCGGCGGCCGGTATCGTGAACTGTATGAACGGCAGCATCACATCGAGACCGATCGGTTCATCAATCCGGGCGAGGATCCGACGATGGTGACGTCCGCTGGTGGTGTGGCGCAGGTTCGGGGGTAGATCGCCGGGCGAACCGTCATGGTGTACGCGAGGCGGCGGTCGGCCGGCGCCTTGCGTGAGGCACTCTCCGGGACCCAGCCAGGACGATCGGTGTTCGACTGCGGCACTCCCCCCGCATCGAGTATCGCGACAGCTCGGGTGGCCGGCTTTCGGCACTTGACTCCGCATGGTCCCGTGAAAACGTTTGCTCCCTCCGAGGCTGCTCACTTTTGTTCGTGCCGTCTTACTGCGCTGTGCCTGACCTGCGCCGAGCTCACCAGACCAGTTGCCCTCCCGACTCCACCCGCGTCAGCCGATGACGGACCTATCCATGCAGGATCAGCTGGAGATCGTCGCGTCGAGTGCCGACATTGCGCCAGCAGCCCCTGCGGCGCTCAGTCCGACCATCACGGACGTCGCGCGCGAAGCTGGAGTGTCGGCCGCGACGGTGAGTCGAATTCTCAACGGTCGGCACCGTGGCGATCCGGCCATTCGCGAAGGGGTGCAGGCCACTGCCATGGCTCTTGGCTACGTGCCTCAAGGCGGAGCCCGGTCGCTTGTCACCAAGCGCAACGGAGCACTGGGAATTTTGCTCCCCGACCTGTTTGGCGAGTTCTTCTCGGAGTTTTTGCGCGGGTTGGACGACGCCGCCCACGAACATGGCATCCACCTTCTCGTCACCAGTACCCACGCTGATCCCCAGCAACTCCGCAATGCGGCGGCGGCGATGCGCGGACGCGTGGATGGATACCTCGTGGTCGCGCCGGGGAACGGCGCCGCCGATGTGATCAGCGCGCTCGTTCAGCAGGTGCCGGTGGTGGTGGTCGGACTCGATGCACGTGCGTGCGGGGCACCCTCGCTGATGATCGACAACGCCGCCGGCGCCTCAGCGGTCGCGGCACATGCCCTGGCCCAGGGGTTTCGCCACCTCGCGATGATCACCGGCCCGGAGAGCAACGGCGACGCCGTCGCCCGGCGCGATGCATTTCGTGCCGCGATCGCTGCCGCGGGTGACGAGGTGTCGCTGACGGAGTTCGCTGGCGACTTCTCGCAGGATTCCGGTTGGAGTGCGGCGCACACCCTGCTGGCGCACCCGCGCCGCTTCGACTTTGTGTTCGCGTGCAACGACACGATGGCGACCAGCGCGCTGAGCGTGCTGCGCGACGCAGACATGAAGGTGCCTGAGAGTATCGCCATCGTCGGCTTTGACGATGTGCCGATGGCGCGCTTTCTCACGCCTCCCCTGACAACGGTGCACGTGCCGATCGAAGAACTGGGACGACGCGCAATGCGTACGCTCATATCATCGGTCGTGCAAGGCGCACCGGCGCGTCCGGGTGTGGAATTGATCGCGACGACGCTGGTGGTTCGCGGCTCCACTGTCGCGCAAAGAGGCGTGGCGCGTCGCTGACGGACGCTGCGCTCTAATTCCGCCTCACACGGTGTGAGTCTCTGCCTTCGGACTCGCGCAACTCTGTGCGCTCACCGCTTCTTCGCCAGCATCGATCCGCGGCAGGTGACAGCACCACAGTGGCACGGGAAGCGCCTCTTTGCTGCGGGCGTGTGGCGTTCCATGAGCGTGAACGCATAGTCGTACGCCAGTTCTTCGCCAGGCACGACATCGCGCATGGTCTCGATCCAGATGCGCGCGTCCTCGATCACGGCATCACAGTTCGGATCGCACGAATGATTGATCCATCGTGCATCATTGCCGTCCACGGCGGCGTCGATGACGATCTGATCGTCGATCGCAAAGAGAAAGGTGTGGTGACGCTCTCCAAGCCGATCGGGGTACCGCGCCTCGGCCTGCGCCGGGGTCAGCCGCTCGCCTGCATACTCGACCAGTCGCGTGCCTGACGGGATGCGATGCGTTGCGAACGCACCGAGCCCCTGCATCGGGGACTGGCGCACGGCGAACGGCGGGGAGTCGGTGGCATCGTACATCGGCATGGTAGAAATCTGTGCGTGGTGCCAAATTTCCACGTTCATGCCTGCACCAGAGCAACCGTCCGTCGTTGAGCGCACCGCATTCCTGCGGATCGTCGCCGTCTACAAGTTCATCCAGACGGCGATCCTGACGGCCCTCGGTCTGGCGACGATGCGTCTGGTGCGCCCCGAAGTGGCCGCCTCATTTGAAGAGTGGGTGCAGGACCTGCCGATGGGCTTTGTACAGCGCGTCGCAGAGCAGTTTCTCGCCTGGGTCACGGGACCGCAGACACATCGGGTAGTGATCCTCGGTGCCGCGCTCTTCGCCTATGCCGCGCTCTTTCTGGTGGAGGCGGTCGGGTTGTGGATGCAGCGCCGGTGGGCCGAATGGCTGACCGTCGTGGCAACGGGGGCGCTCATTCCCCCCGAGATCTACGAGTGCGTGAAGCACCCGCAGCCGATACTCTTTCTGCTGCTGGCGGTGAACAGCTGCCTCGTCTGGCTGCTGGCCAAGCGTTTACGGCGCGAGTTGGAACTTGAGCGAGCTGGACAGCTTTCGCACAGCCACTGACTGATCCAGCGAGGGTGGACGATGGCGTCCCTCGAATCGGCGGGGCGTCTGTATTCCGAGCAAATGCTCCACTGGAACGGCTTTTGTGCTGCGGACGGTGTAAGTTTCATAGCTTATGACATCACGTCCCACAAGTTCAGAAAACGACGTCGAGATCGGTTTCTCCGGTCTAGGCCTCGATGAGCGTCTCGTTGGCGCATTAGCAGGTTTGGGCTACGAAGAGCCGACTCCGATTCAACGCGCTGCAATTCCGCTGCTGCTGGAAGGCCGCGACGTGTTGGCGCAGGCCGCCACGGGAACCGGCAAGACCGCGGCGTTCGCGCTGCCTCTGCTCCACCTCGTAGACACCAATGCCGCCGCGCGATCACGCACCAAGGCGCTGATCCTCACACCCACCCGTGAACTGGCGATGCAGGTCGCCGAGGCCATTCACAAGTACGGCAAGGCGATGGGCATCATCGCGCTGCCGATCTACGGTGGCGCGGCGATGGACACCCAGATCCGTGCGCTGCGACGCGGCGTGGATGTCGTGGTCGCAACACCTGGCCGCGCCCTCGATCACATTCGCCGCGGCACCCTTGTGCTGGATTCGGTTCGCATCGTGGTGCTGGACGAAGCCGATGAGATGCTCGACATGGGCTTTGCCGAGGACCTCGAAGCGATCCTCGGCGCCACGCCGAAGGAGCGTCAGACGGCGCTCTTCTCGGCCACCGTTGCGCCGCGCATTGCGACGATTGCCCGCAAGCATCTGCGCGATCCGATCACGATCAGGATCGACAAGGCGAAGGTCGAGGCTGGGCAGACGGCGAAGGTGCGTCAGACCGCGTACATCGTGCCACGCGCGCACAAGATGGCAGCGCTGGGTCGCGTGCTCGACGTGGAACAGCCGCAGTCGGCGATCATCTTCTGTCGCACTCGCACCGAGGTCGACGAACTGACGGAGACGATGAACGCGCGTGGCTACCGCTGCGAGGCGCTCCACGGCGGGCTCAGTCAGGATCAGCGTGACCGGGTGATGAAGAAGTTCCGCGCCAATAAGACAGACCTGTTGGTCGCGACCGACGTCGCGGCGCGCGGTCTGGATGTCCAGCACGTGTCGCACGTGGTGAACTACGACGTTCCGACATCGACCGAGGCGTATGTGCATCGCATCGGCCGCACCGGTCGCGCCGGACGTGAAGGCGTCGCGATCACGCTCGCCGAACCACGCGAGAGTCGCATGTTGCGCAACATCGAACTGGCGACCAAGTCGAAGATCGAGATTGCCACGGTGCCGAAGATCGCGGACCTGCGCACACGCCGGCTGGAGTTGACGAAGGCGAGCTTGCGCGAGGGGATCCTGGCGGGCGATCTGGAGCCGTTTCGCAGGATCGTGGAAGCGCTGGCCGAAGAATTCGATCTGATGGATATCGCAGCGGCGGCGGTCAAGCTGCTGGAGGTCGAGAACGGGGGCAGCGCCGACGAAAAGGAGATTCCGGCAGTTGAACCGCGTCGCGATCGTCCGGAGCGGAGTGAGCGTTCGGGGCCACCCGCTCGTGGCGATCGTCCGGAGCGTTCAACGCGGTTCGAGCGCTCTGAGCGTCCCGAGCGTTCGCCGGCCTCCGCCGCGTCGGCGCCGGCCCGTGGTGAGCGATCCGATCGCCCGGCGCGTGCACCAGAGGCCGAACGGCCTGCGCGAAAGGCGGCGTGGGATGTGGCGCGTGTGTACATCGGAGCGGGTCGTCTGGCGCGCGTGCGTCCCGGTGATCTGGTGGGTGCGATTGCCAATGAACTGCAGCTCGACGCGAGTGTCGTTGGTGCGATCCAGATTCAGGACAAGTTCTCGATCGTCGAAGTGCCGGACGAGATCGCAGACGACATCATCGACGCGCTGCGGAACACGACGATCAAGGGCAAGCGCGTGATCGTGCGGCGGGATCGCGGCTGATCGCTGACGTTGGTGACACCGATTCGCTGGCGCGAGTTGGTCAGGTGGCGCGGGGCCCCCGGGCTCCGCGCCACGATTGTTTTACGGCCGGCCGCTCACCGGTCAGACTGGCGCCTCGTACTGAAGCCCCGCAAACGTCACGCCGTGGTAGGCTTCAACGCGGGACTTGACGGTGTGACCGGCATCGGCTTCTGCGGCGGTTGACGATAGACGTAGAGCGCCACGAAGATGCCACTGATGATCATGAGGCTCGAGAGCAGCTGCCCCATCGTGATGCCGCCGGCGAGGAAGCCGAGCTGCGCATCCGGCTGCCGCGTCAACTCGATCATCGACCGAATGATGCCGTAACCGATCAGGAACGCTGAACCGCCCACACCAGGGCGCCACCAACCGTTGCGCCGCGCGCGCGCCTCCAGCCACCAGAGAAAGCTGCCGAGGATCACCCCTTCGCCGAGGCACTCATACAGCTGCGACGGATGCCGCGGAACCTGTTGGGGATCGGTGGGAAACACCATCGCCCACGGCACATCGGTGGCGCGCCCATACAACTCGGCGTTGATGAAGTTGCCGATGCGTCCGAATGCCAGCCCGGGCGTGGCGCAGAGTGCCAGAGCGTCTGTGAGCGACAGAAACGAGACCTTGTAATGCCGGGCGGTCCACGCGCAGGCAATGATCATCCCAACGGCAGCGCCGTGAAATGAGAGGCCGCCGTGCCAGACCTTGAGCCATTCGATGCCGGTCAGCAGCGACCGGTCGTACACCAGCACGTACATCGCGCGGGCGCCGATCAACATGCCGACGAACATCGCCGTCAGAAAGGTGTCGAGCCCTTCCTGCGTGAGCGGAAGCGTGCCCTGCTTCATCCGTTTTTTGCAGAGTTGCGCCGCCACGATGTAGCCGAGGACGTACATCAATCCGTACCAGCGCACGCGGAGCGGGCCGATGTGGATGAGGTCGGGGGAGATTGAGGGGAAGGGCAGGGTCATCTGAGTAGTCTAAGCGAGGCAGCGGCGGCGAAGGAGTCGGTCAGAACGCGAAGCTGAGCGATGTCACCAAGGTAGACCCCCCTCTCGACGGTCGTGATGCCGCGCCCGACGAAAACAGCGCTGCAGTGGTCTGCAGCGTGCGGAGCTCGGAGCGCCACCGCACACCAGCGTCGACCTCCACATCGACGCCGACTGAGGCGCTCGACCCCACAAACGCATTCGGCTGCGCTGTCTCAACGATGATCTGGTGAGGATCCGCGTACCGCTCTACGCGTCCTACCAGTGCCACCGCAGGCGTAAGCGGCTGCTTCGCAATCGCAACGGCTCCGTACCATGTTCTGCCCCGTTGGTTCCCGACATCGAGCTGAGCCTGCCACGAGGTTCCGGTCGGGAGCCGACCCTTCGCCATCAGCTGATTGAACACGCGAAGCTCCTGTTTCCGACCGCTCGGGCGCTCATTCCCAACGAAATTTGCGTAACTGATCACGGTGGCCGGGTTCAGCGAATAGTCCAGCCGGACGCCGGCGCTCTTGCTTCGATTGTTCTCGGAGATGTTCTGCCACCCGTTCGTCAGATGCAACTGAGCGGAGAGCTTCGGTGTCGCCTGCCAGGTGAGCCTGGCACCAGACAGGTAGTAGGGGGTGAAATCCGCGACGAATGAGCGCGTGTAGGTGGGATTGTCCGACGACGACCAGCTCTCGAGACCGATGTAGCTGGAGTAGATGCCACCATCGATCCAGACCCGATCGCGCAATCGAATCCCCACCACCGCTTCCTGGATAAACCGGGATACGGCTGGGCCGCTCGTCGCTCCGTTGGTTGGTTCGCCGGCGTAGTTTGCCTGCACTGAAGTCCCGGCTTGCAGTGCAACATGAGCCCGCGTGCGTTTGCGTTCGACGGTCACACCAAGCCACGCGAGATTCACGTTCACTTCGTCGTGACGCACTGGTTGTGTGGTAAATCTGCGCTCGCCATCCGCAGGTCGCGCGGTATCGTAGGCGTAGTAGGCGTCAACGAACCCGTTGAGGCGGATTGTCGTGACGGTGTCCGACCGCTGCGCGTGAGCAGCGGCACCGTGCAGGAGCATCGCGACGATGGCGCTGATCCAGCGCCGCGAATGTTGCGCCGACAGAGAATGGTGCGACACACTCGCGCAGTGCGCGATCAGAACCGCACCACCTGATCCACCCTCGACCCACCGGCATAGAACAACGTCTGCTCCTGCCCGGTCGCGATCACCTTCACCTTCACGATGTTCTGCTGATCGTCGAACAGCTCCATCAGCGCCGCGTTGTGCAGCGACAACGATGTGATGGGTGTGGCCGATGTCCACGTCACGATGTACGACCACATGTCCCGATCCTGCGATCCACTCACCACGATCGGGGTCAGCCGTTTGCCGTTCGCCGTCACCGGAAAGTGTTCGGCGAGATAGGCCTGAAATGCCACCTCGCCCTGCGGCGAACCGAGGGTCAGCGACCGCGCCGGCGAGCGCTCGATGAGGGCGCGTGTGACGTCGTCCGCAAAGAGCCGGAGCTGCGCCGACACGACGGTCGGCTCGACTGCGATCCGGGTGTACGACACATGAAAATCGTGCGCGCGGTCTGGGAGCGTTGCGCGCAGACCGGCGGGGGTGGCTGTCAGCACCACCCCCGCCAGAATCACGTGACGTGTCCAGCCACGCATCATGGAATTGCAGCGGCCGGCCTGGCCCACTTGTTGTTCTCACGATTGATATCGGCCAGCGCATTGTCGGGATCGAGCTCGACCGACTGCAGCTCCTTCTGTGAGAAGCGACCGTACTCGAACTGCTTCTCGTTGGTGCGCCAGATGGAGACGGGCAGCTTGACGCGTTCCCTGGTCCCGTCGGTGAAGGTGAACTCCATCACCACGGGCATCACGAGACCACCCTTGTTCTCCAGCGTCACGCGATTGTAGAATCGGCCGCGCGCGCCCATGCCCATCGAGTCGGCTGCCTGCGTTTCCACCTTGCCGAGGGCCTGATCGTTGGCATGCGTGCTGTAGAACCACCCGCGCCAGAACCAGTTCAGGTTGTCGCCGCTGGCCTGCATCATGCTGCGGAAGAAGTCGGCCGGTTGCGGGTGCTTGAACATCCACGCCTGACTGTACTCGCGGAATGCAGCATCGAACAGCTGCGGTCCAAGTACCTGCTCGCGAAGGATGTACAGCCCGGACGCCGGTTTGGTGTAGCCATTGGGTCCGAAGCCACGATGGATCAGGTCCGACTCGGTCATCAGCGGTACCTGATCGGTGGTCTTCATGTAGCCGACGATGTTTGCCGCAAGCATCGGCAGCCGCGCCTTGGGCCAGGCGGCATCGAAGTCGATTGACGCCATGCCCTCGAGGTAGCTGTTCAGTCCTTCGTCCATCCACGTCCACTTCCGTTCATCGCTGGCGACGATCATCGGGAACCAGTTGTGACCCACTTCGTGAATGGTCACGGCGACGAGGCCGTAACCGACGTTCTTGAGCACCGTGGCATTCGCGTTGGCCGGCGGACGTGCGCCGCAGAATGCGATCATCGGATACTCCATACCGCCCACGATGCCGTGAATGTTGCTGGCCTTGGGGTACGGATACTCGAACGAGAGGCGCCCGTAGGTGCGCATGGTCTGCGCGATCGCCTTGGTGCTGAGCGAATCCCACACACCGAGCGCCTCGCGCGGATACAGCGAATGCATCTCGATTGGCCTGGATGTCGCCGAATAGCGGAAACCCGCCGCATCCCAGATGAACCCCGGCGACGAGGCCCAGGCGAAGTCGCGCACGTTCTCGGCCTTGAAGCGCCACGTCATCGGCTGTGTGCCGGCGGGGCGGGTGACCGGCGTGTTCGCTTCGTCCTTCGTGATGATGTAGACCTGCGTCTCCGACGTGAACGCCTTCGCGAGGCGCTCGCGCTGCGTGGCAGTCAGAACGTCGGTCGGATTGGTCAGCACGCCGGTGGACTGCACGATGTGATTGTGAGGCACGGTGATGCTCACATCGTAGTTGCCGAAGTTCAGGTAGAACTCACCCTGGCCGTAGAACTGGTCGTTCTGCCAACCCACCACATCGTCGTACACCGCCGCGCGCGGGAACCACTGCGCGGCCAGATACTCCCACCCATCCTTCAACTTCTCTCGCGCGCCACGCCCGTTGCGGCTGGCGAACGACTCGGGCATCACGTAGCTCCAGTCGATCTCCACAACCTGCATGCCACCAGACGCCACGGCGGCAGCAAGCGGCACCTTCATCTGTGTGCCCTGCAACACGAAGGCGGCGTCCGTCTTCTGGCCGTTCTTCGCTACCAGCTGCACCCGCGTGATGCTGTACCCCTTCGTGTCCAGTCGCGCATTGATGAACTCAGCGGCCCGCGCGCTGATGCTGCGCGGCAATGCGGTGGCACCGATCATCGACTCGCTGACGCTCGGATTGTCGATGTTCTGATCCAGCTGGAACCAGAGGTAGTTCAGCGCATCGGGGGCGTTGTTGTGATAGGTCACGCGCTCCGAACCAGTCACCGTGTGCGTGGTGGTGTCGAGACTCACGCGAATCACATAGTCCACACGCTGCTGCCAGTACTTCGGGCCCGGCTTGCCGTTGGCCGCGCGCGTCTCGTTGGGCGCAGGCCACTGATCGAGCACACGGAACATCGACTGATTCGTACGCCCGACGGTGTCGGGGTGCAACCATTGCTGTGCACCCAATGGCACAGTGGCAAACAGGGCGGCAGTGACGAGCGCGCGCCGCCGGACAGACGGAGAAAGCATGGGGAGGTAGCGGTCTGGAGGTGAAGGTGTCGTGCCTGAAACCTACGGGGCGCCGGGCGCAGATGTTCCGCTCCCGGCTGCAGACTGGTGCCAGCTTCCGGTTACAGTCGCGTCACGAGCATCTGCGTCGCGCAGCCGAGCGTGATTCCGCTGGCTGCGAGGACGTATCCCCGCCGATCAAAGATGCGCCACATGAGCAGCACACCCACCAGCGCCAGGCCCCCCAGGGCCACGACCTGCGCGAGCTCAATGCCGATATTGAAGGCCAGCAGGGGCATCAGCAGCGACTCCTCTCCGCCCAGCAGCCCGCGGAGCACGGACGAGAACCCGAGTCCATGAATGAGCCCAAACGCGAGCGCCATCGTGTACCGTGGCCAAAGCCGGACGGCGTCTCGCGGCGGCGGGTCATTGGCGCGGCGTCCCTGTCGCCAGGTCCACAGGTTCACGAGGCTGGTAACGATGATGGTCGCCGGAATCAGCGCCTCGACGGCTCGCGGGTTCACCTGGACGACGTTGAGTGTGGCGAGCGCCAACGTGAGCGAGTGCCCCACTGTGAACGCCGTAATGAGGACGAGCAACGGCCGCCACTTTCCCGGATCCTGCGCCAGAATGAGCGTGGCTAGAAACAGCAGATGATCAGCCGCTTCGAACGTCAGGATGTGGTGCAGGCCGAGCTCGAGGAAGCTGCCGAAAGACGACATCAGGTATGGATACAGTCAAAGGTCCGCCAGGTTCAGCCGAATCGCTGATTGTCGGTGCGGCAGGATAGTGCAGCAATCGGGCCGGAATCACGAGTCACCCTACGGCAAAGCACCGAGGACAAGGAATCCGTCGGCGTTTCGCCGGCACCAGTCGGAGCCGAAAGCGCGAGACATCAGCTATCTCAAGGCTTCTCCTACCTCACCCACGGCGCACCAAAGCCAACCATTGCCGGTGTGAGGAGATGGCCACCACCCCCACCCCCAGGCTGGATGCTCGCGCCGACGAAGCCAGGCGAGTAGAACTGATTGAACCACAAACCTTCGCTGTCCTGCACACGCGCGAGGTACATGATGCCGTCACCGCCAGTCTTCGGATAGAATTGTCGCTCCGGTAGCGTGCGGCCCTCGAGCGTTGCCACGCGCAGCACGGTCAACTCACGAAAGGTGAAATCGTTGAACAGCCCCCGATCCTGCAGCCACGCCTGAACCAGGAGCGGATCGAGCTCGGAGGCGGCGTCCATGATGTCAGAGGCGGAGAGTGGATCAACGGACTCCAACGTCGCAACATTTACGGTCAGTTCGCGGTAACTCGTCAGGTGCCGCTTCACGGCGGCTGGAAACACCGCTGTGTCGAGCTGCACGATGAAGTTGACCACGCGCGGCTCCGCACCGCTCGGTTTGGTGATACGTTCCATGTGGGTGAACGCATCAGGACGTGTCATTGCGAGCAGCGCATCGGACCGCGTCGTCGGCTTGCCCTGACATCCGTATTCGGCATGCATGTACAAACGCTTGCCATTGCTGGAGAATCGTGCCGACTCGATCCCGCGACACCCTCCGCGAGTCATCCGCCGAGGGGTGTCCGACGCATCGACGATGGTTCGCGAGACGATCGAATCGGAGTCGATCGTCATGAACTCGACGCGCGCTGGCGACGAGTCCGTCGGCACGACACACACCATCGGGCCAATGACGCCGCCGGACGACGTCGACCAGCAACCCAGAAACGGGGCCCACGCCTCGGCAGCCGTCGGATGATCCATTGCCGCGCGCCGCGACTGCGCACTCAGCGGAACGCCTGCCACTGTCAGCAGCATCGCCACACCGACGGACCGCAGGGGAGATACAGTCATCGGGCTGCCCTCAGTCAAGGGTTGAAAGTTACAGATCGGTATTGTCGACAAATCCAAAGCTACGGGCGAGGCTTGGCCGTGCGTTCCCCACCGCCGCTCGGCGCCGAGACGCCGCCGGATGACGATCCACCGTTTCCAGACGATCCACCGTTTCCAGACGATCCACCGTTTCCAGACGATCCACCGCCGTCTGAGCCAATGTTCGGCCTGGGCGTCGCGCTGCCATTCGAGTCACCAGGCCCTTCTGCGCTGTAGCCACGCCCGTTGATCACGCGACCCGGGCCCGAACCGGCGGGCGACGATTGCGGCGGATATGGCACGATCACATACGGTGTGTTCCCGTTCTGCCACCCGCCGTTGAAGCCACCGTTGAAGCCACCGTTGAAGCCACCATTGAATCCGCCGACATTCTGAAACCCGAACGGGTTCAGGAAACCGGAGCCGAACTGATTCAGACCGTACATCTGTGTGATATCGAACCACGACCCGAAGCCACCGCCCCAGCCGAAGAGGGCAGCATTGCGCAGAACGTTGTTCGTCTGGTCCCGGAACGCCTGCTCGGTAAGGAACTGAGCTGCGCCCGCGTTGCTTCCGCGATTGACAAATGGGTCGACACCACGCGCCACGGGCCGCCCATCGCGTTCCAGCGCAAAGGCCCGCGGGTACGACACCGCGACCAACATGTCCACCACACTACCGGGCACGCCCGCGCGCTGCAGCTCGCGCAGCTCCTTGGCACCGAGCTGGAACTCCTGCGCGCGTTCGGCGAGAAACGCTTCCACGACGCTCGCATCGATACTCTGTGCGGCGTCGATGACATCGGTCAGTGACAATGGGGCGGCCGCATCGATGCGTGAGGCCGTCATGCGCATCGACGCACTGGCAGGGATTCGAGCCAGTATCTCAGCGGGGATGATCGACGAATCGTGTTCGGCGGTGAAGCTGACGATTCGCGAGCGAGCACCCGCCTGCGTGCGCATCGCTTCGATGCGTACGAAGCTGTCACTGGTTTTGAGTGCGAACAGGCCGCTCGACGTTTGCGTGCTGACGCCGGGGCAGGTGAACTCACTGGTGGTGTAAAGCCGATGCGTGTCGAGTGACCAGCGTGCGCTTTCCCAGCCCGTGCAGCCATCGACTGATCGAGTCACTCGTTGGCCGGATGCGGTGACCGGCACGCGTGAGACGATCGCATCGCCGACGACGGTCGCGAGCTCGATCGTATTGCGGGACCGGGTCGGGACGAGACAGACCATCGGTCCGACGTTTCCCGCCGACGAGGAGCTCCAGCAACCCATGTACGGGGCCCACTGCGAGCCGATTTCCACGGTGGGATCGGACTGCGCCGGGAGCACGTGCGCCGTCGCGAGCGTGAGCCCGATTCCGGCGGCGAGCGCCAGCCTGTGTGCGGAAGGGTGTGGCATGGTCGGAATCCTCAGTAGCGCACGGTGAATCCCATCGTGGCGGCGCCGCCCGACAGGTCGATCTTCCTGAATCCTTGAAAGGCTTCGGACATCCGTGCAGGCTGCGCAGCAGTGTATCGCAGGTCGCCCGTCAGCGCGATGCGCTGCGTGAGCATAAAGTCGGCACCCACGCGACCGTAGCCGAGCGGAGTCATGCCGCTCGATCTGAAGGTCCTGCTGAAAACGCGCAGCGTCTGAAAGTCGACAAAATCGCCGACCTGCGAAAAGGAATAGTTCATCCGACCGACGCCCACGCCCACCCAGGGCGAGAACCTTGCGGGAATCCATGCAAACTTCCCGATCCGATCCCCGGGTGCCGTCAGGGCGTAGTTCACGCCGAGCGTTATCGGGGCTCGGCGCAGCGTCGTGGATTGCTCGATCGGCCGCTCGTTGTTGTCGACAAACGTCCGAAATTCAGATGGCACAGAGCGCTTCGCGTCACCGCCGCTGAGCACGATCTCCCACCGATCGCTGAGGCGGACGCCAAGGTCAACCTGATAGGCGAACGCCGCAAAGTCACGCCTGTCGAGCGTGAGTTGCGTGGTGGTAAAGTCGAAAATGTCGCTCCCCGCCAATGGGCGATCGTATCCGCCGCGGACGGCGAAGCTCACCGCAGGTCGCCTGAAGAGGAACCCGTCTCCACTTGCCCCTGAAAGCTGCGCGATCAGGGGCAAGGGAATGGCAGCTGCGGCAGCAAGGAGCCAGCACGTGAAGCGCGGAACGCGATCCAGAGGAAGCGCAGCGGCCAAGCTGCGAATGCGGCCGTCGACTGGAGAGACCACGAGGCGCTCCTGAACCGAAGACGTGACATCAACTGCCCACACTGTGATGAGATCAATACCAGTGCGTCACGAGCAAGTTCCGCCCGCTCAGGGCGATAAATCCCCGTCCTCCCCAGCTTTAAGTTGACTCACGACCCTCAGCCGCCCCTCCTGCTGCAGCGTTCGCCGCAGAACGAACTCGATCTGCGCGTTCAGGCTGCGCAGATCGTCGTTGGCCCAGCGCTGCATGGCGTCCAGCAACGCTGGGTCAACGCGCAGTAAAAACGCCTTCCGCTCGGACACCAGCGCTACTGGTAGAGCGTCCCGGCATTCAGCACCGGCTGTGCCCCACGCTCGGCGCACAGCACCACGAGCAGGTTGCTGATCATCGCCGCACGCCGCTCACCATCGAGCGTGGCCATCCCACGCTCTTCGACCATCCGCAGCGCCATGTCCACCATTCCCACGGCACCTTCGACGATCTTCGTGCGCGCAGCGATCATCGCTGACGCCTGTTGCCGCTGCAGCATCACACTGGCGATTTCCGGCGCATACGCCAGGTGACTGACGCGGCTTTCGATCACTTCAACGCCCGCCTTGGCGAAGCGTTCGGTGAGCTGCACGCTGAGCTCCGTCGCAATCTCGTCGGGGTTCACCGAGAGCGAGACTTCACCCTCCGCATGCGCATCGTATGGATACTTGGTCGCGAGCGCGCGGAGTGCAGACTCACTCTGCGTCGTGACGTATGTCTCCACGTTTTCCACCTCGAACAGCGCCTCTGCACTGTCGATCACTCGCCACACGACGATCGCCGCAATCTCCACCGGATTGGAGTGCTTGTCGTTCACCTTCAGCCGCGCCGTTTCAAAGTTCCGGGCGCGCAGGGTGATCGTCTTCTTGGTGAAGAACGGATTCGCGAAGAAAAGCCCCTGCTGACGCACGGTGCCTTTGTAGGTCCCGAAAAGCTGAAGCACCTTGGCTTCGTTGGGCTCCACGGTGAACAGGCCGATGCACATGAAGAGGCAGAGCACGATCAGCCCAACGCCAGCGATGGCCAGTGCGGGCGATCGGCTGGCGATGCCCAGCACGACCAGCGCGCTGCCGCCCAGCATGCCGCCGAGGAGGCCAAAAAGCACGGGAAGGCCGGAAGCGGCTTTACGGAGAAATTCGCGTTGCATGGAGATTATGAATGGGGGAAGTGACATCCAAATGATATCACTTCGATATACGGCTGGCAAATCGTCGCGGTTTCAGCGAGATCGGAAGGGCGGGTGAGGCACGCTCCTCACCGTCGCGAGTTGGTGCACAGGCATCGCGAGGCGAAGGCGCGCGTCGCGGGCCCGCGCGTCACGACTCGGCGCCGCGCAGCAGCCCGTTCACCAGAAGGTCTTCTCGCAGGATCGGGCCCGGTTTGTTGGGCCGGCGGAAGTACCACCACTGCCACTCCGGTCGCCAGCTGTTGGTTTCGGCGATCTCGTCGCCCCACAGGCAGGCGCACGGTTCCGTGATGCGGTGGAAGCGCTCGTCGGCAGCATCCAGACGTGAGGCAGCGGTCCGCCTGTCGCGCGCGGGGGCGGCGGCGAGGGCACCGGCGAGGATGTCGCGCAAGTCCATGTCGTTCAACCACTCATCGAGCGACGTATCGCGGCCTCTTTCCGCCGCTGAGACGAGGGTCGTCCAGTGTTCGAGGAGCCCACTCAGCCCGCGGCGCACGACGACCAGCGAGCAGCCGCGGCTCATGAGATAGGTGTGAACGGGATCGTTCCCGGTCATCACGATCCGCCCCCCGGAGTCCGCGACGCCTGCCGCCTGAAGTATGCCTCACCATCGTTCGGGCGGAAAAATGTGCGAATGGTGCCATCACGATTGACGGCGATAAAGGCGCCGTCGCTCCGATCGTACCGCGTGACTACGCCATCGCGGCGCCGCACCTCGAGCACCGTCTCGCCGAGGGGTGCGTCGCGGAGCGACTGCGCGGCGCTGAGGTAGATTTCGACGGACGCACCGGGAAACTCGGCGCCGTGTTTCTTAAAGTGCTCGACGAGGTGAGCGCGGGACGAGAACCCGACCGAATTTGCAGGGTCGCGGCGGCCTGCCGGCTGACCTGGTGTCTTGGAGGGCGAGACCGTCGCCGGGGCTGTGACGCCCGGTTGTCCGGCTGATGTCGAAGCGTCGGGGCGGGCAGCCGAGCGGTGGCTCGAGCGCCACGACAACGCCGCCGCGAAGAGCGCGACAAAGACCGCGACAGGAATGCCGGTTCGGGTGCGACGTCGTGCGGAAGACATGCGCGGCCAGAGGCGAGGACCGTGAGAAGTGCCAGCGTATCACGTGATTCACGACGGTCGCGCCGAAAGTCGTTTGGCGCAAGCGACCGATGCACCGGCTACTTGCGGGTTACTTGCGGGTTACGGTGCGGGTGTCTGCGGAGCCGGAGTGGTTCGATACAACGTCAACCCGTTCGGTCCCCACGCAGTCGTGTCAAACTGTGTCAAGCCCAGCGCCTTGCCGCGCATCGCGAGCAGAATCGAGGTCGGACGGCTCGCCGTCCCCTCAGCGCGGACGACCACCCGAACGAGTGAATCGGCGCCGTCCCACGTACCACGTTCGGCGGTGGTCGCCTTGCCGACGAACTCGCTGACAAATTCAGCCATGCCGTCGCCGGTCATGCGCAGGCGATACACGCGGGCTGACGCATCGGCGGCGCGGAGCGTATCGCTCTGCCACAGTCCCACGACCGCGCTCAGCGCGAGACGCGGCTTCTTGTCCTGCTGGCTGCAGGCGGCAGCAAAGCCGGCGAGCAGAATCATTGAGAGTCGACGGTAAATCATGTCGGGAATCTCGCACAATCGGGAATCTGTGCACAGATGTTGAGACGCCGCTCCCATCTGGCTCCACCGCTGGCGTTCACCCCCGCGCAACCATAGCGTCCCCGAATGCTCTCATCAACTATTGCCATCCGGGCGCTGCTGCTCGCCGCGCCCATCTCGCTGCTTCAGGCGCAGCCCACTCCACGCCGAACGGCTCCAGCGACAGGCGCTGCGGCCGGCGCTCCCAACACCGACATCTACCTGTCACGGATCTCGGTTCGCGACGGTGTGGTGATCGTCCAGCCCCCGCTCAACCTGACGGTGCGCGATGGCTACGACAATCAGCCCAGCTTCGACGCTCGAGGGCGCACCCTGTTCTACTCCCGGCAGGCTCCCAATGCGCTGCTGACCAATGCCGAGCGCGATGTTCAGACCGACATCTGGAGCTATGCGCTGGACGGCTCGCGCCACGTTCCCGTCACGGTCACGGCAGAGAGCGAATATTCGGCGCAGGTGACGACCGATGGCTCGGCGATCACGGTCGTGCGTGTGGAGCGCGATTCGGCGCAGCACCTCTGGCGCATGCCGTTGACGGCCGACGGCAAGGCCGAGCGGTTGGTTGGCGCGGTGAAGCCCGTCGGGTACTACGCCTGGGTGGGTTCACAGGTGGTGATGTTCGTGCTCGGTTCGCCGGCCACGCTGCAGCTGATGGATACGGTGAGTGGGCGGATCGATACCATCGCGCGCGACATCGGACGCGGCGTGAAGCGTGTCCCGGGCACGAATCGCGTCACCTTCGTGCAGAAGGCTGGCGCGCAGTGGTACATCGACGAGCTGAATCTGGCGACGAAGGTGGTGCAGCGTCTGACGCCGACGTTGCCGGGCGCCGAGGAGTATGCGTGGGTGGACAGCACCACGATGATCGCCGGCACCGGCACCACGTTGCACAGCTGGACCCGTGGCGCATCGACGTGGACACAGTCGGCGGATTTTTCGTTTGCGCCGTTGACGAAGGTCTCGCGAGTCACGGTGGACCCCACCGGCACGTGGCTGGCCTTTGTGGCCGAGCCCACGCCGGTCGGCGGGCCGCGTGCGGGGAGTTACAAGCCGCGCGTGCGTGACGCCGATGTCGCACGAGATCTCGCGACGCTGGCAGCGGACAGCATGGAAGGCCGGCTCACCGGGTCACCGGGAAGCTGGCGCGCGACGCGGTGGTTGGCGGCGGAGTTTCGCGCTGCCGGCCTGACGCCGATGGGTGACAGCGGCTTTGTGCAGCGCGTGCCGTTGGCCTCGCAGCCGGCGGCCGCCGGCGCCAGGGTCCGCCCGCTGCTGTTGTCGAGCTGGGCCGCCTACGACTCCATGCCGGCAGAGCGACGGTTACCGGGCGCGAACGTGATCGGGGTGCTCGAAGGGAGCGATCCGACGCTGAAGAACGAGTATGTCCTGATGACGGCGCATTACGATCACATTGGTACGGGCAAGGCGGTCAACGGCGACTCGATCTTCAACGGCGCTGACGACGATGCGGCGGGGACGATCGCCGTCCTGCACGTTGCGCGGCTGTTGGCGCGCGGCGCGGTCAAGCCGAAACGGTCGATTGTGTTTGCGGCGATGACCGGCGAAGAGGTGGGCCTTCTCGGCACTCGCTGGTTCATCGATCACCCCACACGTCCGCTGAATCAGCTGGTCGCGAATCTGGAAGTGGAGATGATCGGGCGCCCAGACAGCCTGGCTGGTGGTGCGGGAAAGGCGTGGCTGACAGGGTATGAGCGCTCGACCCTTGGCGACCAGCTGCGCGATGGCGGTATCCCGATCGTACCGGACCGTCGGCCGACGCAGCGCTTCTTCGAACGCTCCGACAACATTGCATTCGCGCGGATGGGAATTCCCGCGCACACTCTCTCCAGCTTCAACCTTCACAGCGACTATCACACGGTGCGTGATGAGGCACGGTTCGCCGATGCGGCGCACATGGCGCGGGTGATCGAGGCAGCGGCCCAGGCTATGCTGATCCTTGCCAATGGGCCCAAGCCGACGTGGCACCCGAACGGTCAACCGCAGGGCACGACGCGGGCGATGCGCTGAGGGAAGGAGTGGGCACCGGGTGGGTTCGGCGAAATTCGCCGCGCCGCGCCCGTCCGCGCCGTCCTGCGCACGAAGGCGGGCCGGCGACGGGCAGGGAATCCGGCTTTTGCAGTTGCATCTCGCACCTTTCGTCGCCATTCTCGCCGGATGTCTATCGACGATGCGGATCGACTCGGCCCCAAGGGGCATGTATATGTGGAACTCGTGCGAGAACAATGGCGCGCGCCCCTCGAGCGTGGCACGGCGCGACGCGCGATCCTCACGGCCGCGCTAGGGCTGGCGTTGGTGATCTTCGGTGTGGTCGGTGCGCTCCGTGTGAATGGCGAGTCGATCCTCCTCCTCGGTATTGGTCTCGTTGCGGTGTACACGGCGCTGCCGCAGCTACGATCGCTTCGGCCCGAGTTCGAGGAGGCACGACGAATCGGATGGGTGGAGCCGCAGCTGGATGACAGCCGCGTGACCCTCGGTGAACCCGCCACGTTCAGCGTCGTGCTGCACGCTCGTCGGGCGCTCACGCTTCGCAACGCCACGCTGATGGCAGAGGTCACGCCATGGACGCGGTCTGTCCCGGGTCCGGTGATTCTTTCGCTCCCGTTGCCGGTCTCGCTCACGGGGGGTGCAATCGCCGCCGGTTCCGACTGGCGCCAAACCGTCACCTTTCGCATTCCCGACACCGCGCCAGCGAGCTTTTACAGCAGCGACGATTCAGTCCGCTGGACGCTGACGCTGACGATGGCATTCGCCGATCTCGAACAGTGGAAGCGGAGCTGGCCGATGATGGTTCTTCCCATCGACATATCGTAGGGCCGCGCGTTCGCCGTTCCTACGGAATCAGCAGCAGTCCCACAGTACCATTGAATTCGTCGTCGGCGATATCGAGCCCCGGTGGAACACGCCAGGAACCGCCGTCGGTGCGGATATTCAGCGAGTGCAGCCCTGATGGAATCGTTGTGACGAACTCCCACCACCCGCCCGCTCCGCGACGCATCAGAACGGGGACCCAGCTGGTGAAAGACCCGGCCAGTTCCACTGTGGCAGCACCTGGCATATACACTCTCACACCGTGCGAGTGGCCGGCCAGCCGGAAGACGGCGAACTCGCGTCTGAGCGTGGCGGCGTCGGTGCCATCGTCGAATCGGGCGCGTGAGAGGGCGGGACGGATTCGGAACCCGATCGTCGCGATGCGTTGAGAAGCCAGATGCCGCGTGGGATCGGATGGTGCCGTTTCCTGACGCGCGACGAGCGCGATACGATCGTTCAGTTCGAGATTCGCGAACGCCCCACCCCAGCCCCGGGAGTGCGCGTCATCGCCCCCGATTCTGCGTCCCACGAAACCGCCGAACTCGATACGCCGAAAGCGCCAGCTCGCGTTCGAGGTGACATCGGAGAGTCGTGTGCGCGTGAGCGAGAAACCGCTCGACTGGTTGGACATGATCTCAGGTGAATCGAAGGCGTTTCCCGCGTAGCCGAGGCGAAGCTGGAACGGACCGCGTGCCACGTGCACGCTGGCGCTGGCTGTCTGTACATCGCGAGACGTTCCGCCGTGCACGCTCCGGCCAAGCCCGACACCAGCTGTTGCGCCGAGGCGAGTGGTACCAACACTGACACCGACCACGCCGTCGACGCGACGATTTCGCTCCTGACTCGCCAGAGCGTCGTCGTTGCCGCGCAACGTGAGGAGGGGTGAAATCCCAAGAAAAAGAGGACGGCGCGAAGAGACAGAGGTCAGCAATTCGCTTTGTGTCTGCCCGGTGTTCGCGAGCGAAAACTGTCCCGCTGACGAGACACGCAGTCCGACACCCCGGCCAGTGAACTCCGGGGCGAAGGTCAGTGCGCTTCGCGCCGGCTGACCATCAAAACGAATTTCACCGGTGTGGACCTGAAGCCCGGTTTGCTGGGCGTTTGCCTCGAGGGATGGGGCCGCGGCGAATACGGCGAGAGCAATCGATCGTACCCAGTCAGACGTCACGGTTGCCTCCCCAGCATGGCCCTGAATCGAAGCCCCGCGGCCGTCGCGGGAGCCACTCCTCCAGAGATGTCTCGCTCGATACTCAACCGTAACGCGCTGAACGCGGCATCGGTTGCGTTGGCTGCCGCCATCGCCTGCAGGGCCCGTGCCGCGGAGTCAGGCGGTACACCCCGGGCAAGCAGATCGGCCAGCACGACCAAGGGCACGGTCACTCCCTGCCCACCACGAGTCGATCGCAGAGCGCTGAGCTGGCCGTTCGACGCACCGGCGCGGAGGGCACTGGCCCCTGCCTCCAGTTCAGCGGTGGACGCACTCGAGCCCAACGCCGCTCGCGACTGTCGGAGCCGAAGCAGCAGTCCGCGCGTCGCTGCCAGAATGGCCGGTGGCGAGGCCTTCTTGAGCAGGCCCTCCTGTGCCTTTGAGATCAGTGGCGCTTCAGGGAGGCCGGCGCTCCGCGCGCTATCGAGCACCGCGGTGAAGGCGCGATAGCTGGCGGCGTCGAGGCGTTCGCGGAGGCCGTCGGCGGCGGGCTGTGCGGACTGGGCGGACTGGGCGCGTGCACCGATCGCGCTGAGGATGAGTGAGACGCCGATCGCGCTCAGCCAGCGGCGAACGGAGAACCCCGGATTCGGTCGGTGCATCCTTCAGCTCCCCACGTAGACAACGGAGTTTGCCGTCCCAAAATCCCCGTCTGCCGACTGCGGTGCCGAAGGGTCGGCGATCCACTGCGCACCGTCCACAACAAAGCCGTACTGATGCCGCCCTGGTGTGACAGGGATCACCACTGTCCACGTTCCATCGCGCTGCTGGAGCGCGGTCGCCATTGGATCCCAGGCGTTGAAGTCGCCGACGAGCGCCACGGCATGGGCGGCGGGGGCCGAGAGGGTGAACCGAACGACCTGCGCGGATTGCGGCGCAGCGGGCAGGCTGGTCGCGCCAGGCACGAACGCGATGGTGGCAGGTGACGCGGTGACCCGTCCGATGGTCGCCGAGACGCCGGCGATCATCAGCAGACCGGCGGCGATTGCGAACGGCGATGCGTGCAGGGGGCGGGACTGCATGACCCAGCGGCGCTGCGCACCCACCGTCGCGGGCGCCGACGGTGGGGAGAGGGAAGCGGCGGCGTGGTGGTGCTCGCCATTGGCGATCGCGAGTTTGACCGCCGCGATGGCGCTCGGTCTCGCCGGAACCGACGTGCGCAACGACTCGACCGCCGATGTGATCACCGGGTCGAGCGGGGCTTCGTCGGGAGAATTCTGCGGTGTCGTCATGATTCGTCGGAAAGCAGGTCGCGCAGCCGGTCACAGGCTCGTTTGACGCGCATCTTGAGCGCCGAGACACCGACGCCAGTGATCACACTGATCTCATCGTAACTGAGGTCATCCACGTGTTTCAACAGAAAGGCCTCGCGCTGGTCGATGTCGAGCTGTGCGATGGCGCGTGCCAGTTCTTCGCGCAGGCCGAGCGTCTCAGCCTCGGCGTTCCGCGACGCAGGCAGGTTCGCCAATGCCTCGCTGTCAGTGGCGTCCTCCATCGTGCCTCGTCGTCGCGCCGCGTAGCTGCGGCACCGATTGATGAGGATGCGATAGAGCCACGCACCGAAGCGATCGCTTTCAGCGTAGCCGTCGAGCGCCCGATACGCCCGCAGGAAAGCGTCCTGGCACGCCTCTTCCGCATCCTCGCGATTCCCCAGCAACCGCGCCGCATACCGCAGGCAGTGGTCGTAGTGACGATCGACGAGCGTTTCGAAGGCATGTGCACTCCCCGCAAGCGATTGGCGCACCAGATCTGCGTCAGTCAACACTCATGTAACCCTGGTCAGTGCGGCGGCGTCACCGTGCCCCGGAGATGTGACGGGAAGATCGGGCGTGGGGTTCATCGGAGTGAAGTCCGGACTGAGGCCGGGAGTAGCCCGTGCCAGACCAGCTCTGCGCGAAAGCGCGAATCTTATCATGGAGAAGACTGATGCGTAGTCGCTTGCCCGTTCTCTGGCTTTCCGCCGCCGCGATGGCTGCCTGCGGTTCCGATGACGCCGTGGCCCCTGTGCAGCCTGTCGCACAATCTGCTCAGGTCAAGATCATCCACGCCATCGCCGGCGCCAATGGTGTCGATATCGGGGTTGGGGATCTGCGTCCGTTCACGGGCGTGAACTTCACCGCAGTGGCGCCTGCGGCTGCCGGTGTGTACACACCGTTACCTGCGGCCACGCCGCTGCGCCTGCGCGTGTTTCTCGGTGCGACGACCGTGATCGACAGCACCACCACGCTCACCGCCAGTCAGAACTTTACGGTGATTGCGAGTGGCCTGCCCGGCGGCACCGGCGCAACGGCGCCACGATTCATCCTGTTGCAGGACAATGTGACGGCTCCGGCGGCGGGGCTTATTCGTCTGCGTGCAGTGCACGCGGCGGCGAGCGTCGGCAACGTCGACATTCATGCCGCTGGCGTGGGTGCGACCTTCAGCGCCACCACGCGCGTGTTCGCAGCGGTGCCGTTTCGCGGTGCCGGCACGGTTGAGGTGCCGGCCGGCAACTATCAGCTGTGTGTGATCGGCGCCGGCACGGCACCGACCGCGACGGGGACCAACTGCGCCATTCTGACCAACACTGGCTCCGTTGCCGCCGGTACCGCCGCCACCGCATTCGCCCGCGATGCCAATTCGCCGGCGGAAACTGGGCCGCGTCTGCAGATCACTGTCGATCGGAACCCGTAGCCGCCGCAATCGTCTCCGACAACCCTCGAGGTGCCATCGGTGTGGGGCGACGTGTCATCGGAGTGCAGGTGATGCGAAACGTCGATCCCACGCCGATCTGGCTCTCCACCGTGAGCGTGGCATGGATCAGATCGCAGAGCGTGCGACTGATCGTCAGCCCAAGCCCGGTGCCGCCGTATTGACGGCTGGTGGTCCCGTCGGCCTGTTCGAAGGCGTCGAAGATCGTCTCCAGTCGATCGGCGGGAATACCGGTTCCGGTATCGGTGACGGAGAACACCACCCGATCGCGCAACTCCGGATGCTGGTCGACACCGACCGTCACACTGCCGCGCGAGGTGAACTTGAGCGCGTTGCCAATGAGGTTGATCAGGACCTGACGCAGCTTGGCGGAATCGGTGCTGAGGTTCAGCTGCTTGTGCGAGATGCGGGATACGATCTTCGTCACACCGTGCGACGTCTGATCTTCGAGCATACGGACGGTATTCAGCACCATCGCATTGCAGTCGATCTCCTCGACGACCAGTGGCATCTTGCCCGCCTCGATGCGCGACAGATCGAGGATGTCGTTGATCAGCGACAGCAGATGCTCTCCATTGCCGCTCACCCGGTCGAGATAGGCGATGTCTTTCGGCGCCAGTGTGCCCTGCTTGTTGGACTTTACGAGGCGGGAGAACCCGATGATCGAGTTGAGTGGTGTGCGAAGCTCGTGACTCATGCGCGCGAGAAACTCGCTCTTGGCGCGGTTCGCCTCCTCTGCCTTCACACGCGCCTCTTCCAGCTCGCGCTGGATGGTTTTCAGGTTGGTGATGTCGGTGCGAAGCGACACGCGTCCCCCTGACGCCGTGGGTCGATCCTGCAGCAGCAGCCAGCGATCGCCCTGTTGGTACTCCTTCGTGTTGGTGCGCTCGGCGCGCGCCGCAACCCAGCTCCGGACCGCCTCATCGATTGGGAGACCGGCGGCGTATTCCGGGAACACCGTGAGATAGGCCCGTGCGATCTCGATATACGGCGTTCCCGGTGTCAGTGTCCCCTCGATCTCCTTGTAGTACGCACGATAGGCACTGTTGACCTGAATCACCCGATCATCCGCGTCGAAGAGTGCAAAGCCGGCATCGATGGTCTCGAGCGCTTCAAGCAGCTGCTGACGGGTGGTCGCGATGGCATCGGCGGCGCGAATACGCTCCGACACGTCGTGCGCGACTTTGAACGCCCCGATCACCGATCCGGCGGTATCACGGAGCGGAATGTAGGCGATGTCGAATGTGCCGCGACGCCCGGCGGCGGCGTCGAAAAAGGAAACGTTGTCGACATGTGCGGGGGTCCCGCCGAGGGCGGAGCGAAGCGCATCCGTCCGGGCGGCGTCGCTCCCGTATACCTCGGAGCGCAGCCGGCCGAGGGCCATTGCGGCGCGCACCCCGGTAATCGTCTCCATTCGTGGGTTCCAGACCAGCACCCGCCCGCCGGCGTCGTAGACCGCGACCCCGTCCTCGCTGCCACCGATCACGCTCCGCACGATTGCCTCGGCGCGCTGAACCTCCATCGCCTGTGCCTTTGACTGCGCGGCCCGTTCGGCGAGATCGATGTGTGCGAGAACGGCGGTTTCGTTGCGAAGCGTGAGCGCGCGCGCAATTTCCACGATCACGAATCCCTGCGCCACAGCCAGCGTCGTGGCAAGCAGGGACGTCATCATGTTGAGCTCACCGCGCCACACAAAATCCAGCGAGACGCCGAACCTGAGCAGAATGAACTGTGTGAAGTGTTGCAGCAGGTAGCAGGCGATGCTGGGCAGCACCACGCTCGCGTCCTCGTAGCGGAGCTGCATGGTGGTGAGCACGAAGAACAGCGCCCCCCACTCCACGCGCGATCCGATCTGTACGGAGATGCCCCAGGCGATGAAGTGTGTCGCAAGCCCGAGGGCGATTGCGCCGCGTCGCCGTGTACGCCAGCCACACCGCGTGGCCGCCGTAATCGCGATGCCGAGCGTCGTAAGAGTCAGGGCGGCCGGGACCAGCGACCCCTGTACGAGCGCGATCCCGAGGTGGGCTGCGACCCCCGCCGCAATCAGACGGAGGAGCCACCGGTCACCGGCGCGTCGGTTGTCGCGCCACGCGACTGCCAGCAATTCGGCCGCGCGAGCTGCGCGGGACGCGGGACCGTGCGCCAGCGATTCGTAGGCCAGCTGGCCGGGGAGGTTGTACGGCATCGGGCGCGACGGAGGATGAGCGGGTACGGCCGCCTCTCGCGGCGCCACCGGTCTCGCGAAGTGTCGGCCGCGCCATGGCGTGGCTCAAACCCGCAGGAGCATCCGAGACCGGGGCGTTGCGCGAACGCCTCCGTCGCGGCAGGATTCTGCCTTCACGCCGGCGTCAGCTTCGCGGTCGGCTGCTTCTTCTCAATTTTATGGCGTCATCGCCACCACTCATGGCCATCGAGATCCGCCGCGCTGCCGTTATCGGTGCGGGCACGATGGGGAGCGGAATTGCCGCGCAGCTTGCCAACGCGGGAATTCCGGTCCTCCTACTGGACGTCGTCCCCCCCGGAGCGACAGACCGCAATGCCTTGGCGGGTGGAGCACTCGCGCGGATGCGCACGCAACAACCCGCACCGTTCATGAGCGCAGAAGCGGTGGCGCTGGTGACGCCCGGGAACGTGGACGACGACCTCGATGCGCTTCACGAGGTGGATTGGATCATCGAGGCAGTATTCGAGGATCCGGCGGTGAAGGCCCCGCTCTACGCCAGGCTCGATGCCGCGCGCAAACCGGGGAGCATCGTCTCCTCCAACACCTCCACCATTCCGCTGAAGGCGCTCATCGCCGGACAGTCGGAGGCGTTCGCGTCAGACTTTGCCATCACACACTTCTTCAATCCGCCGCGGTACATGCGGCTGCTGGAGCTGGTGAGTGGCCCACAGACGCGCCCTGAGGTCACGGCGGCTTTGCACCGCGTGTGCGACGTGCAGCTGGGCAAGGGCGTGGTCGTGTGCAAGGACACGCCTGGTTTCATTGCGAATCGCATCGGCACGTTCTTCATGTATTGTGCGATGCACGAAGCGCTCAGGCACGGCCTGAGCGTGGAAGAGGCGGACGCAGTATGCGGCAAGCCAATGGGGTTGCCAAAGACGGGGGTCTTCGGACTCACCGATCTGGTGGGGCTCGATCTGATGCCGCACATCATGAAGAGCTTTCACGCCACCCTGCCAGCTGGCGATGCGTTCCTCGCGTTGCCGCAGACGTTCGCACCGATGGCCGCACTGATCGCGAGTGGGAACACGGGCCGCAAGAGCAAGGGCGGGGGCTTCACACGACTGGTGCCTGATCCGTCCGGTGCGCGGCGCAAGGAAGTGGTCGATCTCACAACGGGGGAGTATCGCCCCGAGCGTACGCCGCAGTTGGCATCGCTGGCTGCGGCGCGCGGCAGAAACGCGCTTGCGACACTGGTGAGTTTCGATGATCGCGGTGGGCGGTTCGCCGCGTCGTTGCTGGCGCAGGCGCTGTCGTACGCGGCGTCGCTGGTACCGACGATCGCCGATCGCATCAGCGCAGTCGATCAGGCGATGCGACTGGGCTACGGCTGGACGTTCGGACCGTTCGAACTCATCGATCAACTGGGCGCGGCGAACTTCGCTGCACTCCTTGGCAGGCATGACATCCCCATGCCGTCGCTGGTTGCGATGCAGAAGCCGTTTTATCGCATCGAGGGTGGCGTGCAGCAGGAGCTGACGCCGTCGGGGGAGTATGCGGCAGTTCCGCGAGCCGAGGGTGTACTCTCACTCGCCGATGTGAAGCGTTCTGGCAAGCCGGTGATGAAAAACGGCTCCGCCAGTGTCTGGGACATCGGTGACGGCGTGCTCTGTCTGGAGTTCACGTCGAAGATGAACACGATCGATCCGGACATCATGTCGATGATCCGGCAGATCATCACGTCAGTCGGTGATGGACAGGGCGTCCACAAGGCGTTGGTCATCTACAACGATGCCGACAACTTCAGCGTGGGTGCGAACCTCGCGCTGGCAATGTTCTCGCTGAACATCGCGGCCTGGGACGCGGTCGAGCAGAGTGTGGCCGATGGACAGGCGACATACGCCGCGCTGCTGCACGCCCCGTTTCCGGTGGTGAGTGCGCCGGCGGGCATGGCCTTTGGCGGGGGCACGGAAATCACCTTGCACTCCGACGCCGTTCAGGCAGCGGCCGAGACGTACATGGGGCTCGTGGAAACCGGTGTGGGCATCATTCCGGGATGGGGTGGGTGCAAGGAGATGATCCTGCGGCATGTCGGGCCAGTGCAAGGCGATCCCGCCAAGGCGATGGCGGCGGCGGGTCAGGTCTTTCAGACCATCGCGACGGCCAGAACGTCAACGTCGGCCGCCGACGCACGCGCAATCGGGTATCTGCGGAGCACCGATGGCGTGACGATGAATCGTGATCGACTCCTCGCGGACGCGAAAGCGAAGGCGCTGTCGCTGGTGGCTGGCTATGTGCCGCCTGCTCCCCGCTTCACTGTCCTCGCCGGTGGGCGTGGCAGGAGCATGCTGATGGCCGGGGTCGCGGCGGCCGCGGTGGCGGGGAAGGTGACGCCGCATGATCAGGTGATTGCGGAGCATCTCGCGATCGTGATCTCCGGCGGGGACACGGATGGCGCTACACCGCTCGATGAAACCACCCTGCTCACGCTGGAACGGGCGCACTTCATGCAACTCGCCCGCACCGCAGGTTCACTGGCCCGGATCGAGCACATGCTCGCCACCGGCAAGCCGCTCCGCAACTGAGGCTCGTTACGCATGCCGACCTACAAAGCTCCGCTGGACGATATGAAGTTCGTCCTCAACGACGTGATCGACTACGGCCGACTCACGACGCTCCCCGGCTACGCCGATTTCGATCCGGAGACTGCACTCACCGTCCTCGAAGGCGCGGCGCAGTTCTGCGAAGAGGTGTTGCAGCCGATCAATCAGAGTGGTGACGCCGAAGGGTGTACGATCGACAACGGCGTCGTGACGACGCCTGCCGGTTTCAAGGCGGCATATGAACAGTACGTGGCGTCAGGCTGGCCAGCCCTCTCGGCCGCCGAGGCCTTTGGTGGACAGGGGTTTCCGCAGACGCTGCGCTTCGCGGTGGAAGAGATGATCTGCGCGTCGAATCTGAGCTTCGGCATGTTCCCGGGCCTCAGTCACGGCGCCTATCATGCGCTGTTGATGCACGGCGCCGACGACCTCAAGGCGACCTGGCTGCCGAAGCTCGTGACCGGTGAGTGGGCCGGCACGATGTGTCTCACCGAGGCGCAGTGCGGCACCGACCTCGGTATGCTGACCAGCCGCGCCACGCCGCGCGCCGATGGCAGTTACGAGATCACGGGCAACAAGATCTTCATTTCAGCGGGCGATCACGATCTCACACCGAACATCGTGCATCTCGTCCTTGCGCGGCTCCCGGACGCGCCGCCGGGCATCAAGGGGATCAGCCTGTTCATCGTGCCCAAATTCCTGCTCGACTCCGATGGGACACCTGGGGATGAGAATGGCGTTCGCTGCGTCAGCATCGAGCACAAGATGGGGATCAAGGCGTCACCGACCTGCGTCCTCGCGTTCGAGAACTCGGTGGGGTGGTTGATCGGCGAGACGAACAAGGGGATGCGCGGGATGTTCACCATGATGAACGCCGCCCGTCTCGCCGTCGGCATGCAGGGACTTGGTCTGAGCGAAGTCGCGTATCAGAACGCAGTCAGCTACGCCAAGGATCGATTGCAGGGGCGCGCGCTCACCGGGGCGAAGAATCCGGCGGGACCCGCCGACCCGCTCATCGTCCATCCGGATGTGCGCCGCTCCCTGATGACGCTCCGCGCATTCAACGAGGGTGCGCGCGCACTGTCGTTGTGGGTCGGTACGCACATCGATCTGCACGAGAAGCATCCCGATCCGGCGGTGAGGAAAGACGCCGACGACTTCGTCGCGCTGATGACACCGATCGTGAAGGCGTACTTCACCGACATGGGGTTTGAGTGCACCAACATGGCGCTGCAGATCTACGGTGGTCATGGATACATCCGCGAGTACGGGATGGAGCAGTTCGTGCGCGACGCGCGGATCGCACAGATCTACGAAGGGGCGAACGGTATTCAGGCGCTTGATCTGGTTGGGCGGAAACTGCCGGCCGAAGGGGGCCGGTTTCTGCGCTTCTTTTTCCACCCGCTCTCGGAGCGCCTGGCGCGCACCGCGCAGGACCCACAGCTGAAGGAGTTCGCCGAGCCGTTCGCAAAGATCTTCACACGGTTGCAGCAGGCCACGCAGTACATCGCGCTGAAGTCGCTTGCAAACCCGGACGAAGCGGGCGCCGCGAGCAGCGATTATCTCCGCATGTTCGGCCTCGTCGCGCTCGGCGATATGTGGCTGCGGATGGCCGAAGCGGCGTATGCCAGGATGCCGACGGCCAACGGCGACCGCGCGTTCTACGACACCAAGATCAAGACAGCCCGATTCTTCTTCACCAAGATGCTTCCCGAAGCGCATGGGCTCTTTGCGCGGATCATGGCGGGTGCGGAGCCCGTGATGGCGCTGGAGGCAGACGCTTTCTGAGAACGGTCCATCAATTGCCGTCGAGTACGGTATAACGGTTCAAAAATGTCACGGGCTGCCGATACTAGGCTGGGACGACTCGCCGAGATGTGTTGCCGCCCCGCTCCATCATCGTCGTAAACACACGGCGGTGTGGGACCGCCCGGCGTCACTGATCCCCCGCCCCATTCCGGACGGCGGGGCGAGGTGAGCCTCTCGACGATGGGAGATCCGCGTGCACCCCGAACTGTTCGAACTCAAGGCCTTGGTAGCCGGTCGCCTCGACGCTTTTCGTCGTCGTGAGATCGATGACCATCTTGGCACCTGCGCCGACTGTTCGCGCCACTACGTCGCACTGATGCTCGGCAGTGCGTCGCCGAAGACGGCCGAGGCAGAGGCCCGGCAGGGGCTCGTGCCGTCCGGTGCAGGATCTGCAGCGACTTACGGAATCGGCGGTGCCATTCCAGACGTTGGTCGGTATGGAATCGATGCACCGCTGACGCCGTCGGACCGCAAGCCCACGCCGGCGCGGCAACCGCACAGCAACACGGCGGCTCTCGAGACCGAGTTCGTGCCGACTCCCGCGCGGGCGCAGGTTCCGGTCTCGGCCAGTCTCGTTGATGCAATCGCGAAGCTTCGTGCCGAGGCAGAGGCGCCACCGAAGGCGGTGGAGGCGGCGGCGGCTGCAGCAGTCGTGTCGCCAACCGCCGACCCACACCGCACACCGGTTGCTCAAAGCGTCGCGATCGCGCCTCTGGCTCCGATGCCGCTGATCGAACCGTCGATCTTCATGCCGACGCCTGCCGGAACCGCGTCGATCATCGAGTTCGCGAACCCGACGTCGGCAGTTCAGTCGCCCGCGGGTCGCGAGTTGCCAGGCTTCATGTCGCGGACGGCATCCGCGTCACCGTCGCAGAGCGAAGGCATCCAGCAGGAGCTGGTGGTCACATTTTCGTCCACGCCCACGCGAATCACGACCCATCGCTCGCCAGGCGCTGTTGCGGTCTATCCTCCCGCCGCGCCACGTAACACCGCTCCGCCTGTCAGCACCACGAGCACCACGGTGCCGATGGCAGCACCCGCTGCGGCCGATCTGCAGCTGTACGTCGAATCTGCGATTGCCGAAAACGCCGTCTCACGGAAGCCAAAGCCGATGATGCTTGGTGCAGTGCTGGGTGGCGCGGCTCTGGTGGTGATCCTCGGATTCAGTGGCTACAAGTACTTCCAGTCATCGGTGGCGCAGGCGGTTTCGGCGGCGACGGCAGCGTCGGCCTTGCAGGTTCAGGCAGCAGCGGCGCGTACTGCTGCGGCAGCGCCTGCACCAAGCGCAATTGCGGCAACACCTACGCCGGTCCAGACGCGCATTGTCTATGTGCGCGAACCGTCGCGCCCCGTGAGCGAATCGAGGAGCGAATCGAGAAGCGAATCGAGAAGCGTGAGCGCGGCAGTGACCGCAGCACCTGCCACCATCCCGGTTGCGGTCACGATCCCGGACGTGAACGTTCTGACGGGGAGCGCCGAGTCGGCGATTCAGTCAAACACGCAGCGCAGCGCGACATCGGAGCTTACACGCAGCGCCCGCGCCACGGCCTCACGCACCGCCGCGCCGCGGCCGTAGCGTTTCTCGCGGGGTCGTACCGAACGGGCCATCGTCATGAGACGCTGGCCCGTTCTGCGTGTGTTGCGGGATAATTGAAGGAGCGTGTGCATGGCTGTGCCGGTCAGGCATCTCCCCGATGACCTGACACCTGAGGTAGACCATGACACGAACGTCTGTCGTTTCCCGATCACTGCCCGGCATTGTGCTCGTCACTGCAGCCCTGCTCGCGATTCCCAACGCCGGCGCGGCGCAGGGATGGGTGGAACCGACGCCGCGCCGCGGGCTCGCCACTGTGGCGGACTTTCACGTCGCGCGCGTTGCGACCACCATCCGCGCCACGGTCGAAGGGCGCGTCGCCCGGATTGAAGTCGAAGAGCAGTTTCGCAATAACGGCGCTGAAACTGCCGAAGGCACGTATCATTATCCTCTCGCCGGTGAAGCGGTGTTTCAGTCGCTCTCGCTCTGGATGGGTGTGACGGAGATGCGCGGCGAATTGATGGACGCGGAACGCGCGAAAGTGATCTACGATGAGATCGTGCGCCGTCGTCGCGACCCTGCGTTGGTGACGTTGGCGGGCCATCAACTGCTGCGTGCGCAGGTCTTTCCGATTCAGCCGGGCGAGACGCGGAAGGTTGTCCTGCGTTTCACCCAGATCCTGGACCGGCAGGGCGACGCGCTCCGGTGGCGCTACGCCCTTGGGCCCGACGATCGGAGTGGTGCGCGACCGGACATTCGTGTCACCTTTCGTGACGCGGCACAGTTTGGCCGTCCCTTTTCGCCGACGCACACTCTTGCGATCAGCGGTCGTGATGACAGCAGCGTCGCGATCAATGGTGCCGCTGGAAGCGACGTGGAACTGCTCCTCCCGCTGCGCAGCAGCGCGCCGGGGTTGAGCGTCGTGTCGCACGCCCCTGCGGGTGAGGATGGCTACTTCCTGCTCTATGTGACGCCGCCGGACGTGCGGGAATCTGAGCGAATCGGACGCGATCTGACCCTCGTGGTGGATGTCTCGGGATCCATGAGCGGCTCCAAGCTCGAACAGGCGAAGGCGGCAATGCAGCAGGTGCTCGGCACGCTCACGCCGCGCGACCGCTTTCGGCTGATCGCCTTTTCGTCTGGAGTACGGACGTTTCGGCACGAGTTTGTGAGCGCAGATCCGGTGGCGATCGAGCGGGCGCGTACCTGGACCAGCGCGCTGGTGGCAGAGGGTGGGACGAACATCGAAGGGGCGCTCCGTGAGGCGTTGCAGCGTGACCGACGAGGCGACCGTGCCGGTGACAACCTGAGTATGCTCGTGTTCCTGACGGATGGTGTGCCAAGCGTTGGTGAAACACAGCCGGAGCGATTGGCGGCCATGGCATCGCAGGATGGTTCAGGAACTCGCGTGTTCACGGTTGGCATTGGCACGGATGTCAACACGTACCTGCTGGAGCGGATGGCGCACGATGGTCGCGGTGCGGCTGACTTTGTTTCGCCGACAGGGAATGTGGAGGAAACGGTGGGGAATCTGGCGCGGAAGCTGCGCGCTCCCGCACTCGTCGATCTGCGGATCGTGTCGTCGCCGGTGCGAGTGGTGTCGCTGGAGCCGGTGCGGATGCCCGATCTGTTTGCAGGGCAGGAGCTGGTGGTGCTCGGCCGATACCAGGGTGAGGGACGTGGATCGCTCGTCATCGAGGGATGGCGAGATGGACAACGCGTGCGTGTTACCACGCCGGTGGAGTTCGCCGTCAACGATGTGGACCATGAGTATGTGAGTACGCTGTGGGCGGCGCGACGAATTGGGTCGCTCACGCGCACGATCCGGTTGGAAGGCGCCACGCCGCAACGCATTGACGAGATCAAGGCGCTGGCGCTGCGCCACGGTATCGTGACCGAGTATACCTCATACCTGGTGCAGGAGCCGGTGGTCGCGGCCGCCGGTCCGGCGTCAAGCAGCAACGGAACGCGCCGCGTAATGACTGACGCGTCCATGCAGCTGAACCCCGTCACCGTTACCGGTCTATCGGCGCCTGCACCGCCGTCGGCCAAGGCACAGACGGGGCGCGTCGCCTTCGAGGCCGCGCAGACGAGCGCCGACTTCGCCAGCGCCAACACTGTAAGTGAAGCGCGGAGAGTGAGCGAGCGCGCACAGGATCGGTCGCGAGAGCACCGGGCCGCTGGTGGAGCGCTGTCGCAGAAGGTGATCGGGAGTCGTCGGTTCGAACAGCGCGGCCTGCAGTGGCGTGACGCCGGCCAGGGTAGCCAGCGAGTGGTCGCCGTGGAGGCGTTCTCGGCGATGTACATGGCGCTGC
>Ga0105046_10001283_pt1 | contig 38442 bp, 28 predicted proteins | sample MAT03_FD_78385 | JGI IMG/M metagenome (GOLD analysis project Ga0105046, IMG submission 78385) | Freshwater microbial communities from Lake Fryxell liftoff mats and glacier meltwater in Antarctica - MAT-03 (megahit assembly) | ecosystem: Environmental > Aquatic > Freshwater > Ice > Liftoff... | reverse complement strand
TGTGGAGATAGGCGTCGTTCTGGTATTGGTGGATAAAATAATAAAGTCCTTTGTCCAGAACCTCGTCTTTCATCGATAAAAAGAAAACCGGACAGCGTAGAAAACAGGCTTCTACTCCGAGGGTGGTTCCGAAATGGAAGAAACCGGAACTGCCATTCATCCAACGGTATTTATGGTTCATCTTCCCCTGGACCGAATCATCGCCCTCGTATACTGGCTCAAATTCCACATTTGGCAAAGCCCGCAATCCTTCATAAAACCCCTGTGCTTTAAAAAACGGATACGGACGGATCATCAGATTGGCTTCCGGCCATTCGCTGGCCAACATATCAGCCAACCGCTTGATAATGGCAATTTCCTGCACAGCCAATGAGGCAGTACCCGTAGCAAAAGCAACATACAAATAAGGTTTTGTATGCCCTCGGGAAGGTTCTGGTGAACGAAGGAACGCATTGAGATAACCAAACTGTGAAGTACCAACAATAGAAATCCGCAATTCCAAAATACCCTGCAACTCAACCAGATCTTTGAGGATGTTTGGGTTCCAAACCAGATACCGGATGTCGGATTTTGAAAAGCATTTCATTTTACAGGGATGATCCCAACTGTACACCAACACAAAAACCTTTTTCTTTTCAGCGAGAATCTTTCCCAGAAAACCATCGTCGTAAATCTGTGTGTAGCAAAGAAAGGCATCAATCCCATTCAAATCTGCCACTACAGAATCCTGAATGGCAGCGATGTAGGAATCATAGGAAATAAACCCGGGAAGCCTGTAATTGAGAAACAAAAGCAATTGGCTCCACCAGGTTTTGATGTTGTTTCCGTAAAAAGAGGAATTCTGGATTTTGAAATCTTCGGTGATGAAATAGTTGTGCTTGCTTTTCGGCACTTTGCCAAATGCTTTGAAAAACACGTGCCAGATCTTGATACCCGGGCTGGTTCTTTTACCAAACGTCCGCACCTCAATTCTGGGATCAAGCTTGAGAACGGATTTTTCCTGATTTTCTTGAAATACAACCACCTCCAGTGAATCGGCCAGGCGGTTGATCAGTTCCGTGATGTCGGGACGGGTCTCAAGGTATTGTGCTAAAATGCCTAGTTTCATAATCGGGAAGAAATCCGGGATTGAATGGCTTTCACATATTTAAGTTCCGTAAGTCCGAACAGGAATGCCGCCAAAACGGACAGAAAACAAAAAAGAAAAACCGAGAAAGAAAATGCGAAAAATGCATTCGATAGCCATTCCATTGATTGAGTTAACCATTCAATGGCCAATCCAAATCCTACCAGGCTCAGAAAGAAAAGCATATTTCGACCGGTTTTGGCTCCCAGGTTTATTGGAATGACCAGACCCGAGTGCAGTTTTGAAATCACGATGGGAACCGAAGACAAAAGAAATGCGTTTACCAGATATACCGCCAGAACTACTTCCAGCGATATACGGTTTCTCAGAAAATACAGAAGGATAAAGCAAAAGATCTGAATGGCGATGTAGCCGAGATACTGCTCCTTCACTTTGCCTAAAGTCATGGAAATCTTGCGGAAAATAAGGGCCATTGCGTTGAAAAACATGCAAATAGAAATAACAGAAAGGGTTTCGTACACACGGAAAACCGATTCAGAAGTAAATTTATCTCCTTCCCACAAAATCCGGAGTAAGGGATGTCCTGCTGCAAGCATTCCTGCAAATACGAAAGCACTTAGAACAAAACTGAGGCTGGTGGTTTCTTCTACGAGGTTTTTTAATTTGGATGACCCGGAATGGAAAGCCGACGAAAATTGTGAAAAGAAAATCGTGGACACAGGCCGGATCAGCAAACCCTGAATCTTTGAAAAAATGAGCGTTGCGTATTTGAAAACCGCATACATTCCTTTGGGAAGATGTGTAAGCAGGTTGTTCATATAAAATAAAAACACTTGTGTAACCATCACATAAGCAAAGGTGTAACTCATATTTTTCAGTACCGATGAAATCTGAAACCCCTCCTGCTTCAAAATAAAATGAAACCGGAAACGGGTTTGGGATAACACATAAATCCCATATCCAATGGCAATCAACTCCCCTACCCAAAGTCCCATCACTACGGCATACACCTGATATTTTCCGGAAAGAAACACGATAAACAACATTGACGTGATCTGGTTGAGGATATTAACCCACTCAATCTTCCCGAATTTCTTTTCTGCATTCACCAAAGAAGTGATTTGAGACTTCATAATCTCAATAAACAGAAGAGGAGAAATGATGCGAAAAATGAGAACTCCTTCTTCCAGTTGTTCCGGTTCGAAGCCGGATGCCGACCAATAAAACAGATAGGGTGCACCCAAAAAAGAACCAATTGTAAATGTCAGTGCAATCAAACCCATCCAGTTAAAAACCACCGACATTACCCGGTTGGCTTTTTCCTGACCTTCACTGCTTTGAAATTTATGGTAAATGGGCATGGCAATTTCAGCCAGCTGTCCGCTCTGCGTGAGCGAGTTAATCATAAACAAAAGTGTGGTAGAGGCAAAATAGACTTCAATGCTGGTTCCAACCCCAAAATACCGGGCAAGAACCACCGAATAAAGAAGTCCTAAACCTGTAGAAAGGGCATTGATTATGCCCACCACACCAATGCTTTTGGCGTTAAGCATGCAGATTATTATCCATTATCCAGTCGATAAACTCCCGGACAGCTCCTTCTCCACCTCCTTTTTCCAGAATGCGGATGCCCGGAATGGCTTTTATTTTTGGCAATGCATTCGATGGACAAGCCGCCAGACCAACGCAGCAGAGAAGCTCCAGACAATTTACATCATCTCCGATGTAGGCTACTTCATCAAGACTAACGCCTTCTTTTTCACAGATCTCTTTTGCCGCATTCACTTTGGGATAAACCCCCTGATAAAGATAATCGACCTTGAGTTTCGCCGCTCTCCGTTCTACAATTTTTGTATTTTCTGTGGTGATGATTCCCGTTTTCACTCCCGCCTGTTGGATGAGTTTCATTCCCATTCCATCGTGGGTATTAAACTTCTTCATCTCGTCACCCGATTCGGTGTAATACATGCCGGCATCGGTTAAAACGCCATCCACATCCGTCAGAAATATCTTAATTTTTACCATTGTCTTATTTTGTTAATCCTACCAGGCAGTCCAGCCACCATCGACCACCAATACCGAACCTGTCATGTAACTCGATGCCTCCGAAGCCAGAAATGTAAACGGCCCATTTAGTTCAGAACGTTCGCACATGCGGCCCAGAGGCGACATTTTAGAAAAATTGACGAGGAACTTTTCATCGTGGTCGTTGTAAATTCCATGGGGCACGATGGCATTGCATCGGATATTATCTTTCGAATAAAAGGTAGCGATGTAGCGTGTAAAATTAGGAATAAAGGACTTGGTGGCGATGTAGTCAATCGGTTTGAAATTCCTGGTTCCCTCACCGTAGTCATAAAGACTCTGATTGGGAGCAACCAGAGAATAGGTGGATGCCACATTGATGATGTTTCCCGATCCCTGAATCAACATCTGGCGGCAAACATGTTGCGTGATAAGAACGGTTCCGGTAAGATTGACTTCCACTGATTTGCGCAGAAGTTCGATCGGATAGTTTTCGAAACGACTGGGATTTACCTGATTACTGTTCTCTTTGTCAAATTTTGCATCAATGGCTGCATTGTTTATCAGCACATCAATACGGCCAAATTTTTCTAAAGAATGCTTCATGCAGGCCGAAATGCTTTCTTCATTTGTGATGTCCAGACTCGTGAGCAGAAACTTCCCATCGGGAAATTCCTGTTTTAATTCGGCTTCAAGACTAGTCATTCTGGCCACGTTTAAATCGGCCAGAATCACATGCGCACCCTGGGCAATAAATGCCCTGGAAATTTCTTTTCCTATCAAACCGAAGGCTCCGGTTACCAGGATTACTTTTTGTTCTATGTCGAAAAAATTCATTGTATCAGCTTTCAATCAGGTTCAGGTTGGATCGCAGAGTTCTACCACCCTGGCGGCATCAAGAATGTTTTGATGGGTATCTTCTGGCGAATAGGTTTGGAGGCGATTAAAAAAATCTTCGGTTTGGCGTAGGAAAAGATCATTCCGCTCAAAATTCTCTAGCCTAAGGGTTTCTGATTCGTTTTTTTGCTTCACCAAAATCTGGTTTAGGAAAAAATCGAAGCAGACAGAAGCTTCTGTAAATTCAAAAAGATATTCCCGCCTTGCTACTTTCTGGAAAAAATTGAGATGGACATGGCCAGTCACTCCATTTTCAAAGGCAAGGAGGAAATCGGCAGCACTGTCTACATTTACTTCCAATCCGGATGTACAATTTTTTATCAGGTGGTGTTTTGCCAAAGGCGAATTCATCAACCAGATCACCAGATCCAGATCATGACTCAGGGTAAGTGCTGCTCCGCCACCCAGTTCTTTTCGGGCTGCATACGATTCCCGGTAATCTTCCCAGGGATGCCAATCGGGAAGATGCTCGCCCCAATGGGTCGAAAAAGAAACAAGCCTTCCCCATGACTTGTCCTCAATCCAGGTTTTAATTTTCTCTGCCAGTGGATGATAGCGCATCATATAGCCAACCTGCACATACACACCCGACTTTTTGCAGGCATCAATCAGTTCAGAAACACCCTCTCCGTTATGAGAAAGCGGTTTCTCGGCCAGAATGGAAATGCCATTTTGCGCACAACGGATGGCTTGTTCGATATGCAGTGAAGTAGGCGTACATATAAAAGCCACCTTTGGTTTTAGCACTAAAGCAGACTCCCAATCTGTGACGATGGTGAGATGAGTAGGATCAAGATTCCGGAATGGCAGCATTCTTGACCGAAGAACCACAATGTGGGTATAGCCAAGTCTAAGCAAATTACCAATGTGGCGCTCTCCTATCGAACCACCACCAATCACCAGAACCGGATCCTGTTTTGAGACTATCATAGCCGGATGCAATCCAGATTTTTCATAACCAGTTCTGCCTTTCTGAATGAATCCAGATCATCGATGTCAATGGCATGCACATTCTCCACGCGAATGGGCAAAATGGTTTTGCCCGTCATGGAATTCCGTTTCATAATCACATCTCTGCGAATCAGATCGTAGGTTCCTGTCTGCCAAAAAGTGGGAGGAAGTTTCTGCCTTGGCATATTGAACGGTTCATCAATTCCATCCACTGCAAGCAAAGGTCGAAGTGGCTGATCTTCTCCATCCATAAACCACATTTTATAGGGTGTGATGGGCGAAGGCGTCACGGTTCGAACCGACTCCGCATCCGGATGATCATGTAAGAGCTTGATGCAGCTTTCTATCTCATGAACAAAGCGAATCGGTGATGTCGGACGGAGTTGTAGAATAAGATCGGGGATGTACCCTTCTTCGTCCTCAAGCCATTTCAATGCATGCTGAAACGTTTCAAGATCGGTTGTATAATCTCCTGCAAGTTCTGCGGGCCGGATAAACGGCACATCAGCCCCGTATTCCTTCGAAATGCGGGCAATTTCAGGAGAATCGGTCGTTACCAAAACCCGATCCACCAACGGTGAACTCAACCCTGCAGCAATGCTGTATGCAATGAGGGGATGGCCATCCAAAGGTAGAATGTTCTTATTTGGCAGTCCTTTTGAACCGCCTCTGGCCGGAATCAGGGCAAGTGTTTTAAGAATGGGTGCGCTCAACCCTTTTGGTTTTTAAGCTTCTTTCTTTGCACCATTTCAATCTCGAGGATCTCGGTAGGTTTGGTTTGAAGCGCTTCAAAAGTATGTTCCAGATCACGGACCAGTTTTTGCATTCCCGGTACTTCCAGAGATGCTGCGTGATCGGTTCCTTTCCAGGTACGGTCTTTGGTAAAATGCCTTTCAATCCAACGTGCACCAAGTGTGTAAGCTGCTACATCCATGGCAATACCAAGATGATGACCTGAAAAGCCGATTTCCTTTACCCGGATACCAAATGATTTATAAAGTCTGTTAATCTCCAGCAGGCAAATATCCTTGAATGGAACCGGATACCCGGAAGTACAGGAATAAATGACCAAACGAGATTTTGCGGCTCCTTTCTCTTCAAAGAACTGAACCACTTGTTCTTCTTCTTCCTGTGTTGTCATTCCGAAACTGATATGCACTTCGCCCTTGTATGTATCACGAAGCACCTTCAACATGGCATAGTTGTTATTGCAGGCAGATGGAACTTTGATAAAGCCGGGATTGAGAGCTATGATTTCATTCGCCGAAGTAACATCCCAAACGGAGGTGCAGTATTCTATGTTTATGCTTTCGCAATAGGCTTTCAGCTCTTTGTGCTGCTGCTGAGAAAACTCAAGGTATTCACGATGTGCCCCATAGGTTTCACCGTACGAATTCCATTGATTTGGATGCGGTGCATTGTATTGCTCTTCGGTAAGTAATTCCCGGTTATGGCGTTTTTGAAATTTAGCCACCTGGCAATGGCATTCTTTGGCCAGTCGGATGAGATCTTTTGCGATCTCCATGTCGCCCATGTGGTTGCAGCCTATTTCGGCTATTATTTTCGGGGCCTGGTAAGAAAAGTCGAACATTTTTTCGAAGTAAAGTATGTAATCGGTACTAATTTAATATGGCAATCCTACAAAATCAAGCAGGGGTTTGTTTGAAGGAAAAATCATTTTTTTGAAAGACTTATGTGCCACCAGCAGAACGATAATATCGGCTTTAGAAATTGCTTCTTCTGCTGAGACAAGCGTAAAATGAGAATGCGTTTCCACATTTGGCTCCACAACCATGCAATCAATTTTTTCAATGAGAAGCTTTTCGACTACTTCAATGGCAGGCGATTCTCTCAAATCATCAATATCGGGTTTAAAAGCCAAACCAAAGCATGCCACTTTTGGTTTTTTCTGATGATCAATGCGGAAACGAAGGCAGGTACTAATAATTTTCTCCACCACCCATTGGGTTTTGAAATTATTCACTTCTCTGGCCTGTCGGATAATTTTAGCCTTTTCCGGGCTTTTAGAAACAATAAACCAAGGGTCCACAGCGATGCAATGGCCACCCACTCCTGTTCCTGGTCGCAGAATATTTACACGAGGATGTTTATTTGCCAATTGGATCAATTCCCAAACATTGATGCTCAAATCATCGCAAATCATAGACAACTCATTCGCAAATGCAATGCTCACATCGCGACTGGCGTTCTCGGTGAGTTTGCACATTTCAGCCGTGCGGGCATTGGTTTCAAGTACCGCTCCTTTTACAAAAGTCCGGTAAAAAGCCGCTACTTTCTGGGTGCTGCTTTCGTCAAGTCCGCCTACAATCCGATCATTTTCAATAAGCTCCTTCATCACATGACCAGGCAAAACTCTTTCAGGACAATAGGCAAAAAAGATGGAAGCTGTATCCACACCAGCTTTCTCTATTTCAGCCTTCACCTTTTCTGTGGTACCTACGGGTGATGTCGATTCGAGAATCACCAGATTACCCGGTTTCAAAAACGGAGAAATTGCCCGGCTGGCAGACAAAACATACGAAATATCCGGACTTAAATCCGAATGAAATGGAGTAGGAACCGCAATGATAAACACATCTGCCTCCGCAGGTTTTACAGACGCTTTGAGGTAACCGGAATGCACAGCTGCATGTACAAAAGCATCCAGGTCCGGTTCTACAATGTGGATTTCACCACGGTTAATTGTCTCAACAACTGACGGTACCACATCGATTCCGTGAACTGTATAGCCACAGTTAGCAAGGAGTGCCGCCGTTGGCAAACCGATGTATCCTAACCCGGAAATACAGATTCGTTCTTTAACATTCATTTAGTCATACGATTGATTTGCTATTTTTCAAATTGAAATGGTTTTCCAGGAATTCAGAAATACGGATTGCAGCAAAACCATCTCCATACGGATTATGAAGATGGCTCATACGATCATAGCGCTCTTCATTCTGGAGAAGATCAAGCGCTTCAGAAACGATTTTATCTTTATCTGTTCCCACCAGAATTACAGTACCGGCTTCTACCGCCTCTGGTCTTTCTGTTTTATCCCGCATCACAAGAACTGGTTTTCCTAATGAAGGTGCTTCTTCCTGCACGCCTCCCGAATCGGTGATCACCAGGTAAGATGCATCCATAAGCCAGACAAATGATTCATAATCAAGTGGCTCAATGAGATGGATATTTGATTGGTTTCCCAAAAGATCGTGTACCGGTCCGATGATATTCGGATTAAGATGAACGGGATATATGATTTCTGCTTCCGAGGATCGGCTGATTTCCAGCAGGGCCTCACAAATATTTAACACCCCCTGACCAAAATTTTCTCTTCGATGACCGGTCACTAAAATGATGGGCTTGTTCATATCAAGCATTTCCATAATCTCTATGCAACGATGAGGAATTTGTTTCCTCACCTTGGAAACGGAAAACAGCAGAGCATCAATCACTGTATTACCTGTGACCGTAATGGAATCTAACGCAATGTTTTCTTTTAAAAGATTGTGGCGTGAACCTTCCGTCGGGGCAAAATGGAAATCAGCCAATCTACCTGTCATTGCCCGGTTCATTTCCTCCGGAAAAGGAGCCCATTTATCGTCGGTTCGCAATCCAGCCTCCACATGGCCAACTTTTATTCCTGCATAATAAGCAGAGAGTGCAGCCATAGTAGATGTTGTGGTGTCTCCATGAACCAAAACCAGATCCGGTTTAGACTCCTCCAGCACCGATTTCATTCCCAGAAGGATATTGGAAGAAAGCTCTGTAAGGCTTTGATTTGCCTTCATCACTTTGAGATCGTAGTTGGCCTCTATTTCAAAAAAATCCATAACCTGATCAAGCATTTGTTTATGCTGCCCTGTTATGCAAACTTCCACCAAAAAACGATCTAATTTGTCATTAAGTGCTTTGTAAACCGGTGCCATTTTAATGGCTTCCGGGCGAGTGCCGAATACAAGTAATATCTTTTTCAAATCGTTTCAGGACTTCAGTATTCGCCCTATAATCATTTTTTGAATTCTTTTCCAGAGAGGCAGATTTTCTTCCTCAAAATAGCCATATTGATACCCATAACCTCCGTACCGGTATCCGTAGCCATATCCATATCCCACGGTTTCTCCAGCAATGTCATTGATAATCAAGCAAATATTTCTGATTCGTTTGTCTTCATACATCTCATTGATTTTCCTAAGGAAAATTTTCCGGGTATAATCATGCCGCACAATATAGCAAATGGCATCGCTGTATTTCAGCATTAAAAGGCTGTCTGCTACCAAACCCAGTGGAGGTGTATCTATGATAATGCAATCGAAGGATTTTTTGAGTTCCTCCATCACTTCATCCATTCTCTCATTTCCCAATAGTTCCGCCGGATTTGGAGGAGAAGGGCCCGAAGCCAGAACATACAGATTGTTCACAGCAGATTTCTGAATGGCAGCCGAAAGTTCACCTTTCCCAATCAAAACATTACTCAATCCAAATTCCGTATTTACTTCAAGCTCTTTATCGATTCTTGGTTTCCGGAGATCGGCAAAAATGACCAGTGTTTTTTTGCCAGACATGGCATAAACAGAGGCCAGATTAACCGAACAAAAGGTTTTTCCTTCTCCGGGAACGGAAGATGTAACGCAAATAACCTGAATTTCACGGTTGGGTTGCATGTAGGGAAGATTCAGTTTGATGGAACGGAAATCCTCTGTTACTGCACCTCGTGGATTATTTTGGGTCACCAGATTGCCAAAATTATGGCTGTTTCCAACCATACCCACAATAGGAATATCCGATTCATTTTCCAGGTCATCTTTACTTAACACCTTATCATTCATCCAGATCCGGGCAAGCGAAATGCTGATTGGGAAGAGGAGTCCAAAAAACAAGGCAATCGCAAAGACAACCGCTTTTTTGGGAGCCACCAGGCTTGCCGAACGAATGGCTGCTTCTTCTACAACCTGACAATCAGGCATATTTGCGGCTCTGGACATGCCCGCTTCTGCCCGCTTCTGAAGGAGGTAGGTATAAATATTATCGTTGAGATTGAATTTCCGTTGAATGTTCACCAACTGGCGTTCGTTGTCCGGAAGCTGGGCCACACTTTTTTCAAGGGCCGAAATCCGCTTGTTCAAATCATCCTGCATGATTTGGGAACTGGCAATGATTCCTTTAATATTCTCAACCAGTTCTTTTTTGACGGAATTGATTTTATCATCCAACACAAACCAGGCTGGGTTCTTTTCCCTTGCTGTGAGCCCAAGGACTGATCTTTCTGAGCTTAATTTTGAGAGCTGCTGAATAAGTGAAGTCAAAAGTGGATCGTCGATTCCGATGGCAGAAGGTGCTACCACATCTTTAAGAATATTGTTGCTTTTTACATAATTTAGGAGGTAATCAAAATACTTGCGCTTTACCACAATCTGGGCCTTTTCGGTCTCCAGGCCATCCAGTTTATTGAAGGCGTTGGATGCAGCAAAGCTGAGGTCCATTATTTTATTGTTGGCCCGGAAATACTTCAACTGTTCTTCAGCATCCTGTAAAGAAACATTGATTTCTGTGAGTTGATTATCAATAAACTGAATGGTATTGGAAGCCACTTTGTTTTTCTCTTCCAATAAATTTTCTGAATACACCTGTATTAAAGCATTAAGAAAATCAGCCTCTTTCCTGATGTTCTTTCCGGTTAAACTAAGATCAAGAATGGTGGATAACTTATTGATTTGTTTCACTTGAAGCCTTCCCTGGTATTGTCCGGTCAGGCGTTCCCGATCGTTTAAAACAAAAAAGAATAAGGTATTCTCGTTGTATTCTTTCATCAATATCGAATTGTAATCAATACGGAAACGGGTCCCATCCAGAGCGTAACTGATGCCAAATCGAAGGTTACAGCGGTCGGGTAAATTTTCCTTTTTACTTATTGAAAATGACTTGGTCTGCGGGTCGAAAAAGTTCTTCTCATATTGGTTATGCAGTTGGTATTCATTGGCCCCTACTTTTTTAATGTATAAGGGGATTCCTCCATATTCTATCGGAACAGAATCAATATGAACACCAAATGGATTTACCTGGTAAATTTCGGTGGTCCGGATATTTCCTTCGGCATAGTAAAAGATTTTAAAATCAAGGCGGTCGATTGCTTTTCCGCTTATGTCAAAGGATTTAAGAATTTCGATTTCATTTTCCAGATTCTTCTTTCCACCCCCAATTCCCAAATCTTTGAAAAGCATCTCCATGCCAGAGTCTTTTGTGGTATGGTCACGGAGTAAAATCGTACTGGAAACCTTAAAAACTTTTTCTGTATACCTCACGTAGGCAAAAGCAATAGCCAATGCAATCACCATTGAAATCAGAAATAACAGCCAGTAATTGGTGATCCGGTAAAATACCCGTAGCAAATCGCTGCTGGCACCGGAGTTTTTGGAAATTGACACAGTCTAAAAAAAGGTCCGCAAAATTAAGGCTTATTATGGATGTACCCAATTTTATAGTTGCCTGAAATTCAAATTGTTTCTCGAAATACGATTCTTTAGCGCTAGACAAAAGTTAGAAACCGACCTTTTGCATTATGTATTCCGAAAAGGAAGGACCGGATTATCCTTCAGATGAAGTTGGTCCTTTCGGCTGGTTGTCCTGTGGACCCCGCCTTTGATTTGGATTGGGCCTTCCTCCGTTTCCTTGTCTCGGGTTGCCTTGATTGTTTCCCGGATTGCGATCGCCCGCATTTCTGGGAGGTTGTTGTCCTGGGGCTCCACTTTGTGGATTTTGCCTTGGACCATTTTGACCACCTTTTTGATTCGCCGGGTTTGGATTCGGCCTTGGCTGGTTCGATGCCTGGTTTGGATTCGGATTGGGGTTCGGATTTGGTTTGTTGTTCGCACCCGGATTACCTCCTCCCTGCTGTCCTGACGGTCCTGAACCCGGACGCTTTTTCTTATTTTTATTTTTATTGAATTTTTTATCGAGAGCAATCAGATCTTCATTTTTAACCTCTGTTTCTGCGTCGGTCAAAATAATCTCTTCCTCTTCTGTTAGTGCCTTTGGCTTAACTCCCTGCTTATTTTGCTCCAGTATAAAATTTACACGGCTGATATCAATCTTATACCAGTTGCTTTCATCTCCGCCATAGGCAAACCACATAATTTTACGGAAAATATCGGTCTTTTGAAGACGTGCACTTCCTTTTAAGGTTTGCAAATCCTTCTCCACTTTTGGAATATCTTTCAATTCGTGGAGATAGGTATCCAGTTCATAGTTAAGGCAGCATTTGAGCCTTCCGCATTGACCCGACAATTTGGATGGATTAAGCGAAAGATTTTGATAGCGGGCAGCTGAAGTGGCCACTCCCTTAAAATCTGTCAGCCAGGTAGAACAGCAGAGTTCCCGACCACAGGTGCCGATTCCTCCCAAACGACCCGCTTCCTGGCGAAGACTGATTTGCCTCATATCCACGCGAACTTTAAATTCACCGCCGAGCATTTTAATCAGTTCTCTGAAATCAACCCGCTCTTCGGCAGAATAAAAGAAGGATGCTTTTGAACCATCCGCCTGAAACTCGACATCCGAAAGCTTCATTGGAAGTTTCAGTTCGTGCACCACCTGACGGGTACGATACAGGCAAGATAATTCCCGGTTTCGTGCTTCTTCATACCGCTCAAAATCTTTATCGGTTGCCAGTCTTACTATCCCTTTAAGTTCTTCAAAACCAGTTTTAGGAGATTTTTTTTTCAGTTGAAGATGGGCCATTTCGCCCTGTAATGAAACAAATCCGAGGTGATATCCCGCTCCGGTTTCCACCATCACGCCATCTCCAGTATATAGTCGCTTACTTGTTTTATTGATGAAAAATTCTTTGCGACCCGCCTTAAACCGGATCTCAACCAAATTTCTATAACTTTCGTTGACCCAATCCATGATATCACCCAACCAATCGGTTGAGCTCAGAATATTGCAACTTCCCCCGGCGCAACCGCTACAGGAACCAGACGTACTACTTCCTGATTTTGTGGAACAACTTCCAGTACTACACGATCCGCATCCCATTTTGCCTGTTTTGTATTGTGTTATATGGTGACTAATATTTAAGGTGGCCAAAGATAGAGCAAAATGGCTCTCCAAATTGACCGATATCATAAATTCTATCAGATTGGCAGAGGGTTGATTTACAAACCGCTGTTTATCAGAAGGAAATTTTCTACTTGAAATATCCCTGATGCCTGAGAAGTATCATCGCAGCTTCCCGAACCTGTTCCACCGAAATTCCGGATACATCCGTAAGAGATCCATCATGATATTGTTTCGCCAGTTCCGGATACCGATTCTGGATGTTCCCGAAAAAGGGGGGATAAACAGTTGTGATCCAGGACGCTACTTCCACAGGATACGGATTCCAACGACCAAAATGATTTCCCTGACTGATGCAGATGCACGGCGTGCCGGTGGTTGCGGCCATGTGAACCGGTGAAGATTCGTTTGAGATAAGCAGATGAATCTGAGAAATAAAATCAATTGATTGCGGAATGGAAAGAATTCCTGCCTGGTTCTTAATGGGAATGTCGGGCAGGATTTCCTGTAAAGCTTCTCCAAGTTTTTTTTCTGAAGGCCCGCCAATCACCGTAAATTCAAATTTGCCGGAACGGTTCAACTCCTCTATCAATCCGGCAAAGGATGGAATGGGCCACTGCCGGTTTCGGGTGCTTGCTCCGGGAGCTAAGGCAATCAGGATTTTTTTAGAGGATTCTATGGCTGGTCTTGCTTCTTTAACCAGAGAATGAACTGATTTCGCTTGTTCTGTGAAGTAGGAGAAAAAATTCCGGTTCCGGTAAAACTCAAAGAGGATTCCACCACCTGTATTCACATGCTCAGTATAAAAGGGATCGGTCAATGATTTCTCAAACGGACTCATATACGTTCCTATCGCTTCACCGGTATATTTTTTTGTGGCACCACTCACCTTCACAACCGATTCGAGCCAGTATTGCCGGGTGTGGGATGGATACAACAGAATTTCAAAACCCGCTTCTCTGATTTTCTTAAGGATTTGGTATCGGTAAACCAGACTGTTAATAAATCGGGTTCGGTCTATCCAGAGATATTGATTAAATACATTCCTATCCCAACGTTCGGCCAATTCTTGAAGTTGCTGGTTTCCTGCAAAACCAAAGGAGTAGTCTTTCCATTTTTCTTTTTTACGAAGAGAGTCAAAAAAAGGGCGGCTCATCAGGTAATCCCCGATCAGATCTAACCGGTAAATAAGAAGCTTCTTTTGAGGTTTAGATCGAACTGAATAGATAACCCATTGATCTATCAACTCATATACCCATAATTTAAATGGATATTTAATGAGGTAAACCCATTTGGAAATTTTTTCTTTATAGGATTTCGACACCATTCAGTAAAGCAAACAACCCGTTCCCGCATCAAATCTGGGAATGTTTTTCTGCGAAAGGCCAAACATACCGTAATTTGTTTTCTCAGATTTTATCTCAGCAACAATGATTCAAAAAATTCTGGCCTCCTTCTTTCGAGGACTCATACTGGTAGCCCCGGTTACCATTACCATTTACATACTGGTTTCCGCTTTCCGTTTTGTGGATAAGCTGATTCACATCTCCTTTCCCGGATTGGGAATTTTGATTATGGTTTGTTCCATCACGCTTATCGGAGCATTGAGCAAAACCCTTCTCATTGATCCACTTCTGGGATATCTGGAACGTGTGATTATTACCAAAGTTCCATTGGCTGCCTTAATCTACACTTCGTTGAAAGACCTCCTTTCGGCTTTTGTGGGAGATAAACGGAAATTTGACACCCCGGTTCTTGTAGACCTAAATCCGGGTTCCGGCGTTTTTAAAATCGGATTCATTACGCAAAAATCGCTGCATCCCATTGTGGATGACGACTTTTTAGCGGTCTACTTTCCACATTCCTACAACATATCCGGGGAAGTTATGCTGGTTTCTTCGGGGCGGGTTCAATCCCTGGCTTGGAAGAGTGCGGATGCGATGAAATTTGTGGTTTCGGGAGGGGTTGCTTTTCATCAGGGGTGAGGGTGGAATATGAAATCTTCTTCACGGTTTGTAGCTACCTGAAGGAATAGGTGGTAGAATTCAATGTCCTGTTACGGTTTTTCTATTTGGCGTACTTCTTTCAATCTCATTCCAAAGAACCTTTTTCCAGTTGCCTCCCAGTTTTTGGGTCAGAAAACTTTCAATTTCTTCATTCGTTTGCTTTTGGTCAGAACGTAAAACGCAACCCAGGTTTTTATATCTAACCCCAAATTTACTTGAAACGAGACCCATTTGAGAGTCAGAATATTTTGGCATTCCATAATATTCTATTCTCAAAAGATGATTATTCCAATTTGTAAAAAGACTGTCTCTCACACATTGAGAAATATCCTGGCAGCAAACGGAAAACCCTTTATCTATATAACCATTTTTACCATGAATTTCAACCGCAGTTTGAGTTTGCTTTAATGCTTGTCCATAATAACTGATATTGAGGGTAAAAAAGTCGGAATTAATAAAGTCATGAAAAGAAAAATTCCCACTCAAGTCAGTGAAAGCCCTCTGAACTACAGAGTTGTTTTTTAGTATCTGTACCCTAATGTCGTTTGGTTGTGAACTGGAATTGCACCAAATAATTTGACCTTTAACATTTATTGGTAGCTGTCCGAACAGTGTAGTTGAAAAAATGAGAAATAAGGTCGTTAGGATTGTAAATCTTTTCAAACGTGCTGACATAATAAATTAGCTTGAACCATTGCAAGTAAATGATTTTAATTTGACTAGCCCGAAACTGGAGCTTGGTTTATTTTATGAATGAAGATAATAACTATTGCCCGGTTTTGCTTTTCAAGCCAGGCTAAAAGAATACTAAAACCACATTCTGTTATTTCTCTTCCAATATTGTCTGAACCTTGATTATCCTGATTTAAGGATTTGCTTAATTTATGGATGCTTTTGTTTCTGGTTTGTTCATGGCAATCCTTCAATCCCTGGAATCATGGTTCAGACATATAACGCTGCCAGTCCTTCTTTTCTATTCTACTTGCTTTGAGATCGCAGCCCTATGTTTTGCCCTCCGCAACTTCACGTGAAGCAACCAACGGAAAAGTTTACTTGTTCTCAAACCCAAATCGTATCGCGGCTTCAAGAATAGTAATGTCGGTATCTTTCAGCGTTTTGAACTTTATGCAATATCCGCTTACGCTTGCCTTGCCTAGTTTTTTCCCATACGTTTGGGCTAAGTACGTCTTATCTTCGATACCAAGTATATAGACAGAGATTCCGGTTGTATTTGCACTTAAACCAATTTGATAAAACTCCCTGGTTGTTCCATCCGTGTATTTAATTGTGTAAAATCCATAGCCGATATTGGGATTAGAAACTATTTTTTTTCGCTGTTTTTACCATCCAGGAACCATAATTTACATTCCAGTGATACCTGAAGTATGATTCGGTGTAACTTTTGCATTTCATTACACCTTGGCTCAGATTGGCTGGAAATATAGTTTTGGATTTGTTCCTCGACGTTCATATAATAAAATTACAGATTACTTACTTTGCCTTTTCAATTCTCGCTAATCACTTTACCTTCTTCACAATTTCTGCCGATGCACAAAAAGCGGTACTCCAGGCAGCCTGAAAATTAAAACCACCCGTAATCCCGTCTACATCCAAAACTTCTCCCGCAAAAAACAATCCGGAAAATCGCTTTGACTGGCAGGTTTTGTTGTTTACTTCATCCAGATGAATGCCACCTGATGTCACAAACTCTTCTTTGTACGTGGTTTTTCCTTCAGCCTGAAAAACTCTTTTTTTCAACAATCGGGCCGCTTCCTGAATTTTTCTCTTCCCGGCTTCTGCCCAATTGAAATACAAAGACAAGCCAGATTCTTCACAGATTTTTTCCCACATTCGTTTTGGTAACGGAAATAGCATCGATTGGTCTGGTTTCTTCTTGGGATTTAAAGTCTGGAAATCGACCATCGCCCTTTCGACTTCAGAAATAGTAAGATCGGGCAACAAATCGAGATAGAAAGAATACCGATATTGCTGATTGTGAAGCAATCGGGCACCAAATGCCGACAGCTTTAAAACCGCCGGACCGCTAAATCCCCAATGTGTAACCAACACCGGACCTGAAAACGAAAGATCGGTATTGATTATGCCAACCGTAGCTCTTGGAATGGAAAGCCCCATCAAATCAATCCAGGGATGTTTGGGAACATTAAATGTGAACAAAGAAGGAACCGGAGGAACAATGGTAAATCTATATTCACTTAAAAATGAAAATCCACATCCGGTTGGGCTCCCCCCACTCGCCACCAAAACCTGCTGAGTTTGGATAACTTCTCCATTTTCCAGTGCTACCGCAAACCCTTCGTCTACAGAGGAAATATTTTTCACCGCTGCATGTAACCTTAACAAAAATCCTTTCCCTTGCGCACCCTTAACCATTGCATCAATGATGGTCTGACTTTGATTGGTATCCGGAAACATCCGGCCATCGGATTCAGCAACGATGGTAACCCCAAACCGTTTAAACCAATTCAATGTATCTTCTACATGAAATCTTTCGAAAACCGCTGATAACCATGGATTTCCGCGTGGGTAAAATTGAATCAATCGCTCCGCATCAAAACAATGATGCGTCACATTGCACCTTCCACCCCCTGAAATTTTAACCTTGGAAAGGATTTTTCCCGTTTTCTCCAAAAGGATAATACGGGCATTCGGCTTCTGCCTGAGTACTTCAGAGGCAGCAAAAAAACCAGCAGCTCCACCTCCAATTATAATGAGATCTTTCAAAGGGTAGGGTAAAAATAAATCGTTGCCTGAAGTGGATTCAAATGGATAAATACCTTGAAGGCATATCTACTTTAAGTCGCTTGATTTCAATTCTTTCTCCCAAACCAATCCACCAAGATTACTCATTACCTGAATTTTAAGAACCCTCTCTTTTGCGGTTCCACTCAGTTTAAGCATTGCAAAATTGCGGCCATTGTACAAAGTCCCATCTACACGCAAAGTGTTGGGTTCGTTGCCCGCACTGTGTACACCTGCCGTAAGCGGACTGGTTGTAAGATCATACAGTGGATAAGTGCCCGCTCTTTCCAGTTTTGATAATTCTGCGTGGTGGCGGTCGCCACTTAAAAAAAGTATACCTGGAATTTTAGCAGCTGTAATCCTATCGATGAGCTTGCGGCGCTCCACCGGATATGCGGCATAATTCTCATAAAAACGAGCATTGTTAATTACCTGGCCTCCACAAGCAATTATTTTAAAATTGGCACGTGAAAAGGTTAACGCATCAATCAGCCAGTTGATTTGAGCATCTCCCAGAAATGCTTTTGTGGAATCCTTATCGTTGTTTGGTGCTCTGAACCATCGATCATCCAGCATAAAAAACTGGCAATCACCCCAACCAAAGGTGGATGTTACCGGGCCTTCTCCCAAAGGCTTTCCATTCGGATTGGCCCAGAATGTTTGGAACGCTTTTGAAGCCATTTCTTTATTCCAGAAACTACGATCTGCATCGTTGGGACCGTACTCATGGTCATCCCAGGTGGCATAATGATGGGTTGATGCCAGTAGTGGCTGAAGTTCCGGCAACGATCGGGTATGCGTGTGGCGATGCAGAAATCCGCCCCAGGTATTCCAATCGCCTTCACGTGTATAGGTATTGTCGCCAATCCACAACATTAAGTCCGGTTTTTTCTCGTAAATGGATTTAAATACCATCATACTGTCTCCATAACCACCACCCGGCCGATCCCAACCTGGTTCATTTACATAGGTGCAGGAACCTACTGCAATGTTGAACTCCGGAGGATCTGTCCTGAATTGCCAAAGTGCAAGGGTTTGAAATTGAAGTGGATAAGCAAAATTCTGAACCTTTCCATTCACCAGCACCTCGTATTGATATTTTTTACCGGGAAGCAATGAATCCGCAAGAATCGTAGCAGAGTAAGCCCACTTTTTTTCTGTTTTTATCGATTCGGAAATTCTGGGTTTAGAAGGATTTTCAATTTCCCAGAAACGGATTTTAACTTTTACTTCCTTAGTTGTTTGAACCCAAACTGCCACTTCTTTGTGGTCCGAATATCCCAGCATGGGGCCGGATTTTATCAAAGTCTGACCTCGCACAGCGAATGAGACCAGTAAGCCCAGAAAAAAGAGAGTTGCTTTCATATTCATTTTCTTGATTGGGGCAAAAGTGGTTTATTTCCCCCGATAAAAAATCTACCAAACCGAAACAAAGAAGCAAAAATTATGGACAGAAAAACCCGCTGCCCCTGGTGTAAAAAATCAGAAATTGAACGAATTTACCACGATACCGAATGGGGTGTTCCACTTCATAACGATCGAAAGCTCTTTGAATTTGTTATTCTGGATGGGTTTCAGGCAGGATTGAGCTGGAAAATCGTTTTAAATAAACGGGAGAATTTCAGGCAGGCCTTTTTTGATTTTGACGCCGGTGCACTTGCAGAATGCGGTGATTCGATTGTAGAAGAATGGATGCAGAATGCCGGATTGGTTCGAAACCGTTTAAAACTGGAAGGAGTTCTCAAAAATGCCCGGGCTTTTCTAAAAGCACAGGAACAATTCGGATCGTTTGATGCCTACATCTGGAGTTTTGTGGGTGGTGTTCCCATTCAGAATAACTGGCGATCTCAGAATGAATTTCCAAATACAAGCATAGAAGCAAACGCAATGAGTAAAGACATGAAAAATAGAGGATTTACTTTTTGCGGACCCACCATTTGCTACGCATTTATGCAGGCTGCCGGAATGGTGATGGATCACACCGTAGGTTGTTTCAGGTATGATGAAATCACAAAGGGATAACTACTTTTTCGAATTTTCAGAAGCAAGTACCATCTTTACTTTGAGCTTCTCGCCGATCGACATCACATCGGCCAAATCCTGAATGGTCAGGCTTTTATCCAACCGGAGAACAACTGTTGGCTGATCAAGTTTGTCGAGTTCAGATTTTAAGCGGGTTTCTAATTCTTCGTAACCAACCGGTGCTTTGTTGATGAAGTACTGTTTGCTGCCAGTAACAGAAAGAGAAATAGGCTGTTTAGCCATTTGAGGGCTCTGTTTCGCATTTGGTAAAAACAGCTTTATCACATTCGGATTTACAAGTGTGGATACGATCAGAAAGAACAACAACAGGAAAAACATGATGTCATTCAACGACTCAGTACTCACTTCGGCCGTTTCCTTATTTCTTCTTCTCAGGTTCATAATGAATGAGTCAGGAAGGAATTATTTGGAAGGCTCGAACAACAGATCCATGAAATCCAGGGTGGCCTGTTCCATTCGCTCCACTACTTTATCTATGCGCATATTCACCAGATAATAGCCAAGAAAGGCAATAATACCCACCATCAAACCGGCTGCGGAGGTGATCATCTTTTGATAAAGTCCTCCGGAGATTACGCCGATCGAAAGGTTATCTGAAATTGCGATGTCGTAAAATATTTTAATTACACCCATGATAGTACCCACAAAACCAAACATGGGGGCAAGTTTGGCAATAAGACTTAAGTAACCCAGATTCTTTTCCAGTTTTGTGATTTCCAGCTTACCTACGGCTTCCATGGCACCTTCGATAAGAACGGGCTCGCTTCCAAGTCTTGAAATACCTTTGTCGAGCATCCGACTGATGGGTGAGTTTACTGTTTGACATAGGCGACGGGCTTCGGCTACGTTTCCGTTTGTGAGACTGGATTTAAGGCCATTTACAAAACCCGCTTCATAGGTCATTGCTTTTCCTACAGAAAGAAATCGCTCTACAAAAATGGAAATGGAAACGACCGATAAAATGAGAAGAATCAAAACAATGGTAACGCCTGTTCCTCCACTGGAAAGTATCAAATCGATTACGGTTTGTTTCTCAATTTGAGTGTTCTGAGAAACAACAGCCGAAGCCGTATCTGCAATTTGTAAAAGAATCATTGTATTAAAGTAAAGTAAGAAATGGAAGTGGAGAAGTTTTTGATATTCAGTATCAGTTTAAATAGAACGGACAAACCTAAAACGAGTAAAACACTTTTCCAAGTGGTATAAAAGGCAAGACTTCATAACATGGTGCACAAACGGGTATCTGATAAAAAAATTTATTCAATTAAAGATTCCAGTACCGTAATTTCAAACTTACCGGCGTGCAATAGACTTTCTTTTCTCCATGAAACGGTCGTAGTATCCGGTTGTTTTAAATGTAAAATACTTGTGGCCAAAAAAGTTAGCGAAAAAACCAAAACAGATTCCTCCCAGATTACAAAACAGATATCGGTCAATAAATGCGAGTGAGAAGCCAAATCCGGTGAGATCGGCACTTATTTTAGTTACCTCTCCGACAAGGGCTTCAAGTAAAAACTGGGTATTTGGATATCGCTCAAAAACAAAATCAACTACCCGGAGAATGACTTCGGAAAAAACCCAGGTAACAGTTAAGGCAACCATAGAAACCAGGAAAAATTTAATCGCTTCTCTGGTAACATTTCCGGAATTCCGTGCATTGAAAGCAAACAACTTTGTGAGAACAAAACCCACGACCATTCCGGTGAGATAGCCCAGTACGATCGAAGATCCAAAACCAATTCCAAACTGCCGACGAAGAAACGTTGCGGTAAAAATATTGGAAGTTACACCCGCACAGGCAATCATAAAATAAACTGCAAAATTTCGAACGCTTTTCGGGTTCCGGAGTTTTTCCATTAAAACCTCGGTCCAATGCTTCATTTCATATTCTGGTTCTGGATTCACCGTTTGTTCCATTATTGTCTAAACGGCTACAGCTGCTTTTATAGCGGGATGGGGATCGTACCCATGTAAAGTGAAATCAGAGCATGAAAATGAAAAAATGTCCTTCACATCAGGATTTATTTTCAATTCAGGAAGAGCCCTAAAATCACGGGAAAGAAGAAGTTTTGCCTGGTCAAAGTGGTTTGAATACAAATGGGTATCCCCGCCAGTCCATACAAAATCTCCAGCCTTTAAACCACACACCTGAGCCATTATCATGGTCAAAAGTGCATAGCTTGCTATATTAAAAGGCACTCCAAGAAAAAAATCGGCAGACCTTTGGTATAATGAACAAGACAATTTACCATCTGCAACATAAAATTGAAACAAAGCATGACATGGAGGAAGTTTCATTCGACTTATATCTGCCACATTCCATGCGCTCACAATCATTCTTCTCGAATCAGGATTGTTTTTGATTTGAAGAACAACCTCTGAAATCTGATCAATATGCCCTCCATTCGGGGTTGGCCAGGATCGCCACTGATGGCCATAAACGGGTCCAAGATTTCCATTTTCATCGGCCCACTCATCCCAGATGCTTACTCCGTTTTCTTTAAGGAAGGCGATATTGGTGCTTCCTTTAAGAAACCAAAGCAGTTCTACAATAATAGATTTTAAATGAACTTTTTTTGTAGTAAGGAGTGGAAATCCTTTTTGGAGATCGAAACGCATTTGAGTTCCAAAAAGGCTCAGTGTGCCGGTACCGGTTCGATCTGTCTTCTGAACACCGGTATCTATGATTTGCTGCAAAAGAGAATGATAAGCCTGCATAGGGACAAAAAAAATAGCATCGGCAAGATGCTATTTTTTTAAGGATGATGGAATCTGAAATTAAAGAGTTGCTCCTTTTTCAGATTTTTCTTTGTCTGTACAAGAAGCTTTTTTCTTGCAACAAGCTTTTTTCTCACCTGAAGTACAAGCAGGCTTTGCCTCTGTGGTGGCAGCTGCAGTGGCTTCAGTTGAAGCAGTTTCAGTTGCACTTGCTTCTCCTTCTGTCTTTGACATACCGGCACAAGCTTTAGCCTGACCGGCTTTCATTTTACAACAAGATTTCTTGTCTGCACATTTCTTGTCTTTTTTATCCTTATCGTCTTCTTTAACAATAGAAGAAAAAGTTGAAGATGCTTTGGCAATATATCCTGCACCTACAAAAGCAGTGAGTAAAAAGGCTACTAATAAATTTTTCATTTTTTTGGTCTTAATTTTGACGTAAATTAAATCTTTTTAGATATAAGCAACAAGTTTTGTTTTCAGAATTTTAGTACTTCTTATCCTGGACTTAAAAATAAATCAATAGTTCATAGAAAATTCTAACTCGCCAACTGGTAAACATCCCTTAAATTCCTTCCCTGAGCGTTGTAATCAAGTCCATAACCGACAATAAATTTGTTCTCAATTTCGAATCCGCACCAGGTGATATTAAGTTCTACTTTAACAGATTCCGGTTTTACAAATAGGGCTGCAATGGATAGGCTGGCGGGTTTATATTTATTAAACATTTCTACCAGTTTTTCCATAGTGAGGCCCGTATCTATAATGTCTTCAACCAGAATCACATGACGCCCTTTTATATCTGTCTGAATCCCAAAAATCTCTTTCACATCTCCGCTGGATTCCGCTCCATGGTAAGAAGAAACTTTTACGAAGGAGACTTCGCATGGAACGCAGATTTCCTTCAGCAAATCGGAGGCAAACATAAAAGCGCCATTCAATATAGGGACAAAAATAGGGTTTTTGTCTTCGTATTCCAGATTGATCAGGGTGCCAATCTCCGAGATACGTTTCAATATTTGAGAGTGGCTGATAAACGGAACAAAAGAAAGATCGCCTACCTTGATGAGTGCTGTTGAAACCATGAAGTAAAACAACAACTTTGGCAACAATTTTCACAAAGAAGTTTACGATTTTTGCACTATGGAAAATATGGACCGAAATAAGCGAAATAAAAGAATCCTCCTACTTTTTGCACTGGTATTTACGGGTTTGGTGATCTATGCGACGTTCGACATTTTCAGTAGGACGACGCATCCGGGAGCCAAAAAACACTTGCCTCACAGCATCCTTAAATAGGATCCGGCATTTTATCCGGTTTCGCATACGAATAACGCACGAATGAACCGGAAGAATAATAACCATCCAACCCAAATCCGGCAACCGTTTCTGTCTTTAATAAATCAACAAAACCATCGGACCCAACTGCAAAATCCGGCACTTCAAGAATCTCAATTCTGCCCGCTGCCAGGTATGTTCCATTTATTTTAATGGGATATTTTGCCTCAAAATGAAGTCCGATTTTGACCTGAGATTCTTTCACAAAAGGTGCGGGGAAACCTTTTTTATACTCTTCTTCAAAACCCACTTCACTAAATTCAGGAACCTGCCACTTTGCTGAAGTCCAGTGGGCCTTTTGCACCATGTCTGGCATAACATGATTGAGAGTAAAACAGCCTGTTTCTTCCGCATTTTCCAATGTATTCATTCCTTTTATTACAGGGCGGAAAATTACCCCAATTAGCGGAGGGTCTGCTCCCAAATGAATTACCTGGGAGAAAACTGCTAGATTAGGGATGCCATTTTTACTGATAGTCCCAATCAAATTAATGCTTTTATAACCGGTTATTGAATTTATCAGATTTGCACGGTAGTACCGATCCATCTTTGAAATATCCGTTTCATTTAAGATCATATCGTTTTAACTTTCTTTGGTGTAAATTGTTATCAATGGGAATTGTATCAGCGGTAATTTTTCCTTCTTTCGCTAATTGTACCTATTCTTGCGGACTATCAATTATTAATTTTTCGTGAACCATTTTTTTCTGCTCTTCGTATTTTTACATCTCTTCATTTCATCTGTTCATAGTCAATCTAAATTGACTCTCACTGGAAGCAACTGGCACGGCACGCACACTCCCATTAAGAAAGGTACTGATTTATACTTCCAGGGTGATACGCTCATTTTACTGGATCTTGATGGATATAAACCTGTGGACCAATACTCATTTATTGAGAGGCACGATACGTTATTCCTCTCAATGATCGAAGATTACAGCGTTTCCTGCCGTCAGGAATTTCCGGGAACTTATCGGATTTTCTGGTCAAATAATGGCGAAAAACTATTGCTAAAACCGTTAAATGATCCTTGTATGGAACGGTTTACCCGCCTGGTGGCTGAGTCGCCATGGTATAGAAAAAGGGAGAAAGAAGAAATCCGGCAGGACTGGTATTTCCTGGATCCTGAAAAAGATGGAGTTGCCGGTGCCGGTATTTACGAGGCATATAAATTTTTAAAATTTAGAAAATCAAGTCCGATTACAGTTGCGGTTATCGACTGTGCGGTGGATTACTCACATGAGGATCTTACAGAGATTATGTGGAGGAACCCCAATGAAATTCCAGGAAACAACCTTGATGATGACAAAAATGGATTTAAAGATGACGTGCATGGTTGGTTTTTCTCTGCATCCAAATCAGGCGTTCCGGTGGAATACGAGCTCAAAGAAGCAACACAGATTTACCAGATGTGGAGAAATCGTTTTGATACCGCAAATCCCAACAACCTTGCAGATCAGGAATTATCGGATTACAAGTTGTTTATGAAGGCGAAAACTGGATATGAAAAAGGAAAGAAAAGGGCAGATCATTTCCAAACCTTCTTTTCAGACTCTGTTGCATTGTATAATGTACTTTCTAAAATGTTACTCCAATCCGAAGAACCTGTAACGCCAGAACAGGTTGATCAATGGAAAATTGCGGATGATCCATTGTCTGTTTCGGCGAAAGAAGTAGTTAAAGAACTACTAATCAATCGTAAAAGTAATTTTGATGAACTATTGAGAAGTTTGAAAGCAAATTACAACTTGTATAAAAAGAACTTTTCACATCTCTGGCTTTACGACTACAACCTGGAGTGGAATCCACGGGCCAGTGTAGGGGATCATCCTGAAATTCCGTATGAAAAAATGTATGGCTCAGGAACCCTGATCAACCCCTCTTCTGCAAACAACGATCATGGCACCCATGTTGCGGGTATTATCGGTGCCCGACGAGGAAATGGAAAAGGAATCGAAGGAATCGCAGATAATGTACGGATAATCACTCTCGGAGCAATTCCATCGTTTGGGGATGAAAGAGATAAAGACATTGCAAATTGCATCCGATATGCTGCCGATATGGGAGCTAAAATCATTAATATGAGCTTTGCAAAAACTCTGTCTCCGCATAAAAAAACAGTAGATGAGGCGGTTCGTTATGCAGAAAAAAAAGGAGTTCTGTTTTTCCATGCAGCCGGAAATGAACACATCAACCGAGATTCCATTTCTTATTACCCAATTTCCCAATTTGAAAATGGAATTCATTCGGATCAATGGATTGAGGTGGGGAATTCCACTTTAGAGTTAACCCGAAACCTGGCGGCTTCTTCCTCCAATTATGGTAAGACCAAAGTTGATCTTTTTGCCCCTGGAACAAAAATTTTCTCTGCAACGCCTGGGAATTCCTATTATTTTATGACTGGAACCAGCATGGCTTGTCCGGTGGCAGCCGGAGTGGCGGCATTAATCTGGTCATACTTTCCAACATTATCTGCGAAGGATGTTAAAAATGTTCTCCTTCAATCAACCTTTAAACCGCAAGACCTTTTGGTACTAAAACCAGGCACCCAAAAGGAGGTTTTATTTGAATCACTTTCAACAACTGGTGGTATTATTAGTGCGAAGAAAGCCGTTTTTGCAGCTGAGAAACTGGTGAAAAAAAAGAAATCCTGATTAGGTACCAGGATTTCTGAAGTCGCAATAAAAATCAGTCAATTATTATTTTCCAAGGTCCATGGATTTTAACGCCTAAGCGAGTCCAACAAAACCTGTGTTATCCCTTAGGAGATAGTTTTATCAATGGAACAATAACTTCTTCAAGAGATATGCCTCCATGCTGAAACGTATCCTTATAAAAATTGACGAAATAGTTATAATTATTCGGGTATGCAAAGAAGTTATCGTGGGTTGCAAAAACGTATGCCGTTGAAATATTTGCTTTAGGCAGAAACATTCTCTCAGGCTTTCGACAAACCATTACGTCCTTTCCATCTTCAAAACCCAGGTTCTTTCCTGCCTTATATCGAAGGTTGCTATTAACCGACTTGTCCCCTACAATTTTAAAAGGCTTACGCACCTTAACTGTCCCGTGGTCGGTAGTCAGAACAACCTGATATCCTGCCTCAGAGATTTTCTTTAAAAGATCAAGCAAAGGAGAATGTGTGAACCAGGACTTTGTTATGCTGCGATATGCCGATTCATCTGGTGCGAGTTCACGCACCATTTGGCTGTCTGTTCTGGCATGTGAAAGGGTATCCACAAAATTATATACAATCACATTTAAAGAATTGCCTTTCATATTATTGAATTTATCAAGAAGATCTTTGCCTTGCTGGGCAGTGATCACTTTATTATAACTCATTTTCAAAGCGCCTAAACCACTTTTCTGCATTTGCCGGCTTAAGAATTCTTCTTCGTGCATATTTTTACCCTCATCCTCATCATCTCCTACCCACAAATTGGGATAGAACTTCTCCATTTCAGAGGGCATCATCCCAGAAAAAATTGCATTTCGGGCATAGGCAGTGGCAGTCGGAAGAATAGCAAAATAAGATTCATCTTCATCAATATTGAACATCTCACCCACCATTGGCTGCAAAACCTTCCATTGATCCAAACGAAGATTATCGACCAGAATAAAGAACAAAGGTTTATCTGGTTTTAGGATAGGGAAGACCTTAGTTTTCATTAAATGATGACTCATAAGAGGCTTATCAGCCTTAGGGTCATTGAGCCAATCTTCATAATTGTCCATTATGAACTCTGAAAAATTCGAATTGGCCTCATCCTTCTGCATATAAATAACCTCTGCCATACTTCGATCCTCCGAATTATCAATCTCTAACTCCCAATACACCAGTTTCTTATAAATATCAGCCCATTCTTCATGTCCAATCCGGTCATTATAAGCCATGGCCAACGTTCTAAAATTTTGCTGATAGGACATATTCGTTTTTTCTGCGATCAGCCTCTTATTATCAAGTAGCTTTTTAACAGAAAGAAGAATTTGATTTGGATTGAGTGGCTTAATAAGATAATCGGCAATCTTAGCACCAATGGCATCTTCCATAATGTGCTCCTCCTCACTTTTGGTGATCATTACCACAGGAAGGGATGGTTTGGCCGCTTTAATCTGAGTTAAAGCTTCAAGACCGGTAAGTCCTGGCATATTTTCATCCAGGAAGACGATATCAAAATTTTGGCTGGCAGACTTTTCAACAGCATCAAGGCCATTGTTTACTGCAGTTATTTCATATCCTTTTCCCGTAAGAAACAGAATATGAGGCTTTAACAGATCGATTTCGTCGTCTGCCCATAAAATCTGAGGTTTTTGCATAGTGAGTTACGCCAGTATAAAAGTTCCTAAAAAGTTCGGGTAGAGATTTATATTCAGGGCCGGCGGTTTAAAGTGTCAAAATTGATTGAATCCATTGGCAAGCAAAACGAATTTTACCGGTAAATATTACAAGAGAGGATAAAGGGATTTTCGTAAGGTTAAAAGGAAATTAATCCTCTTTCTGTTTAGTATTGAAGTCATTTTTTTGAATTTTCCGGGATTTGAATTTAAGAAATCCTTCCCGACCAAGAAGACTTGACAAAACAAAATTTCCAAATTTCCATTTCATAAAATCAAACCATCCTTTGAGTCTTGACTTTATTGCAAACAAGATGCCAGCATTTATACGGTTGATCTCAAAAGATTCTACCAAAATCTGTGGACCATCACTTGCACCACCATACCTTTTGCAAGAAATAAATTGGTTCAAATGCCCAAAAACAGCTGACTTCTTTTTAAGTCTCCAAAACACATCAAAATCAGCTGCCAACCTGTAATTGGTATTAAAAAGTACTTTTCTATGCAATTCCAAACGGATAAAACAGCTTCGATGATCTATTCCCGGATTACCCCCGAGACTGTGATGATCGGTAAAGAAAGGGGCAAGATAAAGTGGTTTTTCCTGAACAACAGAAAAAGTATTTCCATACCAGATATCTACTTCCTTTTGCTTTTCTGCATGTTCTGCAAGGCATTGAAAAGCTCCTTCACAATACCAGTCATCTGCATTTTTAAAACCGATCCAATCGCCGGTCGCAAATGCGATACCCTTGTTCATTGCATCGTAAATCCCTTTGTCAGGTTCACTTTGCCAATAATCAACAGAATCTCCGAATGAGTCTATTATTTTAAGAGTATCATCCGTGGACCCACCATCAATTATGATCAATTCAAAATTAGTATGCGACTGGCCAACAATGCTCTCAATTGCCTGTTGAAGGTATTTTGCTCCATTGTATGTTACAGTAACAATTGAAATTATGGGAAATCCTTGCTGAGATTTCTTGATTACTCCTTTCGTTCGACATCCACCAGTCAACATAAAAAAGGGCACGAAGGCCCCCTTATTATTTCAATCAAGGTAAAAACTTAAACTGTACCCTTCGGTTAGCTGCTTTGCCATCTTCTTCACCATTGTTACGAATCGGATTCACCAGCCCATATGCTTTGGTTTGAAGCTGGTCTTCTGATACACCTTTGGAAGCTAAGTACCTTTTAACAGACTCCGCTCTTCCAAGTGATGTTAATTTCGTCACTTCTGCGCCACCTATGTCGCAACCATATCCTCCAATTTCAAGCTTCATCTTAGGTCTGGATTTCATTATTTCTGCAATTTTGTCAAGTTGCTCAGCTGTATTCTGATCAATTTCGAACCCACCTAAACCATACCGTGGTTGTTTTTTCATCAGCGATCTCTGCTCTGAATTCAACGCTTTTTGAGTCCCTTTATACGGATCATTGCCAAGGTACTCATCCGGTGTAACCACATCCGCAAGTTTCCGCTCCATATCAGGGCTTAAATTAGATTGCAGACGGTTTTTACTTTGAGGCTTGCGGGCCGGAGCGGGTTTCTTTTTATTCGTAGTACCAGCAGCCTTTTTTGCCGGCGCTTTCCTTGTTGACTTTTTAATAGCAGGTTTGGTTGTAACAGCCGGTTTCTCCGTTTTTGGTTTTGTATCAACTACGGGATTTTCAGGCTTAGCTGGAACAACTGGTTTTATTGCGGGTGCAGCTGGTTTAGAAGTAGAATCAACATTTTTTGGAATTGGCTGCGTTGGTTTGGCAACGGGTTCCGGTGTCATTTCTGCCTTCGTTGGATTGGATTTCTTTGGATCATCCATTTTAGATGGTTTATCCGAACCACCACCGCCACCGCCGCCGCCGGCACTGATGTCGGATCCTTTCTTTCTCTTTCCTATATATTTTCTAAATCCTATAATGATTTCAGGGGCACCTGTCCGGTTGCTTGCATCGGCAAGGGCAGAAGTTAAAAAGTCATAACTAAACCCAAGTGCCCAGTCTTTCTGATTGATTTCTAGTGCAGTGACAAGAGCATTCTGATTGGAGTACCACAATCCAAGACCAATATTTCCTGCTTTAACCAGACCATTCGTTTCTTTCAGCTTATAATAAAAATAAGATCCAATGTTGGTTTGATTCAAATTACGAACCTGAACATGTCTAAATGTTGGTTTAATTTGAAATTGTTCATCTTCAAAGGCCATAACAGAGGCTTGCAAATTCCAGTTCACTGGATTGTTGAACGTTTTTGCATTCAAAGAGATGTTAGGTCTGGTGAGGTTGTTCCCCCCCAGAGAGATCGTAAAGAACGGCTCACCATTAAGATTTTCGCGAATATAGGTAATACCTGCATTCATGGTAAAAAATGTAGCTCTCTCCGTTGCAGCAATGTTTTCATTTAATGAACGACTTGGATCATACACGCCATTATATCCATCCCATTGACTTCCGGTTGTAATTCGAGAGAAATCAACTCTACGCTGATAGATACCGGGCTGCAGACCAAAAGCCAACTTATCTGTGCGGGATAGAGTAGCAATGTGTGTATATGCAACCGAAAAACCAGTGGTGGCCAGCATTCCATTATAACCTGTCCGATCCGTCAATAATTGGACACCTGCTGCTCCAAATTTTCTGAACTGCTCTTTATCCGTCTTAACAAATAAAGGCATCTGTCCTGCCAAAAATGGAGTAGAATAATTTCCTTGTTTTCCACCAAATTGGTTTCGATAGCCAAAATCAGCTTTGATTTCATCTGAAACTGCTATTAGAGAGGGATTATTTAAAAGTGGTGTCAGTTGAAACTGAGAGAAATTCATTTGCTGACCTAAAACCGGAAGTGCAAATGTGAACAGGAAAGCTGCTGTTAAGTTTTTCAACATTTCAATACGAGTGATCATGTTTTTCATATCGGAGATGTGCATGATGTTAATTTAAAATTATAACCGAGCCAGAATTATTACCACCTTTTACCCGGATTGGCTCACCGGTATTAAAGGTTCCTTTTACACTCCAGATGTAGGATTCTTCACTAATTTCCTTATCCTTATGCTTTCCGTCCCATCCTTTTACTGTCTCCTCAGATTCAGAGGTTTCGACTATATCATCCGGATTATTCGTCTCGTAAACCAGATTTCCAAGACGATCCCAGACTTTAACCTCAATTTTATCGATACCAAAGCCATAGACTTTAAAGCGATCGTTCTTTCCATCATTATTTGGACTGAAAGAGTTTGGAACATACAATTCATTACTTACCCGCACAAGCACCGTATCGGTTGCTTTGCAACCATTCAAATCGGTTAACAAAACAGAATACAATGAAGTTGTTTCAGCGGTTATAGTAAACCTTGGTTCAGAACCATTTGTCTGGCCTATGAGATTGGTGCCTTTGTACCATTCAAATTTATCCGTATTTAAAGGGAAGCCTGTGGTTTGAAGTTCAAATTCTTCCCGAACAATAAGAGCGGTATCTTTTAATAACTGCACTCCAGGCGATGGATCCACTAATACAGCAACCGGCCCTGCTATACTAAAACAACCATTTGCGTCGGTAACCCGTAACGTAATTGAAGGAGCACTTGCTTTGAGAACTACAGTTTTTGTATTTACTGGAGGTGTTCCAGGAACTCCTGTCCATAAATTTCCACCGATAAAATTAGAAGTTAATACTACAGAATCTCCAAAACAGACACGATTATCCGTTTCAGAACTTGTTATTACAGGTTCAGGAACCGGATTCACTAATATGATGGTTGGCAGTGATTGGCTTGAGCAATTGTTGGTAGAATCTGCCTTTACAATGTATGTTCCTGATTGTGTAACCGTAATTGGATTGCCAGAACCCGATGGGGTCCAGGTATAGGTTACCTCATTCGTTGGATTCGTAATAGTCAGACTCGCACTTTCACCAAAACACAATACCGTTTTGCTTGCCAGAACAACAGGTATTTGTGGTGATTTTCGGACAGTAATCTCCGTTGAATTTGAAGGTATACTCGAACAGGAGCTATCATCAACAGCTACCACAGTATAAATGCCACTGGTTTTAACAACTAAATTACTTATTGTTTCAGAACCAGGTGACCAAAGATATGAAAATGCACTGGAAGCACTCAATGTAGCAGAATCACCTTGACAAAATGCAGCAATTCCTTGAGTGATCGAAACTGAAGGTGCGGATGGTCTTGCGTTTACATTAGCAATTACAGAACCAGTACCTGCAGTGGTACAACCAATCGAATCCACGGAAATTGAAACGGTAACTTGTCCGGGATTGAATATAATTAATTGAGAAGCAACCACCGATCCAGGACTCCAGGTATAAGAGCTGGATGGATTGGATGGATTAGGAACAAGTTTGATTGTATCGCCTTCACATACTGAAAAATCACCTTCTAGTGCAGAAATTGTTGGTGCTAAAGGCGTCTTTTTCAAGAGAGAATTAAAAGTATTTGAACTGTTTTTGCAATTGCTCGCATCGGTTATGGTCACCACAGCAGTATAAATACCCGGACTTGTTAATGTGACTGTTTGAGTGGTTGGATTCGGTGTGACACCCGAAATAGACCAATCATAGGAGAATCCAGCATCCGTTCCCAAAACCAGACTGGCTGGTTGGCAAACTGTATCGTTGGGAGATGTGATTATTGGTTTCGCTGGCAAGGCGTTGAAAACAGTCGTCACAAGAGCTGAAGTATCTGCGCAACCATTCGCATTGGAGACAACAACACTAAAGTTTCCGGATGTTTTTACAAATAGATTCCTGCTAGTTACGGTTGGACTTGTATTCAACCACGAGTAAGTAAGGCCCGCTGGATTTGCTGTCAATTCGATTGAATCTCCCAGACAACGGGTTAACGTACCTGTGAAAGTAATGGCTTCTGCATTGGGTGTCGATAATACGGACACATTCACCACAGCAGACCGGCTACTACAACCATTATCATCCGATATTTTAACCGTGTAGGCACCAGATGCAGTCACATCCAATGTCTGACCAACTGAGTTTCCGGGTGTCCAAACGTACAACGTTGCAACGCTGGAAGATAAAGTGGTGGTTTCTCCGGAACAAATGGCTGAATCACCTGTGATTACAGGACGTGTAGGAATTGGAAACACTTTAATACTATCGGGATTAGGTGACCCTATTATCTGAATATTATCTGATACAATCCTAACATGGTAGTTGGTTCCAGGCAAGGTAGACAAAGGAATTATACCCAACAATGTATCGGAAGTATTTCCCTGAAGGGAACCCATTAACACACCCCCTGTTACAGGAAACGTTCCATCTGGATTGGATAAAAAGGCATTGAAGTTATTTCCGGCAACAATTCCGTCTCCAACTATAGTAAATGGTATCCGCACCGAGTCCCCAGGGCAGAATTTACCCGCAACGCCTAAACCTATTTTAATAATATTATCTGTTGTGATTACAGTTAGGCTCGGATCTGAAATCACTGCAAAATTGGTACAGAAAGAAGCGAAATTGAAGCCTTTTGCAGTTAGTCCAGGTCCAATGGTTGCAAGAGTAGAATTCCAGTTTGTTCCATCGTGTCTGGCAATCGCATTGATTGTTCCACTTCCGGAAACATTGAGTGGATCACTCCAATCAAAAGTTAATGCTGCGTTGGATCCGCTTGCTACATCTTCGCAAATCGTCCATTGAAATTTAACAAATGTGGTTATTCCGGAAGGTAAGGCAGGTGTAAAATCCGTTGAAGTAGCTGTTGGAACAACCTTCACCCTAATATTATCAGCCGTGCTATTCCCATCATCAAAAGTCATTGGTGCATAAGAATCAAGAGTTCCGACAGGAAAGAATTTGGGGGCATCATCCACTAACCGATGAACTAAATTTCCTGTGCCCGTTGTTTGAACATAACTCGTTGATGACCCTTGAGTAACCAATGCCGAAGGAAGAATTTCAAGTTCATTGTTTCCTATAGTTATTTTTCCTCCCAAAGGATTGTTTAGAGTTAATGAAGTAGTTATTATAAACCGGTCGGTTAGCGTAAGTAATTTATTTGACCCATTCATGTTAATTCCACCAAGCCGGATACTGTCTGTAGGGAAAGTATTCCAGGTAATTGATTTGGTCACAGACACTTCCTCCAGAATCTCTTTCGGTTCAATATTTACCTGCCAGCCATCATTTGTCCCGGCAGCATTCACTGCTCTCTGCAAACTAGGCATAGTAGTAAAAGGACGGATGAAACTACTATCGGTCACATAAGCAAAACTCGGTGTCCATGTGACAAATCCTAAAGAATCATAGTCAATTGCATGGAGTACCTTATCTTCTAATTCATAATGTTCTGCATCAGTCATGGTTGCCGGGCGTTTTTGACCACCGGAAACAGAGAATACATTTTCTGAAATATCAAAAGCATCTGAAACCGGCTTCATCGTGGTTACAGGATACGTAGTCCAGGGTGATGTTGAATTTGATGGTCCGGAAAGTGGGTCTAACCGGAAGAAATACTGGAGATTGGGTCCAAACGTATTGGCATCTCCAAGTGCACCACCCAATGCAACACCCGTGAAGGCATTTGCCTGAGAAGGATCATCGTTGTGATTTCCAAAATCAACTCCGGTTCCTCCCTGAACAGATGCAGAACGGAAATCATTTCCTTGAATCTGAATGCTGTTAATTCCCGGAGCCTGAACTGAGGCCGCCGTTTGCTGTTTTGTATTTACAGAGATGTGCCGGAAATTTCGTGCGGTATCTGAAGGTATAAATATGTTATTTCGAACCGTAATATTCCTTGATCGCTCAGAGAATACGCCCAGATTACTGTGTCCTGTTATTCGATTCCCTTCAATAAGTACACCGGTCCCATCCTTTTGAACATCTTTTACTTCAATCAGAGTAATGAAAACTTGAGGTACCACTGCAAAAATCCGGTTTTGAATAACCTGATGAATTCCAGAGTTCTCGTTTGGTGCAGTAATTTCAACACCCTGGCCTGCCATGGCATTGTTCTGAACCACAGTTGGCCCACCTAAAGCTCCTAATTGAACTCCATAAAAAGCAACAATCCGATTGGTATCCGAATTTGCCGGACCTCCAATTATAAAGCGTCCTCCGGAGAAAGATCTGACTCCTCGTCCAAATGCACAATTATTATTGAAATCTTTGGGTTGTATCTGACAACCTTTAATGAAAACAGAATCAGTACCCCCATTCAAAAACCGAAATCCGTAAGATTTGAAAACAACACAAGGCAGACCGGGAGTTGATCCTGTACCTGTTGAATAAACAAAATGATTTAGTAAGCGGGTGTTATTAAAGTTCCCGTTTTTACCATAAAAACCATGCACAATTGAAGTTTGGTTAACTTCAACCTGAAAGTTGTTGATTTCAATATTTGGAGCGGATATTGCGAAAATTGAGGAATCCGATCCTCCAATGATTCCATTAATTATTGGTTTAATTCCCGTTCCGGCCCCTGGTCCCACACCAATTCCCACTACGGAACCAAACATCTTCACTTGTTTATCAACGAGCAAATTGCTTTCTGCGTACGTACCTTCAAAAACCTGAATAGAATCTCCGTCTGCAACACTGGCAAGGGCTTTAGTGATTGTTCGCCACGGTGTGGCTGGGTTTCTTGCCTCAGCATTTGTACGAATGTCCTGACCAAGATTATCATCCACATAATAAAGATTTCCTGTACTAACAACATTCAATTTGCTGGTCAACCGCAACGGGAGGAAAACAAAATCGGTTGTTAATAAGGACGATACCTCAAATGGATTGGTTCCGCTAGAAATTAAAGGGGTGGAACCGCTCAGATTTGTCCAGCTGCCAGAAACCAAACGATCTACAAAAACCGAATTTCGGTTAAATCCAGCTCGCTCCTTTGCACCATCCCATTGAAAACGGGTATTTAGTTGAGAACCTCCAGGTATTCCTTCATTCACAAACCAGGTAACACCTACAACGGTATCTACCTGAAGACCTCCATCTAAAACCCCATCAATAACGGATACACCCAAATCATCGGTTGTACCCGAATTGGTGATCGCAAGAGGTGTATAAAAAGTACCTATTCCAACGGGATAGTTCTTCTCTGCTCCAGCTTGACTTCGATGAACAAACTGGCCATTACCGGAAGTTCTGACAAAAGAAGCTGAACTTCCTCCCGTGTTTATTACTCCTGATGACAACACAAGACTTCCATCTCCCAGATTAATAAAACCAGATGTCAATTCAAGTGAATCCGTTACCAAAACGGAATCTATCAGAGTGACAAGATTGCCTGTTCCATTGATCCGGATGCCTTTTAGCTGAAGGTGGCTGGATGGACTTGCATCCAGCATGAAGCTTTTACTCAAACTGGCAACTTCATTGATGGATTCCGGTTGAGTGAAAACGGTAAATCCATCGCTTATTTTAGAATGTGCCCTTTGCAGTGAAGGAGCGGTTGTAAACGGAGATAAACTTGAATTGGTCGTAATATATGCCGAATTAACTTTTGCTGTAACAAAGCCAAGTGTTCCAACATCTATGCCGTGCTGTACTTTATCTTCCAGTTCATACAATTCACTAATATTCATTGCAGAAGGCTGTTTTGATCCTCCGGCAACACCGAAGAAATTCTCTCTGATATCAAAGTCATCGGCAACCGGGGCCATTGTTGTGGAAGGATACTGACTCCAGAAGGGAACCAGGCTTGAAGCACCTGAAAGGGGATCCAGTTTCATCCAGATTCCAATTCCTCCTTCAAAAGTATTGGCCTCTGTTCCGGCTCCACCAATCTGAACTCCTGTAAAAGCAGTAACCGATAATGGATCATCGTTGTGATTTCCAAATTCAATGGCAGTGCCTCGCCCTAAAACTGCACTTGCACGGAATGTGTTCCCTTTTATTGATGCCCCGGAAGCGACTGGGGGTTGATTTGATGCAGCTGTTTCCTGCTTAGTGTTTACTATAATTGAACGGTAATTGGTTCCGGTATCTACAGGCTGGAATATATTATTTTCAATATTGATACCCTTTGCCCTTTGAACAAAAATCGCTGAATTTGAATAACCAGTAAATGTATTCTGGCTGATCTTAAGTCCTGTTCCAGCTTTTGTTACATCCTTCACTTCAAATTGTGTTGGAAAGAACTGAGGAAAAGTAACTGCGAAACGATTATTAGAAATGATGTGCTCACCTGAATTTGCAGCTGGGGCAACCACCTGAACTCCTATCCCTAACAGGTAGTTGTTTTGAATCCTTAATAATCCCCCATCAACATCACCTGCCTGAATGGAATAATAAGCAAGAATCCGGTTTGAATCAGCCTCCGCTGGGCCTCCGATTAAACCATGTCCTCCGAATAACTTAATCCCCCGACCAAAAGCACATTTACTTCCATCTAAAACAGAGGGCTGAATGATGTTTCGTTGTATCAGGATGGAATCTGTTTGAAATCCCACAAGTCGGATACCATAAGTACTGAAATCAAGACATGGCAATTGAGGTGGGCCTGGATTTGAGCTGGTGGACAAAATATGATTATCCAGGATTGCCAGGTTATTATAACCGGACGTTCGGGAAAGAATGCCATGAATGATGTTTGCCTGATTAACCTCTATCTGGAAATTACGGATGAGTACATTGGCTGAACTCACTTTAAAAATAGTTGAATCAGGTGTATTACCTGATCCATTTACAATTGGTCTGACCCCGGTTCCAGCTCCCGGACCTACTCCAATTCCAACAACACTACCAAATAACTTAACCGCTTTAGTAATGTTCAGATTGGCTTCATTGTATATACCGGAGAAAACCTGAACACTGTCGCCATCTGCTACAGAGGCCAATGCTTTAGTGATTGTTTTCCAGGGTGTAGTCGGATCTTTTGCTTCTGAAAGAGAACGGGCATCAAAACCATTCAAAGCATCCACATAATAAATACTGCCTGTTTGCGAGAAGTTACTAACGCGGATTGGCAGGTTCGAAAAATTATTGGTTAGAGAGGTATAAGTAGCCTGGAAAGGATCTGTTCCTGTTGCTGCGATTTGGCCGGTGCCAGAAATTGTACTCCACGAACCACTCTGGAAACCTTGAAGCGATGTGATCAACCTGTTAAAAAATGGTTTTTCATCTGTTCCATTCCACAAGGGTGTAAATGAAAGGTTAGAACCTCCTGGAGTTCCTTCGTTCAATACCCAGGTCAAACCCACCACACTGTCAACGGGAGTTCCTGTTAAGCCACCGGA
>Ga0105046_10001280_pt1 | contig 38456 bp, 34 predicted proteins | sample MAT03_FD_78385 | JGI IMG/M metagenome (GOLD analysis project Ga0105046, IMG submission 78385) | Freshwater microbial communities from Lake Fryxell liftoff mats and glacier meltwater in Antarctica - MAT-03 (megahit assembly) | ecosystem: Environmental > Aquatic > Freshwater > Ice > Liftoff... | reverse complement strand
TTAAAGCAGATTGCACAGATAACACAAGTTTAATGCAGACTATTGTACAAGGCTTGCCTCAGATTGTACAGGAGCTTAGTTTTTTTAGAAGTGAGATTTGTCGTCAAAACCTTTTCCTCCAGTCGTCTGTGTAAAAAGCAGGAGATTTCTTAGTCTGATCCAAACATTTCAGAATCACTGATACAAGGGCATTTGGTCGATGGCTTTGGATTCATGATCATGTCGAAAGGCTTCATGGATTTGCTGTCCTTATCGTATTTTAAGGTAAAGCGCACTTCTGATTTTACGGCAGTACCATTTTTTACAGCAGTGTTCCATGGATTCATCGCTTTCAATACATCTTCAACGTGTTTATTAAAATCGGCGTTAGACCCTGTTACCATTGTCTTTTTAATAGTGCCGTCATAATGAATCTGAAGTCTTATCTGAGCGATCCAACCTTTTGCTTTACGTTTTTGTTTTTTAGTTAAAGGCATATTTTCTTTAAAGAAAATATAAAGGTCTTCGTCACCGTAACCATAGCAGGCTGGTCTGCAAGCACGCGCATCTTTGGCTTTACGCGCTTTTGCTGCTACAGTTGGTTTATTTTTAGCTGGTGTTTTTGTAACCGGGGCTTCTTCTTCGGCTGCTGCAGGTTCAATTGCGGCTGGAGTTTCCACTTCTTTAGGTGTTTCTTTTACCAGTGGTGGTGTAGCTGCCGGCGGACTTTCTTTCGTTTTTACAGAAGTGTTGTCAGTTATCGCAATTTCTTTCGCTGGTTTCGAAGCAGGTGTTTCGGCGGCTTTCTTGGTTTCCGCAGGTTTTTTTTCTTCTGTTTTTGCAGGTTGTGGAGTTGCGGCCGCAGGAGTAGTGGCGGCTACCGGTGGAGCAGGCGCGGCCTTCGTTTCTTCTACAACTGCTTTAGGAACTTCTCCATTTACATAAACGTAGAAACCCTGCATTCTTTTAAAAGCAGCGCTGTCGCCATTATTATTGCACTGGCAAACACTTTTGTAGGTAGTACTGTACTGAAAAAATTCAGGATAGGTGGATAATAAATTCTCCCAACGCTCGTGGTTCGATTCGTCACGATCAGCAATGTCAGAAGGAGCCAGCTCTGAATAAACGAGTACAATCTCTGATACTTCGGCAGATTTAATCGCGTCTGCGTTGGCAGATTTCGCCATTCCGTTTGTTCCACGCCTTGACTTAACGAACACATAGTTTTTCCCTGCGGGTTTATAAGGGTTGCGGACCGAATCCAGCTCAAATTCGAGTTCTTCAAAGGCTGGGGCTTGCGCTACCATTGTGAAGCTGGCAATAAATAGAATATTACTCAGGAGAAATTTCATGCATTACAGTTTTGATCTTGTAATATTAAAAAAATAATACTGAAAAACTAAGTTCCGTCAGAAATTATTCATGTCTGTAGCTTATTCACCCTGTTTTTGCCAGACAGACCTAAAAAAATGACGGGTTTGACAGTGCGGCGTCTACGTTGAAACTAAACTAATACGGAAACAGTTTATTTTGTAGATTACTTCTGGAGCATTTGTGTGGGCGATACTCCATAATACTGCGTAAAGCATTTGGTAAAATAAGACTGGGAAGAAAAGCCTGTGCTGTAAGCTACTTCGGTAACATTACTCAGCTTACTTAAAAGAAGGTCCTTTGCTTTTTCCATTCTTACAGTTTTAATTATTTCTGAAGGAGATAATCCCGTGAGTGCTTTTACTTTACGTTGAAAGTGACTGCGGTTGATGGTCATCAGGTCCGCGAGCTTTTCCACGGAGAAGTCAGCATCTTCCAGGTTTTTTAAGATGATAGCGAAAAGCTTTTGAGTGTAAGGATCGGTCTTTTCTAATTTTTCTTCTATCTTTTTTTTAGGCTCTTCAATTAAGGCTTTAAATTCTTTTTTCCTTTTGGCAAGAATCTCCAGTTGGCTGGCAACCACCGCTACAAGCTCATCTGGCAAAAAAGGCTTTACCATGTAGTTCTGTGCACCGGCTTTCAATACTTCAATGCGTGAATTGGGCGAGGCTTTTGCAGAGAGCATGATAAAAGGAATGTGATCGCTCTCTGGATTTTTCCGGATGATGTTCAGAAGTCCAGCACCATCAATACCGGGCATCATCAAATCGGAGACAATAAGATCAGGAAGATTTTTTTCGATCAGCTTCAAAGCCTCTTCGGTGTTGGAGGAGCGCAGTACACGGAAATTATTTTTCTCCAGGTACTTTGCGTTGAATTCCAGAATGTCCTGATCGTCTTCCACCAATAAAACGTGATAAGTGTTTTCATGATTAGCAAGCAGACTCATAGATGCCGACAGGTTTTCACTGGATTTTAAAGAAAGGGCGATTGTAAAGCTGGAGCCGCTATTTTCTTTGCTGACGAGGGCAATCGTACCTTTCTGAAGGTCCACTAGATCTTTTACAAGTGCCAGTCCAATGCCGGCTCCTTTAGTATTGTCTGACGTTTGCGTGCTTCTGTAAAAGCGGTTAAAAATGGTTGCTTGTTCTTTTTCGGGAATGCCCACGCCGGTGTCCCATACCTGCAGTACTACTTTTAATCCTTGTTCGGTTTCTTCGCTGCTTGCATTTATACCAACGAGACTGCCGTTACCAGAATACTTAATGGCATTGCCGAGCAGGTTGCCAGTAATTTTTTCAAGCGCATCTTTATCAAAGAAAGCAAGCTTGTGATCGAAATCAAAATCGGTAACAATCCCAATGTTTTTTTCGAGTGCAATTTTAGTGTGGTTGTTGGCTATTTGCCGGAAAAAAATCTCCAGGTCGCCAAAGGTTTCGTTCAGAATGTATTTATCCGAATCGAGCTTAGAAATATCCAGCATCTGCGAGATGAGTTCATTCAGGCGAAGAATATTTTTTTCTGCGAGTTCAAAATTTTCATGGTCTTCTGTAGAGACAGCCTTCTTTTTTAAAACGGATAGAGGCGCCTGGATCATGCTTAATGGCGTGCGGATCTCATGCACCACGTTAGAGAAGAATTTCTTTTTGGCTTCTTCAATTTTTGTATTTAATCTTTTACGGAAATTAAAATAAATCAGCACAAGAATGAGCACGGTCATCACAAGCACCGAAACAAACAAGATAAAATAAATACGTTTGTCCTTTTCAGCAAGCTCAAGCTGTTGTTTCTGAATGGTCTCTTTGTTCTGCTCGGTCTGCATTTGCTTATCCAGTTCCAACGCGTAATTATTCACCTCGTCTTTTTGAAGCTCGTCTTTAATTTCGGAATAGGATCTGAAATAGTCTGCAGATTGTTTGTAGTCCTTTAAGTCGAAATAAAGTTCGGCGAGATTACCGTAAACTGTGACTTTTTTATTTTTCAGGTCCAGCTCATTCACAACCTCCTCTGCCTTTTTATAATTGATGAGCGCTTTACCAAACTCTCCCTTACTTTGATAGATAAGACCCATGTTGAATAAGGGAAGCAGGGCTTCATCCTTTTCGCCAATATTAAACCAGATTGCTGAAGCTTTTGAATAATATACAACAGCAGAGTCCAGCAAGGGCATCAGAGAATCGCGCTTATAAAGAGTTTGGAGTTGTGTGCCTTTCGACTGGTAATAGTAGCCGGAGATGCGCGGGTCTTTAAAATGGACAAGAATTTTTTCTGCATCTTTTAAAACAAAACTCGCACTGTCGAGTTCTTTTAACCTGCGGTGCATGGCTGAAAGGTTTATCAGGCAGCTTACTATTTTTCCGGTGTCACCAATCTCTTTACGGATCTTAATTTCTTCTTTAAAATAATATTTCGCCAGTCCTATATTTTTCTGATCATAGTTTACAAGGCCCAGGTTATTATACAACTTGGCTTTGAGAATATTCTCGGAAGTATCTTTACACAGCTTCAGACCGAAATAATAATTATCCATAGCCTCTTTGGGACGGTCGAGGGCATAGAGCACCAGTCCTTTGAGGTAAAAGCCTTTTATGATAAAATACATAGAGTCTTTTTGTTTTGCCTTACTTAGAAGCTTGTCAGCAAAAATGAGAGCAGAGTCGTTCTTGCCCTCTGCATAAAAACTCTGAACCTTGTTGGAAAAAGAATTCAGGCTGTTAGTCTGACTGTTTAGAGTGTTGCCGGAAATTAAAAATACAAGGATTACCCTGTAGAGAGATATTTGTCTGATCATAATAGTCTGTGTGAAAAAATTATACCGGATTGAAGGTAATCATCTTTTTGTTTTACAGAAAATTATTAGACGGTACTTTTACCGATTGATTTTGTCTGAAATTACTAAGAAAGAATTAGCCGCGGTTCTCTTTTTTGCGTTCGCGTTCTTCGCGTTCTCTTCTTTTTTCGTCGCGGTACAGAAAATCTTTACGCATCCGTTCACCCACCAATAAAACGTCCTTCTTAAAAAAAGGACAACAAGCTTCAACTTGCACTTCCTCATTTTCACTTTCCATACTAGCGGTTGCAGGCTTGTTATGGATCGGGCAGGAAAGCCTTTTTACAGCATCTTTAATGTCTGTCTCCAGGCGCTTATTGGGACGTTTTAATTTCATTTTGCTAAGTTAAGGATTTAGATCGGGTTTGTGAAGACCAGAGTTGGTAGGCTGCAGATTTAGTAGATCGTTATAGTGGTAAGGGGTTGCTGGTCCTGGAAATATCAATGTTTTACGTTTTTTCCAGCCTTAAAATTTCAAGGCGTCAATATCGTTTAATATTTGAGGGAAGATTCATTCGATACTTGTTGTACAGGGAAATAATCTCATTGACCTAGCAGCTGATAAAATGCCTGTTGGTAAATTTGAAAAAGATCATCTCCTTTTTACACAACATGAATTCCAGTATCAAAACGGGGATATGGTCTATTGTCTTACTGATGGGCTACCGGACCAGTTCGGTGGCCCGAAAGGAAAAAAGTTCATGTACAAACACTTAAAAGAACTACTGGTCTCTATCTCCTCAGAGCCTGCTGCAGTTCAAAAACAAAAACTCGAAAAAGCTTTCGATGCCTGGAAAGGAATTCTTGAGCAAGTGGATGATGTTTGCGTTATTGGCATCCGGGTTTAGCTGCTAAATCATGTTTACCTGAGCTCAGGGTAATCATGCCGCGACAGCGAAAATTAAAGGTCAGCCAAACATTCCTCCATAGTCCTGTACTTAAATTTAAAGCCTTCACTCACTAATTTTTCAGGGATAATATACCGGCTCTTAAGAATTAACTCCGTTTCTGTACCGATAATAAATGCACCAATCTTCAGCATCCACGCTGCCGCTGGCAATCCGATGAAGATGCCTGCTTTTTTCCGGAGCATTTGCATCAGCTTTTTATTTCTTACTGGCTCTTCGGACACAACATTGTACACGCCTTTTGCTTTTTCATGCCGCATCATCCAGTCCACGATCTTACAAAAATCCTCCACATGAATCCAGCTGACTTGCTGTCTGCCATTCCCCATAGTGCCTCCCAGACCTTTCTTCACCACACTCATTAACACAGGATATACTCCGGCTGTTTTACCAAACACCATAGAGATACGCATATTTACTTTTCTGGTTGCCGGTAATTCAAATCCATCAAACACTTTTTCCCACGCTTTACAAACCTCTACTGAGAAACCTTCTCCAATCTCTCCTTTGCTTTCCGTCATCGCTGTGTCTTCACTATGACGGTAGATAGTTGCCGAAGTGCCGTTAATCCAAAGGGCAGGAGCCTGTTTGCATTTGAGAATGGCTGCTCCGATTATTTTTGTGGAATCTAAACGCGAGGCAAAAATCTCCGCCATGTTTTTTGTTGTATAGCGGCAGTCGACACTTTTTCCGCAAAGGTTAAGGATCGTGTGTGCACCTTCAAGCTCGTTACACCAGTCTCCAAAAGTTTTCGCGTCCCATTGTAGGTAACGTACTTTTTCAAGGGTCTTTCCTTTCGCGCGGGACAGGATTACAATGCTGTCGAATTCGTTTTTAAAGTGAGCGATCAATGCTTGTCCGAGAAATCCTGTTCCGCCGGCTAGGATAAGTTTTTTCATGAGATTTGTTTTAGGATTTATTATTCCTCGAAAGATTGTTTTTTAGGCGACTGAATTTTGATCATCATAAAGAAATTTAAAAACATAAGGATACCAAGCATCAACGTAAATGTACCCAGTTTTGCGGCAAGCTTCTCAATGCCTTCCTGTCCGGTGAGAATTGAATTGGATACAGATACTCCATTAACGTAATGTGTAACTTCTTTAATACGCATGTACATGAATGAAAAGCCAAGTGAGATAAGATAGAAACCGGTCTGGATCAAATTGTTGGTAGAAGAAGCCAATTCTTCGTTCCGATCAAACTTATCCATTAAAAAAGCTTTCGTGTTTTTGTGAAGACTTTTTGCAATCCAAATGCTCAGTCCAATAGTGGTTGGAATGTAAACGCTGTAGGCGATGATGTTGTAGTTCATGATTTCTAGGTTTTATTGGTTAATAATTTCTTTCGTAACATGTATTGAATAATTTTTGGGGCGAAGAGCACGTTTAAAAAATGTAGCAAACCAAGACTGAGAAAAATAATACCCTGCGATGAGGCAATGAATTCAAGCGCTTCGGTAACAGACTTCATGGGCTTGCCGGTTCCTAAAAAGAAAAGAGCAAAGGCGGAGTTCAAAAGGCAATAACAGATGTACAAAAAATTATTGGCGCTCGTGGCCAGTTCTTTATCGGGACATTCGCCAAACAAATAGATTTTACCTTCAGCATGTAATAATCTTCCAACAAAAAACACAGTGAAGACACTGAGAAGAAGATAAGTTATGTAGGCGAAAACAGTGAACATTTCCTTTTCTTTTTGAGTTAATCTTTCGTTGCTTATTAAACTTTCAATAGTTATTGAAATATGCTGACAAATTTTTTTACTTCAGGACTTTGAATAACAGGCTCACCAGGGCGTTTTCATCCAGCTTCATAGCTTTCTCTAAAGCGAAATCTGCTTTTTCAACTACACTTTCCATGTTCGCCACAGCGTCCGCCAATGCCTTGTGTTTGCGGTCGTCCTTATTCCCTTCAATTTTTTTGAGATCTTCCAACACATTTAGCACCGGTTCAATTTCACGTTTTCTACGTTCTTTAATGATTTGTTTGGCTACTTTCCAAATGTCTTTTTCTGCGTGGAAGTACTCTTTGCGGTCTCCAGCCTTAAATTCTTTAAAAACCAATCCCCAGCCAATCAGGTCGCGAATGGTTAGATTAGAGTTTCCTCTTGAGATCTTTAATTCCTCCATGACTTCCTCTGTACTTAAAGGGTCAGGACTAATCAACAACAACGCATGCACCTGCGCCATGGTGCGGCTTATTCCCCAGCTGCTTCCGAGTGTGCCCCAGGTTTGAATAAATTTATTTTTTGCTTCGTTGTATTTCACGATACAAATGTATAAGATGTTTTTAAACTTTCAAAATATATTGAAAGATATTTATCAACACTGAGTACCTACAATTTGGAGTTGATTAAACGGTCAAAGATTTAATTCCAGAAACCCGGCTTCATAAAAATTTCCCAGTAAATCTTTGTAAGCCGGGCCAAAAAAAAAGTAAGGCAGAATGATGTGCGATTCACTTAGCCGGTTTATAAGCACCAATCTAGTGGATAGTTTACAACGACTCCGATTGAGTATTGACGACCTTTGGCACAACATTCCCGAATGCAGTATATGAAAACATTTCTATTCTCCGCGCTTCTTCTGCCGCTTTCTATTCTGGCACAAACTGTTTCTCTTAAAAATCACCTGCGTATTCTTTCTCTTGGCGATTCTTATACCATTGGGCAGAGTGTTGCTGTATACGAACGCTGGCCCTTGCAACTGAGCGACTCTTTATTCGCAGAAATGGAAGTTGTTACCGATACCATGCGCATCATTGCTACAACTGGTTGGAGGACAGATGATCTTTTAGATGCCATCAAAGGACAGGATCTTGAAAAACAAAATTACAACCTCGTCTCGCTTTTAATAGGGGTGAACAATCAGTACCAAGTAACACCTTTCAATCAATATGTGGTAGAATTTTCCGCTTTGCTTGATTCTGCGATTCGTTATGCGGGTGGCGACAAAAGTCACGTGTTCGTTGTTTCTATTCCTGATTATGCTTATACGCCTTTCGGGCAGCTAAGTCCGAACCCTTCACAGATCAGTTCACAACTCGATCAATACAACGCTTACAACAAACATGTAACGGATAGCGCAGGGATTGCTTATATTGACATTACGCCCATTTCGCGGGAAGGACTCATGAAACCTACTTACGTGGCATCAGATGGTCTGCACCCAAGCGGTGTTCAGTATTCCAAATGGGTGGGTTTAATACTAACGAAAATGCACAAGGAAATACTGACTGGCATTTCGACTCAGCAAGTAGACGATCTTAATGTTTTTATGTATCCTAATCCAGCGAAAGAAATTGTAACCATCCATGCCCCTGCAAAATGCCTCGTACAGGTTTATGACGCAAGAGGGGCTTTGGTGTTTGAAAAAAGTGATGTGCAAAGCCCATTTAAGCTGAATGTTTCCGGTTTCTCAAAAGGACTTTACGCTTTGCGAATTACTTACGGTATCTCTACTTTTGCTAAGAAGTTGGTGATCGAATAAGGGGAGTTCAATTAATCACTCTAAAATTTTCTGAAAAAAGCGATATGGTTTTCAATGTTATAGCTTGAAATTATACCTTGTATTTAAATAAATCCGAATTTTTGTCCAATTTCGAAAAGTTGAATCGTCATAAGCTTGTAATTCAATAAATACAAACTTAAAAACAATGAAAGAATCTGCGACCATTTTCCGATCTCGCGAAGAGGCAAGAAACCTGTCGGCATTGATGAAGCGGTTGAAAAGACAGAATTAAACTTCATCGCAATGAACTTTAAATTTTTAAAAACAAACACCATATGGCTTTATCAAACATTTTTACAAAAGAAGTTTCAGACAAATTAATTGAGCGCATTGAAAAACTTAAGGCAGATACACAGCCCGGCTGGGGTAAGATGAGCGTGTCACAGATGCTCGCGCATTGCAACGTAACTTATGAGCTTGCGTATGGGGACAAACATCCACGTCCGAATATTTTTATGCGACTCATCCTTAAACTGGCGATAAAGAAAATAGTGACCAACGAAGCGCCTTACACGCGTAACTCGGGCACAGCACCCGCTTTCCTTATAAAAGGTGCAAGGAGCTTTGATCCTGAAAAGAAACGATTGATAGAGCATATTAGTAAAACACAGCAGTTAGGCGAAGCGCATTTTGATAATAAAGTTTCAGTTTCTTTTGGTCCGCTTACAAAAACTGAGTGGAACAATATGTTCTACAAGCACCTCGACCATCATTTGAATCAGTTTGGGGCCTAGACTTCATGCCGCAGCCTGAACTTCTTCCATAGCTTTTTATAACAGAGTATAGGGAAATTATTTCAGTACTCTGTGGCTTTGCACGGCAGGCGTTGCTGAGCAAGTAAAGAAAAAGTTTATAGTTTATAGTAGAGTGGGAGGCTCACTAAACTTCTCGAAAGTGTTTCCTGGTTTATTCGCACTTAAATCACCATGGTCCGGAAAGTAAGATTGATCCTTGGCTTGATAACCTTGGTAGTTGGAGGTAAGCGGTGCATCCAATTGTTTTGTGTGGCACCTTTCATTTCTAGCAGACTTCCATTTTCAAGAAAGCAGGAGACTGTTTGTCTATCGCGTTTGTGTTTAAAAAGAAATTTTCTTTCGGCTCCAAAACTCAGTGAGGCAATGCTTGTATTTTTTCCAAGAGACTTTTCGTCATCGCTGTGATAGGCCATGCCTTCGGTTCCGTTGTGATATAAATTCAAGAGGCAGGAATTGTATGAGCCACCGGTTAATGCTTCAACCTTTTTTTTCAGATCAAGCAGTTCTTTTGTCCAAAGTAATGCCTCTTTGGTTGTTCCTGAATAGGTGTAAGAAAGCGTATTTCCCGAATACCAAGCAACTTTGCGGGCGGTTACAATGTGTTTTCCGAAAATTAGAGCTTCATCGTTTTTCCATTCAATACGGTGGAATAGAATATCAATATAAGCATCGGTTTCTTGACGATTAAAGATCTTGCCATAGTAAACAACTTCGCCATCATAAGGCAAAATGTTCGTAAGTGGGTTTGCATTGAAAAGGTCCATTTTGAGGTGAAGTTAATTTCTTTGCGGTGTATATCAAATCGAAAAAAATATGAAATCATAAATGTACTATCTGTTGTTTTCAAAGCCCTTACAAACTTGATTTAACTCATTCATTAGGCATTATTTAACATTTAGTTTATAAATACACTGCATTTGCCGTAACCTTTCTTTTCCTAAAAAAGTATAAACAGGGTATCTTTGCAAATTCAATAACAGACGGGTAAATAGACAGATTCTTCTCTTGGTTGACCAGTGTTTTTTTGGCAAAAAATTGCATCTGCATAAGATGAAAAATTTATATATAAAATTAAATAAGTTCGCATGAGGTTTCTTTGTTTTTTTGTTCTTTTAGTTTCTTTTTCCAGAGTTAATTCCCAATCAATTGTTAATTACGCTTCCGTGCGCAGTACTGGTGTTACATACGCCTCTATCAACCTTACAGGATCTTCTTTTGCCAGCTGGAGAAATGCAGGAGCAAACAGTCAGGATGACAATCGGTCAGACTTCACCAACATTGGATTTGATTTCTGGTACAATGGTGTCCGTTACACGCAATTTTGTGTTTCAACAAATGGCTTTCTCGACTTTTCAGCTTCCATTGATGACGGCGGTCCGCAGGCCGATGATTTCGGTTACCAAAACACCGCCTTTACAAATGCAAATGCCGCAAATGCAACAAGACCGGCGGTGGCACCTTTTTATGATGACTTAACTGCCCAGGGAGGAGTTGCTGCACTTGGAAGCAGTCTGAAATATTTTTTATCGGGAGCAGCACCCTCCAGAACGTTGACTATTGAGTGGATAAATATGGCAGTTTTCGGAAATGTATCGCCGAGCCTTAATTTCCAGGTGAAGTTGGTAGAAAGTACAGGTCAGGTCCTCGTTCACTATGGCACTATGACTGCAGGGTCTAATACTTTTTCTTATTCCATGGGACTGAATGGACCCACGGTGTCAAATCCGCCTACGGTCGCGCAACTTAAAATGTTGCAGGCAGTAAACGGAGCAGTGCTAAATAATACTGTTCAGAACGGTTTGGTAACAATGCCGACTGCCAATTCCCAGTATCTTTTTACACCGCCTGCGCCAACGGCAGCACCGAATAATCTTACATTCGCGGGAGTTAACCAGACTGCTATGAGTTTAAACTGGGTTGATGCTGCAATAAATGAAGCTGGATACGTAGTTTACAATTCTACAGACGGTGTGAATTATGATTTTGTTGCTCAAACAGCTTCAAATGTTGCTACATATGCATCGACGGGCTTGTTGCCCGCTACCACTTATTTCTGGAGAGTTTATGCGGTAACTGAAGGCTGTCTGAGTTCTGCACTAAATGGCTCACAAGCTACCAGTGCTGCGGGAAATAAAATATCTAACGCTTCCGGTACCTGGAGCACTGCTTCTATTTGGACGCCGGCAGGTGTGCCAACTGCCGCGGATAACGTAACGATTACGGCTGCACATTCTGTGAGTATAACCTTGAATAGTTCTTGCAATAATTTAATTGTTGGTCAGGGCGGTGCCTGCACACTTCAGCTAATGGGAGCAGCCAGCAGGAGCTTGACGGTAAACAACAATATTACTGTAAACTCCGGAGCCAGGTTTGCCGCAAATAGTGGTTCAAACTTTACGCATACACTGGTGCTGGAAGGTAATATCGTGAACAACGGTGTGATTAGCTTTTCGGCAGACGCGAATAGTTTTATAAACGTGATTTTTGATAATAATGGAAATCAAACCGTCAGCGGAACGGGTGTTACAAACCTCTTTAACAGAGTTAACCTCAGTCTTGGCACTTCTGCAACTAATACGCTTGAAATAAGTTCTACTAATTTTGCAGCGCCTTCTGGTTTTCTCGATCTGGTTGCGGGCACATTTAAACTCTCTACTCTCGCTGTTGTGAATCTGACGCCTTTTGCAGCTGCGGTCAATTTGCCTGCTAGTACGGGTATATTCTTAAATTCTGCAAATGCAACCATGAACATTTTAGGAACGGTTACTTTGTTTGGGGATATCAGCATTGCCAATGGTACACTAAACATAGGTGACGCAGCCAATGAAGATCTTAATGCAAACGGGGGTTCTGTCAATATTTACGGCGGAATGATGAACATTGCCGGTAAGTTGGATGGATCGGGAGTAAATAATATTTGCGACTTTAACATCAGTGGTGGAATGCTGGTGGCGCCTACGTTCGGAAGTACAAATACAACAATTGCGCCATTCCACATTTCGAGTGCAGGCTCGCAGTGTAATATGACGGGTGGAACTATTGTTATTCAAAGAGAAGGCGGCGGCGGTACTCAGAACCTTGGTTTTACAAATGTAGGAACCAGCGGCGCTATTGTAACCGGCGGAACTTTGCAGATAGGTAATGCGTCTACACCAGCTGCACAGGTAATGAACATTAATTGTGATTCACAAATTCAGAACTTACTTGTAAATAGCGCGAATGCTACAGCGAGTGTGAGCACAATTTCTTTGGTTGTGGCAGACCATGTTAATATTGTTACAGGTATTTTAAGTCCCGGCGCATTGGGAGTCAGCGTTGGAGGAAACTGGACGGATGCGGGAACATTTACACCAGGAACCAGCACTATTAATTTTAATGGAACAACAGCGCAATCTATTACTAAAACGGGAGGGGAAACTTTTAATGCTTTATTATTTAGTGGTACAGGAATCAAAACATTTGGCTCGGCAATTATTGCCACTACCAATTTTTCTATTTCTTCTGGAGCAACAGTCGACGTGAGTGCTTCTGATTTTTCACTCGCGGTGCGGGGCAATTTTATTAACAGCGGTACATTTACTTCACGTACCGGATCGGTTGTGTTGAACGGAACAAGCGCGCAAACCATTGGGGGAACGAGTACCACCGATTTTTATAACCTTACTTTGAGCAATACAACGGGTGCTACCTTAACGCATGCAGAAAATTTAAAAGGCTCGCTTACCTTAAGCAATGGAACATTTAACGCAAGCGGGCAGGTATTTACCTTGTTGTCAGACGCCACAGGTACCGGACGTATTGCACAAATTACCGGAGGCACTTATGCCGGAAATATTACGGCTCAACGATTTGCTCCCGGGGGAACAACAGGCTGGGCTTTTTTGGGCTCTCCGATTTCTTCCGCATTAACTTTGAACGATTGGGATGATGATGTTTATATTTCTTGTCCAACTTGTCCGGATGGCAGTGCAGCTGGTTTTCTTTCTGTATACACCTACAATGAGGCTGCCAGTGGATTAGTAAGTTCAGCAGCTTCGTACGTCCCCTTAAATACAATTAACGATCCTATTACTTCCGGAAGAGGGTATTGGGTTTACCTGGGAACAGGTTTAAACACAACAACAGATATTACACTGGATTTAACCGGTACACCGAGAACCGGCAATTATTCTATCCCGATTAATTATACAAATTTCGGATCAGCGGCGGACGACGGATGGAACCTGATTACCAATCCTTATCCTTCTCCTATTAGTTGGGCGGCCTTAAGAGGTGTAACAGCAAACCTGGATAATGCGATTTATGTTTACAATGCGGATTTAAATGGAGGGACCGGCGGCTTTGGATCTTATGTAAATGGATTCAGCAGTCCTGCAGTTGCCTCTGGGGGCCAGGGCGATGTAATTCCAATGGGGCAGGGGTTTTATGTCCACTCTACAGGAGCTTTAGCCATAGGTGCGCAGGAATCAAATAAAGTAACCACAACTACTAATTTCCTTAAACCTTCCAGCTCAGCCACAGCGCAGCCTTTAACGCGTATTAAACTCCTTGGAGCAAATGCTTATGAGGATGAAACCATGCTTTATTTTCAGCAAGGAGCACATGATTATTTTGATGTGGCTTACGACTCTTATAAATTAGAAGGTCAGGATCCTAACGCTGCAACAATTGCCATGCAGTATATTACAGACCTTTTTCAGATCAACGGAATTGCACCCGTTGTAGGAACTTACACCACACCTCTAAGAACGCTTACAGGGGTGGCTGGCACATTCACCATTACGGCTGACGATATAAATTCATTTCCTGCGGGAGCTTGTATTACGCTTTACGATAAATTTACTTCCACTACCACAGACCTTAAAATAGCGTCTTATATTTTTAACCTGAGCGACACTACAACTGTAGCAAGATTTGTACTGAGTATTATCATGAATCCTTTGAATCTGACTGCGAATGTCGATCAGCCAAGTTGCGACCTTCCGGGTGCAGGACAGATAGCCGTGATCGGCAACAGCGGTGGACCCTGGAACTATTACTGGAGCTCCAACGGATCGGTGGTGAAGACAAGTCTGAATCAAATGACTGCTGATACTTTGAAAAATCTATCGGGTGGTGTTTTCGATCTTTCCGTAAATACCGTTGGCATGTGCGATAGCAAAGAAGTATCCTACGTCATTCTGTCGAAAATTGCTGCCACTGCTGCTTTTACGAGTATAGATACTGTTTACCTCGAAGCATCACCTTCTGTGCAGTTCAACAATACCTCAGTAAATTCTGCTTCCTACGCCTGGGATTTTGGAACAGGTATGGATTACTCGAACGCAAATTCACCATCCTTCTCTTATTCTTCTTTTGGATCATACACCGTTACCCTGATTGCATATAATAACACGGGCTGTATCGACACAGCTTTTAAAACCATAACAGTAAACTCAGTGTATACTGGCATTGGAGACAATACTGTTTTAGAAAAACAATTTAGTGTGAAGACGTTAGAGAATAATTTATTCCTGATTGAAGGAGAAATTGAAAACGCGATTCAGTCGGTGCGGCTTAACGATATTACGGGAAGGCTGATCGCAGATTACGGATCTCAAAGCGCTGGAAGCCTTAATCTACAAATAGATTTAAAAGATCAGGCTAAAGGAGTTTATTTTCTTAACATCATTTCCGACACACAGAAAAAGGTTGTGAAATTGCCGGTGCGTTAACGACGATTTGTTTCTAAATAGTGAAGAGGCCTGTTTATAGGCTAATCAGGCTTTTTCTCACTATTAATTTTTGGAACGTCTGTAAGAACGACCTTCTTTCTGCCGATGAATCGTAATTTATTAATGTCGATTATTTTTTCTTTAAATGTTATTTTTTTGAGGATCACAGCGAGCACTAGTCCAAAAAGAACATAGCCAACAAAAAGAACCATACCGGGCTGTAGAGAGGTTTCGTTAGTGGCAATGGTGGCAAGTGTATTTGTTTTTACGTTCAATACCTTCATTTGCGTGTCGAGTATTCCTTTAAATCCGATATACGCCATAAAGATAGCAACAACCATCACGTCGGCCATTGACCATTTACCAGATTTAAAAGCAAACCAACTCAGAAGTTTATTGACCCTTACCTTTTCATTTCCTAACAGATAAATTTCGGTACATATCAGTTTAGTGATTGGGAAGATAACGCTGAACGTCAGGATGAGGGCGCCAACTAAAATGGAATCAGCCTTGCCTGTAGCAATTAGAATGTGAACTACATCGAGAATACTTTTGCTCTGGTAAAAAATAACCTGATCAACAAAGACCAACGATTTGCCAATGAGCATAAAGTCCAACTCTTTGATCCGGGCGTCAATTTCTATCATGGGAGCTATTAATCCGATAAGAAGAACCACCAGTCCAAGTAAAACCGAAAGCACAAATAAGGGCGTGTGAAGTGGTGTTTGATTTCGTAAAAGTACCCAGAGTATCAGGAATAAGACCAAACAGAAAATCATCAGGTAAGTGTAGTTATAACTGGTTTGTTGCAACTGCTGGACTTTAAGGGCGGATACCATGTTAAATTCAGAAACAGTGTTTGCATGATGTTTAAAAAGCAAGTGTTGAACTATTTCTTCGTTGCTGACGCTATCATGTGTTTGTTTTGCGAGTTCCGAAAACTTGTCCTGGGCGAGGAATTTCATCCTTTGCTTATTACTAGGTTTTTTAAGCTCGTCGATAATTGTTTGCGAGAATTCGGGAACTTTGGAACGCACTTTATCAACATCTACAACTTGTTTGATCGCAAATTGTTTTATTTTTTTATCAAGGCGGGTCTGTTTTTTATTAATCATGTCGTTAGCCTTTGTAACTACGGAGTTCAACACTTTATTAAGGGCAAGTTTTAAGGTGTCTTCCTGCATTTCTGAAAGATCGAAGGCATCTATTTGGTCGCCCACAATATCGGTAATATGCGAACGCCAGGTGTCTACCGAAAAAAGACCGTTCTTTATGCTATTCAGTTCACTGTAATCTTTTTTAAGTTGTGAACGCTCAGAAACGAGTTGATGAATATTAAACCCGCACCACATAGCGAAGAGAATTACGGGCATTAAAACAACAACCAATACTATTTTATAAATAGGTTTATCTTTCATTGTGCGTAGAATAAATTATTTTCTTTTTTTTGTGAGGTTGAATTGGAAAATGGCCTTTGTAAGGTCTGGCATTGTATCACCAATTAAAAAGCCAAAAGGCTTTAACCCATCAATTCTATCGAAAATTACCTTCGCAATGGCAGTTAATGGAATAGAAAGAAACATGCCCGCAACTCCCCAAAGGGCGCCGCCAATAAGAACCACAACGATAGACATCAATGCATTTACTTTTACTTTTGAGGCCACAATTTTTGGCACAAGGAAATTATTATCGATAACCTGAATGAGTAGATAAGCGATTAAAACAAAAAAGGCGGAAGCAGGGTTATCTGTGATAAGCCCCATGATCATAGGTAGTGAGATAGCAACGAGTCCGCCTATATAAGGAATTAGATTTAAAATAGCTCCGATCACGCCCAACAGTACAGCGTATTTTATACCAATGATAAGTAGTGCCGTAGAGTTCATGGCGGCAACGATCACCATTTCAATTAAAAGTCCTACCAAATAGTTTTGAATGAGCACCCTTGTTTGGGCTAATACATCAGCAACCACTTTATGCTTATCGCTCGAAAAAAGTTTTGCAATAAATTCTAGCAACAAAGGTTTGTAAAAGAGGAAAAGAAAAATATAAACCGGAATCAATAATAAAATGACTAACACACCGCCAATACCAGTTACAGTATCACCAATCATTCCTCCCGCACTATTCATACCTTCTGCCTTTCGTTCTGCGATCCATGCGTTTACCTTCCATTTGCCAACATTAAAAGTTTGCGAGAACCACGTTAAGCCCTGATTTACTAATTCGTTAAATTTTTGTTTTAATTGTGGGAAAGAATCACTGAACATACTTATTTGTGAACCAATAAAGAATAAAATACCAGCAACTACTAATATAAGCAAGATGATGGCAAGTGAAATAGCAACAACCCGGTTCATTTTTTTTCTCGTAAAAAAGTTTACAAGCGGATTTAACAGGATAGCAAGTATCCAGGAAAAGGTTAAGGGAACCAGAATTTCCTGTCCCACAAATAAAATATAGAAAAAGGCCAAAAGGCCCAATGTAATTGTTGAAAGTTTTAAATAGAGTGGAAGTCTGTCCATTTTTATGTTTTGTTATTTGCCTTCACCTATGCAAATAATGTGACAAACTATTCGATTATAGACGCAGTATTTCAATCCCTTTATTAGCGCGCTAATTAAAACTCTTGTTGATTCGGGGCTTGCTTTAAATTTCCGTAATTTCCGTCCCATAAGTTTTTATCTACCCATTTTGAGAAAATAATTACTCAATAGGCGATTTATTTGATGGGTTCTTAGCTAAAATTTGCCTAAGGAAAGGAGCTTAAGTAAATTAAATTTATTCAGGATCAATGGATTGTATTTCCAAAGTTTTAAATATACACTATGTTGAATTTTATATCTCTTAGTCTTTTATCGTTGTGTAATAAATACACTAAGGTGTCAAAAAACAATTTCAGCTACGAATTCGAAAGACCAGGTTTAGCGACCGACTGCGTGATTTTTGGATTTGACGGGTGTTTAATGAAATCTATTTCGTGGGTACCGCTTCCCTTTGTAACGAGGACAAGGAAATAAAAGTCATGCTTGTGCGGCGTATTGGTGAAATCATGAAACTTTACATGGGGCCTTAGATAATTGGCATAAAATCCGTCTTCGTCAGAAAACGTTTTAAAGTCTTTTATTTTATAAACCGGTAATCGAGTCATTCGCTAAAAATACAAAAATGTCTTGATTGTACGATACAAGGCGTAGTTTGTAAAAGAAGAGGCAGATCCTTTATACGTATATTTGTGCTATAATTTTAAGGAATGAAAACGGAGAAGAGCAACCTAATAGTGAATATTCTGAAAGAGAAATGTCCGAATTGTGGTGAAGGTCATGTTTTTGAAAAAATGAGCATTTTTCAATTTCCGGAAATGAAAAAGAACTGCGAAGTGTGTAACTACCGTTTTGACAGGGAACCCGGTTATTTTCTGGGTGCTATGTACCTGAGCTATGGTCTTGCTGTAGTACAGGGTATCAGTACTTTTTTACTGTTTTATTTTGTATTTCCGTCTGTGCCAATTTTGTATGTGGCTTTTACGATTGTTGGAGTTATTTTTTTATTTTCAATGAAAAACTTTAAGCTGTCGCGGGTGATTTATATCCACATCTTTCCCTGGTAAGAAACAGGTCGCTCCTAATCAAAGGAAGTAGAGGACGCAGAGCTTTGTAGGTTGCCGGTGTTCGTGTAAACAGGTCGCTCCTCTGAGCTAAGTTTAGTCTTTGGGTCGAAAACAGTTGCCTCTTACGGGGCCGATATGAAAGGGCAATCCTTTTCGGTCGGTATTGTCTTTCATCTGATTTTTATAAGTTTTACTGTGCATTCCAGCCACCGTCAATTGATATCGCTGTTCCTGTAATGGTGCTTGATTGCTCTGCCGAGAGCAGTAAGGCCATCTGACCAATGCTTTCTACACTCACAAATTCCTTTACGGCTTGTTTTAAAAGCATCACTTTATTCACAACTTCGTTTTCACTCATGTTATGCGCTTTTGACTGGTCGGCAATTTGTTTTTCTACCAAAGGTGTTTTTACATAACCCGGACAAATCGCATTGCAGGTAATATTGAATGGAGCGCCTTCTAATCCTAATGTCTTTGTAAATCCTACGATGCCGTGTTTACTGGCTACATAGGCGCTTTTAAATTCAGACGCAACAAGTCCGTGTGCGGATGCTATGTTGATGATTCTCCCGAATTTTCTTTCTTTCATACCTGTCCACACTGCTTTTGATAAATAAAATGCTGAGGTAAGGTTGATAGCGATTATGGCGTTCCATTTTTCATCGGGAAACTCATCTATTGGTGAGACATGCTGTATTCCTGCATTGTTAATGAGCACATCAATCTTTCCGAATTTCGAAATGCCATCACTTACCATTTTGCGGAGCTCTTCAGGCTTAAGCATGTTAGCATTGCTGAACATCACTTCAATACCGTATTCTTTTCCAACCGCAGCTGCAATTTCAGCTCCGTTAGTTTCGAGTCCGTTAAATATAATGTTGTACTGTTTTGTTTTGGCAAATTCTGTGGCTATACCAAGACCTATTCCGCTGGTGCTGCCTGTAATAAGAGCTGTTTTCATTTAGATTTCACTGTATTAAAAGGTAGTGTGAAAATAGCTATTTTATATTTTAATAAACATGGCTGGTTCACAGTCAGCTAAATTACAGTTAATTTTTGCAAGCGGAGTATGAAAAACAGAGAAAAATTACGCCGCAGAGACACAAGGGCATGGAGAAAGACATATATCGGACCAGGATCCAGAATGCAGCCTGTATTTTCCAAGCTATTGTGTTCCCCTCCCTGCGGCTAATTTTTATTTTAAGTTGAAGCGATAGATAGGATCGATGTCTTCGCTACCATCGTGAATAACACTGAGGTCGGTAATCAGTCCACTATTAATCCCATAAACCCATCCGTGCAGGTGCAGTTCTCTTGTTTTCCAGGCCTGTTGAACAATTCCTGTTTTAGCAAGATTACGTACCTGCTCAATCACATTAAATTCTGTGAGCCTGTCTGCGCGCTTATCAAAATCAGAAATAGCTTCCAAATCTGCTTGATGTTTTAAATACACATCCTTAATATTCCTGAGCCAGTTGTCCACAAATCCATGAATCTCGTTCCCGAGTGAGGCCCTAATACCTCCGCATCCGTAATGACCGCATACAATGATATGTTTTACGCCAAGTACGTTTACCGCATATTCTACCACGCTTAATAAATTCAGATCGGTATGAACGACCAGGTTCGCAATATTTCTGTGTACAAACATTTCGCCGCTTTCAGTATTGGTAACTTCGTTGGCCGGCACACGACTGTCGCTACAACCTATCCAGAGGTAGTCGGGTTTCTGTCCCAATGATAATTTTTTGAAGTATTCAGGGTCATCTATTTTTTTAGACATTGAAAAAAGTCTGTTACCGTCAATCAATCTTTTATAGGATTCTTCCATTTGTTCTGACATAATTAATCTATACTATATTTTACCAATTGAATTTCTATTTTCTTTTGTTTCGAGATCTCCACAAAATCCTGGAGTACTTCACGAACGTCTTTGTCCGTTGTTTTATTAATAGATCCGTCGATAATCACACGGCTCTCTTTTTTTATTTTATTAAGGTAGGTAATGATGAAGCCTTTATTAAAAAAGGTAATGTGTTGCGGCAGCTTAATCAGGTAGTTTCTTTTTCCCTCAATGATATCTTCCACCACATCAAAAGAAGACTTTACGTTGTAACGGATGATAAAAAAAATTGATACGGCGATACCGGCGCCGACACCCTTAAGCAGATCTGTGATGAGCATTACCACGACAGTAACAAGGAAAGGTAAAAACTGGTCAATTCCTTTTTTAAAGTGTTGTTTAAAAAGCTCCAGCTTTGTAAGTTTATAACCTGTCATAACAAGAATTGCGGCCAGTGCTGCATTTGGAATGAGCATCAGCAGAGAGGGGATCAAAAGAATACTTAATATGAGTAATACAGCGTGAAGGATAGCTGACAATTTTGAAGTTGCACCCGCATTAATATTTGCCGAACTCCTTACGATTACCGCGGTTACAGGCAAAGCACCAATGAGACCGCAGACGATATTGCCAATACCCTGCGCTACTAATTCCTTATTAGAGTCTGAATCTCTTTTTTCGGGATCCAGTTTGTCTGCTGCTTCTACGCTTAATAAGGATTCAAGGCTGGCAACTACAGCAAGCGTCAGAACAACGCTCCAAAAGTGTACGGTGTTAATAGCACTGAAGTCTGGAAATATAAGTGTTTCTTTCAGGTCACCGAAATTTCTTATGAGTGGCAGAGCTACCATGTGATCCTGCGAAATATGAAGGGGTTCGTAAGGTGCAAAACAAATATTCAACAGAGATCCCACAATTACAACAAGCAGTGCGGAGGGGAGCGTTGAGAGAAATTTATCTTCCTGATAGAATCTACTTTGTCCCATTAAAAGAATAAGGATGGAAACAATGCCAATAATTACTGCGCCAGGAGAAATATAATTGAACATGTAATAAAGATCGGAAAAAGTGTTATGACCATCCTGTTGAAAGAAATCAAAATTTCCTTCCGGGTCGCGGTCGTATCCTACAAGGTGGGGAACCTGTTTCATGATCAGAATGATACCAATTCCTGCAAGCATACCTTTGATAACTGCACTGGGAACAAAATTTCCAATGCTTCCGGCTTTTAAAAATCCAAGAATGATCTGCAACACTCCCGCACAAGTAACCGCTGCAATAAATACTTCAAACGAGCCCAGCGATGCAACAGCTACTAAAATAATGGACGTTAGTCCCGCTGCGGGCCCGCTGACACTTAATACAGAACCGCTGAAAATAGTAACAACAATTCCGCCAACAATTCCTGCGAGGATTCCTGAAAATAATGGAACGTTACAGGCAAGTGCTATGCCCAGGCATAAGGGTAGGGCTACTAAGAATACAACAATTCCTGATCTTAAGTTTGTAATAATGGATTTCATAAATGTTTAATGAATTAAAAAATATAGAAGCGGGATCAGCAGGAACGATACCGGATTTTTTAACTATTAAACTTTTGGAGGTGGTGTGTGAATGTTACCAAGCTGATGCTGGTAAATGCTCATATTTCCTGTAAAAGAAAAATATTCTTTAGAATAAAAAGAAATTAATGAAGAAAAAATAAGGAAGTCAAATAATGCCTCTGACTCATCATCGAAGTCGTCATAGGAGCTGTCGCTATCACCATCGGTAAAACTGTTTTTTTTTGCCAGTTCCACCTTGTGGCCTGGCGCGTCTTCTTCCAGAATTGGCACATACTGAAAAGCAGTAAATAGCATTCCTGCGAGGAAAACGAAGACAGATATGAAGCGCAGTTTTTTCAAGCGTAGAGGGCAAATCTAAGTAAAAAACCAACAAGACAAAATTAAAAAAGATTAAATTAAGTATTTGTACTTAAACACTATTCAACTGCATACAATTCCTGCATAAATTTGCGGGAATACCATAAAGGCTAGTTAAAAAGCCACCTGGTACTGCAGCACAAGCTGACCTCGTCTTGCGTTCCTAACTTCGTGCAAATCTCCTGAAGCATCTGCTTTAAAAATTGGACGGCTTTGATAGTCGAGAGACAGCTTTGAATTTTGTCCCGCCATTATCCAGTTAACACCCATGTCGTATACCATCATGGGATCTTTTAGTCTTTGGTAATTTGCATAGATGCCTGAAACGTAAGGCTGGAGCGTTCCCTGGCTTTTCAAAAGGTCTTTCTTAAATAAATAAGATGTTTGTGCATATATGACAGTGCCGGTACCGATCAATGGAAAAGCATTTCCAGCGCCATTAAAGCTGGTGGCTCCCACGGTTGAGTTTGCCGTATTCATGGCGGCTGCGTTACGAATGTAGTTAGGGCCAAAATCGTATTTAAGGAAGGAGGCATAGGCTGTTACTCCGTTTCGTTTTTCTTTATTCAGGTAAGAATCATAAAACACATCCACTCCAAATTGTTGCAAAGGTTTTGAGATTGTGTCGCCACTTGCAGTGCCCCTATACCACATGGCTTTATCCTGATACGCGAACCCTGTACCAATGTTGAAAACACGTTTTTTTCCAAGATAAGAACCTGTCATGTAAGGTATCTGGTTACTTTCTTTATCCATAAACTGCCACATGAAATATCCCTGGTAATTCAGCTTGGGAGCTCTTGTAGAAAAATAGGCAGTATTTACTTCATTCGCAGGAAGCGCAGCTACGCCCGTGAGAGCGTTCTGCACCGGAAAGGGATTTGAAACAGACAAACGGTAATCAAATGCGCCGAGTTTTCCTTTCGCATAAACACCTAATTTTCTTACAAACTGATCTGTAACGTCATTTGTTGTTTCCTGCACAACGGGAAGGTCCATTGCAAGAATGCTAGCTACAGACGACGACGAATAACGGGAGGTTCCATTCCAACCGCTTAATCCACCACCAAAAACTAGGTAATTTTTGTACACACTATGTTCGGCAGTTACATCATGTAAAAAAAGTCCTGTTTTTCTTGCAGACAAACTGTTCAAACTGTTTATTCCAAATTGCGAGTAGAAAAAAACATTCTTCGTCACCTGCACCATCGTTTGGTAACGCACACGCCGCAATCCTACATCGAAGGTGTTTTTCTCTGGTGTTCCATAAATGGCAGAGCCCGGGTTATTAGCGTTGTACCTGAACCAGATCTGAGCAAGTCCTGTAGCCTTAATGTAACGAGTACTATCGTCGCTCAGATATATTTTTAGTCCGTCCTTAAAGCGTGCGCTGGGCAATTGAGCGTAGCCTATACCGCTTGTAAAAAGGAGAAGGAGTGTGAGTTTTAAAATTATTTTTTTCATGGAGTTTATTTTTTACCTGTTTCCAGGTGTGTAGTAATTTAAAAGACAAATTTATCGTAAAAATTGTCTTGCCAGTTTCCCCGGTTAAACAGTTTACAGAAAACTATGAAATAAACTATAGAACCTATAACCGGGGACTGGCAAGCTTGTTGAGTTATTCACTCAGTTTGGTCTTGCGAGGTCTGCGTTAAGCTTAAAAGAAAACTATGAAATAAACTGTTAAGCGAACAGACCCGGCAAGTAGGGATGAGACTAGCTCAGTTTTAGAATACGTGTTGAGGTTGGATCTTTGGAAAGCTGGCGGTGGTTTTCAAAACCGATAACAATTACTTTTCCGCCGCTGTCTTTATACTCTTCAACCAATCCATTGATTGTCACAATTGAGGTATGATCCACCATGTTTGCCTGTGAAACATTAATGGTGATGTATTTTCCTTCGGGAATCGCAAGAAATTTCTTTTTGAAGCCTAATAAATTGGAGAATACAATATCACCTCTTACATGCATGGTGTAGTTTTCGCCTTCTTCAACAACACGAATGTCTGTCTTGAATAAATTTTTAATAGAAGCTCCGTTCACAAGGTTAATGGCGAGTTCAAGAATAATTCCCGAACCCACGCCCATTAATAGATCAGTCGAAATAGTAACGAAGATGGTTACACACAAAACGATGAGCTGTTCCTTCCCAATATGCAGAGTATGTGCAAATTGTTTTGGATGCGCCAAACGGAAACCGACAAAAATGAGCATGGCTGCCAACGCTACGTTCGGAATCATTTCGATGAATTGAACACCAATTAATACTGCGATCAGTAAAAATAAACCGTGAAAAAAATTTGCCCAACGTGTACGGGCACCGTATCCGACATTTGCCGAACTCCTAGCCACTTCACTGATCATTGGTAGGCCCCCTAAAATGCCACATAATGTATTGCCGATGCCTACACCAATAAGATCTTTATCAAAATCTGTTTTACGTTTGTATGGATCCATGCCATCTACCGCTTTCGCAGTCAGCAACGATTCGATGCTACCAATTAAAGAATAAAGAATTACATACTGAATAAAAACGCCTGTGTGCGATGAGAAGCCTGAAAAATCAACATTGATCAATCCGTTTTTGAATGCGTCTGCAAGGCTTGCTATTTTAACCAGGGCATACCCGGCAATTGCGCCGTCCGTTTTAATATGCAAAGCAAATCCAAGTGGAATAGAAACAGCAAGTACAATAAGCGGAGCAGGGACTTTTTTAACTTTCTCATGCTTTACATAGCTCATTAAGACCATGATCAGTAAGCAGGCGAGTCCGATCTCAGCAAGGTGTGCATTTTCATGCATGATGCTGGAAGGAAGCATGGCTAATAATTCTAAAGGTTCTTTTCCTTTTAATTCGGAAGGATTAATTCCCAGAACTAAATGCAGTTGCTTCGCCATGATAATAATGCCGATGGCGGCAAGCATACCGTGGATCGCAGCACTTGGAAAGAAGTCTGCGAGTTTGCCGAGCTTTAACACCCCAAACAGAATCTGTACCAGCGAGGCAACTACAATTATTCCCAAAGCCAGATGCCAGCCTGTTTCTCCATCTCCCATGCTTGTTACCGAGCCGCTGGCAATAACAATGAGACCGGCAGCAGGACCTTTTATGGACAACCGTGAGCCCATGAAAAAGCTCACTACCACACCACCAATGATGGCCGTTACAAGGCCAAAGATCATTGGGAATCCAGATGCTTTGGCAATACCTAGACTTAAGGGCATTGCAAGTAAAAACACGAGGAAACCCGCCAAAGCGTCTTTCGTTAGATTTTCTTTTAATCCCGCTAAGCCATCCGCAGGTACATATCTTTTTTTATTCGTTGTCATAGTTTTAATTTTTATAGGTTTGATTCTTTAAATAATAATCTGGTCGTTTAAAAAATAAATCCTACAAGCGCAGAGAACGGAAATCGAGATACAGGCAGTTTCTTAGGCCGGGCCTGCCCGAACTGATGGCAGTATATACTAAAGATTGAAAGAGAATGAAGAAAATAAATGACAAGCCAAAAAACATTATCGGCAAAATCACAGCAGCGTATTGATCATTGGCATCATCTTTTTCTTCGGACACAACCGAAATGTTGAGTAGCGCATGTATATTCGCCTGCGAAACTTCCGTGCCTGGTTTTGTTACTGAAACAGAACCATACACAAATCCTATAGCTCCTGCAAAGGCTACCAGCAAAACAAGGCAGGTGAACGAGCTCAGTATTTTTTTTAGTTTCCACATAGTCTTCTTCTTTTATTGTTAAGAGGATTTGTAAGGTGTTTCGTGATAAGTTTTTATATGCGGACCTAAAAATACTCTTCCGTAAATTCTAACCAGAGCAAGACCGTCAATGATAAAACTCATAGACACGATAATAGCTAGGATATATTGGTTTTCGTGAATGTGACTAAAAATGAGGTCTTCTCCTACAAAAGTTGGGCTGATTGGAAAGCCGGTCAATCCAAGGCAGGCGATAAAAAACAGGAGTGCAATTTTCGGATGTTCGTAGACGTGACCATGAAAGCGGCTCAGGTCGAGGTGATGCTCAAAAGATTTTATTCTTCTCAGAAAGAAGAGGCCAAGAATTCCCGCAACAACTATTCCACTTAAGTAATAGTGTACCTGGCTGTATTTAAAGTCTTCATTAAAGGATACGGCGAGGGCGACCCAAAAATGATTCATCATGATCAGGATCCAGCTCATGGTGACGTTTTTCGTTTCTGAAAAAGCTTTTAAAACCATCATGAGACCTATCAGTGCGAATAAAACGGGAAGGTGTTCATGAATTTCTTCAGGGATATGTGCTTTTGTGTAAAGGCAAACCACTCCAATAATGTAAGCAGGAACAAAAAAGAGGAAAAGACTTTTCAGGGTAAGAAAATTTAATTTTCTTCCAGCGCTTTTTAAAGGATTCCATAAAAAACGAGACATGAACAGGTCAAGATTCCATTCCTTTAAACTTAACAAGTAGATGCTGTACTCTATCTTTTTCGGCCAGGTATCTTCAATGGTGATCTCACGGGGCGTATAATTGTAAAATTGCTCGCGGATCAGGTAGCTGGCCACAGAAGGCGAAACGAGAAGCTGGTAGGTTCTAAGGAACGCATTTCCTGCAAAATGAACAAGTGCAAGATCGTCGAGACCCAGAGCAACTTCAATGAAGATCAATCCAATCTGGGCAATTGAAGAATAGGCGATCTGACTTTTTACAGAAGACTGCACCCTTGCGATTAATGTTGCCACAATGCTGGTGCTAAGGCCCAAGAGGCCGATGATGATGCGAACAGAATACTGATGTTCCCACAATTCGTAAGTTCTCAATAAAAGAAAAACTCCAAAATGCACAGAAAGAGATCCGTAAAAAATAGCGCTCGATGGGGTAGGCCCTTCCATGGCACGTGGCAACCAGGAAGAGAAGGGGAGTTGGGCAGATTTTGCAGCAGCAGTAATTAAGATCATCAGCGAAATAAAAATTCCGATAAAACTGTGTGATTCCAGTTGTGAATGCACCAATTGATCATGGCTCAAATCGTAGAAAGTAATGTTCTGGTGCCATAAGTGATGACCCATCCACATGGCTAAGATCAATCCCACATCTCCAACCCTGTAAACCGTGTAAACTTTTAAGGCATTTCTCACCGGTAAAAAACGATCCCTGTAAAAAGCGATCAAGAGGAAAGAACAGATGCCAAGCACCTCCCAACCAATAAACAAAGTCTCGAGGTTACCTGCAAAAATGGTGATGTTGTATCCTAAATAGAAAAACATTAGTGTATTAAAAAAACGTTTATATCCGTCTTCGCGGTGCAAATAGTAGCGGCTGTAAATAGTTACAAGAAAAGTTAGCGTAGAGCCAACAAAGAGATAGACAGCGGTGATCTTATCAAAATAAAAATCAAGGTAGAATTCATAACCCGTGGTTTCGAAGATTACAAAATCTTTTAGGTTCACAATGTTGTGTCCGTGTGTGAGCCAGTAGATGAAAAAGATGAGGAATAACAGGAAGTGAGAGCCAATGGTAACGTAAGAAACCGCTGAGATCAGTGACTCTTTTGTTTTAGGAATTAGAATGCTGATCGCAAATCCTATAAAAGGAATCAGTAAAAAAATATGTAAAATGAGTGTGGTTGACATATTATTTTATGATGTGAATAGGTATGTTTTCTGAGTGCGTTTCTAATATCCGTGTAATGTCACTTACTACTGGCGTGGTTTTTTGAAGCGGAGTGTAAGCACTGAATTTACCATCCTTGAAAACCGAAAGTTCTCGCGTTTCAGGATTGATGGCTACCAGATGCACCCATTCGTTGATAAACCATTCGTACATGGCGTCTACTGACTGAATTGTTTTTAAAACAATGTCAGGGAAATGTTGCACGATCACCAGCAAACGCACAGGATCATGTACTTCAATCATCTGACTTGGTAGCCCTGGCCGGAGGTCGCCGTCGAATCCATTAGCAACACCAAAAAGACCCATAACGTTGTGCGGTAATTTTGTTCCTGCGCCTAATTTCTGATTATCAACCCTTGAAAAAAAGTACTCGAGATTAATTCCACCACAAACCGGACCAATAGGCTTCATAATGTTTACGAGAATTTTTCCTTCAGGATCTATTTTGTAATCGTAAGAATTTGTAAAAGCCCGGCGATCAAGAAAAACATTTTTTGTAATGTCCCTGCTTCCGATAATACATAAAGCATTTGTTGCATGGTTTAATTCCGGACGTGGTTCAAACAAAGATACCGAGCGGTTTATAATGCTTTTATGAATATCCTTGGCGTTTTTTGATGTGTCGATCAAAGCAAAACGACGCGAACGTTCTTTGGAGTTCAGATCGAGTGCTTTTGTAAATGCGAGTTTATTCTGTACGTGAGACTTTTTATTTTCCTCATTCAAAATAGTTTCATCGTAAAACACAATTTCATCGCGTGTTGTGTCGTGCAATGCACCCACAAACTGTGTACTTGCGGGAATGTCGACCCCTCTTATCTTTAAAAGACTTCTCACGTCAGAATGATTTGCCATGTAAGAAATTACCCTGGCGTTAACCGATCCCGGTCTGCCGCAGCAGGCGCCACAGTTGTAAGCGGCGTAATGGGGGTTATTTGTGCTGCTTGCGCCATGACCCACGAGATAAACAATAGGAGCAAATCCCTTTATGAGTCCGATACTTTTTAGCAGCGCTTCCACGCGGTCTGCCATTTGCTCAAGAGTAAAACCAACCTGAAGATCATTTTCGTTTGCATCCGTGTCTTTGTGGAGGATGGTGAGACGCGATGACTTATCCATATGACTGAAGGATAATGAAGTGGCAGGAGAAAGTGAGGGTTTAAAAATGCTTAACAGTAAACGAAAAGCAGACCAGAACCCTAGAGTTGGGGCAATGAAAAGGCCGCGTATGAGGCCATGTGTGTGCTTTGCGAAATGAACATCTTTTTTACGCCCGTTTTTCACGCCAATTTCTTTGATGAGGAATTTAGGTGTTACAGGGGCGGGACATTGTTTGGTATAAGATCTGCCATGTTCAGGCTGGAAATAAAATTCAACACCAAAAAAACCGGGAGTGGCCAATGTTTCACAGTTTTCGTCCGTTTTCTCAAGATAATCGCGTAACGAAGTTTCACGGTCGTCTATGCAAAACGTTGCCTGAAAACTTTTTTGTTTAATTTCTTTTTTCTCGTCCTTTTTTACGGAAAGACCTGCAAGCACTTCGTCGTAATAGCTCCATTCATAAGCATCCTGCCATAGGCACATCACTTTGTTCAGTTCTGTTTCAGTTACTTCGTCGAAAAGGTCAACAGGTTTGTGTTCTATTTTTAGTCCCAATGGTGACCAGATCTCACCGAATTTTGTATCGAGTGCATCAATCTCCAGTAACAACTCAAAAATGATCAGATCCTTAATACTTATTCTTTTTGTATCGAGTAAAGTTTCTGGGGCATCCTCCACAGCCGATACCATGCCCGACCAGCCCTGATGTGCAAACTGCTGATCGAAAAGGTACTGTGCGTATAGCGATTCGTCACCTACAACAATTTTAAGAAGCTCGGAAATTTTTACACGGCTGTTCAGTAGATCCTTTACACGTTGACTTTTGAAAAAACTGGTATAGGTATGTTTTTCCATTTCGCGAATCGCGTTTAGAAAACCTTTGTCGAGCACAGGAAAATTCCAGATGGAAATGCCCTGATCGAGATAACTGCAAATAGTTCTGAATAAAATCGGATGTGTAACAAGGTCCAGGTCAATATTGAAGTAGTGGTCCCAATTATTGCGTAATGCGCCTATTCTCGAAGAGCAGGACATGTCGTACATTTTGGAGATCATTTTTGACTTCCACTCTTTAACGAACTCAGCGCCCATGGTATCGCCGAGCACTTTCACAAGAATTTCTTCGCGGATGCGTCCTGATTCGTATAGAGTGCGGTATTCGTTAAGGGACAAAGAAACCTTGTAACCAAACATTTCGGAGGCTTTCCTGATGGCCTTATAGAATTTTAGACTCTGGAACGCATGCAGGGTATTGTGATGTATAAAATCCTTTAAAGGCGCCTGAGCCGGTAAATAATGCTTTATTTCATGCAATACTTCGTGCTCATTGAACAAAGAAGGTTTTAGTTTCATTTTTTTGAGTTGTTTGATTAAAAAATTACTATTTGTTTTTGGGAACAAAAACCGACTTGCAGAAAGCCGCATTTATCTCAGCAGAGACAAATGAAAAATAATCAAACGCGGAAATTACAAACTGCCAGGTAAATTGGGCTAGATGGATCTAGTGTTAAAGGCTCAGCAGTGAGTAAGGTAGATGGAGATAGTTCACGTTGGAAATAGGAAGCCAAGTAAGGCAAAAGAATGGCTTGCATCTGCCAATCACTTTTACTCTCGTTTTCGTTCTCGATTTTTTCAAAAAGTAGCTGAGAACAGGAAGCATCTTCTGCTGACTGTTTTGCAATATATTGTTTTTGACTGTGATCTGTCGCCCGAAAATTTTGAGTAGAAGCAAACCCGCTCATCGTTGTAAAACAAAACGAGCAAATAAAAAGTGCCAAGTTAAATAAGCTGAATATATTTTTTAGAGGCTTCAAAATCACTAACAAATCTAAGCTTTAATTTCACTCACGAGAAGTTTTTTGTTTTAATTTAACGGGAGCGAAAAAAATGCGTTGCAAACTAACGGTAGATTTTCCGGGTACGGCTCTTGATAGTAACACCTTATAACTTCTAAATATGGCCTTCAATATAATTTCAGCGCAGCAGGTTCTACCCATAGTGCAAGATGTAATTCTTGCAGACGGCTATAAAATGGTACTAGACCTTGAGAAAAGCGAAGGCTGTTACATGTATGATTCACTAAATCAGCGCAAAGTCATTGACCTCTTTTCTTATTTTGCTACCAAGGCTTTGGGGCATAACCATCCAAAAATGGTACAGGATGAGTCCTTTAAAAAAGAGCTGATGATGGCCAGCCTTGAAAATCCGAGTAACTCTGATTTTTACACAACGCAGTATGCTAATTTCATGGAAACCTTTGCGCGGCTTGCTATGCCGGAACCTTTCGTTCACGCGTTTTTTATTTCTGGAGGAACCTTGGCCGTAGAAAATGCCCTGAAGGTGGCTATGGACTGGAAAATTAAGAAGAATTATAAAATGGGAATTAAGGAAGAAAAGGGTCAACAGGTTATTCACTTTAAGGAGGCTTTTCACGGAAGAAGTGGCTATACTCTTTCTCTTACTAACACAAGGCCCGAACAGATTGAAGGCTTTGCGAAATTTGATTGGCCACGTATTGATAACCCAAAACTAAAATTTCCGCTGACCGGGAATGTTTTAAAGGCGGTTGAGGAAAATGAAAATAGGGCGGTGACACAAATTAAAAAAGCGCTTTCTGAAAATAAAGACGATATCTGCGCGATCATCATAGAACCCATTCAGAGTGAAGGTGGCGATAACCATTTCCGAAAAGAGTTTTTGCAGGCACTTAGAACTATTTGTAATGATAACGAAATCCTTTTAATTTTCGATGAAGTACAGAATGGGGTAGGGTTAACCGGTAAATTCTGGGCTTACCAGCATTTTGATGTGACGCCAGATATTCTTGCGTTCGGAAAAAAAATGCAGATCTGCGGAATCATAGCTACGAAAAGAATTGACGAGGTGGAAGACAATTGTTTTAAAGTAAAAGGACGGATTAATTCTACCTGGGGCGGCAACCTGGCGGACATGGTAAGAGCTACAAAAATTCTCCGCATCATAGAGGAAGATAATTTAGTTGAGAATTCGGCGAAGCAAGGAGCCTATATTCTGAAAAAACTGGAGGGATTAGCAAAGACCAAAAAGATTTCCAACGTGCGCGGCAGGGGGCTGCAATGCGCTATGGACCTTGAGACAAAAAAGGAACGTGACGACTTGCTGGATACAGCCTTAAAAAACAATCTTTTGCTTTTAGGTGCCGGAGAAAGGTCAATTCGTTTTCGTCCGCCTTTAACAATTACAAAAGAAATTATAGATGATGCTTTTGATATCCTAAATAAAATTCTTAAATAACGATTTAGGGGATTCCCAATTCAATTTCCCAAAAAGGGAATTTTTTTCCCCTGTCATGGCAGTAAAGATATCTATTTGCTTAGTAGTCAGCAAGCCTGTGTAAAGCATGGTTTTTGAATCATTCTGGTAGATAAATTTTAATACTTTTAATACTATGGTCAATTTTTTCAGGACTTTTTTAAGACTCGCATTCCTAACCGCCGCAATTGCGGTATTTATAACTTCGTGCTCTTCCCATAAATATTGTGGAGCCGATACCAATGAAAAAAAATACCACTCAAAACGCTATAATAAAGCATTACACGAGCGCGATTCTTTATGCAATGTCACAAAAGTTCAAAGGGACGAGCTCAGTAAAGCGACTGCTGAGTATGCAGAGTTAAACGGGGAGTATGAAAACCTGAAGAAGGCTTCTGGCTCTGAAGTAAATAAACTGAATTCAAACATCAGCAAACTGAGCACCGATCTTGGTAACAAACAAGCCACACTTGAACAAAGAGAAGCACGCCTGCGACAGCTGGAGTCAATTTTGAGAAGACAGGATTCCATATTAAATTTTTTAAATAACTCAGTAAAAAATGCTTTGTTAGGGTTTAGTCCTGATGAATTAACTGTAACCATGAGAGACGGTAAAGTGTATGTATCTCTTTCAGATAAACTGCTTTTTAAATCAGGCGACGCCAATGTAGAAGTAAAAGGAAAAGAGGCGCTTAAAAAATTAGCGGAAGTCTTGAATAAAAACAGCGATGTGAATATTGCTATCGAAGGGCACACCGATAACGTTCCTATTAAAACTTCTCAGTATAAAGATAACTGGGATTTAAGTGCAGCCCGCGCAACAAATGTGGTGAGACTTTTAACCGATGAATATAAAATGGATGCAAAACGTTTGACCGCTGCCGGTAAAGGCGAATACTCGCCGGTTGCAGACAATACAGCAACAGAGGGCAAGGCAAAAAACCGCCGCACCGAAATAGTATTATCTCCAAAACTAGAAGAGCTTATGAAGCTCATGGCTATTAGATAGTGTCTTTACGAAAATGGAGTTCTCGGCCAAACACTCGATAACGAATTAAAAATAAAAACTATGAAACTTGATAAAGAACTTCTCAACAGAATAAAAAGAAAAAATACGTTGTTTTCATTTTTACTTTTCATGGCACTAAAAGCCTGGGTGGGATAGATATCCAGACGACAACAATTTATCTATTCGAAATTATCCGTTAAATGTTCATTTGGTATTCAGCTGGTATTTTTTTATTAGTGCATCCAGCCTGATTTTGTCATGCAGTAAGTGTCTGTTCTTCCAAATCAGGCTGAGAAGAGAATGCTAACATAAACCAAAAACTAATGAGTTTATCTTTTAAAAAACGCAATAAAAAATCCGCAAACTCTTTAGAGTCTGCGAATTTTTGTAAAGATTAATTTATCTGCCCCGGATTACTAGAACCCTATTTTCCCCGGTTTTTCAGTTCTGCCTGGTTCAGGTTTGGCTACTGGTGGTTTGCCGATTTCGCGTTCTGGTGTTTGATCTGGGTCACTTCCTGGTTTGGAAGGATTAATCTTTTTTTCTTCTTTTTGTGGATTCGTTTCTTTCGGATCTGAAGTCCTTGTTTCTGGAGTTTTCATGATGTTGTTGTTTAGATAATGAACGTTGAACTGTTCACTAGCGGTTATTAAATTAATTATTTGCTCGCGTCACGCAGTGCTTTGATCCTGTCGTGCGCTTTTTTTAGTTCTTCGCTTTGTTTGCGAATGATCTCGAAAGCTTCCGAAGGAATTTCATTTGTAGTTTGCAGAGCGTCTTGGTAATGTTTTTTCGCAGTGTCTTCGCCAAATTCGCAAGACGATAAAATTGCTTTACGATCGTTACCCGTCACAGCTGCTTTCACATCCATCCAGGCTCTGAATAATTTACCTGTAGTTTTTGTTTCGTCACGTTTCGGTTGATCTTCTCCCGCAGGAACAAACTGGCGTAATTCTGAAGAAAAGCCGCCGCTTTGTACACTAAATGAATTGAAAAGCTCTTTAAGGTCGCTTTCTTTTGCCTCTTTCGACGCCGTTTTGTAACCTTCCTGACGGTCGTTATTGATCACAATGAGGTCGGTAATTGCTGCTGAAACTTTTGCTTGTGTTGTCATGATATTTATGGTTTTTAGAATGTAGAGTAAATTGCTTAGCTCTACTGGTTAGGATTATTTATTTTAATTGCGTTTTGCTTTTTTTGGAGTTGGTTTTTTTGTGGCTGAGCCTGTTGAAGCCACTTTTTTGGAGCTCTTTTTTGGAGCAGCTTTTTTTGCAACCGCCTTTCTGGTGGCTGAGCCCGTCGAGGTCACTTTTTTTGCAGACGTTGTTTTCTTTAATATCGTTTTGCTTGCGGTACCTTTTTTAGATGCTGCTTTTTTTGCAAGAGATGAGATTTTCGCTTTTGCTGTTTTTGTCAACACTTTTTTCGGAGCCGCTTTTTTCGATGTTTTCTTTCTGGCGACAGTGCTTGTCGCCGCCACTTTCGTTACTGATTTCTTTGCTGCTGCTTTAGTCGCTTTTGCATTCCGCGTTTTTTTACTGATGGCTGTAGCAGAAATTTTTGATTTGGCTGTAGCAGCTTTTTTAGATCCGCCAATAGAGGTTTTCTTACTTGTTTTTTTAGTTTTAACAGGACTTCCTTGCTTAGCCGCCTGAATGATTGTTTGTGAAGGTGCAGGTTCTGGGGCCTTAATCGCTTGCTCTGTCAACTGCAGGGCCTCTTCATGTTTCTCGGCGAGACTTGTTGGTATTAAGGGTTGATGGTTGTGAGGGTCTTTCGGATGATCGTTTGTAACAGTACCTGGTTTTGTAGTGTGTGGTGTCTGTTGTAATTTGTACAAAGCTACTTTCGAATATCTGGCCATAGTTGTTTGGTTTTAATGTTCCACAATGGAACGGGTTATTTGGTTATTTACTTAATCCCTTCAAATATTGTACCCTTGCAGCTTCCCCCAAAAAAAATATAGTTAAAGCGGCTTCAGACCTCTATTCATAGGATAAAGAGCCTAGACTGTGTTTGTAAATGAAAAATGGCTTTCGACCAAAAGTAGACCAGCGTGTGGAATTTTCTCTACTGATTGAATAGAATGATGCTGAATGCTTACGAGATTTTCTGCTTAGTTCAATGAATTATACAAGATGAGTACATTCATGAACTTTTCTTTTTTTGAGCGACCATTTAAAAGCGTTGCAATTCCAAAACCCACAGGAAATGTAAAAAGAGAAAGACTTTGCAAAAATAGGGGTTGCTGTGGAGGAGAGTCTGGATTTAGCGAGAGTACAAAAACGAAAGCACTTACGCCAACGCAAATGGAACCGCTAACGATGACTGATTTTAAAAATACGCTTTCCAGACTACAATATCTCCCATGTTTATCAATGAGATGAAGTAATTCTTTATTATCCTTTTGCTTGCCAAAGGTTTCCATCACATTCAGCATTTTTTGTGTTTTATTTTGCGACCTTGAGATACATATCTTTTTCCAATAAGCTTAATACGGTTGTCAGTTGTGAAACCTACCTGGCTCATTTCTGCTGATGATTTGTTGAAGCGGTCAGTCGTTCCATTCTTATATTTTATGGAGTCTAGGTCTGCGGTTTTTATAATATACACCGGCCCATCAGGGATCTTGTTATTTTTATATTTTGTTAGAGTAGGACCAACTTCTTCTACTTTAGCTGGTTTTAGTTCGCGTGTTCTAAAATATATTGTATCCTGAGCATAAAGGTCCACTTGAAACAAGTTAAAGAACCAGAAGATAACAAAAGTAAGTCTGAAGCTTAATCCATCTAATTTGCCAGTTAGGAATTAATCAATCGGTCCGGTCTGCAAATTCTACGCGACCGTCTTCGTATCGGGTAACAATGCGCGTTACTTTTCCGTAATAATTTTTGAAAAACTCAACTGTAAAAGTATCGTTGCCTTTTACGCGCATAATACTTGTGGTCATCGGTATCAGCGGAAATTTTGCCTTGCCGGTTTTTTGATAATAAAGCACGCCGTACGAATAACTGATGGCATAAGCTCCATAAAGTCCGGTAAAACTATTAAAGGTTGCGGTGTCAAGCTGAACCGGGTGGTTGATCGACTGCACAAGGTCCAACTGCCATTTAAGGCTTTTAATCTCAGAGGAATCTTTTGCTTTGTTAAAGGCTTCTTCAAAAATTTTAGCCTCTGCTATCTCGAGGGCACGTTCTGCGGGAGTTTTCACATCTGGAACAACGCCTACTTTTTCCCAGTTTCGTTTTGTTATCGGACTAATAGCTCTTCCAAAAGGAATATCGCACACAAACCCACTGCTAAGCGGTCTGTACGTTACCGTATGCGCTCCTCCGCGGGTGGTTTCGCCTACTATGGTTGCGCGTTTCAACGCTTGCAATTCGTAACACAAACCTTCTGCCGCTGAAAAGGTTTTATAACTTGTAAGCACGTAAATGGGAATATCAATGAGCGCGCCGTAAGTAGAGTCAGGTACCGTATAATAAGGAAGCGTAGTGTTTTCGCTACGGATGTATATGTCAGAGACATGGGTAGCGTATTTAAAAAAATGACTAATGATATGATTCACCATATCGGGCGAGCCACCCACACCATATCGCAGGTCGATGATAATTGCCCGCGAATTTGAAAGCATCTTTAAAGCAGCATCGGCTGTAGCTTTCGAATACTTGTTGAGCCTTGAAAAAGAACTAATTTCAAGATAGCCGACATTTCCATTCAGAACCTCTACCTTTTTAAAACCGAAATTTTTCTCTTTTTCCTTTCTTAATTTTTCCGCTACCATTTTAGGGACATCGTCAATATTTCCCAGTAGCTCATTGGCCATTTGAGGATTGTATTCTAAATGAAAATGCTCGTCGCGGTTAATGAACAGGATGTCTGAAGTTAAAGCTCCTGCAAGGGCATGAGGATCTTTTATGTTATTGTAATGGCCTTCTTTATAACGTTTTTTGATGTAAGCGTTCATCTTAACGGCAGCGTCTTTTATAACGTAATATTTAATAATCTGGTTGGTAAGACTGTCAATCAGCGTTTTCGTTGCCTGTGCATTTAACGGAAAAGCGTTTGCCGTGTTTTGCGAGAATGATAACTGGCTTACAAAAAGAAAAAGCACCGTCGGTAAAACCAGAAGGGCTTTTTTACAAATATGGCCATTAAAGCGGGTTGTTAAAAAATACCTCATCATGCGCGTGTAATGTTTTTTAAGAAAGCAACTCCGTGTTGGCTAAAGATAATAATTGTTTGCGGACAAACAAATTAGGGATCCCTGCTTTGTGCATGGGTTTATGTTAATAATAATCTAGGTGAAATGGAGAAAGTTGATCGAATTAAAAAATGCAGCAGTCTTTATAAGGATTTTTATGTAAGAGGTGCATGCTTATGAACTATACCTAAAAAACAAAACGGATTGTAAGCAGCCGTGAGTTTTTTGCTTCCGATATTATATATTCGAGCGTTTACCGGCAAAAAATCATGTTTGCTTTTATGCCAAGTGCTTTTTTGGTCTATGCAAACATTGCAATTTGTGGATTGTTTACAGGTGACATCGAGTTGATAAAACTGTCCCACACATTCAATGTTAAACTTAGTTTATACTTTTCGTTTACCATTTGAAGCTCGCTTTGCAAGTCTACTTTGTTGATTTGTTTTGCTAATTCCAAAAGGTCTATTCGCATTAAAACATCCTTTGTAAAAGTCCTTTTAGCGTCTGCGAAAGTAACCGACTGCAAGGATTGCTTTGTCGCGGCAGAATTTAAAAGTATTAAAGAGTAAACGGCAAATTCAATTTTGTCAAAACCTATTAACCCAGTTTGCAGCATTATGGGTCAATCATCCTTTATTTGCTGAGAAATATTTTTTTTGAGTTCCAGTTTGTGTACTACAGACTTTCGTTTTGTAAAGGGTTGCAGTTTTATTTTTAAGATGCTATAAATGTGGGCTAAATT
>Ga0105046_10001278_pt1 | contig 38468 bp, 41 predicted proteins | sample MAT03_FD_78385 | JGI IMG/M metagenome (GOLD analysis project Ga0105046, IMG submission 78385) | Freshwater microbial communities from Lake Fryxell liftoff mats and glacier meltwater in Antarctica - MAT-03 (megahit assembly) | ecosystem: Environmental > Aquatic > Freshwater > Ice > Liftoff... | reverse complement strand
GCCGTTGCCCCAAATGTCTGAGGCGTAGCCGGTGAGTTCATTATTTTTTTGAGATTTTGGTGTGGCAAAAGCGTGGCCGATGTGGCGATACGTGCAGTCGTTCCAAATTCCTTCGCCGTACCAGGCGAAAACTGGGGCGTTGGCTTTGACTGCCCTTAAAGACTTTCTGTCGGTGAATTTTACGCAGCGGATGCCGTTTCCTTCTACGCCGTTGAGCGAAGTGACTTGGTACGTGTCCATGAAGGGGCCGCAGGAAGCGACGGGGGAAGTTGTGGTTTGGGCGAAAATTGTGGCTGGGAAAATGAGAGCGAGTAAGACGGAAAGTGCCAAGTAATTGAGTGCTTTGAGTTTCATCATATTCATTTATGTACTTCTTATTTATAGCAAATTCCATTTCCATTGGCTATAAGTTTTTGGATTATTGGATTTGTGGTTGACCATTATGAGAAAGATTGATGAAATGGAGAGGATATAGAATTTTATGTTTTCCATGGATTCATCGCAACTTTCAGAGGATTTTTGGCAGAATTGGGAAAAGCTTTGCGTGGTGCCGCCGCTGCGGTTTGCTTTAGTGAATTTGAATTTGCCTTATGATATTGCGCAATTTGCGCAGGTGGTTTTGGCTACTACGCGCGGCGTTCCGCATATTGCCACGTATTTGGTGGGCGAAACTTTGGATTTTATGCAGCCGAAGGTTCGCAGTAAGATTATCTCTTGGAATATTCGCGAGGAAAACATTCGCTCTTTGCCGCGGAAAAAGACGACTTTGGAGGAATTGAAAGGCGAGGGGTTTCGGTTGATTGGAACTTCGCCGAATGAGGGGGTGAATGCTTTGGAATTTGAATGGGGCGTGCGTGATGTTGTGGTGATTGGTGGGGCGAAAGGGCTTTCGCGGAAGAATCTTGATTTGTTGGATGGCGTGGTGAGAATTCCCTGCGCGCCGGAAGTTCCGTTTTTGACGACGCCGACGGTGGTGCCGATTTTGGCTTATCCAGAATTGCAGAAGCGGGGTTTGTGGAGAGGGATTGACATTTCTGGCTTTTAGATTAAGATACACTATCTTAGCTTCCATTTGTTGTCTTCTTCCGCTTTGCTCTTGCGACTAAAGTTGATACTATGAGGAAGAAATTTAACTCACTATGCTCAATCCTGAAAATATTAAAAAAGATTTTCCTCTGCTGCAAAAGCCCGTTGAAGGCAAGCCGCTATTTTTTCTTGATAGCGCTTCTACATCGCAGAAACCGCGGGTGGTGATTGAGGCTTTGCGGGATTATTATGAGAGTTCGAATGCGAATGTGCATCGGGGGGTTTATCGGTTGAGTGAGATTGCGACCGCGAAATTTGATGAAGCGAGAAAGATTTGTGCTGATTTTGTGGGCGCTGCGTTTGAGGAAATTATTTTTACGCGTAATGCGACGGAGGCGGCGAACTTAGTGGCTTATACGTACGGCGAAATGGTGGTGAACGAGGGTGATGCGGTGGTGGTGACAGCTTTGGAACATCATTCTAATTTTTTGCCTTGGCAACAACTTTGCCGGCGGAAGGGTGCGGAGTTTCGGGTTATTCCGGTGGATGAAAATGGGCTTTTGATGTTAGATCAACTGGAAAATATTATTGATCATCGCGTGAAAATTGTGGCGGTGACGCAAATGAGCAATGTGGTGGGCACTATGCCGGATTTGAAAAGAATTATTGCGGCGGCGCATGCGGTGGGTGCGAAAGTTCTGGTGGATGCGGCGCAAGGCGCTTCGCATCTTGGTTTTGATGTTCAGGATTTGGATACGGATTTTGCGGTTTTTACAGGGCATAAAATGTTGGGGCCCACGGGCATTGGTTTTCTTTATGGAAAGCGTGATTTACTAGAACAGATGCCGCCATTTATGTTTGGCGGTGGTATGATTAAAGAAGTTTCGGCTTTGCATGCGACTTGGGCGGATTTGCCGGCGAAATTTGAGGGCGGAACGCCGGATATTGGCGGTGCGATTGCGCTTGGCGTGGCTTTGAAATATTTGCAGCAATTTTCTTTTGAGGATATTTTGGCGCATGATCGCGAACTTTTGGCTTATGCACTGGATAAATTTGGGCAGAAGGTTGGTGTTGAACTTCATGGAACTTCAGATTTAAGCCAAACCGGCGGAATTTTGTCTTTTGCGATTCAGGGCGTGCATCCTCATGACATCGCTTCTATTTTTGCTGATACCGGCGTGGCAATTCGCGCTGGACACCATTGTGCTATGCCACTCATTCAGCGAATGGGTTTAGCGGCTACAGCACGTTTAAGTTTTCATATTTATAATACGAAAGAAGATGTTGATGCAGCTTTTGCTGCTCTCGAGAATGTTTATAAGATTTTCAAACTGTAATTTATGGATCTCTACGCAGAAATTATTTTGGACCATTTTAAATACCCACGAAATTATGGTGTTTTAGATCATGCTGATCTAGAGGCTGAGGATTTTAATCCTCTTTGCGGTGACCGTGTAAAATTGGGAATGAATATTGATGAAAATAAAAAAATCGCGGAAGTGAAATTTTCAGGTGAAGGTTGTGCAATTAGCAAGGCGGCAACGTCTCTTTTAACAGAAGAGTTAGTTGGGAAAACCCTAGAAGAAGTGGCGGCAATTTCGAATGAACACATTTATGAGCTTTTAGGTACAGAAATTGCACCAGCGCGCGTGAAATGTGCGCTTTTAGGTATAGGAACCGCAAAAAAAGCGATTTTACTTTATCAACATTCCTAAGTTGATTTTTTAACCTTGTTGAACTATATTTAATTTGTATGACACTATTAAAAAAGACGAACAAAATAGGTAAAAAAACAGTATCTCAAACGGATCAACTTGAGCATCTTATTGACGAGACTTTACGTTCAGCCTTGGAAGATGAAGATATTCGGAAAGAGCTGATGGGTAAGAAGCAGCCTCATTCTCAGGTTTACGAAGATGAGGGTGGTTTGGTAATTCGTGAAATAGTTCCGGAAGATGACCATCACCATGAAGAAGGTGATAGTTGTGGAAATGATGAGCCAAAAACTGAGGATGCTTGTTGCGATGGTGGAGAGTGCGCTAATGAAAGAGAGGAAAAACCTACGAAAAAGAAGTATTTGGAAGTTTTAAACCAGGTTCTGGATCCGGAAACTGGTATTGGAATTGTAGATATGGGACTTATTTATAATGTTGAAGAACAAGATGGCAAAGTTGATGTGACGATGACTTTGACTTCGATGGGGTGTCCGGCGGGGGCACAAATTACCGCTGATATTGAGGGCATGCTTCGTACGCAACCTCAAGTCAAAGAAGTGAAAATTGAGATTGTTTGGGAGCCTGCTTGGAACCCAGAAATGATTCAACCAGATGTACGAGCAATGCTTTGGGGCTATTAGTAGCCCTTTTTATTTATCAAAAAAATATGACAAAAAATATAGCAAATCACAGTGACCAAAGAGTGGGGATTTTTATTGATACCCAAAATTTGTATCACTCAGCCAAAAACAAGTATCACGCGAATGTGAATTATGAAGAAGTAATTAAGGCTGCCGTTGCAGGAAGAAAACTGATTCGGGCTTTCGCTTATGTTATAAAAGCGGAAAATAACGATGAAGGAAAATTTTTTGATGCGCTTACAGATATTGGTATTGAAATTAAAATTAAAGATATCCAAATTTTCCACACAGGTGAGAAAAAAGCTGATTGGGATGTGGGAATTGCGGTGGACATTATCCGCATGACGGAAAAACTAGACACTGTTGTGCTTATGAGTGGCGATGGTGACTTTGTGGAAGTGATTAAATACGTACAATCGCGAGGTGTACGAGCAGAAGTGATGGCGTTTGAAAAAACCGGTTCATCAAAACTGATTGAAGAATGTGATTTCTTTTTCGACATTGGGAGTGACCCAGAGTCTTTCTTGATTGGTGGCTATAAAAAACCCCGTGCTCCTGTCACCAGAAGAATTCTTGCTTCAACGGCAAAAACGACCTCACCGATACCTGCTTCAACCTCAAGATATTTACGACCTGCTTCAAATTATGGGACGGGAAAACCTACTCCGACCATTCATGAAAATATTTATGGCAAGAAAACCACGCGAGAAATCAAGCCAGTTGTAGGGACTCCAATGCGAAAGACATATTTGCCGCGGACAACTCCTTCTGCTACTTCTCCAAATAAATACTCATTAGAAAATGCTTTTGGTAATAAGCCGAAGCCGGTGAAAAAACCTGGTACATCAAGTAGTGGATCCTCATCTTCGATATTCAAATTCTAAATTTGGAAATTTCAGATAGTTTCAGTTTGGCCTGTCCAAAGAACCATGCCGCCTTCCATGCTTTCAGCTCTGTAGCCATTTTTCACTAAAAATTCGCATACAATTGCACTGCGAACACCATGCTGGCAAATAGTAACTACTCGAAGATCTTGGGGAATCCGATCCAAGTTTTCTTCGATCTCATCGATAGGAATATTGATTGTCCCTAGGATGTGCTTTTCAGCATATTCAAAAGGTGTTCTTACGTCTAAAAGGAAAAGAATTTCTTCAGCTTTGTCGTAAATTTTGAGAAGTTCTTCAATTTTCATAAGCATGTGAAATTTATTGGAAACTTAAATATACTTTATCTGTTATTAGGACAATCGCACAATTGAATTTTGATTCAATGCATTGAATCAATTGAGATAATTTGGTATCCTGCTTTGGAAATTAATTCTCTAAAATATTTGTTCTATGTTTATTCAAGTTGGAAAACCAGCACCAGAATTTAGTGTTGAAGCGATACTTAAAGATGAAGTTACCAAGGTTTCATTGTCTGATTATAAAGGCAAAAAATGGGTAGTAGTATTTTTCTATCCTCTTGATTTTACTTTTGTATGCCCGACAGAAATTGTAGAAATGAGTGAAAAAAATGCGGAATTTGAAAAATTGAATGCAGTAATTTTAGGTGGAAGTGTTGATAGCATTTATTCTCATCGAGCTTGGATGAAAGATCTTGGCCAACTCAACTATGCACTTTTCAGTGATATGAATAAGGAAATGAGCCGTGATTATGGTGTTTTGATTGAAGAAAAAGGCCATGCACTTCGTGGAACTTTCATTATAGATCCAGAAGGAATTTTGCGTTATCATCTTGTTCATGACTTAACAGTTGGACGCAGCGCCGATGAAACTTTACGAGTTTTAGGTAGCTTGCAAACTGGAGAACTCTGCCCTGCAAATTGGAAACCGGGACAAAAAACTTTGGGCAAAGCTTAATTTACATTTATTACAATCTATGGAAACTTTTGATCTGCTGATTATTGGAGCAGGCTGTGCTGGAGCGAGCGGAGCGATGTATGCTGCCCGGATGAACCTGAAAACTGTTATTTTGGGGGAAATGCCAGGTGGGCTTATTACTACTACTCATTTAGTAGAAAACTGGCCAGGAATTATCAGTATTTCTGGACCAGATTTGGCGCAGAATTTGCTTGATCATGCAAAAGCTTTTGGCGTTGAAAATCGTGGAGAAAAAGTTTTAGAGATTGAGAAAGTAAAACTTACAAATGAAGATAGTACCGTAGGAATTTCTGCTGGTTTTAAAGTTAAAACTTCGTCGAAAGAATACATGGCGAAGGCAGTTCTGATTGCTACAGGAAGCGAACATAAGCACATGGGAATTCCTGGTGAAGAAAATCTTACGAATAAAGGAGTTTCTTATTGTGCTTTATGCGATGGAGCTTTTTACAAAGGTAAAGAAGTGGTAGTAGTGGGTGGTGGAGATTCAGCAGCAAAGGAAGCTTTGTTGCTGAGTGAATTTTGCCCAAAGGTTTATGTGGTTTGTCGTTCGACATTCCGTCCAGAGCCAATCAATGCAGACCGTGTAAAAAATAATCCAAAAATTGAAGTTATTTTGCAAAATCAGCCAGTAGAAGTTTTAGGAGAAAATTCAGTAACGGGTTTGAAATTGAAAGATGAGCGTGTATTGGACGTAAAAGGTGTTTTTGTGGCTATTGGACATCTTCCACTTTCAGAATTAGCTTTACATGTTGGAGTTGAACTTAATGAGAAAAATGAAATTATGATTAACCGGCGTTCTGAAACTAATATTCCAGGGATTTTTGCAGCCGGAGATGTGTGCGATACACAATTTAAGCAAGCGATCACTGGTTCAGCGGAAGCAGTAACAGCAGCGTATTTCGCCTTTGAATATCTGAACAAAACACAAATTTCCTGGGGTTAACAAAGGTTTTGTAAAAAGTAATTTTGCATTTTAATAATTTTCCCCTATAATCCTCCAGCCTTTGGCAGTTACTTTTGTTGTTCAATTGAACGGCAAGGTTTGCCACTGGATGGTCTTAGACAAGAAGGTGAAAAATGAAAAGCCATACCGTTGATGAGCTCGAGAGGGTTTATACGTATAGCAGCAGACCTGATGTGCAGGCAAAAAGAGCCAAGAAGTTGGTCATGGATGCGCTGTATCAAGCAGCGTATGCCTGCCAGGTCGTTGAGGATCGCGATGAGGAAGGCAATGTGGTTGCTCATCGTATTGAGGCCACATCGTCGTTTGTGGTGGAAGAAGACGCTTTTGAGGACGGAAAGAAAGGTGATATTAACGCCCTCAAGTCGCAGAAGATGCCGAAGTTGTTCTACGACATGCTTCAAGAAGAGGATCCTCGTTACCTGATCAAGCTGAAGCCTGACGGTGAAAACTTCTGCTTTGTGATCAGCTTTCCTGTTCCGATTCAGGTGTCAACTCAGTCTGGAACCAACGTGCTTGCCACTTCTTCCCCTTTGGTGGAGTTGAGGGAATGCAGTGAAGACCCTGACAGGGCTCAGTGGATGGGCAACTGAAATTTTCTTCCGCCTTTCATGGGGTGGGCCTTATTTGGTAGTGATCAATCACTCCCAGTCCACGAATCCGCATTTTTATGCGTTGAGTCGAGGCCTGGGAGTATACCTTTTATTACGATTCTAAAAATTTCAAGAGCAGTCTCACACCAAAACCTGTTCCACCTTGAATATCATAACGTTTTGGGGATTTTACGCTGGCAACTCCGGCAATGTCTAAATGCGCCCAAGGCTTTTTTTCGACGAATTCACCGATGAATGCCGCAGCAGTTGAAGCACCTGCAAGGCCGGTCATATCAATATTATTGAGATCAGCGATTTTACTTTTCATTGATTTTAAATGATCCGGATGTAAGGGAAGAGGCCAGAGTAATTCGTCGGTAATTGAACCGGCTTTGCGTAGTTTTTTTCTGAGGTCTTTATTGTTGCCGAGGAGGCCGGCGTAGCGTTCGCCGAGGGCGGCGCGGCAAGCACCTGTTAGAGTAGCAATATCAATGATAGACTCCGCATCGTACATTTTTAGTGCGTAACTCATTGCATCAGCAAGTACTAAACGTCCTTCGGCATCGGTATTGCCAATTTCAACGGTTTTTCCAGAAAAGGTTGTTACTACATCTGTTGGACGTTGCGCAGATTCACTGACCATATTGTCAGTAAGTGGAAAAACGCCAATAACATTGCGCTTGATATTCAGCTTTTTTAAGAGCATAAAAACTCCTAAAACTGTGGCAGCACCGGCCATATCCATGTTCATGCCATCCATTGCCATAGTAGGCTTAAGATTGTAGCCACCTGTATCAAAAATGATTCCCTTTCCTACAATAATAACTGGTTTTTCTTTTTTGCCGTTCGGTAAATGTTCCATCAATACCATTTTTGCTCCCGTTGCACTGCCACTATTTACACCTAATAAAGCCCCCATCTTTAGTTTCTCTAATTTTGGCTTATCTAAAATGTTAATTTTGTACTTATTTTCAACTGCTACACTTTTCGCTAAGTTCGCCATGAAATCGACACTTACAATATTTGGAGGGCCATTTACTAAATCTCTCACATGATTTACGGCTTGGCCGATTGCCATTCCGCGCTTTATCAATTCTTGAGAATTTTTATCAAACTTTTCGTTGATAAAAATTATTTTCTTGATTTGTTTATCATGTAATCCAATTCTGTCTTTCCCGCTTTTATATTTGGCAGCATAGTAGTTTCCAAGCTCTACTGCTTGGCCTATTTCCTCAGCAAATTCTAATAATTCGTTCGGCAGTACCATACTTATATTGGTATATTTCCCATTTTTTATTGATCGAATAGCTGTTGCAAAAATATTGCGTATTTCTTTAGAGGTCAATTTTTCTTTTTTCCCTAAGCCAACTAACACATTCTTAGTAGATTGCTTTAGTTCGTCTTGATAAAAATTGAAAATTTCACCATTTTTCCCTTGAAATTCCTCATTATTAAATCGTGATTCTACAAAGTTTTTGAGATATGGTGGAAGCAATTTTGCTGAGCTTTTTTCTTGAAAAATTGGAAAGAAAATTAAAGTATCTTTTGCGTCAGTTTTTGATTTAAAAGTGGACTGGATGTTTGCTTGTATTTGCATGTTAATAAGTTAAATTAATTTAATTTTTATTGAAAGATTTCAGCTTTTGTTCAGCTTTCTCTAGGACTTCACGTGCATTTTTGAATGTCACTTTTTGTATGGCTTTTTCGTAAGATAGCCATACAAAGTTCTGGTGCTCGCGAGAAATCACCACCTGCTCTTGGCTTGTTTTAGCTAAATAAAAAGTTACTGACTTGTTGATTAACTCTCCCTTATGTCGAAATTCATAATCAATCCTTACTTCAAAATCTGGAATGCGGTCGATGTCTGAAATCCCTGTTTCTTCCTGAAGTTCTCTATTTGCTGCTGCCAAAGTGTCCTCTTCGTTTTCTAAATGTCCTTTGGGAAAGTCAAAATGACCACCTGGATAATGTAGAATTAAATATTCTCTTTCTTGTGCCGGATTTTCTTTGAACAGGATGAAACCTGCTGAATATTCTTGGATCATAATTTGTGCTTACATCATGTGTTTACATTACAGGATTTTTTTCTTGTGATCTAGGTGTAGTTGAGTCAGAATGGATATGCATATATTTTCCCTATGTTAGAAGGCTCAACTCCCCTTTTCAAAATACTGAAAAATTTTCCTGAAACATTAGATGTGTTGAAGGAATTTGAAATTGATGTGGAAAAATCAGTAGAATTGACACTTGCCGAAGTGGCCATTCAAAATCGGATTCCTCTTCAAATTTTTTTGAACCATCTCGCGAAAAAAACTGACCAAGAAATTGACTGGCTTAAAGTCTATGGAGCAAAAGGTGGGAAAAGGGAAGTTTTTGGAACATCATCAGGGCTTCGAACTGGAGCCATACCTGGTATTCAAAAAGTTTTTGCAGTTCACAGTGGAAAGGGTGGTGTTGGAAAAACTTTTGTATCGATAAACTTAGCAGTTTCACTGGCTTCACAAGGGTGGAAAGTTGGGTTAGTTGATTTGGATATTGATTGCCCTAACGTGCTTAAAATTTTAGAAATTGAGGGAAAACTTTATACTAATGCCGACAAAAAAATTGTGCCATTTGAAAAGTATGGATTAAAAGTGATTTCAATGGCACCAGCATTGCAACATGAGCATCAAGCGCTTTTATGGCGTGGACCAGTTATTGCTAAAGCTGTTGAACAACTTTTATATGATACTGACTGGCGTGACTTGGACGTGCTTATTGCCGATTTACCTCCTGGCACTGGAGACAGCCCTGTTTCGCTTCTCAATCTTCTGCCGATTGATGGCGTTGTAGTGGTAACAACTCCTCAAGAAACTTCACGCTTAGATGCGGCAAAGTCTATTGATATGTGTAAGAAATTACATGTTTGCTGCCTAGGAATTGTTGAAAATATGACAGGAGAAATCTTTGGAAAGGCTTCCGCAATGGAGCTTGCGAAAACTGAGCACGTTGAGCATTTTGGAGACATTGAACTTCAATCTTCTTACCATCAAAGTCCTGAACCTGCAGTTCTTTCAGTTTTAAAATTACAAGTAGTTTTTGAGAAGATCATTCAAGCGATGGGAATGAAACGGGATTGATTTTGATAAAAGAAACCGTTATCTTTATTTAAAAAATGTTTTTAATATTTCATATGGAAACACAAAGAATAAAACAAAGAAAATTTCTCCTCGCAGTGGTTTTTCTAGTTATTATTATGACAGTCGTTTTTGCTTTTTGGCATTTGTGGGAAAGAAATAAGTCTATTCAGAAAACAGCTGTGGTTTCTTTTTCCATAGCACAAGAAATTCCAACTATTTCTCAGTTTCCAGTTTAAAATCTTCCCACTTCATAGCAATAAGACCTTGCATTGCAGCTTCCTGCTCTGCTTTTTGCTTACTGGACCCATTTCCTTCACTCACAAGTTTTTCACCTAAATAAAGAGCCATAGTGAAGATTTTATTGTGATCTGGGCCTTCTTCTTTTACAAAACGGTATTCAGGAGTAACGCCATTTGTTTCTTGGCCAATTTCTTGAAAGCGAGATTTTGCGTCTATATGATGCCCGTGCTGCAAAATATTTTCGAGTTTTTTGAGAATAAAATTTTCAATAAACCCATGAGCCACAACGTAACCCTGATCTAAGTACATTGCCCCAATAAGTGCTTCTAATGTGTTTGCTAAAATATAATTTTTTTTGCGTCCACCAGAGCGCTCCTCTCCTCGGCTTAAATAGAGAAAAATTCCTAAATCTAATTCTACTGATACTTCAGCAAGATGCTTGCCTTTTACCAATGCTGCACGCCAATTTGTGAGTACTCCTTCTTCTTCTTTCGGATAACTTTTGTAGAGAAATTCAGTAACAACCAATTCTAAAACTGCATCACCTAAGAATTCAAGGCGTTCGTTATGCTCGTTCTTGAGGTCTCGATGTTCGTTGAGATAGGATTTGTGAATGAAAGCAATGTCGAGGAGATGCTTGTTTATGAAGGTGATGTCAATTTTCTTTTCAAGTTCGAGGTAACGTTCATCTAACATACTTTCTGGTTTATGGAACGATGTTGAGCGATTCTGAAATTGGCTTAGTAAAATCTTCATTTTTACGATATTTGTGCATAATAGTGCTCAAAACACCATTAATAAATTTGCCACTGTTAAGGTCGCCAAAACCTTTTGCTAGGTCAACAGCTTCATTAATTGCTACAATTGGTGGAACATCTTTCGAATGAATTATTTCGTAGGCACCAATTTCTAAAACCGCTCGATCGATTGGAGCAATGCGTTCGATTGGCCACTCTGGAGCTTCTTCTTGAATAATACGACGTAATTCCGTGAGTTCCTTTAACACGCCCGCCAAGAGTTCTTGGGCGAACGTTTTATCTTTGAGCTTGCTCGCAAATTCTCGGATATTACTGTCGAGATCTGGCTCCCCTTTTAAATCACGGAATTCATGAGCAAACAAAGTTTGCAGAACGGCGATGCGAGCGAGATGTCGATAAGAAGCCATGGAATTACAGTTAAAACTTAGGCGTGAGTAGGTAAAAAAACAGACAGAGGGAACTTTTCCCTGCGGTCGACTGTTATGCTTTCACCTTCTTCACAAGTTTTTTTTCTGGTTTTTCACGTAGTTTCAAATTGCCTTTAATTTCAAGGTTTTTCATCTTTTGAACCACGCCCATAAGTTTCTTGCGAGTGTTTGTCATAAATGAACTATGACGCGTACGGGTCTTGGATTTGGTGGTTTTATACTTGGGTACGGGATGCTTAGCCATAGTGAGAAAAATTAATTATTGTTGAGCAAGTTTTTTAAGTTGGCGAATGGTTTGTGAGTGTTTGGCTCATCTTGATCCACTTTTATGCCACATGATACTGGGTGATTTTTCTCTTTATTGAGATTTTCCCCGCAGTCAATACAGAGTCCCTTGCAACCCTCAGAGCATACTGGAATAAGCGGGAAATGCAAGATAATTTCTTGGCGAATCATCTCGTGGATGTCGATGGTCAGGTTCTTTTTATCGACAAGAAAATGTTCGTAAGGGTCGAAGTCGGTTTCGGTGCGGTCGCAGACGTATTCTCGTTCCATTGATTCCACATTAATCGGAGTGGGGAAACGCTCGATACAGTGGGTGCATTCGAAAACCATGGTGGTCTCAACGTTGGTGAAGAGAGCTGAAATACTATTTTTGAGTTTAAAAAGCGTGAGATCGGCTGTGAAATTTGAATTGAGTGCTAGGCCATCTTCAAAATCGATGGGTTCATCAATTTCATACCTTTCGGTTCCACCTGCAGGTTGCATCCACAAATCCCCTATTTTTAGTGTTTTCAAGCTAGTGTTACTCATATATTTCTCTGTGAAGATTTATTAATCTCGTGAAAATGCTGTGATCAGGCGAAGAATGTATAAGAAGAGGTTGAAAATGTCAAGATATAGCTGCAAAGCGGCCTCAATGTACATGTTTTCTGGGTAGGATTTGAGCCTTTGAATGTCGTAGGCGGTGTAAGCGCTAAAAAGAATGACCCCGAAGCCGGAAAATATCATTTCGAAGGTTGAACCCCAAGGCAGGAAGATGCCGAGGACCGAAACGATAATCATACCAAGAAGTGCTACGAATAGAAAGCCGCGGAGGCCCTGGAGATTGATGTTGGTGAAAAAGCCGAAAATAGCAGTGGCGGTAAACATCAGAGTAGTGGCGATGAAGGCTTTGAGAACTAGATCCATGCTGCCTGAGCCGCTGAGGAAAGCTAACATTGGAACTAGAGTTACTCCAGTAGAGAAGGCAAAAAGTGTAAAAAGGATAACGTTTAGGGGACGTTTTTGGCTCCAGGCCTTTGAGGTGAAAACTAAAATTAATTCCAAGGCGAAAGCGAGGTAAATGAGAGCCGGATTTGCTAAAAAGTATTGAGCGAAGTAATTTAATCCAACATAGGCACCAAGAGCTGAAATAGCTATAGCTAGACCGAAGAAGAAAAAGACTTTCGACAGAAAGCTTTGTTGGAAAGTGATAGGTTCAGTTATTTGTTGCGGCTTATTAAACATGGAGTTAAATTTAAGATTTTTATGATGTTTTTATCGCCGAAAGCTTAGCATTTTTGTGGAATAATTGCAATATAACTCTATAATTATCGTAAGCACTTCTTCAGCAATACATTCACGTAATTTTATTGTCTTTCTGCCAACTTTCTTACATTTGAACAGAACCCGGTTTGCCAAACCGACATTTTTTTCCTACAATTGGTGAGATTTTTAAACTTTATGCACGTACATTCTATCAACATCCAGGGAATACAAGTGAGTTACATAGAGAAAGGTATGGGGAAACCGATTTTCTTTTTGCATGGCTGGGGCGGAAAAAAAGAAGGATGGGAAGCACTCATAGAGAAATTGCAGCTTACCGATCGACACTTTTTTGCTTTGGACTTACCAGGTTTTGGGAAGAGTGAGGAGCCGACGCGAGCGTGGACCGTGAGAGATTATGTGGATTTTTTTGATGCTTTTGTGAAGGAGATGTACAAGAAATTTGGCTTGGAGGGGAATTACGATTTAGTTGTGCATTCTTTTGGCGGACGGATGGCGATTTGGAAAGCAAGTCATTTGGACGAAGCGCAGGCGAAGGAATTGCACGCGGGAGGCACACAGGTAAACAACAGTTTTGCGGAAAAAACCTCTCCGCATGTGGACAAGATGGTTTTTATTGCAGCCGCCGGCATAAAACCGTTGCGAACTTTGGAAATGAAAGCTGCTGGCTTGGTAGCAAAACTAGGAAAGGGATTTTTAAAAATTCCGGTCTTAGGGAAAGGCGCTGCACTTGGAAGAAAGCTGCTTTACAAAGCTTTGCGCGCGCAGGATTATGAAAAAACTTCTGGAGTTATGCGCGAGACTTTTGTAAAAGTAATTGGTGAAGATTTGAAGCCGTATATTGCGCAAATCCATCATCCTACTTTGTTAATTTGGGGCGAAAATGACAGTTATGTGCCACTGAAGGATGCTTTTTATATGAACAAAAATGTTATTGGTTCTCAATTGAGGGTGATTTCCAATGGGAAGCATGGTATTCACAAGACGCATCCTGCTGAAGTTGCTGCGTGGATTCAAGAGTTTCTTACTTTGTAAATTTTGAAAATGGTTTTGATTGCTCAGATATTGTTTCTCTTTTCCGCGCTAAATAGTGCGATTTATTTTACGTATCTTTGGCAGTTGAAAGAGTACCGGCTTGACCGGATGAGTGAGAGTTTGAGTTATGCGTCTGGATGGAAACGACTTTTTCCTTTTTTTTATCAAGCGAAAATCTTTATTTTAATGACAGGGGTTTTGTATTTTTTAATTTCTCAGAACAGTTTTGTTTTGGTGGTAGAAGGAGTTTTGGCTTTGGGATTTGAATTGGTGGAAGCAGGGTATCGGCTTTTTAAGCATCATTATTTTCGACCTGAAAGAACCGCAAAGGCACTTTTAGTTGTGGTTTTGAGTTTTGTGGTTGAGGTTGCTGGGGCATTTGCACTTGGACTGACTGACTCAGCCTGGAACTTGGCGCTGTTTTCACTGTTAAGTTTGCCAATTGTGACTTTGATTGTTGCACTTTTCTGGCCAATTACGAATTTGGTGAAGCAAAAATCTATTCGTGCGGGAACCAAGAAGATTGATGAAATGCCAAATTTGAAGGTTATTGGGATTACTGGTTCATACGGTAAAAGCAGCACGAAAATGTTTTTGGATCAAATTTTGACAACGAAATTTAAAGTTTTGAAAACTCCTGGAAATACGAATGTTGATATTGGGGTGGCGCGCGTAATTTTGAACGATTTAAAGATAGAGCATGAGGTTTTTATCGTAGAGATGGGAGCTTATAAAATGGGCGAAATCCGAAAAATTGGTAAAATGGTCAAGCCGCAAATTGCAATTGTTACGGCAGTAGAAAATCAGCATTTGGCGTTGTTTGGTTCGTTGGAAAATTTAAAGAAAGCTAAATATGAATTGATTGAAAGCTTGAGAGATGGTGGCGTAGCAATTTTTAATCAAGACAGTGAAGGGGCAATGGTTTTAGCGAAAAAAGCTCAAGAGGAGAAAAAAATGAAGGTTTTGAAATATTCTTCATTGTCATCTGCGGATATTCAGGCACAAAATATTGTTATTGAGATGGAGAGTCTTTCTTTTGAAGTTCTGGGAACTTTATTTAAGGCTCCACTCATTGGAAAACATCATATTCCTAATCTTCTTGCCAGTATTGCAGTTGCTTTACAACTTGGAATGAAATTGAATGAAATTGCGGCGGTTTTTCCTCAACTGAAAGCGCCGGCGAAAACAATGGAACTTAAAAAGAATCTTTCACTTTCAGTTATTGATGACAGCTACAACAGTAATCCTGATGGTACTATTGCGGCTTTGCATCATCTTCTTACTTTTAGAGATTGCAAGAAGATCATGGTATTCCCCGGCATGTTGGAATTGGGTTCCGCTAGCTATGCAGAACATGTGCGAGTTGGACAGGAAATTGCGAAGATTTGTGATGAAGTAATTTTTACGGCTGAGGATTTCTTGAAACCGCTTCAAGAAGGGATGGGTGAACATTTTGGGGGTGGGGTGCGAATAATTATAAAGGATCAGGATGAAATTTTTCAAGCTCTCAACTCTATGATTCAAACTCAGCATGCAGTAATTTTATTTGAAAGCCGCGGGGCGGAATTAGCGATGAAAAAACTTCTTGACACTTCAACTCAAAATCATGAGTAAAATGAATATCCATATTGCACTTTCGCCTAATAACATGGCTTTAGACACACTTGAAGCACTTTGGCAAATTGTTTGGCCAGGCAATTGGCGGAGTTGGCAAAAAGGTAATGCGACGACAACGTTGGAGCAAAAATTTGCTCAGTATTTTGGGATGGAAAAAGCCTTCAGTATTGACTCAGGACGGGCAGCTCTTTTTGTGATTTTAAAGGGAATGGATTTAGAGAAAAATGACGAAATAATTTTGCAGAGTTTTACTTGTATGGTGGTAGTAAATTCGATTGTTTGGAATGGTTTGAAGCCGGTTTATGTAGATATTGATCCATCAACTTACAACTTGGATCCTGCGAAACTAGAAGCGGCGATTACGCCGCGGACTAAGGCAATTATGATTCAGCATACGTTTGGAATTCCGGCAGAAATTACGAAGATTCAGAAGATTTGTAAGAAGTATGGGATTTTGCTGATTGAAGATTGTGCGCATGCTATGGGAGCAGAGTATAAAGGTCAGAAAGTAGGAACTTTTGGTGAAGTGAGTTTTTATAGCTTGGGGAGATCGAAGGTAATTTCTTGTGTGAGTGGTGGGATGATTTTAGTGAAAGATGAAGCACTGGCGGAAAAAATAGAACATCAAATTGCGAAACTTCCAGTGGTTTCGAAGAAGGTTATTTTTAAAAATCTTTTGCATCCTATTGCGAGTTCGGTGGCGAAATTGGCGTATAACTTTTTTGGTCTTGGCAAAGTGATTTTGGTGGTGCTACAAAGAATGAAGATTTTGACAATGGAAGTAGAGAAGCATGAGAAGCAAGGGGTTTTTGTGGCGCCGTTTCCTGCTCGGCTGCCGAATGCTTTGGCTAAAGTTGCGCTTCATCAATTTAAGAAATTAGATGAATTTAATGCAAAGCGAAGGAAAATTGTTGAGTATTATTATGAGATGCTCCATCGGCATGGGAACTTGAAGATGTTGAATCCTGCGGATTTTGCGGGGGCGATTTTTTTGCGGTTTCCATTACAGATGGCGAAGCGGAACAAAATTTTAGTTCAAGGAAAATCGCAAGGAATTATTTTGGGAGACTGGTATAGTGTTGCCATTGCGCCAGCGGATATTGATCATTCTAAAACTTTTTATGATGCAGCAGATTGCCCGAATACTGAGGCTGTTTGTGGGCGAATTATCAATCTTCCTACTTTTCCTGGTTTGAAAAAGAAGCAGCTAGAAAGTATTGTGAAATTATTTTAATTAATCTGAATTATGCTTACTGTCCGAGAAATTTCTGAGAAACATATTTTTGAAGATGGGTTGACGAAAATTGCACCAAAGGAACGTACTTTTTTGCAATCTTGGGAGTATGGGGAATTGCAGAAAAAGCTTGGGTACGATCCGCTTTATTTGGGACTCTTTCAAGGTGAGAAATTAATAAAATCGTGGCTTTTTGTTCTTTTCCGGGCGAAGAGAGGAACGTATTTATTTTCTCCTTATGGAGTTTTTGATGAGGTGGAAATGGCAATTTTGATGCCGTTTTTGAAAGGTTACAGTAAGAAACATGCAGTGGATTTCTTGCGCTTCAGTCCTCTTCTTACGAATTCTCCAGAACATATCGCTTTATTTCAATCATTGGGCTTTCGAGATGCGCCGGTTCATCTTATGCATCCTGAACTTTTATGGCTTTTGGATATTAGTAAAACTGAAGATGAGATTTTAGCGCAGATGCGGAAAAATACTCGTTATTACGTGAAGCGTGCAGAAAAAGATGGTGTGACGATTGAAAGTGGATCGACGCAAGAGTTGTTGGATAAATTTTATGATATTCACATGGAAACGGCAAAACGCCATGGTTTTGTGCCGTACAGCAAAAAGTTTTTGGACGCGCAGTTGGAAGTTTTTGAACCGCTAGAAAAGATTAAAATTTTCTTGGGGATTTATCAAGGTAAGCCCATTTCTGCAGCGGTGATTATGTATTATGGTGATGAAGGTGTGTATCATCACGGCGCATCTTTGTCTGATTATAGCAAAATACCAGCATCGTATTTGATTCAATGGGAAGCCATTTTAGAAGCGAAGCGGAAAGGAATTTCTACGTACAATTTTTGGGGAGTTGTGGAAAATGCGCCGAAACATCCTTGGGCTGGTTTGAGTTTTTTCAAACAAGGTTTTGGAGGAGAAGGAAGGTACATTTTGCATTGCCAAGATTATCCAATCACACCAAAATATTGGTTTAATTGGTTGGTGGAAACTGTGAGGCGATGGAAGCGCGGATATTAGAATTCAAAAACGGTTATCGCTGGGCGGAAGCGAGCAATTTTATTATTTTGGATTGATGAAGTCGCATCCAGATAAATTTGACGTGTAACTGTTTCAAAGCTTCCGCAAGGCATGACAAAGTTATTCGGGTCACATACAAAAATGGTTTTTCCAGATAACGGATTATTACAATCGACAATTTCTTTTTCAGGATTTTGATGGCTTTGATTTTTTCGGTTATTTCTTGCTTTGTTATAACGTTTTAATGAACCGTGCTCTAAAACGAGCCATTCATGTGCCGTTATCATACGTTGCCCTTTGATGTTGAGCTCTTGATCTTTTTCAATATACATTTCACTTAATGTTTGAACTGAAGTTTTTTCTTGAGTTGCGGGCATATCCGGTAATCCATCAACAATTGAAATGAGTAGTTTATGAGGTTTTGGATTCCACAAAGTGTCGGTAGCGAGTCGGCCAACAAGAGAAGCTTTTAGCTGAACGTCCTGATGGTTTTTTGGCGCTATATATTTGCGATTTGTGTTCACGACGTATAGTTTATCTTGGAAAGTTGTTGGAGGTGTTATAAGAAGTGTTGGTTGGCCAAATTTCCTAATTTCGAGTATTTTTTTTTGGCCAAGTTTCAACAACTCATCTTTTACTTGATGCTTGAGAGGAATTTCTTGCTTTGAGCTAAATTCCAGTGCCATTTCCCTTGCTTCGTCATATTGAGCAATTAGTTTTTCAATACATTTCATTCCTAACAATTCCCATTCAATTGTTTTGATTTTTGAACAAAGTTCAATTGACTGTTGAAGTACAAACGAAATGCTTTTTTGATCTTCATGGAAAAGGTTTTGAAGTGCCAAAACTCTTCGTTGGCAATCGTTCACGTCATTCCATAATTTTTCGCAGGTTTGGTTTTGGTTTGAATGTTGCATGTAATTATTCTACCATTTTTATGACTATTTTACGATGAAATTCTTGACGTGGAGGTGGTGAGTCAATACAATCCTTAAGAAGTTGAATTTAGATGAGAGGCTAGCCAAAATATCAAATTGTGTTGTTGCTCAAAATTGTGCGTTAGGATTATCATTTCTTGAATTTATATCAGCAATGGCACTTTTCAAAAGATCTTCCCAAAATCCGCGTGGAAATTATTATTTGGCTCTTGATATTGGAACTGAATATGTAAAAGCTCAGGTTTGTTTAGCAGAAGGGAATAAAGGAAGAATTTTAGGAGTTGGAAAATCAAAACAGAAACTTGGGGATATGCAAAGTGGCGTGGTGACCGATATTGGAGCCGTGATTAGCAATTGTCAGGAGGCGATGCGAATTGCGGAGAAAATGGCTGGGGTGAGGGCAGATCAACTGGTGATGGGAATTGCTGGGGAATTAGTAAAAGGAGCTGTAACTACCATTAGTTATACAAGACGTGAACCGGACACTAAAATTGACTTGGCTGAGCTAAAAAATATTGTTCACAAAGTTCAATGGAAAGCTTTTGATGAAGTGCGATCTGAGTTGGCGTTTGAGACTGGGTATAATGAAATTGATATAAAACTGGTGAACGCAGCGATCGTTGATGTACGTATTGATAGTTATAAAGTGGCGAATCCGCTCGGGTTTCAAGGAAAAGAGGTTACATTGAGTATTTTCAATGCTTTTGCACCATTGGTGCACTACGGCTCTTTGCAGACTATTGCTGCAGAATTAGATATGGAATTGTTGGCAATTACTGCCGAACCTTATGCTGTTGCGCGATGTTTGGGAAATGAAGATGGAGGCAATTTTAGTAGCATTTTCATTGATATTGGTGGAGGAACAACCGATATTGCAGTAGTGAGAAATGGCAGTTTAGAAGGAACGAGAATGTTTAATCTTGGTGGGAGAACTTTTACCAAACGTTTGGCGCAAACTTTGAGTATTAGTTTTGATGATGCGGAAAAAATTAAACTTGCGTATTCAAATGAGAAATTAGAAAAACAATCGCATAAAGTTGTTCGTGAGGCGATGAAAAGTGATTGTGAAGTCTGGCTTTCCGGTATTGCTTTGACGCTGAGTGAATTTGAAAACATAGACATTTTGCCTTCGAAAATTATGTTATGTGGTGGTGGATCTTTGCTTCCGGAAATTAAAGAAGTGTTGGAAAGCCGCGAATGGGCGCTCAAACTCCCCTTTTCAAAAAAACCGCAAATTTCTTTTGTTGAGCCAAAAATGATTACGAATATGGTGGATGAAACGCGTAGTTTAAAAGAGCCAAGTGATGTTACCCCGATGGCGTTGGCAAATATAGCGCTTGAATATGTTGGAGAGGAGCAAATTTTAGCGAAGTTGCTTAAAAAAGTAGTTCGACTCATGCAAATTTAACGGATATGCCTAAAAAAGAACCAAAATTAGATATTACGAAACGACGCATTAAAAAACTTGCTGAAGAAAATGCAGATGATTTGAAAGTTTCAAAAAAAAGACCTTCAAAGAAAATTATTTTTATTGAGATAGATGAAGAAATTACGACGATTTTTGAGAAATTAAAGCCTCTCAAAATTAAAAACATCTATTTGGTTGTACCAAAACGTGCGTTGTTATTTCAAAGTATCATCAACTTAAAAATACTTAAACGAAAAGCTGAAGATTTACACTTAAATGTTTCAATTATTACGCAAGATCTAAATGGTATTAGTTTAGCCACGCGTATTGGGATTAAAGTCTATGACAAGCCCGAAGGTCATGAACATCCATCACTTGTTACAGGGAAATTTGCAGATTCTGACCATATTTCTCCATTGAAAGCATCTGTAAATAGCATTGACCAAGCTACACCAAGTCGGAGAACGGAGCGGAAGTTTTCAATTTCAGAACTCATTCGAAAAGGGGCGAAAGGATTTATGATATCACCGAAAAATCATCAAAATTTAAGTAAAAAGGGACAGAAGAAAAAAAGTGAGAAGGGAGGACTTGTAGTTATTGCGCCAAATCGACAAGCGCTGATTTCTTTGATGGTGATCAGCTTGATTCTTTTATTGACGATCACCTACATTGCCTTGCCGGGCGCGACGGTTTATCTTACACCTAAATCTAACGTTTTAAAGGTAACGGCAAATGTTGTTTTAGCGGATTACGAAAGAAATAAAGCGGAACTGGATACTCGACCTGCAAGACAAATTGCGAGTTATACTTTTACTTCAAAGATTGATAAAGTTTTTACGTATCAAGCAACTGGGCAAGAATTCCAAGGAAGTTCAGCAAAAGGAATTGTGACGGTGAAAAATTTAAGTAATAGCGATTGGCCTTTATTGCCGAAAACGCGTTTTCAGACTGCTGAAGGCTTAGTTTTTAGAATTCAAAACCAAGTGACGGTTCCGGCAGCTAAAGGAGTGACAGCAGGAACATTGAATGTAGAGGTAACGGCTGATCCAGTTGATGTTTTCAATCAAGGGATTGGGCAACGTGGTAATCTTGCCCAACCAACAAAGTTTTTCCTTCCTGCACTTTCTGCTGATAATCAAAAACGAATTTATGCTGAATCAACTGAGGCATTTACCGGTGGGATTTCGAAGGCCCAGAAATTTATAAGCAAACAAGATATTGAGGCTGCGCGAGCAAAAATGACGTCTGATTTAAAAGCTTCAGTACCTGCAGAATTACAATCTTCGATAGATAAGCGTAATCGAAGTGATAAAACTAATTTGGCGCTGTTAAAAGACGAATACAATCTAGGTGATGCTTTAGTGATAATTCCTCCAAATTTAGAAGGACAAAAATTGGAAAGTTTTGATGTGAAAGGTTCAATGGTGGCGAGTGGAGTTGCCTATAGCAAAGATGAATTGCTTAATATTTTGAAAACCGAATTGAAGCTTAAGAAAAATCCAGAGAAGCGTTTGGTGAAAATTGATGAAGATTCTATTACTTTCAAAGTTGCTGATTATGACCGTGAAGCTAAAAAAATAAAGATTACACCAACCATTCAGGGCATTGAGGAGTTTGAAGTAAATCCAGAAAAAGGTAATGGAGAACGGTTGATTAAAACGATTAAGGATCATATTGTTGGGAAAGACACAAAGGAGGCACTTAATTTCATTCAGAACTTGCCTGAAATTGAGCGCGTGACTATCAATAGTTGGCCGGCTTGGGCGCCGAATATGCCGAGTGTTCCGGATAATATTAAGATTGAGATTAAGCATGATGAGAGTGTGGAGTAATTTTGTGAAGTTGATGGAGGACGAGCTTCAGAATAAAGTGCAAAACAATAGTGGTTGACAAATACTGGTCATTGTTATAAGATACAGTCTTATTTCATATGACCATTTCTAATGTTTCCATCAGAAATAAGCCAAAAGTTACGGTTTATACGATCAATGTTTCGAATTTGCAATATTATGGCCGTATCAGTAGTTATACTGGTGGCATTTTTTGTGATAACGCAAAAGGGGTTTGCCCAAGATAATGGAATTCAAATTGACCCAAACAATGTTTTCCAGGTTCCTACCGTAGTTGCGCGTCCAACTGGGGCGGCAATCCTACTTCATGACCCAAATTTTGATCCACGAATTCCTGGAACGGGTGTTGCCCGAGCGGGATTTGGCGATACAAACTATATTCCTCCTCAATATGACGCTTTTGCTGCGAATGGGCCAATAGTGAAATTGCCGGAACCAAAAGTAGATACGGCACCTTCAGCAGATTTTATAGTTACTACACCACAAAGAGGTTTAGGAGATTTTTGGAGTGGCACGTTGAAGACGATTTTTATATTTGATGGGAGTGCTTCGCGGGATGCTGAAAGCAGTGGAAACCTGGAGTATCGATGGGATTTTGAGAGTGATGGAAAAATTGACAGTTATTTTTCAAGAATTAGCCGTATTTCTCATGCTTTTCAAAAAAGCGGTGAATATTTGGTGAAGCTGGAGGTTTTAGATAAAGGTGGAAATGTTTCTTCAATGAGCAAAAAAGTATTGGTGGTGGAAAATACTCCTCCACAAGCTTTTTTAACGGTGGATGTGAACCAAGGAACGCCGAGTACGTTGTTTAGCTTTGATACTTCCTTTTCGCGTGACAGCCAATATGTACGAAATGCACTAGTATATCGTTTTGACTGGAATTCTGATGGGAAATGGGACACTAATTTTTCTTCATTGACGCGCTGGACGCATCGTTTTAGTGATGAAGGAAATTATTCGGTAACCATGGAGGTTCGGGATCCGGAAGGTGCTTCAGCACAAGCTCAAATCGGTGTGAGGATTTTTACTTCGCCAAGGCCGGTAGCGATGTTTAATATTATTCGGGGTAGTGGAGCTTATGTTTTTGATGCTTCGGCTTCTACGGGCGAGCGTGGTGGGACGCAAGGGCTTCAGTACCGTTGGGATTTTGATTATATGGGCAAAAATGACATTGTTTTTGACAGTGTTTATGGCTATTCTCCGCGTTTTAGTGGGACGTACCAGACGCCGGGGGATAAAGTTGTGCGTTTGCAGGTGAAGGATGCGGAAGGACAGGTGGCTGAGAGTTTTGCGAAAATTACGGCGGTGACAGTAAAACCGGTGAAGGCGTTTTAAGTGAGACTTGAGATGGTGGGTAGGCGGGGGCGCCGAGAAGAGTTGGGAAATTTCAATTTTTTGGGTATAGTTTTGGCAACTATATTTTATCTATGACTCAGAAATTCCACAATTTGGGTGAAGCGGAAAAGTTTTTGCTTCAGCTAGCTTCGCAGGCCAATGCTCCAAAAATGGGTGGCGAGTTTGGTTTGGCGCGGACGCGGAAGTTTTTGGAACTTTTGGGGAATCCGCAGGAAAAGTTGAGAGTCATTCATGTAGCAGGAACTTCGGGAAAAGGATCAACTTCGGCTCTTATTGCTGAACTTTTAAAATCACATGGAGTTCGAGTGGGGTTGCATCTTTCTCCACATATTTTGGATGTTCGAGAACGTGTGCAAGTTGATGGGGAAATTTTAACTGAAGTAAATTTTTGTTCATACTTGGAGGATTTATTGCCTTTGATAGAAGAATTGGAAAAAACGAAATTTGGGATGCCTACATACTTTGAAACTTTGGTAGTTTTAGCATTTTATAGTTTCTGGAAAGAAAAAGTGGAATTTGCCGTTATGGAAACTGGCCTTGGAGGCCTTTTGGATGCGACAAATGTTGTGAATCGGAAAAATAAAATTTGTGTTTTAACCCGTATTGGCTTGGATCATACGGAAATATTGGGGAAAACTTATCCTGAAATTGCTTTTCAGAAAGCTGGAATTATTCATGGAGGAAACTTGGTAGTTGCTTTGGAGCAGAGCCCTGAAGTGAACCAAGTTTTTGCTCAGGTTGCTGAAAAAAAAGGTGCAGATTTGCAGATTTTGGTGGCAAAAAAGCATTTCCTACCGCTGGAGGCAAGTTTGGAAATCGGAAACAGTTTTGATTTTGAATGGAAAAATGTTCATTTGTTGAAAGTTCAACTTGGAATTTACGGCGATTTTCAAATTGAAAATGCTGCATTGGCCCTCGCGACATTTTGTGAAGTTGCTAACAGCAATTTTGTTCTCAATGAAGTGAAAATTCGCGATACTTTGGAACATTTTTCCTTACCAGCACGAATGCAAATAGTTCAAGTTGGAAAAAAGCGTTTTATGATTGATGGCGCTCACAATGAACAGAAAATGCAAGCTTTCTTGGATAGCCTTGTGAAGTTATTTCCGAAGCGCAAATTTGCATTTTTGCTCGCATTTAAACGTGGGAAAGATTTTCAGGCTATGACTCAATGCATTATGAAGGTTGCAAGCCATATCACTCTTACTACTTTTTTTACTTTGAACCAAGATATGCCACATTTAAGTACGTCGCCTGAGTTGGTGGCGGAATTTTTGGAAAAAGAAGGGTTTCAAGATTACGAAATTGTAGAGAATCCTGAAGAAGCGCTTCAAAAAAATTTAAGTCGAATGGAAGAAATGCTTATTGTCACTGGATCGCTTTATTTAGCTGGAGAAATTCTAAAAACTTTGAAATAATCTGGGGAATTTCATGGTTTTGACTTACCGCAGTGCAACTTGATTGCATTTGGTCACTTTGCCATGTACACTGTTAATACAATATCATTGCATTAGCAGTTATGAATCATAAAGAAATTTGGCTTTGGGAAGAAATTATGGGACTTGAGCCATCCCAACGAAAAACAATTTTGGAAAGTGTGTCACTTGCAGTGGAAACTTCTGAGAATGAGGAAACTGAGAGAGTTTTACAAAATATTCGCCACCAATTCCCTCAATGTTTTACGGGATTGGAAGGATACAAGCCAGAAATTAATACTGTGAGGAATGCAGCGAAGGAAATTGCAATGATTCAGGATTTAACTGAAAAAGAAATTGCTGAATCTAAGTTTAAAATTTGGTATTTATTGAAGTTAGCAGGAGTGGATATGATGGGTTGGTGCAGTGGTGAAAATAAAATCCCGCCGGAGTTTGTGAGTCGGCAAATTGTGGGGCGAGAACTTACCCCTGATATGTGGATTAAGGTTGGAGATAAAAAAGTGCAAATTGCTTGGGCGGAAATTCTTCATGAAGGAAAACTTCTTACAATTTCAGCAGATGAAGTGGTTCCACAAGAGTCGAAGTTGGTTTGTTTTAGTGGTGTAGAAGAAGGGAAAATCAAAATTTAATTTCTTTCCAGATGGAGATTTCTGTAGCTCAAAAATCTGAATATCTTACTATAAAAACTTTCTGTGCCCAAATTGTACAAGAGTTTTATGGATATGAACATGGTGATGAATGGCTTTATGACTTGGAAAACGACTATATTTACTCTTCGAAAAATCGTGGCTGCATGCTGGTGATGAAAGAATTTGGAGAAATTATTGGTTGCATTGGCTTGAGACCTTTGGAAAGTCTGCCAGAAATTGAAGAAAGGTTTTCAGAATTTTTTCATTCACCTCGTGAGGTTGCTGTGCTTACAAAAGCGTATATAGTCAAAACAAAAAGAAATATGGGACTAGGGAAAATTCTTGTGAAGGAAATTGAGTTTGTGGCAAGTAGGATTGGCTATAGTGTTGTGTATCTTCATTGTTCTTCACAGCCGGATATTGCCTCTTTTTGGATAAAAATGGGCTATGAAGTGTTCAAAAAAGAAGCTGATCGGTTTCAAACTGTTCATCTGAAAAAAAATATATATATTCATTAATTTCATTTCACATGCGTATTGCATTTATGGGAAAAGGTGGGAGCGGAAAAACAACACTTACAGCGGCGTTCGCGCAATATTTGGCAAAGCAAGAAGAACATATTTTGGTTCTTGATGGAGACGTCAATGTCCACCTGGGGGAAGCATTAAAAATGGAGTCGATACCTTTGAGCAAAAATAAAGCTGAGGTCATTGAATATTTTGAACCAGGACGAGGCATTCCAATTATTGGAACTACTCCGCCAACCAGCAAATCTCGATATATTCGGCCAACGGCAGGTGACGAATTTTTAAAAAAGTTTTCAACTCAAAAGGGAAATATGTCTTTGTTAACGGTTGGAACCTATGATGAAGCAGATGTTGGCTACTCATGTTATCATGGCAAATTAAGTGTTTTGGAAATAATTTTCCATCGATTACTGGATCAAAAGCATGAAATTGTTATTGCTGATGCTACTGCAGGAATTGATAGCCTTGGGACATCTTTATTTTTTGCATCTGATGTCAATTATTTTGTTGTTGAACCAACACTGAAAAGTATTGGAGTGTATAAAGATTTTATTGAGGTTGCCCAAGACCATAATTTGAAAACTTTTGTGGTTGCGAATAAAGTGAATAGTGAAGCTGATGTAATGTTCCTGAAAAATCATATTGATGAGGAGAAAATTGTTGTTGCGCTCCCGTCCAGTGATTTACTTCGTGAGTTTGAACAAGGAGACGAACGAGCAATGGAAAAATTCATTGAAAGCCAAGGTGAAGCCTTTGAAAGGTTGAAAAAACATTCAGAAGCAATGAATAGGAATTGGGATGAGTATTATCAGAAGTTATTGGGAATTTATGAAACTAATTGCCTGAACTGGTATAACAGTTTTTATGACCGAAAACTGGAGCATGAACATGAAGCCGGATTTAGTTATGAAAAAATGATGGCTCTTCATATTTAGAAAATGATCATTTTACAACCTAAAATTAGTGAGGAAATTCAAGAGTTTTTACAAGAGAAAAAGATGGTGAGATCTTTGGTTCAGGCATTTGGATCTCCTCTCAACTTGGTTTTTCCTCATCAAATTAGTGAAAATTTAAAGAAATTCCAAGCGACGATGGCGCATGAAGGTGTTCGCGGGAAAGTGTATTTTGCACATAAAACTTCGCAATCCCAAGCATTTATTCGTACATTGGCAATCAGCGATGCTTGTATTGATGTGGCGTCAGAACGGGAGCTGAAAAATGCCTTGAGCTGCGGAATGGAGGGGAAAAGAATTGAAGCGACCGGGCCAAAAAGTCCTGAATTTTTATTGTTGGCGGTTATGCATGGTGTTTTAATTTCTGTGGATAGTGTGTTTGAACTGCAACAAGTTGTGGAGCTTGCTCAAAAATTGGGAAAAAAAGTTGCTGTGTTATTAAGAATGAGCGGGTTTGATAAAAGTGGTGAGGAAATCTTGAAAAAAGAATCTCGTTTTGGGATAGCAGTTCAAGAGTTTGAGCGAGCAATTGAAGTACTTTCCGATGGAAAAAGTTTTCTAGACTTTCAAGGTTTAGCGTTTCATTTGGACAGTATTGAAGTAAAAGAAAAAGTGAGGGCGATTGAGCAATGTTTGGAATTAATACAACGGTTGAGAACGGCAGGATTTGAGTCGAGATTTCTCAATATTGGTGGAGGATTTAAAGTGAATTATTTGGAAAAACAGGAGCAGTGGATAGAATTTATGAGTCAGCTTAAGGAAATGACCATGGGACAGCGCGAGAATTCTATATGGCACAATCAAACCTTTGGTTTAAGAAGTGAAAAAGGAGTTTTGCGAGGAAGCTTCAATTCTTATCAATTTTTTGAAACGCAGGTGGCTGAAAAATATTTGGCAGAAATCTTAAATTTCCATTCGGAAAAATATGGACAACGAATTGCTGATTTGATTGCAGAAAATTTGTTAGAATTAATAATTGAGCCGGGAAGAGCGATGGCTGACCAGTGCGGAATTACGGTTGCAAAAGTGAATTTTATTAAAAAATCCAGTAAAGGAAATCTTTTGGTAGGAGTAGGGATGAAAAGGTCGGATTTGAGTTTTTTAGATCAAGAATTTTTTGTTGATCCAATCCATATTTCATTGGTTGAAAATTCTGCTTCCAATCATTCGGCTGAAGTGTTTATAGTGGGGAATTTATGTTTGGAAACTGATGTTATTCTCAAAAGGAAAATTGTTGTGAAACAAATTCCTGCACTTGGTGATCTTTTTGTTTTCGTTAATACTGCAGGTTATTCCATGGATTTTAATAGTACGGCATCCATCCAACAAAATATTGCGCCAAAAATTGTCATTCACAAATTAGGTGAAGAATTTTGCTTTGTACTTGATGAAAATTATTATCCAACTTTATGATGCATGCTGAACATATTACCGATTTAATCGGTCAGACGCCGGTGCTTAAAATTAAAGAAAATATTCATGGCATACCAGGTTTTGAATTGTATGCGAAATTGGAATTATTTAATCCTTTTGGATCATTAAAAGACCGAATTTCTTGGTCAATGTTGGAAGATGAAATTCAGGAAATTGTTCAGAAAGGGCAAGTGATTGTGGAATCTTCAAGTGGCAATACGGCGAAAGCTTTGGCGGCTTTGGCGGGGAGTTATGGGGTAAAATTCAAGACGGTTTCGAATCGAATCAAGGTTCCGGAGGTGAAACAAATTTTGCAATTGATGGGAGCGGAAGTTGAGGAATTGCCTGGGCTTTCTGAGTGCCCGGATCCGAATGATCCGAATGATCCTTTAGCGTATATTGAAACGATGATGAGGCAGGATGAAGGGAAATATTTTCATACCAGCCAGTATACGAATCCGAAAAATCCTCAAGTTCATTTTGAAACTACTGGACCGGAAATTGAAAAAGATTTGGGTCAGGTTGATTTTTTGTTTGGTGGCGTTGGAACTTCTGGGTCTACACTTGGAACCGCGAATTATTTACGACAAAAAAATCAAAACTTTAGGAGTATTGGAATTATTGCAGAGAAAGGTGATTTTATTCCGGGAATTCGAAATCAGGATGAATTACTGGAATTGGGTATATTCCAGCGATCATCTTATGAAGAATTGATAACGGTTGATGTAAAAACTGCGATTGAATATTCATTGGAATTAATACGCAAAATGGGTTTATTGGCGGGGCCAACTTCTGGAGCTGCTTTGGCTGGAGCAATTGCCTATTTGAAACAATTGCCTGCTGAATCGCTTCAAGGTAAAAAAGGGGTTTTTATAGCTTGTGATCGAGCTGAATGGTATTTATCATATTACAAAAAACGCAGGCCGGAGCTGTTTGAAAAGAAAACTCACACAGCAGGTTTGTCTATACTTACTGAATTGGAAATTCTTGCTGCTGAAACTTTAACGCCTCAGGAAAGTAAAAATTTATTAGAAAAAGAAAAGGTTTTACTGGTTGATATTCGAGGAAATTTGGGTTTTTCGGCCAATCACATTGCAGGCTCCATTAATATTCCGGATTTTCAGCTTGAGGAAATGTTACAGGTGGGAATCCCCTTTTCTGCTGGGCAGAAAATACTTTTGGTGTGCTCGGTTGGGGAACAGTCAAAAAAATTCGTGGCATTTCTTGGAAAAAAAGGTTTTGATGCGAAAACGATTGAAGGAGGAATTTTAGCTTGGAGAGATGAAGGTTTGCCTTTACAAAGAAATTTATCACTTTCTTGATGAATGGAGATTTAGATATATTTGGGGAGAATATTAAGAAGCAGTTTCCGTTTTTTAGAAATAATTCGGAAATAGTTTTTTTAGATAATGCATCGACTTCACAAAAACCGGATATAGTTCTTGATGCCATGCAGAAATATTATACTCAAGATTGCGCCAATAGTGGCCGGGGAGATTATGCTTTGGCGGGAAAAGCTCGGCTTAATATTGAGGCGGTGCGGAAGAAAGTTGCCCGCTTTTTAGGCATTGCGCGTCCAAATGAATTGGCTTTTGTTTCTGGCGCAACGGAAGCAATGAATTTAATGGCGCTGAGTTTTGGGCTGGCAGCATTGCAAGACCAAGATGAGATAATTCTTTGTATGGAAGAACATGCTTCAACGATTTTGCCGTGGCTGAATGTGGTTGAAATATTGGGAAGTTTTGGGAAAAAAATTATCATTAAAAAAATTCAGCTGCACCCGGTTGGTGATTATGATCTGAAGGCTTTTGAAAAACTTATAACTTCTCGCACTCAATTAATTGTTGGGACCGACGTTCATAATATTTATGGACTCAGGATGGGATTGGAGAAAATCGTGGGGGGGCTTCCGGCAAATATTTTGACGATTTTGGACATTTCTCAAAGTGTTGGGCATTTGCCAATTGATGTAGAAAAGTTGGGAGTTGATGGTGTAGTTTTTTCTGGGCATAAAATGTTTGCAGGAACGGGTATTGGCGGTTTGTGGGCTGGAAGTAAACTCTTCCCATTATTGGCAAAGGCAAAAGTTGGAAGCACTTTGGTACCTCAGGAAGTTTCTGTGAAAAATCATTTTGAAGCTGGTACGCCCAATATTGCGGGGATTTTATCTTTAGGGGCTGCAGTGGATTTTATTGAAAAAATTGGATTAGAAAATATTGAGAAGTATTTGTTTGAGCTTACTTCGTATTTATTGGAGGCTTTAAAAAAATTACCAAGCGTGGAATTTTTACCAGGACCAGGAAAAGCCCAGTGTTCCATGGGATTTGGGATTATTTCTTTTAAAATCACGGGGTTTCAAGCTGCAGATATTGGAATGATTCTGAATGATTATGGGATTTGTGTACGAACAGGATTTGCCTGCAATGCTGGAGCCAAAGAACAGGATTTTATTCGAGTGAGTTTGCAAATTTATAATACTTCCAAAGATATAGATTATCTCATCAAGATTCTCACGAGCATTATATTTGTTACAAAGCCTGATTCGTGGTAGAATAACAAGATAATCTTAAAACAAAAAATAATGAATATTAAGAAGATTTTAGCGCTTGTGAGCGTTTTGGCAGTTAGTTCAACTCTTGTTACAGCGGTTTTTGCTGCTCCAGCTGGCATTCCTCCTAATGGAACCGTTGATGCGAAATTTAGTAGTGTTGCTACGGCGACCATAAAAGATGCTACGGGAGTTAGTCTTTTTGGACTGTTTTCCAATAGCATTACAGCCTATTTTCAAGCCACTTTTCCGAGTTTGATTGTGACGGGAGTGTCAGATTTTAAAGGAAGTATTACAAATTCAGTGGCTGGCGCGTCGGGGAAAGTGACACTAAGTGATGCGGATGGGGTAGTGATGAATGGTCTAATGGTTGATACCAATAGTTATATTCATACTGGAGGTTCTTGGCTAAGTGATATGAAAGCCCTAAGAATTTCTGACGCCGATGGGGTTGATGTGTGGGGAGACATCAGCAATAGTTCTACATCGGGAGGGGTGGGTAACCCAGTGTCAATTGGCGATGCAAATGGGGTAAAAATGAGCGGTTTGCTCTTTCAAAATAACACTATAAATACGCTTAGTTTATTGCCAGTTAGTTTTGGAAGTAAAGTTGATTTGGGAGGTGGTATTACAAATAGAACTACTCAGCAACCAGGTAGCATCAACATGCCAGTCAAGATTATGGATGATGCCGGCCTAGAAATTGCCAATGATGCTGGAACTACTGGGTTGAAGATTTTAGCGGATGGGACAATTTCTCAAAATGTGGTTGGTAAACCAGTGAGCATTGTGGATGTGGATGGTTTGAAGATTACCGGTGCAGGCGGAAATAATGTAGATTTAGGATCTACAACTGCGGCTATTGATGCGACTGGCATAGTGAAAAATGCCGGCCTCACTATCGCCGCCAATGGGGATATTTCTGATACCAGTGGAGTGATTAATTTCAATGATGCCCAAGGTATTCAGGTTTCTAATGGTACGGGGGTTATGAGTGCATATATTGATGGAGCGGGACAGTTTTTTACGAATAATAATATTTCAGCTTCATCGATTTCAGCGGCCGTTGAAATAAATACTGATGGTAACATAAAGGTAAGTAATGGTGGCAGCATAACAGTAGGTACGGGAAACATAACGTTAGATTCTGGTAACCTAACGGTAACTGCTGGACGTATTAAAGCGGCAGGTGGCGTTGGGCATATCTATACGAATGAAATAACCTACGTTAATCCGGGTTCGACACCAGTCAATACATTTTCCACTAAATATAGTCTGGGGTTAAATGTTTCCTGTACAGATCCATCAAAGGATCGAGTTTTGGGCTGTGGGTTAAGACACATTGGAAGTGGAGATATTGCGGAAAAGGGAAGAGAGTTTATAACGGCTATTGGTAGTGCTGGAGCTAGTTCATGTACTGTTTATGCACGTAATATGAGTAGTCCATTAGCTGCGCAGACCATGAAGGCTTATGTTACTTGTTTGGATCCTGATTCTTCTGTAACGTGGTAATTCTTTAAGGTTACTTATAAAAAGCGTACCAGTTTTAGGTACGCTTTTTTGTTTGATCAAATATTTTCTTGGTTCTGGTTTACTTTGTCATACTTCCCTGTTCGCATGCTTTGACAATATCTGGAGTTGAGCCTTTTTGGCATGCAATTTTATCCCCAGCAAATGCCTGTTGCGTTAAAATGTTTACTTCACAACTGAATTTTCCTCCTGAAGTTGAGAGTTCCCCACAGCGTGCGAGGTCCCCAGACTTCATAATTTCTTCATCGATTTTTTGATTCTTCACTAATTGTGCCATATCAGCTTCATCCTTTTTCTGCTCTGCAACCATTGTCTCTATTTGAATTTTGCAGGCCTGTTGGAGGTCTGGCGTAGAAAGTTTTTCACAAGCTTTTGGGTCTTTTAATTGTATGGCTCCGGCATAGGTAGTGTTGTCTGCGAGAGAATTTGGAGCTGTGGTGGTGTTTGATGAAGGGTTTTGGGTTTGGGGATTTTGAGTTGCTGGTACTGCAGTTTGACCTGTTGCGCAGCCTGCAAAAAATGCTGTGGCGGCAATTGCTACACTCACTAGGAGAATTTTTTCTTGTTTCATGGAAATTTTTGTTAAATACTTGAGGAAAATTTACAATCCCAACTGCTTTCGAATTTCATCGGCCTTAGAAGCATCTTCTTCCTTTTTCCCAGCAGCCTGGAATTCAGTTTCAATGTCCATCCATTCTTGGTAATGCTGCTTGGCCAATTTTTCCAATTGAGGAATGTGTTTGAGGGAAAGTTGGGCGAATTTTTCGCATTCTTCTTCGAAAATACGAATCAATTCATCCACTTGGCTTTGGCGGAGTTTTGGCACTGACTCCACGATTCTCTTTTTTTCATCTTTCGTCAAAGAAATTGAGCCGGCGAGGAGGCGGAGGAAGTGAGCTTCATTAAATTGAAGTGTATGAGTTGGAATTTTTACACTTAAAACTGGTGGAAGATATTTTCCTAATTGATAATTTGCCGGAGTTTTGTCTTCGGGTTCCGGGGCTGACGCATCGCCGGTTGGGGCTCCTGCCGTTGGAAGCGGTGTTCCTGGTTGAGGCGCGGCCGGTTGTGATGCAGGTGGCTGAGGCGTTGGCGCGTCCGCTGCCGGAATAGGCATTCTTGGTTGCGGGGCAGCAGGTTGCGGTGCTGGTGGTTGCGGTGCGCCTTGGCCTGGATTTGGTTGGGCAGGATTTGGATTGCCTTGTGCGCCTTGGCCTGAATCCTGAGCTGTTCCTTGTTGCATAAAAAAGATTTTAGAAAAATTTTATGTTCTGTTTAGATCGAACTTTTACAATGAGATTATAGCAGTTTTTAATTTGTAACAAAACTTCGGTCAAAATGGTAGCATTTTTTTTACGAATTTGGAATGATATTTGGAATTTTATCCTCAATATTCTGTTTCCGCTTGAATGTTTGGGTTGTGAAAAGGATGGGAAACCCCTGTGTGATTCGTGTCGTTTGAGTATTCGGAATGTTGCTGGGCAAGTTTGTGGTTTTTGTTATAAGATGAGCGACGGAGGTTTTACCTGTATTAATTGTAAACGGCGTGGAGTTTTTCTAGATGGTCTTTTAGTTATGCAAAACTATGATTTATGTCCTCTGTTAGCCAAAGCCATTCACAGTTTTAAATATGATTTTTTGCATGAACTTGCTAAGCCACTTGCCCTTGAGCTTCAAGCTTTTTTTCTGAAAGAGTTCCAAGCAAGCTATTACGATGGATTTTGGGAAGCTGAGATTGTTTTTTGTCCGATTCCGCTGTTTCATCGTCGCCAGCAGACCCGCGGTTTTAATCAATCGAGTCTTCTGCTCCAATACTTCAAGGATTTTCCTGTGCAGGAGTTGCTGACGAGAGTGCATTTTCATCGACCTCAAAAGGAATTGAATAAGTCAGAGCGGGCAAAGAATATTTTGGGTGCGTTTGAGGTCACGAATTTGGCTCGAGAATTTTATGAGCCTGGGAAGGCTTTCGTGATATTAGTGGATGATGTAGCAACCACGCTTGCGACCTTGGAAGAAGCTGCGAAAGCATTGAAGAAAGCAGGTTTTCCGTTGGTGACAAGCCTTGTGCTCGCCAGGAAATATTAAAGTTTAGTATTTCGTCAACGGACTTTTTTTGAGAATTTTTAATTTTTATGGTAGTTTCTTGAGTACTATGATTATTGGCATTGACGCTTCGCGTTATAAAACTAAAGAACCGACTGGAGTTGAATGGTATTCGTATCATCTGCTGAATTATTTGATTCCGATTTTGGGACGGGATCATCATCATGAAGTTCGACTTTATTTGCAGCAGGATACGAAATTTGAGCCTGAATTGCCGTTTAATGTGCAAAAGCGGATTTTGCGTTTTAAGAGATTTTGGACCTTGTTGAGACTTTCTATGGAAATGTCCCGGAAGAAAATTGATGTATTGTTTGTGCCTTCACATATTTTGCCCTTATTTTTGCCGAAAAAAGCGGTGGTAACGGTTCATGATTTGGCTTTTAAGGATCCTCGTTTGCAGCATGCGTATCCAAGGAAAGAGAAATTTTTGCTTGAGTGGAGCACGCACAAAGCCGTGAAAAAAGCGTATAAAATTATTGTTCCAAGTGAAGCAACGAAGTTGGATTTGATCAAATATTACAAATGTGAAGAGACGAAAATTGTGGTTATTCCACATGGCGGACCGGATTTGACGGGTGACAATAATCCCCTTTTGCGCAAATGGAAGCCCAATGAAAAAGAAGCTATTTTGAAGAGGGTTGGCTTGAGTGATAAAGATTTGACGATTTTGTATGTTGGACGGATTGAGATGAAGAAGAATTTGGTGAGGTTGGTGGAGGCTTTTAGTAGATTTAATAAGGAGTTTCCGGGATGGAAATTGGTTTTGGCGGGGAAAAATGGGATTGGGAATGAGGAGGTTCGGGCGAAAGCGAAAGAAGTGGGAGTTGAGGATTTAGTGTTGTTTCCAGGTTATATTACGGAGCAGGAAAAAGTTTTTCTTTTTGAAAAATGTCGGATTTTTGCTTTTCCATCACTTTATGAAGGTTTTGGATTGCCAATTTTGGAGGCTTTTGCGTATCGACGGCCGGTTTTGACTTCTCATGGATCATCTATGGCGGAAATTGCTGGAGATGCGGCGTTTTTAGCGAATCCGGAGAAAGTGGAAGAATTGAGTGTGGGGTTGAAAAGATTGGCGTCGGATGGAATGTTGATTTCGCGTTATATTCAAAAGGGTGAGGAGCGGTTGAAGAAATTTAGTTGGGATGAGGCGGCGCAGAAGACGTATGAGGTTTTGACGGGCTAGAGAAAAAGAAGCATCAATGGGTGGGCATCAAAATTCAAACAAACTAGAAATTAGAATTAATTTGGTCGGTTGATGCTTGATGTTTTGAATTTCCCACTTAGGTTCCCATGAAAGAAAATATTCCATCGGTTCAGGCGGTTTTCCAAAGTGGGCTTTTTGTTTGGTATAAAGCCAATGGACGGGATTTACCATGGCGAAAAACGCGTGATCCTTATGCGATTTGGGTTTCCGAAATTATGCTTCAGCAAACGCAGGTGAACCGGGTTATTGGCTTTTTTGAAAGGTTTTTGGTGTGCTTCCCAACGGTTTTTGTTCTGGCGGATGCATCGTGGGAAGAGGTTTTGCCGCTTTGGCGTGGGCTTGGGTATTACCGTCGCGCGCGGCTTTTGCATGGGGCGGCGAAAATTTTAGTTCATGATTTTGGTGGAAAATTTCCGGAAAAGTTTGAGGAGTTGAAGAAGTTGCCGGGCGTTGGAGCTTATACTGCCGCGGCAATCGCGAGTTTTGCTTTTGGTGAAGATGTGCCAGCGCTCGATACGAATTTGCAGCGCGTTTTGGGGAGAGTTTTTGGTGAGAAATGGAGTAAGTTAAAGCCAAATGCACGTTTTGTGTTTGCGAAGAATTTGATTTTGAGTGTACCAGGCGCGGGGTCGCCCAGTGGCGAATCACCAGATTCGTGTCTTGGACTGAAATCTGGTAATTTAGACGGCGTGAACTCTCCCTTTGGTCGAGGGGGAGCGGCTTTCAATCATGCCATTATGGACATTGGCGCAACGCTTTGTTTGCCGAAACAAATTCTGTGCGAGACTTGTCCCCTTTTGGCTGGGTGTTTTATCGGGCAAAATCCTGAGAAATTGGTGGTGGCGCAGAAAGTAAAAAGCTTGAAAAAAAGAACCAAAGGAGCGCTGCAGGTAGCCATTGGTGTGATTGTGAGGCAGGGAATGGTTTTGATTTGCCAGCGTCGTGAAGGCGACAGTTTTGGCGGTTATTGGGAATTCCCTGGTGGAAAAATTGAGTCTGGAGAAGACGCGCGTGGCTGTTTGAAGCGCGAATTGCAGGAGGAACTGGGAATTGAGGTGGCGGTGCGGCCAGCGTATCATCAATTGGAAATGGAAATTTTTGAGTTATCGTTTGCGTTTTCTTTTCACCGTTGCTCTATTTTGCTTGGCGAACCTGAGGCGAAAGAGGTAGCCAAGTTTTTGTGGGTAAAGCCAGAGGATTTGAAGCATTTTACGCTGACGCCAGGCACGGAGGCGACGCTGTCGACGCTGTTCAAAAAGGGTCGGGCATTTTGGTGGGCGACCTGAAAATTTGCTTTTCCATACGGGAAAGAAAGGCTCCATGAAATAGAGTTGAAAATTCTTTTGTGTTACGTTACACTTGGCAGGCAAAAAAGTAGTTTCCTGATATGCGGGTGTAGCTCAGTTGGCTAGAGCGCAACCTTGCCAAGGTTGAGGTCAGGGGTTCGAGCCCCCTTACCCGCTCCAGGAAATAATTATGAACGGCCCTGAGGGGCTGTTTTTTGTTTTACTAATAAACTCAAAACACATGTTGTTGTGTTGTTTTTTAGCTTTATCGCATGCTCCGGACAATACGCTTAGAAGATTTTGAATCGCTCAAAGCAATATGGAAAAAGGCGGGCCTAAATCTTTATCCTCATGAAGAAGAAAAAGCCCGATTTGTTGCTATGTATCAGCTTAATCCTGACCTGATGACGATTTTGGAGGTGGATGGAAAAGTTATTGGTTGTATGCTGGGAGCTTTTGATGGGAGAACGGCTTCGGTGCATCGGTTAGCGGTTCTTCCTGAATATCAAAAAATGGGATATGGGACGATGCTGGTGGAGGATTTGGAGAAGAAATTGAAAGATCGTGGGATTAGGAAAATTTCTTTGCAGGTTCATGCGGCTAATCAGCAGGTTATTGAATATTATAAAAAGAAGGGGTATAAGGATTTGGATTATGCGGTTAGTTTTTATAAGGATTTGTAAATTGCGCATCTGCCGCACCTTTTTTCATGTAATGTATTTCTTTGATGGATTTATAAATAGAAATACTTCAACTTTGTTGATATTGTTTCATTATCTAAAATTAATTTATAAATGGAAAAGATTATTCAATTTGGCGAAGGTTTAGTTACTTTTGATGATTATTTTAATAATTGCAAGGAGTATGCAGGTGAATTAATTCAACTGCCAAAGGATCATTCTCAAATTTTCTTGAATGGAATTACAGAATTACCTGGAAGGCTGGAAAGTTTAGGCGATTTAAGTGCGAATATACCAACCTTGTTTCGTGTAGAGAGTTTCACCCATGAAATTTTATCTACCGAAGAAATTAAGCGAATACTTATTACTAATATTTGCTTAATTTCATATTATTTCCGAAAACACATCGTCCTTAAAAAAAATAATTATTGAGAATATTTCTTTAGATGAACTTAAAATAACACTTGAAGATGTGCTCCATCCCCTATTTCAATTAAGTTATCGTATTGATGAGCAATTAAGAAGTGTATCTATAATTCCCGACTCATATCAAAGTATGATAGCGCAGTTTTGTTCAACTATTAGGGAATTACAAACTGCTTATTTTTCAGAAAGTAGAATTGCTTATCATTATCAAGATCAAGATCAAGATCAAGATCACAATTTACCTCTTTCAACAATCTTACCATGGGCTGAAAATGGGGATTTTGTATTTTTTAGAGATATTATTACGTGCGTATTAGATGGATTAAAGAGTATTTCTCCTTTTATCTCTTCTTTTATTTT
>Ga0105046_10001277_pt1 | contig 38469 bp, 29 predicted proteins | sample MAT03_FD_78385 | JGI IMG/M metagenome (GOLD analysis project Ga0105046, IMG submission 78385) | Freshwater microbial communities from Lake Fryxell liftoff mats and glacier meltwater in Antarctica - MAT-03 (megahit assembly) | ecosystem: Environmental > Aquatic > Freshwater > Ice > Liftoff... | reverse complement strand
CAAGCTGAAATATTAATTCATGACCGGGTTTTAAACCTTGCGAACGTAGCCAATAGCGGATATCATCCACCCTTCTGAAAAAATCAGCATAGGAAATAAAGTCCTCGCCCCCCGTGAACCCTATAAAACATATTCCTTTGTCAAAACTACTTCGCAAAGGAAGTAGCGCATCAGCCAACGAAGAATGCATATAAAACTTAGGGGTGAAAAATTACGCAATCCGTCTCTAGAGAAGAGACTGATCGGTCGTTCCTGTATAAAAAAAAAGTGGCCGATTGGATTTCTCGCATATTCGCCGTCTCTACGCGCAAACGAAAATTTACTTTACGGCTTTGGTCGCCGCACCCTCGATCGAAAACCCAAAAGAATTTGTTAGCTATCATAAAAAGAAATTTTGCATTTTTTTCTAAATACAGTCCCTGCGAAAACATGTTTAATTCAAAATCTAACTCAATCATGAGGTAGGTTTCAAATCTCAGTCTTTCTCCAGAGATAAGCAAAGGAAGGAAGGAACTTCTGGCTGCCTAGGTCAACAATTTCGAAGCTTTCCCAGTGAATACCTCCGAAATGTTTAAGGTTCTGCCTCCTTTCGGAGCGCCGACGGCCAAAGAAATCCCACAACGGTCTACTTAATTTTTATCATCATTGAATCGAAAGTCCAAAATGACACTGGATTGTTCCTTGGGTCAGAATCTTTTATATATTTGCTTCTACTATGTCGTGACAGTTACAAAAAGAACATACAATGTTAGCTTCTATTCCTAGCAAAAATCTCCTTTCTCTTTATGCATTTTTTTCATCTACGAGCGGTCACAATAAAACAAATTTTAATTCTCGAGAACGTATTTTATTTTAAAGTAATCTACCTCAATAAAAGATGACAGATCGAATTAACGTATTTATGCTGCCTTTTGCCGGAGCAAGCAAATATTCATATAAATTTTTTGAAACGGTAGGCAACAGGAAATTGAATTTCATTTCATTGGAGCTTCCCGGCAGAGGTTCCAGGTTCGCCGAGCCGTTGTTAAAAGACTTGGATGCCATGGCGACGGACGCATTTCGTCATTTTAATAAGAGAGACAGAGAGCCGTACATAATCTACGGCCATAGTATGGGTAGCATTGTTGGATACCTTCTCGCCAGAAAAATCATTAAAGAAAAATTGCGCCCCCCTAATTTTCTTTTCCTTACCGGAAGAGGTGGCCCATCCAGTCCGCGACGCGAACCCGACTTCCATAAGCTGCCAAGAGAAGAATTCATCGCAAAAATAAAGCAACTGGGTGGCAGTCCTGATGAAGTACTGTCTGATCCCAAAATACTTGATTTCTTTGAGCCTATATTAAAAGCCGATTTTGAGGCGGTAGCTACCTACAAGTACCAACCTGATGAAAAACTCGACATACCCATCGTCATTGGAATCGGCACACATGAAGGTATCTCCTTGGAGGAGGCTATGAGCTGGCAAGCCGAGACGTTGCAAGAAATTGAACTCGTCCAGTTTCAAGGGAATCATTTTTTTATTTTTTCGCACGCACAAACGATGAGCGAATTGATCGTTCAGCGCTATGAATTGCACAATAGAAAAGCAATGAACTTTACTTAAAATTCAAGTCAACGACACTTGGATAACCAACCACGAACCTTACCTTTCAAAATGTCCAAATTAAAATCAATACCGCCGTTTACTGCCAAGATGAAATTGTCGGGAACTCAACTTATTTGTTCTTTGACTAGAAATTCAACGCTGAAAAGGAAATTCGTTGAAATTATTTTGTTTAATAATGATAAAGAGATTCAGCGTCAGACGATTGAAACAACCAATGAAACTCTGATTTTAAATTTTATGCTACCCTTGAAGTTGTTTAATGGATGTAATCATTTATTCATTTTAGAGGTGTCGGGATATCAAGAGAAGTTGGCTGCGGAATTCATTTATGTACCGTTTCATTTAACACCTTGGAGCTTTTTTAAAAAAGGAGGCTTAACTGGCGAAAATTTTTATTCATTGTCAACTTTTGCGCATTACCGATACAGCTCCCTCGCCTATCATCTTGAACAGGCACATAAATATACGCGGGATGCACTCCAAAACATCATGCGAGCACATCATTTGGTTTGCGATGGATTTGAAGAACGAACCGGTGTACCCCAATTAAGTTTTCCGAAATACAACCAGCCTGAAGTTTCAATTATTATCGGGGCATTTAACAACTTCAACATCACGTGCCACACACTGGCGTCCATTATATTAAGTCCATCAACGCAAAAATACGAGGTCTTACTAGTTGACGATGCTTCAACAGACGACGTACGAAAAATTGAGACGTTTTTCAAGAACATCACAGTTATCAGGAACAAGAAAAATTTGGGTTTTCTAAAGAGCTACAATAAAGGCGCTCGGCATGCCAAGGGTAAGTGGCTGGTCTTTCTCAACAACGATGTGGAGCTAGCACCATTTTGGCTTGACGAGCTCATAAAAGCCTTCAGCCTTTTTCCTGATGCCGGATTGGTGGGCTCAAAATTATTGAATGAAGACGGTACGTTACAAGATGGTGGCGGTATGATTTGGCCAGATGGAAGCCCTTGGCTTGCAGGCCGCGGCGCAAACCCGAAAGATCCACGATTCAATTATACAAGATCCGTAGATTATGTGAGTGGAGCTTCGATTTGTATTCCGAGATTCAGCTGGGAAAAATTGAAGGGCTTTGATGAACAATTCAGTCCCGCCTATTATGAAGACACTGACCTCGCAACACGGATAAGGCAGAGCGGGAAAAAAGTCTACTATGTGGGCACGTCGGAAGTCATCCATTTTGAAGGAATGTCACATGGCAAAGATCTATCCTCAGGTATAAAGCGCTATCAGAAGATCAACGAGAAGAAGTTCAAACGAAAATGGCGAAATTCGTTTTTTACCAATGGCGCTCGTGATCTACCTTACAATATACTTTTAGATCGTGATGCGACGAAGCGTGTTTTGATGGTTGATTATGACACACCACGTCCCGATAATGACGCTGGTGGATATGCTGCATTCCAGGAAATCCAAATACTTAAATCCCTTGGCTACAAGATTACCTTCCTATCAGGATACCTTGCGTTTCGTGGAAAATATACAACGGAGCTGCAGCGGAACGGTGTTGAAGTTTTGTTTGCACCTTTTGCAAAGTCGCTTTCGTCTCTTGTTCAGGAACGAGGGCATGAATTTGATATATTTTACATTACTCGCTTTTACCTTGCTGAAAAACTTCTAAATAATATTCGGACGGTAAATCCAAAGGCCAAGGTAATTTTAAATATTGCTGACCTTCATTTTCTAAGGATGCTCAGGGCACAAACATTGGGCCTCACCACCTTGAAGTCGGCTTTGAAAATCCAAAAAAGGGAAGTGAAGACACTCAAACAAGTGGACGCAATACTCTCGTACTCCGAGCACGAAAAAGCAGTCATATTTTCTCACATCCATACGGAAGATAAATTGTTTACTTGCCCTTGGGTTTTGGAGGACAAATTCACTCAAAATGAATTTGAAGACAGGCATGAAATTGCCTTTCTTGGTTTCTACGATCATGCTCCCAACGTCGATGCGGTTCGATACTTTGTTCAAGAGGTAATGCCTTTGTTACGGAAGCAAAAAACAAAAATTTGTTTGCACTTATATGGCAGCGGCTCTTTGAACAAACTCAGGGAGTTCGAAGGAGATGATGTTTTAATTAAGGGCTATGTACCCGTTCTTGCGGATATGTTTTCATCTATAAAATTATTTGTAGCGCCGTTACAATTTGGTGCTGGCGTGAAAGGAAAAGTTCTTGAGGCCATTGCACATGGGGTTCCAACTGTTATTAGTCCCATTGCCGCCGAGGGGCTGCAACTGATATCGGGAGTGAACACGATGGAATGCAACACGCCCCAAGAATGGGTAACAGCTATAAACCAACTTTATTTCGACAAGTTGAAATGGTCGACAATCCGGAAAAATAGTCGAGAAGTCATTTCAAGATATAGTCAAGAATTAGGTAGGGAAAAAATAAAAAAAATATTTGATTATTTAGGCAGCAAATAATCCCCCTACATTAATTATCCTAAATTGCGTTGATACCAAAAAATATAAATATCCGTGCTTAAGAATAACCTATTGACCATACTTCGAAATTTTAAAAAATTTCGCCTCACTTTTGGAATCAATCTTATTTGTTTGAGTGTAGGACTGACGTGCGGACTGTTAATCTATCTATGGGTTTCAGATGAAATGAGCGTCGACAAATTCCACAAAAACAGTAGACGACTGTATCAGTTGCTTGAAAACCGAAGCCTCGATGGGAACGTGGTAACAGCCCCTTCATCGCCAGGACATATGGCCGAAAATTTGGCGAAAGAGATTCCGGAGGTTGAACATGCAGTAACCGTGCGACCGATTTTCGACGCATTGTTAACGATCGACGATAAGAATTTCCGAGCATCGGGGATGTGGGCCAGTACAGATTATTTCTCTATGTTTTCTTACCTCGTGCAAGGCGATTCATCCAACGTACTGTCAGAACCCAAAAACATCGTTATCTCCGAATCATTGGCACAGAAAATGTTTGGCTCGATCGACGTCATTGGCAGAGATTTAGAATTTCAACACAAAAAAGTCTATAAGGTGAGTGGCGTCTTCAACGTCCCTTCAAATTCGTCCGAACAATTTGATTTTGCTTTATCCTATGAGGAGATAAAGAAGGAGGAGTGGCTTAACAATTGGCAGGTCACAGCAACTTATACCTATTTATTGCTACGGGATGGAGCAAGCGAAGAAAATCTTAATAACAAGCTCATCAATTATATTAAGGAAAAGACAAAGGGAGAGATTAACCATCGAGTACCGTTCGTTCAAAAGTATTCCGATCGTTACCTGTATGGAAATTTCGAAAATGGCAAACAAAATGGCGGGCGGATTGAGTACGTGAAAATTTTTTCATGGATAGCCGTTTTTATCATGCTCATCTCCTGCGTCAATTTTATTAATCTGACAACAGCTCGGGTAGTTCCCCGCATGAAAGAAATAGGCGTAAAAAAAACCCTCGGTGCAACAAGGTTTGATCTTATTATGCAATTTATCATGGAGTCGACTGTCATGGCGGGTATTGCATCAGTCGTTGCTTTCATTTTTGTATATCTGTTGCTGCCTTCGTTCAATGAATTCACTGAAAAGACTTTGGTACTCGCCCATGATTTCTCTACGTTGTTTATTTTTCTCCTTTTTGTAATTGTTACCGGTTTGATAGCGGGAAGCTACCCTGCGTTTTATTTGTCGGCCTTCCGCCCGGCAAGCACGCTAAGAGCCCAGGAACAACCGGCGAGCGGTGGTTTATTTAGAGGAAATACTTTTCGAACACTGCTTGTGGTATTTCAATTTACCGTTTCAACGGCTCTCATCGTTTTTACCCTGATTGCATATCAACAAGTAGATTTCATTCAGTCCAAAAATCATGGTTACGACATCAACAATGTACTCTATTTTTACCGCGAGGGAGGATTGGATGATGACAATAAAATCAGCACATTCCTCGAACAGTGTAGGCTTATCCCAGGTGTCGAAAAGGTGGCCAACTCAAGTTCAAGGTTGATCGGGCATCAACGTGGCAGTTGGGCTCTTATCTGGGATGGCAAAGACCCAAATGATAGAACAGAGTTTGAATTGGCCTTTGTAGAGTATGATGTGATGGAGACTCTCGACATCAAAATAAAATCGGGCCGTTCGTTTTCGCGCGAATATTCACTTGACACAGGCAAAGTCATTTTCAACGAAGCAGCTATCCGACATATGGAACTGAAAAACCCGATAGGTCAAAATGTCATAATTGAAGGTCACACGGTGCAAATAGTTGGAGTAGCCGCAGATTTTAATTATGAAACAATTCACAAGACGATCAATCCTCTCGCATTTGTTTTTAGGCCAATGGGTAACAGCCTCGTCATGGTAAAACTGGACAATCGACGGATACACGATGCAATAGCAGGTATCGAAAAAGTATTTAACAAATTTGCACCTGGCTTTCCATTTGAATATACCTTTATGGAAGAACGTTATCAAAAACAATACAAGAATGAAAGCCGAGTACTTACGTTGTCCAAAATTTTTGGATTCTTTTCCATTGGAATTTCATGCCTTGGATTATTTGGGCTTGCCACTTTTTCTTCGGAACAGCGAATGAAGGAAATCGTGATTCGAAAAATCCATGGCGCAACGGAGTCTTCTATTGTAGCAATGCTGACTTTCTATTTTGCCAAGATCGTTCTCTTATCGGTTCTAATTGCTGTTCCTATAAGCTACATGGCAGCTAATAACTGGCTTAAATCGTTCGCTTATAAAATTGAGTTAGATTGGTGGCTTTTTGCGGGTACTTCATTTGCTGTTTTGATTGTTACATTCCTTACTGTCGGCCTCCAAACTCTTAAGGCAGCAAAAAAGAACCCCCTTGAATTGCTGAAATCCAATTAACAAGTGTTTCATTTTGTTAAAACTAACCGGGTCAACCAATGAATGTTCCAGAAATTCAAAAAGTAAAATCACATCTAGAGGAGCTAAAGCAGACCAGCATTATTAGCTCATGGGAACTACCTTATGAAAATCTTCTCACAAGGTTGAGCGCAGCTATTTTTTATGTATCTGGTGATCTTCAGAAAATTGAAACGGAACTTGGCTCGTATCCAAATTTTAGAGTAAAACCCAATCTGGAAAAAACTTTATCGCAGCTCCAATATGAAGTGCTCTTCAGTAAGGAAGAATTATAACAAGCCAAATCTATTCTCATAAGGCAACCACCAAATCTAAACTCTGATGAAAGTAGGATCTAACGAATGGTGGTCTCATTTTTTAACGGAGACCGACCAATTTCGTAAAACAACAGTTTTTAAAAATCATCTCAAGAGTGAATTAAACTCACTTAAGGAAAGCATCTTCGGGTTGTTATTAAACATGCAGCATGTTCCAAGTTTCCGTTTCTATGTAGATGGAAAGCTGCATTATTACAATGACTCGATGATCGAAAAAGTGAGGCCTCATAAAACCGAGACGTTCGATGAGTGGGCTGACCGATGTTTCCGCGATAATAAGGTTAGCCTAATTATCAACTATTGTCAAAGTTTTAGCGACGAAGTTGCCAAAGTAGTGAATCGACTTTTCGAGCCGATAATAGAACTACATGGAATGCCGCTCGGCGGATTTGAAATCACTTTTCTCATGGGCAACTATGACTATACACCAATGGGATTTCACAAGGATCCAATTGGCCACAAAGTAACCCATCTTCATTTAGGTCCAGGAAGGAAACAGATGTATTTGATCGAGCCCGATGTGTGGGAGAAAGATCTCTTTGCCATCACAGGAGGTCGAAGCGGATTTAGGGATTTTGACAAGGTGTTGGGGTATGCTCAAAAATTCGAAATCGAAGCTGGTGATATTTTCTTTATGCCTGACGGAAAATACCATGTGGGGTATAGCCCGGAAGTGTCTGCAGCCATCACCATCTGGCACATCGATCCATCAAAAGCGGAGTTGCAGAAGAAAATGATTCAGCTCTTCCAGCAAAGAATATTCAGTAAGGAAAGCGATGAAGTCGTTGGCTCAAATGCCAGTTCCGTGAACAACGTCGATTATATACTGGAATCACTCGGCGACACGCTTAACGTTGATGAGGAATACGAGGCCCTCGGGGTAAACCGTATACTTAAAACATTGGTTTCAGATTATGAGTTATCGCTAAGGAGCAACTCGTTTATGTCCAATCGTGCGCAGCACGTTGGCCCTCTGTCTAAAGTATTGTTAACTGACACCATTCAAGGAAATTTGCCATTTGAGATTTTATCACGCCCCGCCGCTGGCAGCAACAGGCTGGTGCTTTACGTTCGCGGAAATCGCATGATCGTTTCGGGGAACCCAGAAGTCCAAAATTTTATCAACGCATTAAACAGTGGAAATAAAATTCCAGTGACCGACGCAGTCCACTCACTCAAGAGTTCTTGGACTGAAGGAGACGTTTTGACTTTTATCAATGAGCTGCTCAAACACAAAGGAATTTCAATATGCAGCGAGTGATAACTCCTCAGGGATGGAGAGAAGAGGAGTTTCCTTTACCTCCGATGTTCGCGCCCTCTCTCCCGTACGTTGGCCGCGAGAATGTCAGATTTGCACCCGGATGGTCTGAACCATCTCAGGAAAATCATTGGACTTATGCGTTTGTGTGGCAGTTGGAAGGTAACCCGGACCTATCGCCAAACAGCCTGAGGACAAACATTTCAACTTACTTTCACGGGCTCATCTCCAAGTTATCGGCGAAACTAGAAACCAGAGACAGCAACCCCATTTCTGTTCAAACTGAATTCGGTGATGTATTCACTATTCACAAAAACGTCGTTGTCCAGCAGATGGTCATTTCCATGCCTGATTTTAAAACGGGCATGAGGCCGCTTAGGCTAAATACGCTGATTCACTTTTTCGAGAAAATGCAAGAGACGCAGAGGCTTTTGTTTTCAATTTCCCCGCATCATTTCGACCACGCGGTTTGGAAGCAATTTGATCTTATCCGCGACGGCCTGATCAATGATGCAGAGGTCACAGCCCCCTGACACAACCAACGTCAATCAGTGTCAAAGACAAAAATTCTATGTGTCCCTCATGTGCGGATTCCTTCCCTGGGAGTAATGCCGTCACATGTAATACCATTGTTAGCGCTTGCAAAAAAATTGGATCGCGACAGGTTCGAGTGCTGGTTCATGGTTAACCAACAGCTGCATGGCCTTGTTGAAGCAACCGGCTTTCGTTGTGTCGAAATTGACCGACGAAGTCCCGAAAATATTGACCTTGAGCTACGCGCCTTGCGCGAGGTTATGCCGGATGTCATCATTGATGACCTGAGTCTGACTACAGCTATTACCTCTCGAATTGTTGGTAAGCCAAGAATCTCAATTGTAAGAACAGGAACTTTGCCCTATGAAAAAAAAATCGAAGGATACGAACACAGTTCAAGATTGGAAATCATATTCGAAGAGATGAAGGGAAAAGAACTCGATTTATTGGCCGAGTGGAAGCCCAAAAACACTTCAGATCTATTCTTGGCCGACATGCATATCGTCCCTTCCATACCGTCAATAGAATCACTGCCCAGCGAGCTGCGCGGCGATGAATCTTATGTCTATTCGGGCTCACTACATTTATCGGACGAAGAGGTTAGTTACTCGGTGAAGGAAGTTCCCGAATTTTCCGTATTACCATATGACACGATCGACGATTTCATCCGGCAAAACAGGCATCGAAAGATCGTTTTCTTTACCTACGGATTTGCGCGTCCGAGCGAGATCAGCCGACGATCACGTCAATGCATCAAGGCAATTCTGAATAATGGAGCCAGCGTAATAACCAACATACCCTATGAAGTAGACGAAAGTGAAAAGGCATTTCTATTGAAGGGCGACTTTTTTCCGTTGAGTCAAATTTGCTCACAGGTCGACGCGGTCGTTCATCAATGCGGAAATGGAATGTATAATTTTCAGATACTAAATGAGCTGCCAGGAATAGTGCTGGGCACCAAGCGTTATGATAGAGACCAAATAGCAAGACAGCTAGAACGATTGGGAGCGGCTGTTTACTTGCCAGCAGACGATGAGGATGACCATTTTCATCGGGAATTCGACAAATCAATACGGGTCTTGCTTGAAGATTCGTCATCCCTTTGGCATAGACAAAGGAACGTTCTAAGAGAGCTCAAAAATGAGTTAGAATTAACCTCGAATAATTTTAATCTTGAGCGGGTTATCGAGCAGTCAATAGAGCGAAGCGAAAGAAAGCGGCGATCCGGCTAATGTATAAATAGTTTGAAATTTTTGTTGTCGAAAGACGTGCCTTCAAAAACGGCATACTTGATTTTTAGTTTCCAGGCCACATAGTCAAAACTAAGCTGATCCCGGACGCTTCCATTTTTCAATTGCGTCCACCAAAGTTCATTGAACTCGCGCACGTTTTTTGTATTCCGCCGAAGCAACGCCGAAGTCTCACCTAATCCATTTTGAGTAGGATATCCTTCTTTTCGGTAATGGGAAACCTGGGTTGCCATGGTATGCAAATCATCCTTGTCCGCACGAACACATGCCGAGACCTCGCCAAATAAACACGATCTCTCGAAATGCCGAAACACACATATATCCACTTTAGACAGGTGTTTAGATATGAGCTCCAAAAGGTCTGAGCAAATAATTTGCAAGGTTCCGTCAACCCATAACCAGTACTCTTCCTCGGGAAAGAGCTTGTGTGCAAGTAGTTTATGAGCCCGTGCTCTACGTCTTGCATTAGGTTCATCAAAATAAGGAGGCATGATCTTCCATGGGCGTTCGATCGAAGGGTCATGAACGTCTGCAACGTCCTTGTCTACAAACGCATAAAAATCCAGGTCCGCCTGATGTATTTGGTTTACCGGAGTTCGAAGTTGATCTTTATGATTACCGAATAGTGCGGTGTAAACAACCATTTTCTTTAGAAATTAGGGAATTTTATCATCTTGCAGAGCAAATTTATTTAATATTATCGACAGGAACTGTCTTTGTCTTGCCTCAGCATGAAAGTTTATCAGATTTACTTTGATGAAAATCAACTTCATCAAATAGAGAAAAGTTATATACCCTATTTTAATAAACGATGCACTGTCTTCTTCGAGAACGAAGTAATTCGAGATCTGATTTTTAGCGGTGCTCATCACGATACAGAGTACTTTGGAGTGGTGAGCTATCAACTCCGAAAAAAAATTGATTCGGCACACATTGAGGTCGGAAGCAATGCGTCATTTGACCCAGATCAGTTTAAGAGCATCCTCTTCAAAACAAAACCCGATGTTCTTAGCTACTGGACAAAACCCCTTCATGACCCAATATTAGTTGGAGACGAATTTCATCCAAACTTCAGCAAGTACTGGAAACACATAATGATGAAGATCGGTTATGATTGGCGACCCCAGCCATTGAGTTTTGTGATCTATTGTAATTTTTTTGTTGCGAAGAGCACTGTCTATGACGCGTACGTGAGGGAGATGCTTGCTCCTGCAATGGAAGTAATGTCTGAAATGCCAGAACTTATGAACGACTCCTTATATTCAAAATCCCTCCCCGATCATTTGAAAGCGGAGTTCAAAGTCAACCAATGGCCATATCATCCTTTTCTTTGTGAAAGGATGTTTTCTTATTACGCATTTATTAAAAACTTAAAAAGTTCTAGTTTTGGGAGTTTAACCTCCATTTGTAAAGGCTATATTGAACCCCAAATTTACTAGCTAAAATCAGCGTCTTTTTATGTCATTTAAAATTACTGAGGATGTCCTTATTGACCACAGAACAAATATACACTCTCGATAGTCTAGGGTTAGTAGTAGTCCGAAATATTATCCCCCGCGAGCAAATTGATCTTGCCAATCGTGTAATCGAAACATCCCTGAAGAACAAGAAAAACGGAAAGTTTTCGGTCCTGGAAATGGATCCCGTTTTTTTCTCATTCATGTCAAATCCATGGATACTCAGCGCCTGCGAGCAAATGTTGGGGCCAAACTTCAGGTTTGACCACGCTTTTGGATTGCAACAGCCCGGTGAGAATTTGGGGGCTAATCTGCACGGAGGCCCGTTGACTTGCCAAGGGGCAAATTACTATGTCTCAAATCAAGGCGAAATTCGGTGCGGGCGAATATCCATTGGTATTATGCTAACCCGACAAGATAAAGATAGCGGCGGATTTGTATTTATTCCGGGCAGCCACAAGAGCGTCTTTCCTTATCACGGGAATAAAGTACTTTCTGAAGTATTGCCCAATCGTTTTGACAGCGAATGTATTCAGTGTCCCACACTCGATCCCGGAGACCTTGTTTGCTTTGTGGACAGCCTGGTGCACGGTACTTCCGATTGGAAGAAAGACAGCAAGAGACGTGCACTTTATTATATGTATAGTCCCGGGTTTGTTTCATGGAGACCCCATGAGCATGTTGCAAAATATCTTGCGATGGCAACAACCGATGTCCAGCGACGATTACTCGAGCCACCTTACGTTTCAAAATTTTCGGATGATGATTTTGTTAATAACTGGAGGTCACAGACGATTTGAATTTGAGATTTGACAAAATATTGTTCAGAATAATGCCATGAGATTTACAATTGTTAGGGTTGTTGGCAATGAGCTCCCGCCACGAGACCAAATCGGCTCTAAACTGAAAAGCCTCCAGTTCATTCTTGAAACCGAACCTTCCACCTATGCAGACAAATTTTGGGTGGTCAATCATATTCACAATCGACAATATGCTAATGAAGTCAAGAGCCTATTGAAAGCTTACAACCAGGATTTTTTCGAAATAGACTTCTTGCTCGAGCGTTACCAATTGATGAAGACATTTGAGGAAAAAATCCGCTATTCAATCAATATCAATGCGGCACGGAATTATGGGGTAAAACATTGTCAACAAACCCATCAGTTCACCATTTGTCTTGATCAAGATTGTTTTTTTACCGAACATCTTTTGTTGTCTGCGATTTCAAACATTGAGTCAGACCAACTTGTGCGCCCAGATAGAAAGTACTTCGGCTTGGTAATGAAGCGCCTACTGAATGCCGAAATATCTGATTTGGATAATATACCCAACCAAGAACCTCACTTAATTTTTAGGAACGACGCCAATGAGTATTTTGATGAATCAATCGTCTTTGGTCAAAATGACAAAATTGAACTCCTGCATCGAATCGGATACAACATGTATTCCTTCGAGATTTCAGGCGAACATGTAATCAATGTGGGCTATGTTCTTCACACCAGTTACGGCAATACCTTAATCGAAAGAGATTTAAGCACACGTGTCAACACACGCAAACAATCTCTTGAGACTCTTGTGTCTAATCTAGACAGTACTTTCACAAACCGCGTTGAATGAAAATTCTTTATTTGTGTCGCAAGGAGACTTACCTAACGAAGATAGCTCGTGAGCGATTTCATTGTATAGAGGCAATAGGACGGTTGTCTAATTTAATTTTCACGGGGCCGGGATGGGACAATTACAATGATGCGGCTACTGTCGGTGAAAACATTGCTTCACTTTATGGCGACGACAAACCAGATTTAGTAATCGCTTTCCCATCACCCGTACCTTTGCCAGGGTTGAAGGAGCTTTCCATCAAGAAATGCTACATGTATAACGAGATGAGAACCAGTTCTGGAGAACTGGCGGACTTACGCGAGATTAACGAAGCAGGAATTGACATCATTATTTGCCATTTTCTCAACGAAATCAACGATGCCGAATTGCAGCGTCATTGTAAAGCTCACCTTATTCATATTCCGATGTGTGCCAACCCCTCGATTTTTAGAGACTACCAATTGAAGAAGGAGTTTGACTTCACCTTGTTTGGTAGCCTCGACGCGGTATTGTACCCTTTGAGAGAGAAACTTGTTTCTGCACTGTCGCATATCAAAAAAACGACAACGTATAGATGCAGAATCTACGAATGCCCAGAGGTATTCAGATCCAATTTTTCGAAAGAAGAGCATCTCGTTCATTTTGCAAAAGCAATTAATATGTCAAGAATTTGCCAACAAAGCTATTCAGCTTCTGGAAAATACACTGGAAATTGAAAGACTAACAGAACTGGGTTACCGCAGCGCTCAAAAATACTCGACGGATTACTACGCAAAGGAATTTCTTCATCGCGTCACACCATTAGTTGCGTGACCGACATCAATTCTGAAATTGGCTATTGCGTTGGTCCGCAGCTATCAGGCTAGCGTTTGCATGAGACGAGTGAATTATTAAACGATACTCATTACTGTTCTTAAAGTCAAAAAAGACCTAAATGACAAATTCGAAGTTAGTGATCGATCACACGCGCGGTTTGGAATCTGCTGAAGTTGTAAATCAAATCACCTCGCTGATGGAATATCTCTATCGTTGCGGCGAATTCAACGGTTGTATTCTCATTTCACTAAAAGGAGAGATTTATAAAAAAGCCTTCGGTAAATCTAATTTTGAAACAAATCAACAATTTTCTGTTTCAACTCCAACCTGCATCGCATCGCTCTCCAAACAATTTAAGGCAGTAGGCACGTTGATGCTGCACGAAAAAAAAACGCTTCAACTTGATGACTTGATAGAGACATATTTGCCAGAGTTTACGGGATACCCGCAGCCGGTTACCATCCGACATCTGCTCACTCACTCTTCTGGTCTACCTGACTTAGATAACATGGGAATCGATCATCCCAAACTAACGACCCAAGAAATTCTCCAAGCGCTTTCGCGACATAATGTACCGGTACGGCGTCCTGGCGAATGTTATGAGTATATTAGTACGGGGTACGAGCTGTTAACGGCAATTCTTGAGAGGACATCTAACATGTCCTTACTCACGTTTTTTGAAAAAAATATTTTTGCTCCTCTCGGAATGACGAGCACATTCTTTTTCGATGGGACAATGAATAAGCCGTCATCAACAGCGTTAAGTTACAATGACTACGGGCGTCAGGATAAATTTGATACCTTTTCAGAAGGCGATCAAGGTATTTATTCTTCAGCAATCGACTTATTCAAGTGGAACGCAGGACTTTTCTCAGGCAGTTTGGTGAGTAAAAGCTTCTCTGAAATCAGCGCTCACCGCGCATGAAACGCACCGAGGCAAAAGTAACTACGGGCTGGGATGGAATCTCTCACAATCTTCAGATGGTCGGATTGCCTGGCATACCGGCGGTGCTCAGGGATATAGGTCCTTCATGTCACGAAATTTGGACAGCGGATTAGAGATCATATTACTCACTAACAAAGGCATTTCAAAACGCATTGATATAGGTGATGCCATCGTGAACATTATAAACGGGAGATCTTTTCGCATACCTAGATTCTCTATCGGAAAGAAAATGCAATCTGTGTATTTCGAGCGGGGAATAGACAATGCAGTCGTCTTTTACAAGAAGCAAAAAGAGTCAAATAATCACATCTACGATCTAAGCGATCTTGAGCTGAATGGTCTGGCACAGCAATTTGCGGCCGACAATAAATTGAACGAAGTCATTCCTGTTTTTCAACTCATAGCAGAAAATTATCCCAATGCGCCGAGTGCGTTTCAGGCACTTAGCAGAGCCTACGCAGCCATTGGAGATTCTGATCTTAGCATGCAGATGCTAAATACAGCAAACGAACTGCCGTCACGAGATCACCGCAAGTTAGGTCGCGAACTGGAGCTATTCACATTTATTGCGAATGGCAGTACCTCCCATCTCGTTTGGCTGCCTAAGGGTGTGAAGATTCTCGACGCCACCTATAGGTGGATGAGGCAACAAATTCTGAAAAGAGGATATGAATTTGTGGTGAGTCAGCAGAACATAACCAAGAACTTAGAATCATTTGCATTTACCGAAAGTATCAGGGATCACAGTGAAGGGTTGAATGAAGCGACGAGCATCCGCTGGCCGGGGAATAATTGTTGTGCCTGCCATATTGGTATTTACAAAATAAAGTCGCGATCCTACAACGATCTGCCGATTCGATTTGCCGAATTGTGCAATTTCTATCCGCATGAATCTAACTTGAACGGTGAAACATTGATTTCACATATTACCACAGTACCTGAAGATCATTTACATGTATTTTGTAAGGAAGAAACCGTCAAAGACGAACTCGTTCGCGCAATCCAATTCGTTCAACAGGTATTTTCAAGCCTGGGGTTTGCGGATTTAAGCTTGACATTTTTTACGGGAACGCAGGCGGGCGATAATGGCACGCACGAAGATTCTACCCTTTGGCAAATGGCAGAGCAGGCCATGGAGCATGCAGCCACTGAAAGCTTGTTAACGTGGAGGGTTATTAAGGCTGCCCCCAAGCATGGCCCAACTATGGTCTTTAACATGCGAGACGCGCTCAATCGAAATTGGGAGATCGGTAGGTTGTTCATAGACTTTCAGTCTCCGAAAGAAAACGAGTTGCAATACATCGGACCAAATCACACAAATGTCAGGCCGTTTATACTTCATTTCTTCTTTACGAATCGTTTGGACCGACTCGTTGCTATACTCATTGAGCATTTTGCCGGCAACTTGCCAGTGTGGCTTACCCCACAACAATGCGCGATTTTGGTAGTTTCTGAAAAATTCAACGAATACGCCAAGGGCGTATCGGAGTCACTCGTTCAGCAAGGAATTCGCGCTTATGTCGATGAACGAAACGAAACCGTTAGAAGAAAAATCAGAGATGCGGAGAGCTCTAAAGTTCCCGTCATGCTGATCGTTGGGGCAAAGGAGGCCGACAGCCGTCAGGTTTCCGTGAGAAAGCACGGGCTCGGAGATGTTGGAACTATTGACCTGGACGATTTTCTTATCCAATACAAATCTTTTTTTCAGCAGCCTGAATAGACGCATCGACCAGAACATTCACTTATCTGTCACAATTTAACCTAACAAAATGAACCGACCACAAGATGCAGCAGGCCTATTTAGTGTTACATTTAAAACCTTCAACTTAGCCTGGCGCACCAACAAAACCAATTTTGTGATTTTGTCGGCCCTGTGCAGTTTTCTTGGCATTGTTGTCTACCTACAGTTTACGAGTTTCTCATCTATCGTTGACATCATCATTGGCATTCGGCAAAAACAAAATGCCATTTCAGATTTATTACGGCCAGCACTTGTGCTTGGGCTTTCCTACGTGATACCGACGCTCATAAGCAACTTTGTAAACTTGCTACGCGCAAAATTTCGCCTGGAAATGGATTTATTGTTGGATATCGACCGGGTCGACAAACAGAGTCAGTTGGACATAGCTACGCTTGAAAGCAGTCATTATCAGAATCTCCTTCAGAGCGCTAAAGAATGGGGCACAAGTAGCATCCTCAACGTGCAGGATTTTATCTTTTCCTCGGCGACAACTTTCTCGAGTGTTATAACTTCGATGATTATCTTAGGTTCGCTTAGTCCTTGGCTAGTTTGTTTTGCCATCGCAGCTGCGCTGCCAGTATATTTCTTCTACAACAAATACAGCATTGAGGTATTTCGAGCGCGCTACTTTTCATTGGCCGATCAACGCATCATTGTGAATCGAACTTTGCATTTCGAACAACTCCACAAAGCAATAGATGTCGTGCTTTTAAAATTAGGACCTTGGTTTCGTCTCCAGATTTTGGAACGATTGACATCCTACAATGCAAAGATCATTAGTGCAGAGAAAAAAAAGGCGATGTCATACAATTTCATCAGTCTATGGTACCTGCTTTTCCTATTTGCAGCGATCGCATTAATGACTGAGCAGACCCTAAGTGGCGCATTGGCCATAGGAGATCTTCTGCTTGCATTTACTACCTATTCCCGATTTTATCAGACCGTAAATAGTTACTTAGAGTCAATTTCAATGACCGAAGAAGCTGCGCGTTACGCAACAAAATGGTTTGAATTATTTGACCTAAAGCCACTCATCCAGTCTGACCCGAACGCGGAAGCCCTTTCAACCACTGAGCCCCCAAAAATTGAGTTCAGAAATGTGTACTTTAAATATCCTTCCGAGAACCCTGAGCGGCCGTTTGTTCTCAAAAACATTTCTTTTGTAATACGACCGGGTGAAAAATTTGCCATTGTAGGCGTTAACGGAGCAGGCAAAACTTCTCTTGTGAAATTACTGTGCCGAGTTTATGAACCCACCGACGGCATGATTTTAGTAGACGGCGTCGACCTCAGAAAAATTAACCTTGAACATTGGCACGCCGTAATCGGTATCCTTTTTCAGGATTTTCCTACGTACAATCTGACTATCCGAGAATCCATTGGTATTGGCAGGATTCACACCTCGATGGACCAAAGTAAGATTGAAGAGGCGGCGAATTTCTCGGGATCAGACGGGTTTATCTCTTCTTACGATCAGCTTATTTGGAAGGAATTTAAGAATGGGATTGATTTGTCGAAGGGTCAGCACCAACGGTTGGCTGTCGCTCGAATGTTTTATCGAAATGCACCCATCACGATTTTGGATGAGCCCACAGCATCGGTCGACGCGTTAACAGAGGAGAAAATATTTGCTTCACTAGAGGAACACACCGATGGAAAAACAATTGTTTTGATAACTCATCGTTTCAGCACCGCAAAAAATGCAGACAACATTATCGTCTTGGAGCAGGGCGAGATAAGAGAACAGGGCTCCCACTTAGAGCTAATGGAATTGAATGGCACGTACGCCCGCCTTTACGACATGCAATTAAAACGATATACTATGTAACTATCGGCCGGCATGCGATGTTTTGAAAATCAATGCTCGACGAAACAAAAGTCGGTTCAATTAAAATTGAAAACGCTTGCGAGCTGCGTTACATGAGGCTGTTTAAGGATTGAAAAATGATCTCCCTCAATTTCGAAATAGGAAGCATTCAGATTGTTCCACCATTTTTCGGCAGTTATGTTTTCCGCATTACCGGCTTTAACGTAAACAATGGGGAGGTCAAGTATCTCGGTAAACCTCCGTTGCTCCATTACTAAAGAGAGTGTTCGAATAGTATTGGCACGCAAAACGATATCTTGAAGATCAACCAAGTCGAAGTGAGGTATCAATTGACGAATGGTCTCAGGTAACACGGCTCTAAATTTGCCAAGCACGTCAGTGTTTGAACGATATTTCTGAGCAAAGCCATACCACAACTCTTCTAGAGTCTCCACATTTGTTGGTCTATACTCAACCGCCTTCTCCAAGAATTTCATTTCTTCTGTCAAGGTAAACTCGCCACTATTCGTTCCCACCTTCAATTTTGCCGGATCATCCGAATCAATCAAATAGAGCTTCTCTATAATATCTCCATTGGATTTCATTCTGTTCGCAATTTCATATGCAAGAACGCCGCCGAGACTCCAGCCCGCCAATCGATATGGTCCGGCGGGCTGAATGGATTTAATTTGTTCAATATACTGATCGATGAGATTTGTGAACGTGATGTTCTGCGGGCCGTAGTACTTCAACGCAGGACATTGCAACCCCCAGCATTGGGCTTTTTCTACCAAATGTGAAACTTCGCGGTATGATTCCACCCCCCCGCTTCCATCATGGATAAAAAATAGGCAGTGTTCGTGCTTGTCGACTTGGTTCAATCGGAGCGCTCCTTCGCTGCCTTTGCTTTGCTTCAATGTTCTTTCAATATCCAGTTTTTGGGAAAATTCTCTAATCGTTGGATACCTAAAAACATGTGAAAGAGGAATTTCAACTCCGAATATTCGTTGGACACCTAATATGACCTTTACCGCATTAAGTGAATGGCCACCAATTTCAAAAAAACTTTGCGTAGTGCTGATTTCTGATTCACCGATGCAAAGTATTTCCGACCAAAGTTGTGTCATTTGTTTTTCAAGGATACTCTCAGGAGCACTGTAGTCAACATCGTGCAGGCCAGGTTCGGGGAGAAGTTTACGGTCCACCTTTCCGTTCGTAGTCATCGGAATTTCCTTTAACTGTAAATAAAAGGTAGGAACCATGTAGAGAGGAAGTTTACCCCGCAAAAACTCCATGAGGCGTGGCGCAGCAATGGCACTATCGGCAACATAATACGCCGCAAGCCGCTTGTCTCCTTGATTCTCATGAACAGTAACTACCGCATGCCTAATGGCAGGATAGAACATCAACTGAGACTCAATTTCGCCAAGCTCTATTCGAAATCCGCGGATTTTTACTTGTTGATCAATCCTTCCTAAATACTCAATATTCCCATCCGGAAGCCAACGCGCAAGATCTCCCGTTCGATATATCATCTTACGATGCTTGGCGAATGGGTCAGTGACAAATTTCTCTGCAGTAAAGCGCTCGTTGCCAATGTATCCTTTTGCAACGCCCTCTCCCCCGATCCATACTTCCCCAGGAGTTTGCGGCGGTACAAGCTCTCCATAAGCGTCCACGATGTAAATGCAAGTGTTGTCCAATGGCTTGCCAATGGGCATACGAGTAGAATCCAGTCCGACTGCTCGTTCCAGTTTGAATGTTGTGGCTGTTACCGTTGTCTCCGTTGGTCCATAGGCATTAAAAAAAGTATAATTGATAAACTGATTACGCAGTTGAGGTGAACATTCCTCGCCGCCGGTGACAATCCGTCGCACGGAATTCGATTCAGGAAGAATGATCGCTTCCAAAAACGAAGGCGTCGCATTTATATGCGTGACACGGTGATGCACAACATAACGGGAAAACGTGTCCCTATCTCTTATCGTCTCCTTTGAAATCATTATAAGCGCCGAGCCGGTAAAAAGTGCAAGTACGATCTGTTCCACTGATGCATCGAAGCTTAGAGACGAAAACTGCAGAATGCGCTCGTTTTCCCCAATGCCGTAACGATGTCGTTGTGAACAAAACAAGTTAACTACGTTGCGATGGTTTACCATAACTCCTTTCGGAGTTCCAGTAGATCCCGATGTGTAAATAATGTAGGCAAGATCATCCTGCGTTGTTCCAGGCGCTGGATTGCTCTTGCCCTCTTGATCGGATAAGTCTATCGTGGTTATGTCTATCACTGGAACGCCAAAATTCTTTACAGGCTCTCTGTCTGAAACGATAAACTTGGCGCTACTGCTTTGAAGAACCAGCAGAATGCGCTCGAACGGTAGGTCGATGTCAATGGGGAGATATGCGCTCCCCGTTTTTAAAATGGCAAGCAAGGCGATGATCACTTGCTCTGACCGATCCATAAACAACCCGATTACTTGCTTTGGCTTCACGCCGCGAGCTATCAGTTGTGATGCGAGCTGATTGACGAGGTCATTCAGCTCGCGATACGTCAGCGTCTTGTCTTCGAAAACAATAGCGGCGTGAGTCGGCGTTTGCAAGACTTGAGCCTCGAACAGATCAACAAGCGTAAGGTGGAACGGAAAATCGCTTTTTTTCGAATTGAACAACAACCGCGACTTTTCTTCTGCTGAAAGAACGCTCATCTGCAAAACCTTAATGTTCACATCGTGTACTACCGATTCTATTAATCTGTGAAAGGAAACCAAGAGGCGCTCAACTGACTCCTTATTAAATAGAGATGACGCATACTCAACCGTCAAACAAATGCGGCCTTGAACCTCTGTGACCGTCAGTGTTAAGTCAAATTTTGAAATTTGGTGCGAGGTCTTTACCGGTTCGAACATTAGTTCCTGAATTTGAGCGTTTGATTGTTCTAAACTCTCAAAGACAAACATCACATCAAATAACGGATTGCGCCCCATGTCGCGAGGAACATTCAATTGAGCGATCAATTCTTCCAACGGGTATAACTGGTGCTCGAGGCACGAAAGCGTAAAGTCGCGAACCTCGACTAGAAACTCACGGAAACTTTTTGTGCCATCCACCTTGTAGGGCAGCGCAAGCGTGTTAGCAAACATTCCCGTGACGCGTTCCAAGTCAGCGTGTGGGCGGCCGGACACCGGAGTACCGATCACTACATCTTCCTGATTAGCCATCTTGGATAGCAACACCGCAAAAATCCCAAGCAAAAGCATATACAACGTCGTATTCTCCTGGTGCGCCAAATTCAAAAGCGCCTTACTTTCGTTTGGCGATAGCACTTTGGTAAATAAAGCTCCTCTGTGATCGGCAATCACAGGTCGCTGAAAGTCAATTGGAAGCTGCAACGACGTCCTATCTGTCTTAAAGATTTTCTGCCAGAATTTCCCGTACTCATTGAGTAGGCGTTGTTGCGTATCTTCTCTAAGCCATTGCGTAAAATCTTTGTAATGCAAATTCACGTCCGCAACGTTGCCTTCCGAGTACAAAACAAAAAAGTCATCAAACAGAATGCCTTGGGAGATACCATCCGAAATAATATGATGCGTGTCCACCATCAAAATCTGGTCACCCTCGACAGTTCGAAATAATCCCGCCCGCAGCAACGGAGCCAAGGACATATCAAATGGACGCACAAATCTACTCTGCACAATTTCCAGCTCTGAAATTGAACCCTCAAAAAACTCCAGCTCGAAAGGTACGGTGTGAAGAATCTTCTGGACTGGTTCATCATTTATCACAACAAAACATGTCCGCAAGCTTTCGTGTCGATCGATCAATTTTTTAAATGTCTCACCCACCCTACCGACATCGAGGTTCCCAGTCACCTTCCAAGCCTTTGGCATGTTGTAGGCAACAGAACTTTTGTCAAATCGATGTAAAAAATAAAGGCGTCGTTGTGCCGGAGACAAATGGTAGTAGTCCAACGGCTGCGCTCGCGAAATAGATTCGTGGACCACCAGCTGTTGATCATCAATGAATGCGCTCAATTCAGCTATCGTCTGCTTTTGAAAAACCTCTCTGATCGAAATTTTTACGTTGAAGTTTTTTACAATTCTATTCACTAAAAGAGCTGCTCTCAGGGAGTGTCCACCCAGTTCAAAAAAACTTTTCGCAATGCTGATTTCGGACTCGGGTAGTCGCAGTACCTCCGACCATAGCCGTACCATTTGCATTTCAGTAGGTGTGACTGGCCCCCTCGCATCAACTACTTTTTCTAAAAAAGGCTCAGGCAGAGATTTACGATCTACCTTACCACTCGCAGCCATTGGAATAGTGGTAAGCTCCGTATAAAATATGGGAATCATATAATCCGGAACCCTGCTCCTTAGAAATTCCATCAGTTCGACGCCAGTGGTTTTTTCAACAGCAACATAATACGCCGCAAGCTGCTTATCTGTCCCGATTCCAACGACTGTGACCACTACCTGCGCGATTGCAGGATGCGCAAGAAGGTTGCTCTCAATCTCACCCAGTTCGATGCGAAAGCCGCGAATCTTTACCTGCAGATCAATTCTTCCCAAAAATTGAATATTGCCATCTGCCAACCAGCGTCCGACATCACCCGTTCGGTACATCCTCTGAGTGTTAGCGGAATCAGAGAAAGGATTTGACACAAACAATTTGCTGCTTCGTACTGGATCATTTAAGTATCCGTACCCCAAGCAAACACCTGAAATACACAATTCGCCCGGCACTCCGATAGGGCACAGTTGATTGTGACTATCGACAATGTAGATTTTCACATTCGAAATAGGTTTGCCTATTGGAATTACGATATCAACCTGATCTTTGATTTCATAATACACACAACCTATGCTTGCCTCAGTGGGTCCATAAAGGTTTGTGAGCCGAATGCCTGGATAATGTTTGAGAAATTTTTTAACTGAATTCGCTTCAATGGCTTCACCCCCAACTATGATATCGCGGAGAGATGATATATCATGAAGCTGATCGGAAACGATATCGTTGGCAACTTCATTGAACAAGACTGGAACAAAATCAGTCATTGTTATTTGATGTTGCCGAACAAGACTCACAAAATACTCCAAGTCGAAAGGTCGAATCTCGGATGGTATTACCGTTTTTCCGCCACAGGTCAGCGGCCAAAATAATTGCCACACTGAACTATCAAAAATGTGTTTTGTAGTTCGCAAAACAGATTTAGCCGAATCATGACCGAAGTATTCGTTCATCCACTGGAAGCGATTAAGTATGCCCTGATGGGGAACAACTACTCCCTTCGGTTTTCCAGTCGAACCCGAGGTATAAAAAATATAAATAGGATCATGTAGGGCAACTTTTCTTAAAGGAGGACTGTCTTTCAAAGCAATCGACTCAAAGTCGACCGAGACAACTTCGAAATCATTTTTTAATTCATCGGATAGTTGACTGCTATTTGACAGCACCAACTTTGGGGACAAATCAATTAGAATCTCTCGAATCCGCTCCAAAGGCCAATTGATACTCAATGGCACACAGGATGCTCCGGCTTTTAGGGTTGCAATAAATGCAACCATAAAATCTATGCCGCGTGATGTCAATATGGGTACATAATCACAATCTAAAACACCCTTGCTTCGCATTTGAAAGGCCAAATCATTGGACTTTAAATCCAGATCGCAATAGCTGATTGTCTTTGACTCAAAAATAGCTGCAACTCTCTCCGGAGTTTTCTTTGCCTGCGATTCAATCGCATCCAGAATTGTTGTAGTGCCTTCGAATCTATCTGCCTCATTAAATCCGAAGAGAATAAGGTCACGCTCATCGCGCGCGAGGGTAGGCATCTCGTTTACCGGATATCGAGGGTTTTCAGCTATCGAATTCAACAACGCGATGTAATTGTTGAGCAGGCGCTTAATGGATTCCTGATGATACAGATCAGACGAATAGGTCATTTTCAATACTGCGGCAGGGCCATCCACAATATCCAAACACAAATCAAACTTGGTGCCCGTCGAGTCTAGATTCATCGGTGTGATTTTCAGATCCCCTAGGTCTGATATATCGGCATCAGAAACATTATGAAAAGCAAACATGACATCAAAAAGAGGTATTCGCCCAACCTGCCGATGTTTTTCGACTCGCTGAACTATCTTTTCAAAGGGCACATCCTGATGGGCAAAAGCATCAAGGCAGGTTGCTCTCATTTGTAAAAGCAACTGATCGAACGTCGAGCTTGTCGCCAAGTTGCTCCGTATTACAATCGTATTCACAAAGAGCCCAACTAGAGGCTCGACTTCCTTGTTTTTTCGGTTTGCAACAGGGGTACCTACACAAATATCCGTTTGACCAGAATACCGAGACAATAATATCTTAAATGCCGTGAGCATCATCATGAAAAGCGTGACTTTCTGTTCCCTGCAGATAATCCTCAGTTTGTTCACCAATGCCGAGTCAATCGAATTTGATACCGTCGAACCACGGTAACTATTTTTTGCCGGTCGGAGATAATCCGTCGGCATATTTAAAACCGTTGTCCCCGAAAGCTTTTCGATCCAATAATTGAGTTTACGTTCGAAATTGGTTCCCAAGGATTCCTCACGTTCGCGTCTCGCATATTCAGCATATTGAAATCCGAGTGGTTTTAAAGCCGGGTTCCTACCTGCGGCTGCGGCTTGGTAAAGTTCCATTAGCTCTTGCAACAACAGTGATTTTGACCACGCGTCGCAAGCAATGTGGTGTATCACGAGAACGAAAAGATGATCCCCTTCAGCCAGCTGAAATAAGGTAGCACGGATCGTTGCGTCATGCGACAAATCAAAAGGTGTTTCGCTTAGTCGTATGATGGTAGCTTGAATTTTTTCTTGAGACCATCTGCTGCAATCATGCACGCGCAGGTCAACGACGCCCGCTTCAAGAACGCGTTGTAGAATTGCGCCTTCATGCTCGCGAAAAACTGTTCGCAATACATCATGTCTGTTGACCACCTGCCTAACTGCAAATGAAAAATCAACAATATTCAGACTTCCCTCGATTCGCAAAATTATTTGCTCATGATAATTATTGCTTCCTTCAAGCTTATCAATAAACCAAAGGCGCTCTTGCGAAAATGAGGCAGGAGACTCCATACTTTCAGTAGGTGTTAAAACTTCAGACATACATGCATTACTAAAACCAATCAGCTTTCATTTTGTTGTGCGCTTAGCACTGATCCCGTTCAAATTGTCATTTTCAAGTTCAGGAAAACCATCCCATATTTTGCCCCATGCCTTCCGCGTTCGAGGGGTCAACCCTTTGCCCGCGTTACAGGAAAGTTCAATTCGTCTCCGCTTGCATTCAACGTCAGATCAGCAGTAATGGCAATCTTAAATCTTTCTTTCGTTCATTTTTTTCCAACTCAAATAATTTCCTGTCGGGAAGTCATTATTTCCCTAGCCATGAATACTCCATAATTCCATTGGTGAAGATCGAGTTTAGGGACAAACTCCACGAGGGCAACCTTGGCAAATTGATAAGGCTTTTAAAAGCATGTGCCGTCAAGATAATGCACATCAACCCTGCCAATACTGTCTCAAACGAATCATCAAATTCTCAACATTGCTACTCGCCTTAAAGATAACAAAAGTAAGACGTTGAGTTCCCATCCTATTCAAATTTCCAACCGTATATTTCATTCCGTCTGAACAGTTGTGTTTTGGCTTTGAGGTGAGCAAAGTATTTGGCTGATGAGCTGCGTCTCTATTGGCACCAGGTATTTTATCATGCCTATCAACACCTTCCTGCGCGAGGTACAACTGGTATGCATCGAATCAAAAGCCCAAAATGATCTTTGGATATATTTCGGCTATTCAAATAGCAAGTCCTCCAATTTGTCTATTAGTTTTTTCAATTCCGTAATTGCTTTCGAGTCCTTTTCATTGATGGCACGGTTAATGGAGCTAATGATCATTCCCTTAATCTTTCTAAATCTTATCACCTTTGTCAGAAAAGGTTGGTTCTGATATTCCTACGATTTTTCAACCTTCCTTTTTCAATGTCTTTTACCTTATGCTCGAGTCGTCCAACATTTCATCTTTGAGCAACTTTGCTTTATTATATAAATCAGCTTCGCTAATCGCATAGCGTACGTGATCAAACTAATAAATTAATTTTATCTGTAAACAATCTACGGAAAAAGTGGTATCAAAATGTGTACTCACTGAAATAAATTCGGGGTTGTGAAAGAAATATTATCATTATCTGACAACTCCAAGAAAAATGTAAGGACGTTGCAACGTGACTCAGTATTTATGCTTAAAAAGCGCTAATATAGCCGGCAAATAAATATGCAATTGTTTTTTGTGCAGATATACATAACTAGCTATTCTATGATGATCGACTTACTTATACATCTATGCCTTAACAAGTTTTCTTTGCTGTGAAAATTATTCAAAGCTTCTGGTCAAAGCCGCTATTCACGGGGCATCGTACAACCTCAGCAAACAAGTTCATGCTGATGAGTTGGTCTCTCAGCATCTTGCAGCTAAGAAAATTCTACAAGAAAATAGAGCTCTATACCGACAGACAAGGTAAAGAATTATTTGCCGACATACTGAAGCTTCCCTACACCGATATAATAGAAGTGTTAGATGACGTGAACCAATACGACGCTGGGTTATGGGCTATCGGGAAAATTTATACATATCAGCAACAAGATAAACCCTTTCTTCACCTTGATGGGGATATATTAATCTGGGATCAGCTTAATAAGGGCACGAATCACAGTGATCTTATTTGTCTCCATCCAGAAGATAACTCTTCCTCGCAATATTTTTACAGGCGCAGGATGTCAAAGATAGTTGCTGACTTCAAGTATGTACCAACCTATATGGTTGACACTTCCAATGTTTCAGCTATCAACGCAGGAATGATAGGTGGCAGGGATCTCGGTTTTTTTCGCGAGTATACCGACGAAGCCTTTAAATTTGTTGATAAAAACCGTGAATGTTTTGCCCTTCACAACGTAGAGGGAATTAATACTATTTTTGAGCAATTGATCTTTTCGAGCCTTTGCCGCAATCAAAATCTTACTCCAAATTTTTATCTGCAAGAAAGTGCAAAGCTTTATTCATTTGCCGACGCTCCATCAAAATCAAAAATAGTGCATGCTCGAAGTGACAAACGAAATATGAACCCATTCATGGAAGATAGTTTGTATGAATACATGATCACTCATTATCCTACTCAATATAATCGGGTAATGGACTGCTTGATGTATTTTGGATGGTAGTTTACACTAGCTGTATGAAAAACGAATTTACTTTAAAAAGAGCTGTTGACTTCGGGGAGAGTTGTCTGAAAGCATTTACGCAAATCAATCATTACTCTCCAGCCGGTCCAAAAAAAGGAAAAGAATCAATTCTTCACAATAGTCTAGTTGGTGGGAAAGCCAACATGCTTCTATTTTATACTAAACTGTATGACGCAACCAAGTTACCACTTTATATCAAGCCAATTGAAGACTTGGTTGCTGACATTAAAACACTTCTTAAAATAAATCATTTAGGCAATTACGGATTCTATTTTGGGAAAACTGGTCTACTATACGCCATCATCAAAGCATTGCCTTATTTGGCCCAAAAACAGGATCCTAGGGACATCTTTTTTACTCCAGTCACTTACCAAAAATATTTAGCCTCTAATGCAACTGATCCATCATTACTATTCGGTAAATCTGGAGCGCTATTGGGTCTTCTTAAAATCTATGAACTCTGGCCTGACGAAATGGTTTTTGATATGATCAAAGACACCACTACGGCCCTTCTTAGAAATTCTATTACACTTAATAAGGGAATCAACTGGCGCAGATTCAATTCATTTTCCGGTGACACTTCTACGTGGTTATATGGGGCGACGGGAATAGGTTTTGTTTTATCTGAAGCTGGTATTGTTCTGAATAACAATATACTAATGGAGCTTGCCCATCATGTAATAAAAGTGGATCATTTGGCATCGGTAAATACAAATTCCAAACGTGGAAAATCTCCCAAGGTCCACCTAACAGATATTGCCTGCAGACTAAAGGACCCCTATCAAAACACAATTGCTCTGGCACTATGTATTCTTAGCAACTATGAACTGCATGGGAAGGAATTGTGCAAAGAAAAACTTCAAGGATGTTTTCAACATGTGGTTGCATTCAGGGAAAGAGATTATATCGATCTGTATTTTACCAATATTTTTTTGAACCGATATACCGAAGTATTGGTAAAAGAACGTATCTCAGATGAAAATGAAATTCTCATCCCAAAATTATTATCTCTAGAAAAACGAAAAAGTCATAACCCGAATTGTGAAGTAAATCACCTATATGCCGCCCATTTATATCTGGACCTCTTCCTTGGCAAAACTATTGATTCAATAGTCCATCCCATTTTTAAACCTGTTACGGAAATTACGCTGGATCAAGAGGCAATTACTGAAAATTACATACGCTCAACCTTCCCTATGACATTTGAGAATATGAGGGGAAAATTCCCGTCCGCATTTCAGTCAATGGTCTGGCACCGGGGGAAATCACCCCTTCATAAATTAGAATTTTTTTTGACAAAGGTGCAATTAAAAGGAACACCGGACAAGATCTCGGAAGACACACTTTATTCGTTCGAACTTGAGAAGATTAAGTGGCATATGATCAGAAAAGAATCTTATAGCAAAGAGGGTTCACAATTTAACCCACGGAGAAAAGGCAGGCACCTGTTATGCCTTCCTGATTCAAAGCTTTGTCGTTTGAAGTTTAAACTATCAAAAAACATCAAAATGGTTCAAGCGGAGAATGAAAAGCGACACCGACCGGACTTAACCAAACGGTGTGCTGACTTCCTCCACCTTCTTAAAAATTTTGGCGTGAGAAGCACAATCGTAATGCCATCCTCCGAATCGCAAGTAACAACCGTACGCCTAGATTTCTTTCGTACGCTGGCTTTAATCCAATTCGAAAAGTCACATTCTATTCAACAGGTTCAATATCATCTCCACGAATTTCTTTTATTGCAGGGAGCGGAAGCTCAAAGAATTTTATTGATGAACTTTCAACAAACCTCGTTTGAATATTTATGCAAGGAAATTGAAGAATTTCTGCTAATTTTTCTCAAAGACTGTGTGGGAACAGGAGTCCTTACTCGTTCAAGTAGGGCCAAAACGTGACTTTATCATCACTTTTACTATTGAATATATCGTAAAAATTAAAATATTTATTGCGATTAAAACCCTGTGCATCCTTATTTAACAACAAATGATAACGATAATTTCTCCCCATATTGATGATGCTGTGTTGAGTTTGGGTGGCATTATTGCAAGGTTAAGAAAAAAGAATTTTGAGGTGACTGTTCAATATGTTTTTAATGTATCAAGCTGGACTAATCCACAAAATATTGGAAATATTCAGTATGACGGTGACATTTCTGCGATCAGCTCTTTGAGGGAATCAGAAGAAAGAGAGGTAGCAAAAATTCTGGGTTATTCATTTGAAATGCTGAATTTCGGCGATACTCCCCTGAGAGACACACAAGCCGATGAAAAACTATTCATACGAATAAAACAGTTATTGAAAAAAAAAATTGAGCAAAGCCGTATGTGCCTTTTCCCCCTTGGAATTGACCATGCAGATCACATTTTTCTGAGCAAAATGGGGTTTGAATTCCGTAAGGAAGGATATCCTATTCTCTTCTATGAAGACTTACCATATGCAGCTATTTCCCATTATGACTATCGGGAACGTTACAACTTCAACTTAAACGAGATGAGGCTTTCTCCTCACATCACTGAAATTAGTTTACCTATGAAGTATACAGCGCTGAAGGAATATAGAAGCCAAGTCTCAGGTTCATGGCTAAAAAACATTATGAATTATTCATATAACCTAGCAACTAACTCCTATTACGAAAGGCTATGGATACCTTCGGAACTAAATCTTGACCTGTCGTTTATGGAGATTTGATCTGTCAATAATTGGACTCGATCATTAACATCTAATCTAAAAACTGACTTGCTCCCCTTTTAAAGTATAACGAACCTTCGCTCCAGATAAAATTCGCCTCATCCCATTTCATAGCACTAGCTACGTCAGGAAAAAAGCCACGTCCATTGAAATTGGCACTGGTATTACAAAGCAATGGAAGCCCGCTCACCTTTTTAAAATGTGACAGTAGCTCATAAATTGATTTATTCTGAAGTTTGTTCACAGTCTGAAGACGTGCTGTGCCATCGTGATGAATGACAGACGGACAAACATCGATAAATGCTTTCCTTACTTTATGATCAAAAAGCATATACGGATCGGGGGTTCCTGGATCAAAAAATATAGTTGCGTCTTCCTCTAAGCAGATTGGGGCAACCGGGCGATACTGTTCCCTCCGTTTCATGGCGTTCAGTTTCTCCTTCATGGAGAGACTTGCTGGTGAAGCAAGGATACTTCGGCTCCCTAGCGCTCTCGGTCCTAACTCGGCCCTGCCGTTTAAAAAAATGATTGGCTGGTTACTCGAATGCAACAATACAGCTAACTGCTGAAGATCGAAATCCGTTCGCTCCCAGTTTGTGAGTTGCAGAGAAGACTGAAGTCTGGGGCCTGAGTATACATCCCACTCTAAAGGAACAAAACCAAAGTTTTTCACCATCTCACAACATGCTACACCGATGGCACTTCCTGAATCGTTAGGAAATGGAGGTACCCACAATTCCGAAACATCTGCAGATCGTCTTAGGTCACTATTCCATTTTATATTGAGTGCGCATCCACCTGCAAAACATAAATTTTTAGAGTACGCTGGATATTGTCGGATTTTTTGTTCCAATGTTTCGAGCAGCAATTCAGATAAGACAAAATGATAGTTAGTAAGAAGGTCTTTCGGATCTACACTATGACTTTCTCCCCACACAGCCATGCGATTGATAAATTCAGTTTGGAAGCTGGCGTTTTTATTGATGCCGTTGTAGATGTCCCTGAAATTACGCTGGATAGAATTGTCGATTTTTCCAAGAGCAATGTATGCCATAAGCTTACCCGCAATAGACAAATCTTCATCCCTTGTTCCGGTGAAGGGAGGAAATCGTTGTGCAAGACCAGTGTAGCAATAGCCGTTAAGTGAAAACAGGCTACCTAGCGGTTCTATCCGGTTCTCATTATGATGGAGATAAAAGAGTTGTGGAAACATTCCACCATCCCAGATCAGTATAAAAGAAGATTGCTTTTCTCTTACAAATGGACTGGTGCAATAGGCACCCATAATGTGACCTGTGACATGCATATAGCTTGAGTATTCAATACCCAATTCTTTGATGGCATACTTTTGCGATTCAAGCACATCTTCCTTTGTAATTGCATTTCCATACTTTGCGAGTTTGAAAGCAATCGTTTTACCATTCTGTGTTAGCTCAGCTTTTCTGAAATCAGCATTCTGTTCTTCCAAACACCAACCGTCGATAGCGATCCTATTTATGTCCGCAAAATCAAGGGACTCTGAATGCAGAATGCTTTTAATCTGATTAAAATCAACCACAGGATCATGGCGGAATCCATTTCTTACTTTTTCAATTTCAACACAGAACTTCAGCCTGTTGTCTTCAATTACCGCAACACCACCATCGTGAGTTAATTTTATACCGCAAATTTTCATTAGGCTATATTTGTAAGTTGTTGATACTTCACCAGGTTAAGAATACTATAATATTCGCTGAGCTTCATTTATAGTCCTCAAGTAATGTTTCATATTGCCCTTTTTTCATGGATAGTACTTCATGATGACCATCTTCGATAATTTCTCCGTCCTTAACAACCAGAATACGATCACAACGCATGATGGTGTCTAATCTGTGTGCAATAATAATACAAGTCCATCCTTTCATGAGCTGCTCTACTGCGTACTGAAGTTTTGCTTCTGTAACCATATCCAAAGAGCTTGAAAATTCATCCATCAGAATAATCTTAGGGTCTTTCAGAACTATTCGGGCTATAGAAACAATTTGCTTTTCGCCTACGGAGAGATATTCACCTTCATTGCCAACTTCATTGAATAATCTTGGGATCAGGTCTTCAACACCCAGCTTATATAAAAGTGCTTCTACATTCTTCAGGTTGTTCTCAGGTGATTCATTGGTCAAATTTGAGAACAGTGTTCCTGAAAATAAATATGGGTTCTGAAGGATAACTCCGAGTTGTGAACGATAACTATCGATCGATCGCAATGTGTAGTCAATTCCGTCTATGTATATCCGCCCCTGAGTAGGTTCATAAAATCGGCTGATGAGATTCATAATGGTTGTCTTTCCACTCCCGGTGGGTCCCACTAATCCAACAGACTGGCCTTGTTTGATCCACAGATTGAAATCACTTAGAATCTGCTTAGAAGTTCCGTAGCTAAAGGTCACACCTTCAAATCTAATGTCACCTTTTAAGGCTGGAAAATTATCGATGCTTTTGAAATCGTTGATATCCTGCTCCTCTGAAAATCTCTTAACGAGTCTTGATTCTGAAAGAAGACGGCTTGGAAGATTCACAAAAAATCTTGTTACATTTTCGATCGGTACAAACAACCCCCTGACGTAACTCATCAATCCAACCCACGTGCCGATCGTTACTGTTTCTGTCTGACCCGCCAACAATCCCCCGTAATATATAACCAAGGCGATAGAAACTGAACAGGTGCAAGCCACCATTGGACTATAAAGAAACGAAAGGAATACAACCTTCAGGGAAGTATTTTTGAGCGTAGTACTGTAAGCAATAAATTTCTCAGTAACATACTCCTCTCTCCCCATGGATTTGGTTAATAACATACCATTTAGTGTTTCATTAAAATAAATGTTGGCGTTATCTCTACAAGTCACCTCCTGGCTAGTCTCCACGGCTAGTTTTTTCTGTATAATTATTGAAGCCAGGAATAACACCGGAATAGTTGCTATTACCATCAGGCCCAACGTAGTGTTGCAGATAAAAATGATTACCAGTACGATGATGATCGACAGCAAGCTTGTTAAAAGTGATTTAATGTCATTGGAAACTAGGTTGGCAACATTGCTGGTGTCATCCCATAAATTGGTGAGGAGTTCTCCCACGGGTCTTTTATCATAGAAGGAAAAAGACATCTTGCTCCATTTGTCATATAACCTTTCGCGCAGACTACTGCCAATATTTATTTTAGTACTCAGTACACGCAGATCGGCCCTGCTGGAAAATGCTGTATGCACTAATTTCAGTAACAAGTAAAGCAGCGGATATATGAATAGCCCGGCTGGGAATCCTGTTTCCGAACGAGGCAAGCTCATGCATTCTGAGATTGTGTCATAAAAGAAAAGAAGTGGCAGGGGAATCAAACCAACGAGCAAAGATGAAAGTATCGTTTCCCTTAACATTCGAACAAGATCGCGTTGTTCTGCACCCAGTCTTTCAATAAAGCGATTTATCATTGGCCTTGAATTCCGTTTAGTATTCAGATTAAATCAAGTCTTGCGTTCAATACCTCATTTAGATAACCAGACTTTTCCTTGAGCTCTGTCGGAGTTCCGGATTCAATAAGCAAACCATTTCTCAACACAAATATCTTATCCATCCGTTTTACTAAGTTTAACCGATGGGTTGAAATCATAATTGTATTTCTGTTGAACTCCAAGAATATGTTATCAAAGACTTTCCGTTCTGTTGACGAGTCGAGTGAGGCATTTACATTATCCAGGATTAACACATCAGGTTTTCGAATGAGCGTTCTAGCAAGTGAAGCTCTTTGTCTCTGCCCGCCGGATAAAGAAATCCCCTTCTCTCCCATAATTGTGTCGAGACCAGCAGGAAGTTCCGTGCGCATAGGATCCATATTGCATATCGACACCATTCGTTGAAATTGTTCCTCATCAACGTACGTCCCAAAAGCTATGTTTTCTCGCAATGTGTTGGAGAATAATACAGGCTGTTGCAAAGAGTATCCAAACTTATTTCTCAGCAACGCTTTACTATATGTTTCAATATGCCTATCATCAATGAGGATATCACCTTGCGTCTGTTCATAGAATCTGAGCAGTAAATTAAATATGGTGGATTTTCCTGAACCTGAACGACCAATAAATGCGGCTTTCTCTCCGTCGTTGATCGTGAACGAAATATTTTCGAGACTCCATTTTTGTTGGTTGGGGTACCTGAAATATACCCCTCTAAACTCTATTTTACCTAGAACAGGTTTTACCGGAAAGTCATCTATTTCCACGTCCGTTTCAATTTTCAACGAAGCTACTTCCATAACGCGTTTAATAGAGACGTTGACCCTAGCCAAATGTCCAAATGTAGGACCGATCTGGCTGAGTGGGACTGCCATCATACCTGAGTAGAGACAAAAGCTCAGCATCTGACCGAATGTAATATAACCTTGCAAAGCGAAAATGCCTGCAGCAATGAAAGATATCGTCATTTGAGATGAGAGTAATATCTCATTCGTATTATATACCTTTTTTACTATCTTATTAAATCTCATACTACTCTTCCGTTTCATTTCATTTTGCATCCTGAACTTTTTGAGTTCGTGGGCTTGTGTATTCAGTGCTATTATGGCGCGCATGGCGGAAAGATTCTCCCTAGAAGTCTCTACCAAAATGTCGGAAAGCGCCATACTTTTTGAATACAGACGTTTCTCTATTCTATAAACGTTCCCACCCCACCAAATTACAAGTGGCATTAAGCAGATTGATATCATTGCACAATAAATGTTTACAATTCCTATCATAAGAAAGGAAAACAACAACGGTCCAACTACATTAACCACACTGACAATCTGATTTTGGAAGAAAGACTTGATCGTTGATATATCCTGATTTAGTAGCTGAATCAAATTACCTTTACTACCGTTGGCAAAGCATTTTACCGGCAACTTTTGAATGTGACCAAAAATTTTTGTTCTAAGAGAGTGAATACCGTTCTCTGTTGTCCGGGCTATCATTGAACTCGCAACAAACGTAGTGATGCCGCGCAAAAATGTTGTAGCTATGTAGACTCCTGCAATGCCAACTAATACTTTTCCTATTCCATGGTCATAAAGGGGGCTAACCAAATTAAAGATAATATCAGTGATAAAATCATAGGATGAAGGCTCATTCTGTATACCCCTTTCCAGCTGGACGTAATTAACCGCAACCTCAAGTATCTTCGGTTCTAAATTAAGAATTACAATGCCTAACATGAGAATAAGAATGGATATTACGTAGCTAAGAATCCATTTTCTAACCATTTGTAAATACTTCATATTTTATAAAAAGTTGGCGGCCAACGAAATGTAAACCCTCATTTTGAATGAATTTATTTTCGGTCAACTACTGAATTTGGATTTGAATCTTGATCTGCTACATATTCTATCAAGTTGTTCATCCAATCAAGGCAGAGAGGTCTGTTAACCACAGTGAAGTGATTTCCAGTGCCCTGAATAATGTTTACATGTTTAAAATATTTTTGCCATACTTGAATGCCAACATCACTATTTCCAGTAAGAACTAAATCTATTACGTGATCTAGCCTTCGGTGGATTTCATGGTTAATTGTGTTGCACGCTTCACACACCCGATACAATGCCATTAATGATCCAGAATCTACTTGCATTCCCATCTCATTTTTCATCAGCCAACTCATAGTATCCATCGCTCAGCCCAGGCAATCCGTGAATGATGAAGGAAGTGATCTTGTTGTCGCCTTCACGTAATTCGATAACATATCTATGGTCTCGTTTATTTTCTCTTTTCCTCAACACCTTATCGATAGCAAGAATAGTTGGGTTCTTTATTAAATCAATGACTTGAAGCATCATAGATCCAAAATGTTCTGGTCCTTATCTACAATTCTGACAAAGCGGTTGGGAATTGGTTTGCCTATATTACCTGTACTTCTTGAGTTATTGTCAAGATGGTCAATGCTATTGTTCCACTCTTGAAGAATGAGCATGGAAACATTTTCTCCACCCAAAAAAGCAGCTTGCTTAAAAGAATCTTGATTAGTCATTACTATTGTTCACAATAATAAATCACCGGATTGCCCGAATAATTTATATCGCAAATTATAAACTTTCGTGAAAGTCTGTGTTTAAAATTCGCATTTTTTTTGTTCCTTCAATTCCAGTAACCGTTATAGGTATCTATGTTTACAATAAGATTTTTTTAAAGCTTTCTTAAATGCTATGAACCAGGAAGTTAGTACACAAAAGGATTCCGACCAAAGTATTACAAACTGCCAAGAAAAAATAGACCAACTTTTAACCGGCTACTCAAGTCGACAAGAATTTTCGGGAAATATTTTGATCGCGACAAAAGGTAATATCCACTTTGTTAAAAGTTATGGCTATTCAAATTATGAGAATTCAACGCCAAATAACCCAAAGACTATTTTTGGGCTTGCTTCCATTACAAAATGGATCACGGCATGCCGTGTTTTGCAACTCGAAGACCAGGGGAAGATTAGCTTTTCTGACCCTCTAAGCATATATTTTCCATTAACCACCGGGAAAATTATAGGAACGGTCACAATTGCCCAGATATTAACACATTCTTCTGGTATTGAAGATTTTATACGAATGGAGTATGAGACGAAGGAAGACGTATCATTACAAGAATTTTCAAGGACTCTTTCTCAGGCAACTGTCAAACATTTCCCCGGATCACAAATAAACTACGGTAATTCCCCTTTCGTCATCCTGTCCTACATCATTGAAATAGTTACCGACACAAACTTCAACGATGGGATAGAAGAATATATTTTCAAACCGCTGGCTATGTATGACTCCTTTATGTATAACGGGCTTCCGCAACCCAAAGGGCATCTAGCTCAGCCCTATGAGAGAACAGGCGAGGCAATTATTCCTGCTCCCTTCATTAATTTAAAGAGTTTCCGTGGTGCATGCGGTGCGTATTCTACGCTATTGGATCTCTATAAATTCGCAGAAGGCTTAAATTCCAATTTACTTTTTTCTGAAAAACAAAAATTAAAAATGTTCAACGACTACAAAACTGGTTTTGGCTATGGCTGCAATGTGGACACTAAACAATTTAAGAAGTCAGAAAATGAATGTCTTGTGTACAAGAAAGGAGGAATGACTGGTTGGTCCGGAATGCTTTCGATCGTACCCGTTAAGGAAAAGGTTATAATTCTATTGTGCAATTATTGGATTAGCAATATTGGCGATATTACTAATCATATTCTTGGCTTATCGGAAGAAGCTTGAAATGAACAAACCGATCTAATATTCAAATCAAGTACGATCGAGATAGTATGACTTGATGAAATAATTTAACGCTTCAAGGAATTCGCTGGAATCAAGAATAGCCGATCCTTCCTTCTGACTATATGTGCCATTCAAAATCTTTTTAACAATAGCAGCATGCCATTCTGGTAATCTTTGGCTTAGTTTGAAGATACCATCAAAATGTTCTCTTCCACTAAGGTTGTCACCAGTGCAGTTATAAATATACAATTGGCCTTGAGTAACTGGAAAAAAAAGATTTAGCCTAGTTGCATTTCTTACAAACATCACATCCTCTTCCCGTGGCAAATCATCGTATTTAAGACCCACTTCAAATATCTTTTTTCGTTCAAGCAAAAAAGTTGCCTCCCAGGTACGTGCGAAAGGAAAATAAAGCTGATCTGTAAGAGAATCGAAGATCAACAGGTGCGTGAGTATAGTTCCTGGTTTACTGTTAACCTTCAACCCTTCCATTTGCAATCTTACACGCTCACAATGATACCAGTCATCGTCGTCCCAAATGCATACATAATCTCCAGTTGCATGATCGATACCAAGGTTTCGCATCTGGCACACCGATGATATCTCTGCCCCACAGCAAGCGACAGCCAAAATTTCAGGATCCAAGCGAAAAGAACTGAGCTGGTTAGAGGTTTCAAGATCTTCGACCTTGTAAACAATTACCAACTCTTTATTCTTATACGATTGCCCTTTATACAATTCGATGGCACGTTTTAGATACCAAGGACGACCAAAACTTACACAAATACACGATACCGAGGGTTTCATATAAATATAGAAGCAATTGTTACCAACTACGCAGTGTTATTTTAATCTTCATATGCCACTCAAACAACGATTACACTACATAAGCTAAAGATATAATTATATTTGAAAATATCATAATTCATTAGTGTCCATTAAAAATATTAAAAACGTTCTTTGAAATCTTGATTTACAGGGGTTTAGACCGATAAAATGACGGTGACGACTTGAGCCATAGATTCGTAAAAAATCGAATT
>Ga0105046_10001274_pt1 | contig 38491 bp, 24 predicted proteins | sample MAT03_FD_78385 | JGI IMG/M metagenome (GOLD analysis project Ga0105046, IMG submission 78385) | Freshwater microbial communities from Lake Fryxell liftoff mats and glacier meltwater in Antarctica - MAT-03 (megahit assembly) | ecosystem: Environmental > Aquatic > Freshwater > Ice > Liftoff... | reverse complement strand
CCTGACCGCGACCCCCCCGGTCGGGGAGTTCGATGACCCTCGGGCCGCCCAGGCCGTGGGAGCATAGGTATCTACACAAGTCATAACTCGCTTGTGTCACAGGAGTAAGGCAGCAACTTTGGGGTGGAATCGCGTAGTGAACATACGGCCATACGCCCCGGTTTCGCTGTAATCCAGGGGGCTGGACTCTCAAGCTCGCCCCAATACCGACCCCGGAATTACCGGGTTTTTCACTGCAACCTGCTACTCAGTCTACTGTTGCAAGTTGTGTAGATACCTATGCCGTGGGAGAGTGGGAACCCCCGACCGGGCCACCGCCGGTAGCTCGAACAGTCACGTGGCCCCCGAGGCCGGATCACCAGGACGAGCACCCGCCGGCGGACCACCCCGAGGCGACCTATGGACCCCTCCGCGTTCGTCGGCATCGACGTGTCCAAGGACTTCCTCGACGCCCACGCCCGACCGGCCGGCCGCGCCGAGCGGTTCCCCAACGACCCGGCCGGGGTCGCCGCCCTCGTCGCCTGGGTCCGCGGGGTGGCCCCGGCGCTCGTCGTGGTCGAGGCCACCGGCGGCCTCGAGTACGCGGCCGTCGTGGCCCTCCACGCGGCCGGGGTGGCGGCCGCCATCATCAACCCGACCCAGGCCCGGCGGTTCGCCCAGGCGACCGGCCGGGCGGCCAAGACGGACGCCCTCGACGCCGCCGTCCTGACCCACCTCGCCGAGGCCGTCCGGCCCCCGGTCCGGCCCCTCCCGGACGCCGGCACCCGCGCCCTGGCCGAGTTGCTCGACCGCCGGCGGCAACTGCTCGGGATGCCGACGGCCGAGCAGAACCGGCTGGCCGCGGCTACCGGGGCGGTGGTGCGGAAGGACCTCCAGGCCCACCTCCGGTGGCTGGCCAAGCGGCTGGCGGCGGCCGACGCCGACCTCGACCGGGCGGTCCGGGCCAGCCCGGTGTGGCAGGCGAGCGACGACCTGCTGCAATCCATCCCGGGGATCGGGCGGGTGGTCAGCCGGACCCTGCTGGCCGACCTCCCGGAGCTCGGGACGCTGACCCGGGGGGAGGTCGGGGCGCTGGCCGGGTTGGCCCCGATGAACCGGGACAGCGGGCGGACGACCGGGTACCGGGGGACGACCGGGGGGCGGTCGCGGGTCCGGGCGGCGGTGTACATGGCGGCACTGTCGGCCCGGCGGTACAACCCGGTGCTGAAGGCGTTCGCGGCCCGGCTGGCGGCGCAGGGGAAGGCGGCCAAGGTGGTGCTGGTGGCCGTCGCACGGAAGCTCCTGGTCATCGCCAATGCCGTCCTCCGGGACCGCAAGCCGTGTGACGCACACCGACGCCCGACCGAGACCGCCCGATGGCCGCCCCCGCCGGCAAGCAAACCGTTACGCTCACGTCCGCCGACCCCACGGCGGAGCGCGTCGCCGCGCTGCGGGCGCTGTTTCCCGACGTGCTCGCCGACGGCAAGATCGACTTCGACAAGCTCCGGGCGGCGCTCGGCGAGAGCGTGTCGGCCGGGCCGGAGCGGTTCATCTTCTCGTGGGCCGGGCGGGCGGACGCGGCGGCGCTGCTGCAGACGCCGAGCCGCGCCACGCTCGTCCCGAAGCCGGCCGAGTCGGTGAACTGGGACGCCACCCGCAACCTGTTCGTGGAGGGCGACAACCTCGAGGTGCTGAAGCTGCTGTACAAGGCCTACGCCGGCCGGGTGAAGCTGATCTACATCGACCCGCCGAACAACACGGGTCAGGACTTCGTGTACGCCGACGACTTCGCCGACCCGCTGACCGTGTACCTGAAGCTGACCGGCCAGGCCGACGACGCCGGCAAGCTGCTGACGAGCAACCCGGAGACGAGCGGCCGGCACAATCGCTATAGACGTTGCATTTGTGCCCGTACCTACTAGCCAATCTCAAGTATCCCGGCGACAATCAGCGCGTCTCCGACAGCCGGCCCCCGAGAAACAGCCATGTATGACCGCATCCAGGCCGACATCGCGTCCAACTCCTTCTATCGGGAGAATTTCCCGAACGACGGCCAGCGGTTCGTAGCGTGGTACCTGCACCGCGTCCTGTTGCTCGATGTCCATCAGACGAAGGCAGCGATCACCGACGGCGCGGGGGATAAGCAGATCGACGCAATCGTGGTGGAGGACGGCGAAGAGCGCCGCATCCGCGTCGTCCAGGGCAAGTTCGTGAAACCTGAGAGCATTGACGCCACGCCCCTGCGAGAGGTGCTGTCGGCCTGGACTCGACTCAAGGATATTCCGAAGCTCCAGCTCGAATGCTCCGGGAGGCTCGCCGAGAGGCTGGAGGCGATGCGGGTGGCCTTGGAGGATGAGTACGACGTCCAGTTTGAACTCATCACCACCGGCTCGCTCACCCCGTCAGCCGTGACAGACTTCGAAGCGTTCGCGAAAGAGATGGGCGAGAGCACGGACTTCAGCGCCGGGTTAACGCTCGTGAACTCCGACCTCCTCGAAACGCGCTTGTCCGAGGCGGAGCAACGCGACCTCCCTGAACTGGCAGCCGAGATCGAGCTCGACCCGCAGAAGTGCCTTGTTACCGAGGAGGCGGGCATCCGCGTTGTCCTCGCGATGCTCCCGATTGAGCAGTGCCTCAAGCTGCCGGGGATCGCGGACGGGAAGCTGTTCCGGCGGAACGTCCGCCAGAGCCTCGGGATCACGAACAAGGTAAATAAGGCGCTCCGGGATACGCTCGTGAATCCGGACAAGGGTAAATATTTCTTCTTCTTCCACAACGGGATCACCGCTCTCTGCCGGGATGTATCCTTCTCGCCGGACAAGAAAAAGATGAAGGTATCCGCGCTATCCGTCGTGAACGGCTGCCAGTCGCTATCCACGATCTACGCCACCGGGGGGAAGGTGAGCGAGAAGAAGGGGAGCCAGCCGAAGGGCTCTGTCCTCTTCCGCTTCTATGAGATTCCGCAGTACGACCTCGGCGACGCCATCAGCATCAACACGAACTCACAAAGCGCAGTGAAGCCCCGAGACCTTCGGAGCAACGACAAGTACATGCGGTCGATCAAGAATCGCTATGAATCTCAGGTGCCCGGCGCGTACTTTCTCACGAAGCGGGGCGAGGATCGCCCGCCCGACAAAGAAGCGGCGAAGTGCGTGGACTCCCCGGACTACGCGAAGATGGCCGTCTCGTGGATGTGCCAGCGTCCGAACCTCGCGACGAACGAAAAGCGTCTCTTCGACGAGCTTTACAAGACCGTTTTCCACCCGGAGTTGGAATCGCAGTCTATCCTCGCCCTTAAGCTCTGGATGAACGAAATCGACAAGCATTGGCCGAACCTCGACATCAACGAAGCGGTGAAAGCTGTGAAGGGGGCCGCCCGGTTCCACATGCTCTTCATCGTCTCCCAGCTCTTTGCGTTCGCGAGCAATCAGTCGGACAAGGTGCCGTTCCCCTCGGCTACGATGAACGGCCTGAAATACGCTGGGCAGAGTATAAGTCAGGCGAAAACGTGTCTCAACCGCGCACTCCAGCAGGCGATCACGCAGAGCGCCCAGACCGGCAAGGTGTTCAGCCCGCAGAACTGGCTCAAGGGCAAGGCAGCGGTGAACGACGAGCAGCTCGTCGTCGGGGCCATCGTGGACGTACTTAAGGGCTTCACGACGCCGGAGACAGCCCCGTTCATAGCAGCCTTCACCGTCCCCGCTCAGATGTTCTCGTTCCGCTGGTCGGCGGAATAGCGCGCTCACGCTCAAGCCGGACGCCGACCCGGTCGCGGTGCTGTGGGAGTTGGCGGTCAAGGAGGGCTACGGGCTCAACAGCACGATCGCGCCGGCGGCGGTCGGGGAGAACACCGTCTACACCGTGACCGACCCGGAGCGCGACCCGCCGCAGTCGTTCCGGGCCTGCCTCGACGCGCAACTCGCCCCGGACATCTGCCGGCAACTCGGCCTGACCGCCGACGACCTGTTCGTCTGCAGCGACGCGGCCCTCACCGACACCCTCGCCGCCAACCTGGCCCTCCAGTGCCGACTGAAAACCGTCTGATGCCGGGGCGATGGTGCGCCGCCGGCCGCAAGTCGTGGCCCGCCAAGGACTCGCGCCAGCGCCCGCACCACGGCGTCGCCCCAATATCGATTTGTGAATTTGACTCAATGCTTGCGGGACGGGGTACCCCTGTTCGCCGCAACCAATGATCGCGGTACGAATCTTCCCGATCCGTGACGAGGGCCGGCGATGCGGTTCCAGTTCGACGCGAACCAGACGTACCAGCTGCGCCCCGTGGACACGGTCGCCGCGTTATTCCGCGGGCTGATCCGCGACTGGTACACGACCGCCGTCCGGGTGATGAACTTGGAGGCTGACTTCGAGACGGCGCGGTACACCGACCCGTTCGGCGACGCCGGGGAAAAGGGGTGGCCGTCGGGGGCTAGAGTCGTGAATCTCGCGTGAAACTCCCCCGGGTGCGTCGAAACGCCGCGGCCGACCCGTATTCGGAGGCTACGCGGGGTCACGGGGGCGACATGGCGGGGCACACCCGGCGACACGACGCGGCCGGCCGGTCCCTGGTCGCGTGGGCCGTGACCGCGGCGTTCGGGACGTACTTCTGCGTCTACGCCTTCCGCAAGCCGTTCACCGCGGGCACGTTCGCCGACGACGGGTTCTGGGGCGCGGGCTACAAGACGGCGCTCGTCGTCGCCCAGGTGCTCGGGTACACGGCGTCGAAGTTCCTCGGCATCAAGGTCGTGTCCGAAGTGCCGCCGGCGCGGCGGGCCGGGCTGATCCTGGCGCTCGTCGGCGTGGCCGAGCTGGCGCTGGTGCTGTTCGCCGTCACCCCGGCGCCGTGGAACGTCGTCTGGCTGTTCGCCAACGGCCTGCCGCTGGGCATCATCTTCGGGCTGGTGCTCGGTGTGCTCGAAGGCCGTCGGCAGTCGGAGGCGCTGGCGGCCGGGCTGTGTGCCAGTTTCGTCGTCGCCGACGGGGTGGCGAAGTCAGCCGGGGCGTCCCTGCTGATCGCGGGCGTGTCCGAGACGTGGATGCCCGCCGCCGCGGGGTTGCTGTTCGTCGCGCCGCTGCTCCTGTTCGTGTGGATGCTCGCCCGGGTGCCGCCGCCGGCCGACACCGACGTGGCCGCGCGCGCCGAGCGGGCGCCCATGACCGCCGCCGACCGGCGCGCGTTCTTCCGCCGCTACGCCGTCGGGCTGCTGCTCGTCGGCGCGGCGTACCTGCTGGTGACGGTGCTGCGGAGCGTGCGGGCCGACTTCGCCCCCGAGGTGTGGGCCGGGCTCGAGGTCACCGGCCGACCGGCGGTGTTCACCTACTCCGAAATGGTCGTCGCGGCATGCGTACTCGTGGTGAGCGGGGCGGCGGTGCTGATCCGCGACAACCGCCGGGCCTTCACCTACGCGATGGGCACGGCCGCGGCCGGGGCGGCACTGCTGGCGGCGGCGCTGGTCGGGTTGAAAGCCGGCGTGCTGTCGCCGCTGGCGTTCATGGTCCTGCACGGCGTGGGGCTGTACCTTCCCTACATCGCCGTCCACACCACCGTGTTCGAGCGGCTCATCGCCATGACCCGCGACCGCGGGACCGTCGGCTACCTGATGTACCTCGTGGACGCGTTCGGCTACCTCGGCTACGTCGCCGTCCTGCTCGCGCGCTCGGCCGGCGGGCCGGGGCCGGACTTCCTGGCGTTCTTCGTGCCGCTGTCGTGGGGCGTCGCGGTGGCGACGGTGGCGCTACTCGTTCCCGCGTGGTACTACTTCATGACCCACCCGGCCGCCCGACCCGCCGCGGGGGAGGCGTGATGGCGAGCGTCGCCCTGTTCCACGGTCCCGGCCGGCCGCTGGAACTCGTGACCGAACCGAAGCCGGAGCCGCGCGCCGGAGAGGTGCTGGTCCGCGTCAGCTGCTGCACGCTGTGTCGGAGCGACCTGCACACCCACGCCGGGCGGCGGACCGAGCCGACGCCGGCGGTGCTCGGGCACGAGGTCGTCGGAAGGATTGAAGCGTTCGGGCCGGGGGCGGCGCCGTCCGACTACCGCGGCTCGCCGGCGGCGGTCGGCACGCGGGTGACGTGGGCCGTGGCCGTCGGCTGCGGGACGTGCTTCTTCTGCGCCGACGGGCTGCCGCAGAAGTGCGAGACGCCGTTCAAGTACGGCCACCGCCGCGCCGAACCGGGCCGTCCGGCCGGCGGGCTGGCGGAGTTCGTCGTCCTCGTCCCGGGCACGGCCTGGTTCGTGGTGCCGGACGCGGTGCCCGACCGGGTCGCGGCCCCGGCCAACTGCGCGACCGCCACCGCCGCCGCGGTCCTGCGGGTCGCGGGGTCGGTGGCCGGGCGGACGGTGCTGGTGTTCGGCGCCGGCGTCCTCGGGGTGACGGCGTGCGCCCTGGCCCGCGCCGCCGGCGCGCGCGCGGTGATCGCCGCCGACCCGCTCCCCCCGAACCGCGGCCGGGCGACTCTGTTCGGCGCTACGCAGGCGGTTGCGCCCGGGGACGACCTTCGCGCCGCAGTTCTCGCGGCGACCGCCGGCCGCGGCGCCGACGTGGTGCTCGAACTCGCCGGCACGGCCGACGCGGTGGCGGCTTCGCTGGCGCTGGCGCGCGTGGGCGGCACGGTGGTGCTGGCGGGAACGGTCGCCCCGGTCGGGGCTGTGTCGCTGGACCCCGAGGCGGTGGTGCGGCGGATGCTGACCGTGCGCGGGGTCCACAACTACCACCCCGCCGACCTCGCGGCGGCGCTCGACTTCCTGGCCGGGCCGGGCGCGGCGTACCCGTTCGCGGAGCTGGTCGGCACGGAATACCCGCTGGCGGACGCCGACCGGGCCTTCGCCGACGCCCACGCCCGGCCGGGCGTGCGCACGGCGGTGGTGCCGTGAGTTCCGGGTGGCGAGCCGACCGCCGTGAGGCGGCGGGTGACGCTCGACTCACCCGCCGCCTCACGGCGGTCGGCTCGCCACCCGGCGCCGCGTATCCTGATCGTCGGAGGTTCCCCGTGCCGCTCGTCGACGCCGTCTTCCGCCTGTTCGCCGAGCGCGGCAGCGGGCTGTACTTCGGGGAAGCGGTCACCGAAACCGAACACGCCCTCCAGACCGCGCACCTCGCCGAAGCCGCGGACGCCGCCCCGGCGCTCGTCGCCGCGGCGCTGCTGCACGACGTCGGCCACCTCCTGCACAGCCTCGGCGAAGACGTGGCCGACCGCGGCATCGACGGCCGCCACGAGGACGTCGGCGCGGCGTGGCTGGCGCGGCACTTCGGCCCCGCCGTCGCCGACCCGGTCCGCCTCCACGTCGCCGCCAAGCGCTACCTGTGCGCCACCGAGCCGGCGTACCTCGCGGGGCTGTCCCCGGCGTCGCGGCGGAGCCTGGAACTCCAGGGCGGCCCGTTCACCGACGCCGAGCAGGCGGCGTTCCGCGCCGAGCCGCACCGGGAGGCGGCGCTCGCGCTGCGGCGGTGGGACGACGCCGCGAAGGTGCCGGGCCTCGCGGTGCCGGGCGTCGAGCACTACCGGCCACACCTGGAAGCGGCGTTGAAGGGGAACGCATGAGCGCGGGGTTCGACGCGGCCGTGGTCGGGGCCGGGGTGCTGGGGCTGGCCCACGCCTACCACCTCGCCCGCCGCGGGCTGCGGGTCGCGGTGTTCGAGCGGCACCCGGCCGCGCGCGGGGCGTCGGTGCGGAACTTCGGCATGCTGTGGCCCGTCGGGCAGCCGGCCGGCGAGCGGTACGACCTGGCGCGCCGCAGCGTCGAGGTGTGGGGCGAGGTGCTCCGCGCCGCCGGGCTGTGGCACGACCCCTGCGGCTCGCTCCACGTCGCCCGCCACGCCGACGAGGAGCAGGTGTTCTGCGAGTTCGCCGCCGCGTCCGACCGGCCGTGCGAGGTGCTGAGCGCCGCGGAGGTCGTGCGCCGCTTCCCAACTGTTCGCGCCGACGGACTACGGGCCGGGTTGTTCAGCCCGACCGAGGTGTGCGTGGACCCGCGGCAGGTGATCGCCGAGTTGCCGGGGCATCTGGCGCGGGAGCACGGCGTCGCGTTCCACTTCGGCACCACCGTGCTCGGCTACGACGCCGGCCGCGTCGCCACCACCGCCGGCTCGGTGGCCGCGCGCCGTCTGGTGATCTGCACCGGCGAGGACTTCCGCGACCTGGCGCCGCAGGCGTTCGCGGCGTCCGGCCTGGTTCGCTGCAAGCTCCAGATGATGCGCTCGACGCCGTACCCCGACCGGCTCGGCGCGATGATCGCCGGCGGGCTGACGCTGCGGCACTACGGCGGGTTCGCCGCGTGCCCGACGCTGCCGGCGGTGGCCGCGCGGTTCGACGCCGAACTGCCGGAGTACGGGCGGCACGGGATTCACGTGATGGCGTCTCAGAACGCCGCGGGCGAGGTCGTGATCGGCGACTCGCACCACTCCGGCGACGCCGTCAGCCCGTTCGACGACCCGCGGGTGGACGGGCTGATCCTCGACTACCTCCGCGGCTTCCTGAACCTGCCGGACCTGACGATCGCGGCCCGCTGGCACGGGGTGTACGCCAAACACCCGACGGCGGCGTGGGTGGCGGTGCGGCCGGCGCCGGGGGTGCTGGCCGTCACCGGCGTCGGCGGGGCCGGCATGACGCTGTCGTTCGGCCTCGCCGAGCGGATGGTGAACGAATTCCTGGGGGGCGAATCGTGATCGAGCTGGTCGTGTTCGACATGGCGGGGACGACGGTGTTCGACGGCGACGCGGTGAACGCGTCGTTCCGCGCCGCGCTGGCCGCGCACGGGGTGACGGCCGACCCGGCCGTCGTGGACCGCGTGATGGGTTATCACAAGCCCGAGGCCATCCGCGTGATCCTGGAGACGGTCGGCCGGCCGGCCGGGCCGGCGGAGGTGGACGCGATTCACGCCGCGTTCGTGGCGCGGATGTGCGACTACTACGCCACCGACCCGGCGGTGCGCGAGATCCCCGGGGCGGCGGCGGCGTTCGCGCGGTTGCGCGCCGCGGGGGTGAAGGTGGCGCTGGACACCGGCTTCGGCCGCCGCATCGCCGACGCCGTGCTGACCCGCCTCGTCTGGACCGTGCCCGACGTGGTGGACGCGACGATCACGAGCGACGAGGTGCCGCGCGGCCGGCCGCACCCGGACATGATTCGGGCGCTGATGGCGCGCCTGGGTGTGACGGACCCGAAGGCGGTGGCGAAGGTCGGCGACACCGCCGTGGACCTGGACGAGGGGACGAACTCCGGTTGCCGTCTGGTGGTGGGCGTGACGACCGGCGCGTTCACCCGCGAGCAGCTGGCCGCGCGGCCGCACACGCACCTGCTGGCGTCGGTGGCGGACGTGCCGGCGCTGGTGCTCGGCGGGCGGTGACCCACGCACGGGAAGGATTCGTAGCTCGTCCGGGATGCGTGCGGTGTGCCGGTCGTCATCGTGCGTGGTTAACCACGCACGATGGGAACCAACTCGACACGCGCATTCCGAGCAACCTGCGTGTCGGTCGCCCGGCGCGTCCCCGTCACGGCCGCAGGTTCGACGGCACGCCGCGGAGGAACACCCGGGCGTTGAACGCGATCACCACCCGGTCGCTCGCCCCAACATACGGCAGCCCGCTGTGCCGCAGGTACGACGGGAACAGCACCAGCAGCCCGTCCGCGAGCGGGGCGTCGAGCTCCTCGAACTGGTGGGCGTTGCCGGCGTCGCGGTAGCCGAGCGCCAGCGGCGAGTAGAACCGCGTGCCGCCGTTCGGGGCGCCGCCGTCGGTCGCGGCCCCGCTGTCGCCCACCTGCACGTAGTAGACGCCGCACCACGAGCAGTTCGGGTGGACGTGGGCGTCGTGGAAGCCGCCGCCGTTGGTGACGTGGAACCAGCTCTCGACGACCGCGATCTCCAGGTCCGCCGGCCGCACCCGGCCGCCCTCGGCGTGGCACACTGCCGCCGCCAGACTCTGCCCGATGAACCCCTTCAGCCGGTCGAGCGCGGGGTGCGAGTGGGTGAACAGGTCGAACCCGCTCTCGTAGAGCCCGTGCCCGGACTTCGCCCGCACCGCCACCCCGCTGGCGATCCGCTCCGCCTGCTCGGCGCGCCGCTCCGCCAGGAACGCCAGCAGCGCGGGCGCCTCGGCCGCGTGGTCGCGCCACCGACGATGGAACAGGAGCGTCGGCCAGCACGCCTCCGCCGTCAGGTCGAACGGCGAACCCTCGGACGGTGACACCATCCCCCTCCCGTCGGCCCCGGCTGAGCCGGTTTTGTACCGCGTCGGCCCGCGGTCAGAATGAAGAGTCGGAGAAAATACGGTCCTTCTCCCGCTCTTCATGCCACGGCCATGCGACGCACACACCCCCGCGGACAATAGCACTCCGCCCCACCCCGGCGCCCGCGGCCGGCTCCTCTGGTCCGGAGAAGGTACTTCATGTCCCGCTGGTGGATCCGCTCGCTGTTCGCCCGCCCCGTCCGCCGCGCCGGGCGCCGCCCCACCCTCCGCTTGGAGGGAATGGAAGCCCGCGACCTCCCCTCCACCCTCTCGCTGAGCGGCACCACGCTCACCTACGCCGCCGGTGTGGGCGTCAACAACAGCATCTCGGTGTCGATCTCCGGCAGCAACGTCGTCGTCACCGACACCGCCGAGACGATCACGACCTCCATCACCGGCGCGAGCGGGTCCGGGACGAACACGGTGAACGTGCCCACGACCGGGGTGACCGCGGTCGCGCTCGGCCTCGGCGACGGGAGCGACGCGGTCGCCGCCGCCGGGGTGATCCTGACCACCCAGAACCTGACCGTGGCGAACACCGGCACGCTGCTGTCGGTCGGCGGGCCGGTCCGCACCACGACCGGGAACATCGGCCTGTCCGGGGCGAACCAGGTGACCCTCGCGGGCGGCGCCCAGGTCGGCGGGACCGTGACCTCGACCGGGACCGTACCGACCGCGGTGTACACGCTCGCCAACCAGACCACCGGCACGATCACGATCGCGGCCAACACCGACGGGGCCGGCAGCCAGGGGTTCGACCAGGGCGGCGGGTGGCTGATCACCAACAACAACACCGCCGCGGCCGTCGCCGTCACGGTGAACACGGCCGGCGGGGGCGCCGGGGCGGCGACGATCGGCCTGGCCACCGTCGGCACCGCGATCGGGTCGCGGTACACGGTCGCGGCCAACGGGGGGAGCATCGTCTGGGGCGCCGACGCGGCCCTCGGCGGGGCGTTCAGCACGGCGTACCGCGGGACGGCCAACGGCGGCAGCGTGAACACCGCGGTGGTCAAGGCGTACAACGTCGTGCTGTCCGCCGGCGGCGGGATCGGCACCGACCTCCGCCCGGTCCAGACCAGCAGCCCGGCCGCCACGGCGACGGCCACCCTGACCGCCGGGAACGGGGGCGCCTACCTCGTGGACTGGGGCAGCCCGCTCATCCTCAACGGCGCGACCGCGACCGGGGCCGGGAACGTCCGGGTGGTGACCGCGAACGTCGGCGGGCACAACCTCACGATCAACGGGAACGTCAGCGCCGCGACGGGGAGCATCTACCTGGCGGCCGACGACAACGTCACCGTCGGCCCGAACGTGACGATCGGCGGGGCGGGGTTCAGCGGGACGGTGTGGATGCAGGCCAACCGCGACCGCGGCACCGCCGGTCAGTCGTTCAACATGAACGCCACCTCGGCGATCGTCACCAGCAACACCACGAACACGGCCGTCGCCCTGACCAGCCTGCGGACGCCGACGACGCAGGCCGTGTACCTGGACATTGCGGGCGACGCCGGCACCCAGTCGCTGATCACGCTCGGGTCGATCACCACCGGCGGCGGCGGGCGGATCGTCGTCAACTCGACACCCTACGCCTACCTCACCGCCCCGGAGGCGGAGGCCGGGCGGATCATCATGGCCGGCACCGCGAACGCGCTGGACGCCGGCCCGACGGGGACGATCGAGCTCGTCGGCCGCGTCACCGCCACGACCGCGGCCGACGCGATCGGCACGGCCGCGCTGCCGATCCGGGTGGCGGGCGGGACGGTGGTGACGAACAGCAACTTCGGCGGCACCCATGTCACCGGTACCGCCGCCACCAGCTTCTCGGCCACCACGGCGGCCAACACCGGCTTCCTGACGAACGGGACCACCTCGCCGGTGGTCGACCAGACGACGGCCGTGCCGCTGAACCTGACGACCACCGCCGGGGCGCTGACCGTCGGCACGGCGACCGCGAACGTCAACGGCGGCCCGATCAGCCTGACCGGGGCCGACGGCGTGGTGCTGTCCGCCGCGGTCGGGAACTCGATTACGGGCGCGGTCGCCGTGACCGGCTCGCTGTCCGGGGCCGGCGGCATCACCGGCACCGGCGTCACGACCACGCAGGCGACCGACTCGACGTACACCGGCGCGATCGGCGGCGCCGCGGGTCTGACGAAGGCCGGCGTCGGGAACCTGACGCTGACCGCGGCGCAGACGTACACCTCGGCGACGACCGTGGCCGCCGGCACGCTGTCGGTCGGCGCCGGCGGGCTGACCGGGACCAGCGGCGTGACGGTCGGCGCGGCCGGGGCGCTGGCCGGCAGCGGGCCGGTCGCGGGGCCGGTCGCCGTGTCCGGCGAGCTGACGCCGGGCGGCACCGGCGTCGGGGCACTCGGGACGGGGAACCTCACCTTCGGCGCCGGCGGCGCGCTGCTCGTCAACCTCGTCGGCGCGACGACCCCCGGCACCGACTACGACCAGGTCGCCGTGACCGGGTCGGTGGCGCTGGCGAACACGGCGCTGCGGGTGTTCGTCGGCCCCACCCCGACCCTGACCGTCGGCCAGACGTTCCGCATCGTCGACAACGACGGCAGCGACGCGGTCACCGGGCAGTTCACGGCCGGCGCGACGGTGGCGGCGTTCGACAACCCTTCGTACGTGTTCGCCGGCAGCACCACCGGCGGGACCGGGAACGACGTGGTGCTCACGCTCTCCGCCATCCTCCCGCCGCGGTACCTCGACGTCGTCGGCGGGACCAGCGTGGTGTACAGCACGGCCGCGACGATCAACAGCGCCGTGTCGCTCGCGGTCGTGTCCGGCCGGTACGTCCTCAGCGACGCGACCGGGGCCATCGGCCTGAGCACCGCGGCGGCCAACGCCGGGTGGACGGTGGACGGGCCGACCACCGTGTCCGGCCCGGTCGCCGGCGTCACCGCCGTGCAGTTCGGCCTCAGCGACGGCTCCGACAGCATCACCGCCCTCGACGGCGGCGGCGCGTCCGTGACCGTGACCAGCGGCGGTACGCTGACCACGGGCGGCACCCTGACCACCACGGCGAACCTGTCCTTCGACGCCGTCCCGATGCTGACGCTCGGCGGCACGCTCACCCCGGGCGGCACGCTCGCCGTCACCGACGCCGGCACACTGAACCTGACCGGCACCGTCGCGCCCGGCACGGCCGCGAACCTCGCCGCGACGACCGTCACGGCGGCGGCCGGCTCCGTCCTCTCGACACCGACCGCCACGCTGACGGCGACCGCGGTGGGCACGGCCTTGAACCCGGTCCGCACGCAGGCGACGACGGTGACCGCGACCGCCGGCGCGGGCGGCGCGTTCGTGGCGGAGGCCGACGGGGCGGCGGTCACCGCGTCGGCGACCGGCGCCGGGGCGGTGGTGGTGACGAGCGCGAGCGGGACGCTCGGCCTGACGGCCACGACCGCCGGCGGCGAGATCACCGCGACGAGCACCACCGGCACCCTGAGCGTGGTCGGGGCGGTGAGCAGCGCGGGCGGGAACATTGTCCTGTCGAGCGGCGACGCGGTCGCGCTCGGGGCGAACGTCAGCGCCGGCGGCGGCACCGTCGCCATCGCGGCGAACACTGACGGGGCCGGGGCACAGGGGCTGACCCAGACGGCCGGCACCGTCACCACCGCGAACACGGGCGCGGCCGCGGCGTCGGTCACCGTCAACACGGCCGGCGGCGGTACGGGGAACGCAGCCATCGACAGCTTCACGGTCGGGTCGGCGACCGGGGGGCGGCTGGCGGTCAACACGTTCGGCGGGTCGGTCGTGTACGGCACCGCGACCACCACCCTCGACGGCTTCCAGCGCGGCATCTCGGGGAACGGCGGCGCCGACCCGACCCGGCTGCTGCGGGCCGCCGTGTACGACTTCACCACCGGCGCGGGCGGCGGCGTGGGGACCGACGACCGCCCGATGCAGATCGCCAACTTCGGGGCGAACGCCGTCAGCGCGACCCCGCACCTCACCGCCGCCGTCGGCGCGGGCGGCATCTACGCCACCGGCTGGGACCCGGCCGGCAGCGGCAGCGACACCACCGACCTGACGGTCGGCGCGGTCACCGCCCAGGGGGCGGGGAACGTCCGCGTGGTGACGGCCAACGCGAGCGGGCACAACCTGTTCGTCACCGGCGCGATCACCACCGGGTCGGGGAGCATCTACCTCGCCGCGGACGACAACTTCGAAATCACGGCGGCGCTCGGCGGGGCCGGGTTCTCGGGCACCGTGTACCTGGCCGGCAACCGCGACACCGGCAACACCGCCAACCTGCGGATGAACGCCGGGTCGTCGATCGTCACGACGAACGCGACCGCCGACGCCGTGCTGCTGGAGGCGTTCAACACCGGCGGCACCCGGGCCGGCGGGGCGACCGTGAACAACATCACCGTCGGGACCGGCGGCACGATCACGGTGAGCACCATCCCCCTCGCGGCCAGCCAGGGCACGGTCGTCATGTTCGACGCGAACGTGCTGCTGACCGCTGGCCCGGCCGGCCGGGTCGTCTTCGCCACCGCCCCGCAGCTCTCGACGACCAGCACCATCGGCACGCCCGCGCTCCCGATCATGGTGTCGGCCGGCACCGTCGTCGCCACCGCGCTGACGGCCGCCACCACCACCGGCACCACGAGCGGCGTCTACGTGACCGGGTCCGGCCCGACGGCGTTCACCGTCCAGATCGGCGGGGTCATCGCGAACGCCGGCGACATCTCCCTCGCCACGACCGCCGGCGCCCTCACCGTCGGCGGCCCCACGTCGGGCGTCAGCAACGGGGCGATCACGCTGACCGGGGCCGCCGGCGTGGTCGTCGCCGCCCCGCTCGGCAGCGCGACGACCGGCAACATCACGATCAACGCCGGCTCGAACCCGGCCACGCTGACCGACGTGCTGACGCTCGGGCCGACGACGACGCTCGCCGTGACCGCGGCCGGCGGGCTGACCGTCGCCGCCGGCGGCACCCTGGCGGGTACCGGCGTCGCGGGCAACGGCACGCCGGTCGTCGTTCAGCCGGGCGGCACGCTCGCCCCCGGCGGCGCCCTCGCGGTCGGCAACACGACCCTCGGCGCCGGCACCCAGCGGCTCGACCTCACGTCCGCGTCGAACTTCGACAGCCTGGCCGTGATCGGCACGGTCAACGTCACCGGCGGCGCCCTCGCGCTGGTCGTCGGCGCCGGGCTCGCCGTCACCGACTCGTTCGTGATCGTGTCGAACGACGGCAGCGACCCCGTGACCGGCCAGTTCGCCGACGGCACCTCCGTCCTCGCGGCGAACGACCCGCGCTACGTCTTCACCCTGAACTACGCCGGCGGCGACGGCAACGACGTGGTCGCCACCCTCACGCAGATCGTCACCACCACGTTCCTCGACATCACCGCCGCCGGCCTCGTCACTGTCGCGTCGGCGGACGGGCTGAACAACTCGTTCGGCGTCGGCCGCACCGCCGCGGCGTACACGGTGACCGACCCCGCGGGCGTCATCACGCTGTCCCCGCGGGCGGTCACGGCCGGGTGGACCGGCAACGGCACGAACACGGTGACCGGCCCGACCGCCGGCGTGACCGGGCTGGCGTTCAACCTGAACACGGGCTCCGACACGCTCGCGGCGATCGACGCCGGGCCGGTGCCGCTGACCGTGAACGGCACGGGTTCGCTCGCCGTTGCCGGCACCGTGAGCAGCACGGTCGGCGTCACGGTCACGGGCGTGACCGACATCACCGGCAGCGCCGCGGGGGTGTTCCTGGCGCCGGGTGTCGGCCTGACCGCGGCCGGCGGGATCGGTACGTCGGGCCAACGCGTGCGGACGACGGCCGGCGCCGTCACCGCGACGGCCGGGGCCGGCGGCGTGTTCCTCGCGGAGACGAACGGCGCGGACTTCACCGCCACCACGACCGGCGGCGCGATCGACCTCCTGAACACGACGGGCACGCTGAACGTGGCCGGGCCGCTGACCTCGGGCGGCGGGAACGTCGTGCTGTCGAGCGGCGACGTGGTCACCCTCGGGGCGAACGTCACCGCCGGGGCCGGCACCATCACCGTCGCGGCGAACACCGACGGCGCCGGGGCGCAGGGGTACGACCAGAAGGCGGCGACCCTGACGACGACGAACGCGACGGCGGACGCGCTGCGGGTCACCGTGAACACCGCGGGCGGCGGCACCGGCAACGCGGTCATCGGCCAGGGGAGTGTTGGCACCTCGACCGCCGGCGTGGTCACCGTGTCCACGTTTGCCGGCAGCGTGGCGTGGAGCCACGACCCGGTCTACGCGGTGTTCGGCACGGCGCAGCTCGGCACCAGCAACGGCGGCTCGAACCCCCAGACGCTCAAGGCCTACGCCTACTCGTTCGTCACCGGCCCCGGCGGGGGCGTCGGGAGCGACGCCCGCCCGCTCCAGCTCGACAACGCCGGCGCGAACAGCGCGGTGAACGCCGTGCCGAACCTGACGGCCGCGGCCGGCACCGGCGGCGTGTACGTGACGGTGTGGGACGCGGTCGTGGCCAGCGACCTGACCCTGGGCACCGTGACCGCCCAGGGGGCCGGGGGCATCCGCATCGTGACGGCGAACTCCGGCGGCCACAACCTGTGGGTGACCGGCAACGTCTCGACCGGGTCCGGCTCGATCTACCTCGCCGCGGACGACAACATCGCGGTGGGGCCGGGCGTGACGATCGGCGGGGCGGGGTTCAACGGGACGGTGTGGATGCAGGCGAACCGCGACGCGGGGACCGCCGGCCAGACCTTCGAGATGGACCCGACCGCGGCGGTCGTGACGAGCAGCACGGCGAACGTGCCCGGCGGCCCGCGCACCCCGGCCACGCAGGCGGTGTACCTCGACATCGCCGGCGACCAGGGCGCGCCGTCGGTGCTGACGGTGGCGAGCGTGACGACCGGCGCCGGCGGGCGGCTGGTGCTGAACGCCATCCCGAACGGCATCGCGCTGGAGGCCGGGCGGGTGGCGACGGCCGGCGCCACGAACGTGCTGACGGCCGGGACGGTCGAGGTGATCGCCGGGATTACGACCGCGGCCGTCGCCGATGCGATCGGCACCTCCGCGCTGCCGCTGGCCGTCGCGGGTGGGAACGTGGTCGTCGCGGTCAATCACGGCAACACGTTCGTCACGTCCGCCGGGGCCGCGGGCTTCACGCTGAGCACGACGACGATCGCGGGGCAATCGACAGCCGCGAACACGGTGCTGAGCACGACCGCCGGCACGCTGACGATCGCCGGGCCGACCGCGACCCTGAACGGCGGCGCGCTGAACCTCACCGGCGCCGGCGGCGTCGTGGTTTCCGCCCCGCTCGGCAGCGACACCACCGGCGCGATCACGATTACCGGCCCGGTGACGGGCGTCGGCGACATCACCCTCGGCACCGGCGCCCTGTCGCTGACGCAGGACACCGATTCGACCTACGCCGGCGTCATCGGCGGCGGCCAGGCGGTGACGAAGGCCGGCACCGGCACGCTGACGCTAACCGGAAGCAGCAGCTACACCAGGGCGACGGGCGTGCTCGCCGGCGGGCTGCTCCTGAACGGCGCGACTCTCTCCGGCACGTCCGGCCTCGCGGTTGCCGACGGCGCCACGTTCGGCGGCGTCGGTTCGGTCGCCGGCCCGGTGACCACGTCCGGCGGGCTCGTGCCGGGCGGCGTGCTCGGGCTCGGCGGGCTGTCGTTCGGCGCCGCCGGCCCGCGGGCCGTCACCCTCGACCTGAACGGCACCGCCGGCTTCGATCAGCTGGCCGTGACCGGCGCCGTGAACCTCGCCGGCGCCGCGCTGACGGTGAACGTCGGGTTTCTGCCGCTGCTCGGCACCGCCTTCACCGTCGTCGCCAACGACGGCTCCGACCCGGTCGTCGGCACGTTCGCCGGGCTCGCCGCGGGGGCGACGTTCGACGTGGGGGCGCGGACGTACACGGTGAACTACACCGGCGGCGACGGCAACGACGTGGTACTGACCGTGACGCACGTCAACGCCGGCCCGCCGGTGAACACGGTGCCCGCGAGCGCGTCGGTCCTCGAAGACGGCTTCGTCACGTTCCCGGCCGCCGGCGCCACCCGCGTCGGCGTGGACAACGCCGTCCTCGGCGACGCCGTGATCCAGGTCACGGTCGCGGCCGGGAACGGCGTACTCACGCTGTCCACGACGACCGGCCTGAGCTTCACCGCAGGCGACGGCACCGCCGACGCGACGATGACGGTCCGCGGCACGATCGCGGCGATCAACGCGGCGCTCGACGGCCTCCGCTACGACCCCGCGGCGAACTTCAACGGGCCGGACGCGATCACGGTCACGTCGAACGACCTGGGCGCGACCGGCGGCGCGCCGCAGACCGACGCGGACTCGATCCAGGTCACCGTGACCGCGGTGAACGACGTGCCGGTGTTCACGGTCGGCGGCACCCACACCGTCGCCGAGGACGCCGTCCCGCAGACGGTGCCGGGCTGGGCGACCGGCATCACCGCCGGCCCGGCCGACGAGGCGGGTCAGTCGCTCACGTTCATGGTGACCACGAACAACGACGCGCTGTTCACCACGCTCCCGGCGATCAACTCCGCGGGCCAGTTGACGTACACCCTCGCCGCGAACGCGAACGGCTCGGCGCTCGTCACCGCTCGCCTCATGGACGGCGGCGGGACGACCAACGGCGGCATCGACACCACGGCCCCGCAGACGTTCACGATCGTCGTGACGCCCGTGAACGACGCCCCGGTCGTCGGCCCGCTGGCCGGCCCGGTCGAGGTTCCGTCGCACGGCCCGGCGGAGGGCTTCGTCGCCACCGCGGGCGCCGTCTCCGACATCGACACGGCCGTCTTCGCGGGCGGCACTCTGACCGCGAGCGTCACCACCGGCGGCGACGCCGGCGACGTGCTCGCCATCGCGCCGGGCGGCTCGGTCGCCGTGGCCGCGGGCGTGGTCAGTGTCGGGGGCACGCCGGTCGGCACGGTCGCCGGCGGGACCGGCAGCACGCCGCTGGTGGTCACATTCGGCGCGAGCGCCACGACCGCTGCGGTCGAGGCCGTGCTGCGGCGGTTGGTGTTCCGCACGCCCGCGGTCGGCGTTTCGCCGGGCGACCGGATCGTGAGCGTCGTCGTGACCGACGGCGCGGGCGGGACCAGCACCGCGGTTACGGTCACGGTGGCGGTACTGCCGAACGTGTCGCCGACGCTCGGCGGCGCGGCCCCCTCGGTCGCGTTCACCGAGAACGACGCCGCCGTCCTGCTCGCCCCGGCCGGCACCGCCGGCGACCTCGACTCGCCCACCTTCGACGACGGCACCCTCACCGCGGCAATCACCACGGGCGGCAGCGCGGGCGACGTGCTCGCGATCCTGCCGGGCGGCGGCGTAACCGTGGCCGCAGGCGTGGTGAGCGTCGGCGGCACCCCGGTCGGCACGGTCGCGGGCGGCACCGGCGGCACCCCGCTCGTGGTCACGTTCGGCGCCGCCGACGCCGCCGCGGTGCAGGCCGTGTTCCGCCGCGTCGGCTTCGTCAACGCCTCCGAGACAATCACGGCCGGGTCGCGGACCGTCACGTTCACGCTGACCGACGGCGACGGCGGCACCAGTCCCTCGCCGACGACGACCCTGACGGTGACGGCCGTGAACGACGACCCGGTCCTGACGCTGCCGGCGGGACCGTTCCCGACCACCGAGGACGTGGCGCGCACGATCGCCGGCGTGTCCGTCGCGGACCTCGACGCCGGCACCGGTGACATCCGGGTGACACTGACCGTGACCGGCGGCCGGGTGGCGCTGGCCGGGACCGCCGGCCTCACCACCGTGAGCGGGAACGACACCGCCTTCGTGGACATCACCGGGCCGCAGGCGGCCATAAACCTGGCGCTCGCGTCGCTCACGTTCACCCCGACCACCAACTTCAACGGCCCCGCGTCGATTCAGATTCTGGTGAACGACCAGGGGAACACGTCCGGCCCGCCGAAGACGACGACCGGCACGCTGTCGATCCCCGTCGCGTCGGTGAACGACGCCCCGGTGCTGACGGCCCCCGCCGCGGCGGCGACCAACGAGGACGTGCCGGTCGCGGTGGCCGGCGTTACCGTGACCGACGCCGACTCCGGCACCGCCTCGCTGCGAGTGACGCTGACGGTGGCCCACGGGACGCTGGCCGTGCCTTCGGGGCCGGCCGTCGTGAGCGGCAACACCAGCGCCGCCGTCACCCTGACCGGCTCCGCGGCACAGCTGACCGCCGCGCTCGCCGGGCTCATGTACCTGCCCGCGGCGAACTACCACGGCCCCGACACGCTCACGATCCACGTGGATGACCAGGGGAACACCGGTGGTGCGGCCCAGGCGGCCGACGCGACCGTGTCGATAACCGTCACGTCGGTGAACGACGCTCCGGGCGGGGCCGACCGGGCGGTCACCACGGCGGAGGACACGCCATACGTGTTCGGCCTGGCCGACTTCGGGTTCACCGACACGAACGACAGCCCGGCGAACGCCTTCCAGTCTGTCGTCATCACCACCCTGCCGGGGGCCGGGAGCCTGCGGCTGAACGCGGCGACGGTCACAGCCGGGCAGGTAGTGGCGACCTCCGACATCGCGGCCGGCGGGCTGGTGTTCACGCCGGCGACGAACGCGAGCGGGACGACTTACGCGAGCTTCACGTTCCAGGTCCGGGACGGCGGCGGGACGACGAACGGCGGGGTGGACACCGACCCGACGCCGAACACGCTCGCGGTGACCGTCACCCCGGTGAACGACGCCCCGGCGGCGGGGGCGGTCTCGGCGGCGACGGCCGAGGACCGGTTCGTGGACGTGGACCTGGCGCCGCTGGTGTCGGACGTGGAGACGGCGACGGGGAGTCTCGCGTTCGCCGTCAGCGGTGCGATGAACGGGTCGGTGACGCTGCTGCCCGACGGGCACACGGCCCGCTTCACCCCCGCGGCCAACGACTTCGGGGCGGCCGGCTTCACGTACACGGTGACGGACTCGGGCGACCCGGCCGGGACGCCGGGGAACGCGCTGTCGAACACCGCGGCGGTGGCGGTCGCCGTGGCCCCGGTGAACGACGCCCCGAGCTTCGGCACCAGTTCCAGCGCGTACGCCCCCGAGGACGCCGGCGCGCAGTCGCGGCCCGGGTTCGCCACCGGGATCACCGTCGGGCCGGCGAACGAGTCGGCGCAGGTGCTGACGTTCACCACGGTCGTGACCGGCACGACCGGCAGCCTGACGTTTGCGCAGGCGCCGCAGGTCGCCGCGGACGGCACCCTCACGTTCACCGCCGCCACTGGGACCAGCGGCACCGCCACCGTCCGCGTTACGCTGACCGACAACGGCCCCGGCACCGCCCCGGACGTGAACGCCACCGCCCGCGTCTTCACGCTCTTTGTCGGCGGCGTGAACGACGTGCCCGTGTTCACCCCGGGCGGGAACCAGACCGTCGCCGAGGACGCCGGCCCACAGTCGGTGCCCGGCTGGGCGACCGGCATCTCCGCCGGCCCGGCCGACGAGACCGGCCAGTCGCTCACCTTCCTGGTGAGCACCGACAACGACGCGTTGTTCGCCACCGGGCCGACGATCAGCGCGACCGGCCTGCTAACCTACACCCCCGCGGCGAACGCCAACGGGTCGGCGACGGTGACCGTCCGCCTGCGGGACGACGGCGGCTCCGACAACGGCGGCTCCGACACGTCGCCTCCGCAGACGTTTACCATCACCGTCACCCCGGTCAACGACCTGCCCACCGCCCGCAACGACTTCCCGAACACGACCGAGGACGGCGGCACGGTCGTGCTCGACTTGCTGGCGAACGACACGTTCACACCCGACGCCGGCGAGACGCTGACGGTGGTGTCGATCGGCTCCGCGACCCACGGCACGGCCGCGCTCGTCGGCGGCGTCGTCGGCTACACCCCCGCCCCGAACTTCACCGGCGTCGACTCGTTCACGTACACCGTGTCCGACGGGAACGGCGGCACCGCCGACGCAATCGTGCGCGTCGTCGTGGCCTCGGTGAACGACGCGCCCGCGGCGGCGAACGACACCCTCACCGTCGCGGAGGACGCCGCCGCGACCGTCGTGCCGGTCGTGGCCAACGACTCGCCCGCCCCGGACCTCGGCGAGGTGTTGACGGTGGATTCGTTCACCCCGGCGTCGCACGGCACGGTCACGCTCGTCGGCGGCGTGGTACGGTACGCCCCGGCCGCGGACTACGTCGGCACCGACTCGTTCACGTACACCGTGTCCGACGGGAACGGCGGCTTCGCCACCGCGACCGTCGCCGTGACCGTCACCGCGGTCAACGACGCCCCGGCCGCGGTCGGCGACACCCTGACGGTCAGCGAGGACTCTGCCGCGGTCGTCGCGGACGTCCTGGCGAACGACACCTTCGCCCCGGATGTCGGTGAGGCGCTGGAAGTGGTGTCGGTCACGCCCGCGTCGCACGGCACGGTCACGCTCGTCGGCGGCGTGGTGCGGTACGCCCCGGCTGCGGATTTCACCGGCGTCGACTCGTTCGCGTACACCGTGTCCGACGGGAACGGCGGCTCCGCCACCGCGACCGTCGCCGTGACCGTCACCGCGGTCAACGACCCGCCGGTGGCCGTCGACGACGCGGCCGTCGCCGTCGAGGACGGCGCCGCGGTCGTGGTCGCGGTGCTGGCGAACGACACCTCCGGCCCGGAGGTCGGCGAAGTGCTGACCGTCACGGCCCTGACCCAGCCGTCGAACGGGACCGTCGGCCTGGTCGCGGGTGGCGTCCGGTACACACCGGCCGCGGACTTCTCCGGGCGCGACACGTTTACCTACACGGTCGCGGACGGAAACGGCGGGTCGGCGACCGCCACCGTGACCGTCTTCGTGACGCCGGTGGCCGACCCGCCGACCGCGGTCGCAGACGCCTTCACCCTGCCGCTCGGCGCCCCGGCCACGACCCTCGCCGTACTCGCGAACGACGCCGCCGGCCCGGACGCCGGGGCGGTGCCGCTCGTGACCGCCGTCACCCAGCCGGTCGCGGGCGGGGTGACGGCCGTCGCGCCCGGCGGGGTTGGGGTCGTGTTCACGCCGACGGCCGGGTTCTTCGGCACCGCGACGTTCACGTACACGATCGGCGGGACCGCGACCGCGGCCGTGACCGTGACCGTCGGCCGGTCCGACCCGCTCGGCCCGGTCCGCATGGTGGTGGTCGGCGGGCCGGCCGACGGCACCGTCGTGCTGTCGAGCCCCCGCAATACGACCGGGTTTATCACCGGCTTCCCGACGCCCGGCGGCGCCACCCGGACGGCGTCGGCGGACGTAGACGGCGACGGCGTGGCCGACCTCGTCCTCGCCACCGGCCCCGGCGCCCCCTTCCGGGTGACCGTCCTGTCCGGCGCGAGCGGAGCGCCTTTGGTGGCGCCGTTCGACCCGTTCGGCGGCACCTTCGCTGGCGGCGGGTTCGTGGCTGCCGGCGACATCGACGGCGACGGCCGGGCCGAGTTCGTCGTCACCCCGGACGAAGGCGGCGGCCCGCGCGTCGCGGTGTTCGGCCGCGGGCCGGACGGCTCACCCGTGCTGCGGGCGAACTTCCTCGGCATCGACGACGCCAACTTCCGCGGCGGGGCGCGGGCGGCCCTGGGCGACGTGGACGCCGACGGGATTCTGGACGTGGTGGTGGCGGCCGGGTTCGGCGGCGGCCCGCGGGCGGCGGTCTTCGACGGCAGCTCGGTCCTCGCGGGCCGGCCGCAGCGGCTGGTGAACGACTTCCTCGCGTTCACCGGGGCGGACGCCCAGAACCTCCGCAACGGCGCCTACGTGGCGGCCGGCGACGTGGACGGCGACGGCCACGCCGACCTGGTCTTCGGCGGCGGCCCCGGCGGCGCCCCGCGCGTCTTCATCCTCAGCGGGGCGGAGGTGGCGGCCGGCCGCGCGACTGCCGCCCAGGCCGCGCCGCTGGCGAACTTCTTCGTCGGCGGCGACACCGCGGACCGCGGCGGCGCCCGGGTGGGCGTCACCAATACTGACGGAGACGTGAAGGCGGACGTGGTGGTCGGGACCGGCGCCGGGCGGCCCGCCCAGGCGCGGCTGTACCTGGGCGCGACCTTCGGCGGCGGCGGCGAGCCCGCCGCGATCGACCTCGACCCGCTCGGCGGCGCGGTCCTGACCGACGGCGTGTACGTCGGCTGACCCGCAGGTCGTGCGTGTTGTTAGGCCGGGGCGCAAGCCCCGTCGGGATTTCGCCGCCCGACGGGGCTTGCGTCGCAGTACGTGCCGCAGGGGACCGCCGCCGCGGCCGGCCAGCCCCGCGGGCGTTCGACAGGGCGACCGGCGACCCGCTCGACCTTGCGCTCGCGGCGATGCCGGTCGATTGACGACTCCTCACCGGCGAGCACCGTACCGCGGCGTGCGGTTCGGGCCGGCTACTCCAGGTTGAGCGTCCGCAGGGTGTGCTCGAACCGGCCCCACGGCACCGGCTTCACCGCGACCGGGGCCGTCCGCTTGTCCAGCGCCAGGTCGAGGACGTACATCGTCTCGACGTGGCGGGTCCGCTCCCCGGCCGTCCGCCGGCGGGCGATCTCGGCCTGCTCGACCCGGAACCGCTTCGCCAGCTCCATCAGGGTGAGCACCCGGCACCCGTCGGACCCGTGCTCCACACGCACCCCCCGGCACCCCGGCCAGCTCTCGAACAAGGCCAGGTCGCGGACGGCGATCAGCAGGATGACGATCGGCTGGTGCTCGGACAACTCGGCCGGCTCGCAGCACGGCGCCATGACGTACAGGTCGTGGTCGAACGGCGGGCTCCCGACCCGGTCGCAGGCGAAGTTGGTGAGCGTCTCCAGCAGGAACGACCCCTCGGCACCCGCCATTGAAATGAGGGTGTCGTGCGTGGTGACCGCGAACGCCCGGTGGAGGAAGACGTTCTCCAGGTGCCCGTTCGGGACCACCCGGCACAGCTCCGACTGCCCGACCGTACGGACGCGGAGCACGCCGGCGGTCGCCGGCCCGCCCGGCCGGGCCGGCGGGCCGGGCTCGACGAGGTGGTGGTGGATGACCACCGTGTCGCGGGCGTCGCCGCGGAGGATGCTCTGCCGCTGCCGGTGCCGCCGCCACCGCCCGACCAGCCAGGTGATCAGCCCGCCGGCCAGCAAGCCGATGACGACGCCCAGCCCGCGACCGCTCAGTTCGCCCAGGAGTTTGTCGAGCACGGACTCGCCCTCGGATTGACCAGGGGGTGGGCATCTGCCACCCCCTTGGTTATTCGCCGTGTCGCTCAGCGGCTTGCGAACTCGGCGTCGAGGCTCAGGTTCACCTCCAGGACGTTGACCAGCGGCTCGCCGGCCAGCCCGCCGAGCGGCGAGAACGCGGCCGCGGTCAGAACCGCCTCGACCCGCCCGCGCGCGACGCCCCGCGCGGCGGCGACGCGGTCGAGCTGCCAGCGGGCGTTCCGCAGCGTGACGTGCGGGTCCAGCCCGGCCCCGGACGCCGTCACGAAGTCGGCCGGCACCGGCTCGATGTCGGCGACCTTCGCCCGATTTGCCGGGTCTTGCAGCCACGCGTCGAAGAACCGCGCCGGAATCACGTCCCCCGTCTTCACCGCCGCGGCCCGGTCCGGGTCGGCGGCGACCCACGCCTCGACGTCGGGGCCGACCGGGGCGCCGTTCTTGTAGCGGACGAGCGGCCCGAGTTGCTGGGCGACGCGGTCGCGGAGCTTCGGCTGCGACGCCCCCCAGTTGCTGCCGCCGGCCGCCGCGGCGTTGTACCCGGCGGCCGACGGGCGCGACCAGAAGTACCGGTCGCCGGTGAAGGACTGGGCGATCTGCTTCGAGCCGACGACCGAACCGTCGGGCCTCGTGATGAGGCTGCCGTTCGCCTTCGAGGGCACGACGGTCTGGGCGAACGCCCACAGCACGGCGGGGTACAGGACGCAGCACAGGCCGACGCTCGCGGCGAACAGGACGGCGTGGGCGCGGAGGGCTTTCATCGAACGGACCTCGGTTGGGAGTCTCGGGCGATCGCTCGCAGGTGATTCGGGTGGGTGCGTGGCTGCTGGGTTCCATCAAGCGTGGTTCGCCCCCTCACCCCGCGTGCTTCGCCGCGACCCTCTCCCCCGAGGGGAGAGGGTGGGAGGCACCCGACTTCCATCGCGGGCGGGCAACCACGCGCCGGCGCCAGGCGAACGCGGCCCCTGCGATAGCGGGTCGATGCCCGCCCGTGACAAGGGTCGGCAAGGCCCACCCTCTCCCCTCGGGGGAGAGGGTCGCGGCGAAGTACGCGGGGTGAGGGGGTTAACCACTCACGGGGAGGACCAGAAGCCACACCCGCACCCCGGACTACCTTCACGCCGCGCCGACGGCCGCGAGGCACAGGTCGATCAGCTTGATCCCGACGAACGGCACCACCACCCCGCCGAGCCCCCAAACGAGGAGGTTGCGGCGGAGCAGCGCGTCGGCCCCGACCGGGCGATACGTCACCCCGCGCAGCGCGATCGGGATCAGGCACGGGATCGCGACCGCGTTGAAGATCACGGCGCTCAGGATCGCCGACGTGGGCGACGCCAGGTGGAGGAAGTCGAGCGCCTTCAGCCACGGGAGCGTCCCGGCGAACAGCGCCGGGACGATGGCGAAGTACTTCGCCACGTCGTTGGCGACGCTGAACGTGGTGAGCGCCCCGCGGGTCATCAGCAACTGCTTGCCGACCTCCACGACCTCGATCAGCTTCGTCGGGTCGCTGTCGAGATCGACCATGTTGCCGGCCTCCTTCGCCGCCTGGGTGCCGCTGTTCATCGCCACGCCGACGTCGGCCTGGGCCAGCGCCGGGGCGTCGTTCGTGCCGTCGCCCATCATGGCGACGAGCCGGCCGCCGGCCTGCTCCCTGCGGATGTACGCCAGCTTCGCCTCCGGAGTCGCCTCGGCGATGTAATCATCGACGCCGGCCTGCCCCGCGATGGCCTTCGCGGTCAGCGGGTTGTCGCCGGTCACCATCACGGTGCGGATGCCCATCCGCCGCAGCCGGTCGAACCGCTCCCGGATGCCCGGCTTCAGCACGTCCTCCAGCACCACCAGCCCGACGATCCGGTTCCCCTCGGCCACCAGCAGCGGCGTCGCGCCCTGGCTGGCCACGGCGTCCACCTGCTCCTGCAACCGCGGCGGCGGCGTCCCGCCCTGGGCCTGGACGTACCGCAGCACGGCGTCCGACGCCCCCTTGCGGATCACCGGGCCGTCGGCCAGGTCCACGCCGCTCATCCGCGTCTGCGCGGTGAACGCCACGGCGCGGCCGCCGACGGGCGGGCTCCACGGCGCGGCCCCGGGCAGGCGGCGGTACAGGTCCACGATGCTCTTCCCTTCCGGCGTTGGGTCGGCGGCGGACGCCAGCGCCGCCAGCCGGCCGACCTCCGCGGCGGACGTGTCGGCCAGCGGCACGAACCGTGTCGCCTGACGGTTCCCGACCGTGATCGTGCCGGTCTTGTCGAGCAGCAGCGTGTCCACGTCGCCGGCCACCTCGACGGCCTTGCCGCTCTTGGCGATGATGTTCGCCCGCAGTGCCCGGTCCATGCCGGCGATGCCGATGGCCGCGAGCAGCGCGCCGATCGTGGTCGGGATCAGGCACACCAGCAGCGCCACCAGCGTGGGCACGTCGCTGCCGAGGCTCTTCACGCCGGCCGCGCCGACGTACCCGGCCATGTACGCCTCCGCGTGCCGGGCCATCGGCCACAGCGTCGCGGTGACGATCAGGAAGATGAGGGTGAAGGCCGCGAGCACGAGTTGAAGCGCGAGCTCGTTCGGCGTCCGCTGCCGGGCGGCGCCTTCGACCAGGGCGATCATCCGGTCGAGGAACGACTTCCCGGCCCCGGACGTGACGCGCACCAGGATCATGTCGGACAGCACCCGGGTACCGCCGGTGACGCCGCTGCGGTCGCCACCGGCCTCGCGCACGACCGGCGCCGACTCGCCGGTGACGGCCGACTCGTCCACGCTCGCCACGCCCTCGACCACCTCGCCGTCACCGGGGATCACCTGCCCGGCCTCGACGATCATGAGGTCGCCGGGGTTCAGCCGGGTGGACGGCACGGTCTCGATGAAGTCCGGCGTGCGCAGCCACGACGCCATTGATCCTGGCGGGACGACGGACGCATCGACGACCTTGAGCCGCCGCGCCGGTGTGTCCTGGCGGGTCTTGCGGAGGGTGTCGGCCTGGGCCTTCCCGCGGGCCTCGGCCAGCGCCTCGGCGAAGTTGGCGAACAGTAGCGTCAGCACCAGCCACACGTCGAGCGCGACGAGGTAGCCGAGCGGCGGCGGTGACGGCGGGGTCGGCGACCTTCGCGGCCGTGTACAGGATCGACACGACGGTGCCGACCTCGACGACGAACATGACCGGGTTCTTCCACATCCGGTCGGGGCGGAGCATGACCACGGCCTGCCGGGCGGCGGTCTTGAGCAAGTCCGGGGCGAACAGCCCCTGCCGGCGGCTCAGCTTGCGATCGTCCATTCCGACTCCCGAAGAAAGAAGCTCACGCAAAGGCGCAAAGCCGCAAAGAGAAGACGCTTGGTTTTCTTGGCGGCTTTGCGCCTTTGCGTGAGATCGTCTGTTACCCCCCGAACGGGATCGGCCCCAGGTGCTCGGCGACCGGGCCGAGCGCGGCCACCGGCAGGAACATCAGCGCCCCCACCAGCAGGATCGTGCCGAACACCACGCACCCGAACGTCACGGTGTCCGTCCGCAGGGTGCCGGCGGTGAACGGCGTCGGCTTCTTCCCGGCCAGGCTCGCCGCGAACGCGATCGGCGCGATGATCGGGATGAACCGGCCGAACACCATCACCAGCGCCGTCGCGATGTCCCAGTGCGGGACGTAGGGAGCGGGCGTGCTCGGGTTCGCCGTGGGGTCGTTAAAGCCGTAGCTGTCGCCGAGCCCCCTCGAACCCGGAGCCGTTGTTCGCGCTCGCGGAGCTGAACTCGTACAGGATTTCGGTGAACCCGTGCGGGCCGGGGTTGTTCGTGGCGCCGCCGCCCCAGTCGAGCGCGGCGAACAGCCCGGTCGGCACCAGCACCAGCAGCGGGTGCGCGAGCAGGGCCAGCGCCGCCAGCTTCATCTCGCGGGCCTCCACCTTCTTGCCGAGGTACTCGGGCGTGCGGCCGACCATCAGCCCGGCCAGGAACACGGCCAGGATCAGGTAGATCAGGAAGTTGATGAGCCCGACGCCGACGCCGCCGAAGGCGCAGTTGAGCCACATGCCCGCGAGCGGGGTGAGACCGGCGAGAGGGTTTAAGGCTGTCGTGCATGCCGTTCACGGAGCCGTTGCTGGTGCAGGTCGTGGCCGCCGCCCACGTCGCGGTGGCGCCGCGGCCGAAGCGCAGCTCCTGCCCCTCCTGGTTCCCGGCGGGCTGGTCCACCGGCAGCCCGACCCGGGCCGGCACGTCCAGTTCCTTCTCCACGACGTTCCCGTCGGCATCGACGGCGGCGACGCGGTACGAGTTGCCGTTCGCGTCCACGAGCCTGGCGCGGTCGGCGAACGCCGGGTTCGGGCGGGCCGAGTCGGTGGCAATGCCCCAGGCGGTGAGGCCGACGAGGTACGCGAGCATGACCGCGAACACCACCCGGGCGTGCGGCAGGTTCCGCAGCATGACGCCGAACATGACCACGCAGGCCATCGGCACCAGCAGGATGCACGCGCACTCGACCACGTTCGACAGCCCGGTCGGGTTCTCGAACGGGTGCGCCGAGTTGGGGCCGAAGAAGCCGCCGCCGTTGGTGCCGAGCTGCTTGATCGCCACGACCGCCGCGACCGGCCCCCGGGCGATCACCTGCTCGCCGCCCTCCACCGTCGTGATCGTCAGGTTCCCCAGGAACGTCATCGGCACGCCCGAAAGGACGAGGACGACGCCGACGACGAGGCTCAGCGGCAGGGCGACGTACACGAGGCCGCGCCACAGGTCGAGGTTGTAGTTGCCCAGGTGCGTGTCGCCGCGCAGCCCGCGGGTGACGGCCAGGAGCGCGGCCAGGCCCACGGCCGGCGTCAGCATCTGCTTCAGCAGGATGGCGAACAGTTGGCTGCCGTAGGTGAGGTGGACCTCGCCGCTGTAGTGCTGCAGGTTCGTGTTCGTGAGGAACGAGCACGCCGTGTTGAAGATCGTGGTGGGCGACAGCATCCCCTTGCCGTCGGGGTTGAGGAACGCCGGGTGCCACGGCTGCGTCGCCAGCACCATGTAGGCGAACAGGAACATCAGCCCGTTCGACACCAGCATGGCGGAGCAGTATTGCTTCCACGTCTGCGGGCCGGTGTCGATGAGGCGCTCGAAGGCGTTGCGGGCGCCGCCGCGGTCGAGCACCCGGGCCAGGTAGCGGCCGAGCGGGATCGACAGCAGCACCGACAGGCCGACAATGAGGACGGGGAGGAGCAACACGGCGAACGCCTTTCGGGTTAGAACCGCTCGGGCCGCAGCAGCGCGACGAGCAGGTAGGCGAACAGGAACAGGGTGAAGACGACGGTCAGCCAGATCACGGCGGTCTCCAGTACGGACCCGTAGGTTGTACGCGGGGCGTGGCTCTCGTTCGGCCTTCGCGGCAGGTGGTTCGCCCCCTCACCCCGCGTGCTTCGCCGCGACCCTCTCCCCCGAGGGGAGAGGGTGGGCCTTGTCGGCCCCCATCGTGGGCGGGCAACCACGCGCCGACGCCAGCGGACACCGACCCTGCGTTCGCGGGGCGATGCCCGCCCGGGACAGGTGTCGGGTGCGCCCACCCTCTCCCCTCGGGGGAGAGGGTCGCGGCGAAGCACGCGGGGTGAGGGGGCGAACCACGCACCACGACGACCAGAAGCCACGCCTGCACCCCCGACGACCTGCGTCCTCCGTTACACGCGGTCGCAGGCTTCGACGAACAGGTACACCCCCCCCAGGGCGCCGAGCCCGAGCGCGACGGTCAGCGGGATCCACACGGTCAGGTCCACGGTCGGCTCCTTCGCACCGGGCGGTTCGGTCTACGGTGTGCGTAACGCAACGGCGGTGCCGGCCGCGCGAACGCGGCGTTTCCGAGGGAATCGCAGGGGTTTTCAACACCGGGGTGGGGCGGCGGTCGTGCAAAAGTCCGCACGGGTCGTGCAAGCTGCACGACGGCGGGCGCGGGAGCGAAGCGTGAACATCCTCGTGGTGGACGACGAGAACACCCTGCGGCGGACGATCCGCACCACGCTGGAGACGCAGGGCCACGCCGTCACCGAAGCCGCGACCGGGGCGCAGGCGGCGGACCGCACCCGCCACGCCCGGCCGGACCTCGTGCTGCTCGACCTGAAGCTCGGCCGCGAGAACGGCCTCGACGTGCTCGCCGAGTTGCACCGCGTCGCCCCGGGGGTCGCGGTCGTCGTCATCACCGCCTTCGCCAGCGTCGACACGGCGGTGGAGGCGATGCGGCGCGGGGCACTGACTACCTGCCGAAGCCGTTCACCCCGCGGCAGCTGGCCGAGGTCGTCGAGCGGTGGGGCAACCGGCCCGACGACGCGGACGAAGCCGTGATGACCGGCACCGACCCGGCGATGCGGCCGGTGCTCGACACGCTGTTCACCGTGGCGGCGAGCGACGCCACCGTGCTGCTGCGCGGCGAGAGCGGCACCGGCAAGGGCGTGCTGGCGAAGGCGGTCCACGCCCGCAGCCGGCGCGCGAGCGGGCCGTTCGTCACGGTCCACTGCCCGAGCCTGTCGGCCGAGCTGTTGGAGAGCGACCTGTTCGGCCACACGAAGGGGGCGTTCACCGGGGCCGTGCGCGACACCACCGGGAAGGTCGCCGCGGCCGCGGGCGGCACGCTGTTCCTCGACGAGGTCGGCGACTTGCCGCTGCCGCTCCAGCCGAAGCTGCTGCGGCTGGTGCAGGACCGCACCTACGAGCGCGTCGGCGAGGCGACGGTGCGGACGGCGGACGTGCGCATCGTGGCGGCGACGAACCGCGACCTGGAGGCGGAGGTGGCGGCCGGCCGGTTCCGCGAAGACCTGCTGTACCGGCTGAACGTGATCGAGGTGACGGTGCCGCCGCTGCGCGACCGCCGGGCCGACGTGCTGCCGTTGGCCGAGCATTTGCTGTCCCGGTTCGCCGCGCGTTCGGCCCGGCCGGCGCTCGGGTTCACGGCGGCGGCGCGGGACGCGATCGTGCGGCACCGCTGGCCGGGGAACGTCCGCGAGCTGCGGAACGCGATCGAGCGCGCCGTGCTGCTGGGCAAGGGGGCCGAGCTCGACGCGGCCGACCTGCCGGCGGCGGTGACGAGCGCGCCGCCGGCGCGGGTGGCGGTCGGCGCGGACGTGCCGATCGACGCGGTGGAGGTCGAGCACATCCGCCGGGTGCTGGCGGCGAGCCCGACCCTGGAGGACGCCGCCCGGACGCTCGGCATCGACCCGAGCACGCTGTACCGCAAGCGGAAGAAGTACGGCCTTTAACCCGGGGCGGCCCGCGATGTCGTTGCGCTACCGGCTGTGGCTGTCGTTCGGCCCGGTCCTGCTGCTCCTCACCGCGCTCGGGGCCGGGGCCGTCTACGCGCTCGGCCTCGTCGGCGACCGCATCGACGCCATCCTCCGCGAGAACTACTGGAGCGTGGACGCCATGAACGGCCTGGACGAGGCGGTCGAGCGGCTCGACTCGGCGTTCCAGTTCGCCCTCGCCGGCCGGCCCCGGGCACGGGCGCAGTACGACGAGGCGTGGGTCGGCTACCGGCGGCACCTCGACTTCGAGCGGTCGAACGTCACCGGGCCCGGGGAGGCCGAGCTGGTCGCCCGGCTTGTCGAACTGACCGCGCGCTACCGGACCCTCGGCGACCGGTTCTTCGACCCCGCCCGGCCGGCCCCCGACCGGGCCGCCGACTACTACGGCCCCGACGGCAGCCCCGGCCCGCTCCAGGCGACGTTCGCCGACATCAAGCGCGTCGCCGCCGACATCCACCGACTGAACCAGGAGAGCATGGAGCGGGCCAGCGCGTCCGCGCGGCAGACCGCGGCCGCCGCGCGCTGGTGGGCCGGCCTCGGGCTGGCCGCGGCCCTCGCCCTGACCGGCCTCGTCGCGTGGCGCACCACCCGCGCCGTCCTCCGCCCCGTGGACGACCTCACCGCCTCCGCCCGCGCCGTCGGCGACGGCCGGTTCGACCAGCTCGTGACCGCCGAGACCCGCGACGAGATCGGCGAACTGGTGGCGGCGTTCAACCGGATGACGGCCCAGCTCCGCGACCTACGGCAGACGCAGGCCACCCGCCTCCTCCGCGCCCAGCAGGCCGGCCAGGCCGCCATCGACGCCTTCCCCGACCCGATCCTCGTCGTCGAACCCGACGGCCGCGTCGAGCTGGCGAACCCCGCCGCGCGGCGGGTGCTCGGCGTCGTGCCGGGCGACGACGCGGGTGCCCGGTGGCACCCGCCGGACGCGCTCCGCGAGCCGCTGGCCGCCGCGCTCCGCGACCAGCGGGCGTACGCGCCGGAGGGGTTCGACCTCGTCGTCGCCTACCGCACCGGCGGCGAGGACCGGGTGTACGCGCCGCGGGTGCTGCCGGTCCGCGACCCCTACGGCAACACCCTCGGGGCGGCCGTCGCGCTGACCGACGTGACCCGGTTCCGGCTGCTGGACGAGTTCAAGAGCGACCTCGTCGCCACCGCCAGCCACGAGCTGAAGACGCCGCTGGCCGGGCTCCGCCTCGCGGTCCACCTGCTGCTCGAGGAGGCCGTCGGGCCGCTGACCGCGAAGCAGACCGAGCTGCTGATCGACGCCCGCGAGAACACCGAGCGACTGGTGCGGATCGTGGACCACCTGCTGTCGCTGGCCCGGCTGGAGCGCGGCCGCGCGCCGCTGGCCGTGCGGCCCGAAGACCCGCTGGAGTTGCTCCGGGCCGCGGCCGCGCGCGTGGGGCCGCTGGCGGCCGGGAAGCGCCTGACCGTCGAGGCCGGCCCCGACCCGCTCCCGCCGGTCGCGGCCGACGCCGAGCACCTCGGCCGCGCCCTCGACAACCTGCTGATGAACGCCGTGAACTACACCGACCCCGGCGGGTCGATCACGCTGGCGGCGCGCCCCGCGGGGCCGGGGCGGGTCGAGCTGTCGGTCGCGGACACCGGCGTCGGCATCGCGGCGGAGCACCTGCCGCACGTGTTCGACCGCTTCTTCCGCATCCCGGACCAGTCCCGCGGCGGGGGAACCGGCCTGGGGCTGGCGATCGTCAAGGAGGTGGTCGCCGCGCACGCGGGCGAGGTGAGCTGCACGAGCGAGCCGGGCCGCGGCACCACGTTCCGCATCGTCCTGCCGGCGTGGGCCGGCCCGGGATGACACTCCGCCCCGGTCGCGTGGTGTGGCGTGTCCGTGGTTTTCAGGCCGAAGGCCTGACAGCCCTCAGCCCAGGGCAAGCGACGAAGTCGCGCCGCCCTGGGTTCGCGGCGCGAATCACCCGGCAGGCTGAAGGCCTACGAGCCGGCTCGCAGGCCTTCAGCCTGCAACGCCACACGCGCCCCGAACCCAGGGCGGCGGCCCTTCGGGCCTTGCCCTGGGCTGAGTGCTGCCAGGCCTTCGGCCTGAAATCCCCGACCCGAACAGGGGTGAACGATGACCGGACCCGATGACAACACCGGCCGGGCCGAACAGTTCCTCAGCCTCATCCGCCGGCAGCAGCGCGGGCGGCTGAAGGTCTACCTCGGGTTCGCCCCCGGCGTGGGGAAGACTTATGAGATGCTGCAGGAGGCGCACTGCCTGAAAAAGCAGGGCGTGGACGTGGTCGCAGGCGTCGTCGAGACGCACGGCCGGGCCGAGACGGCGGCGCTGCTGGCGGGGGTGGAACTGGTGCCGCGGCGCCGGGTCGAGTACCGCGGCATCGTCCTGGAGGAGCTGGACGCGGCCGCCGTCCTGGCCCGCCGGCCGACGGTCGCGCTGGTGGACGAGCTGGCCCACACGAACGCCCCGGGCGGGGCGCACGCCAAGCGGTACGAGGACGTCGAGGAGCTGCTGCGGGCCGGGGTAAACGTGCTGAGCACGCTGAACGTGCAGCACCTGGAGAGCCTGCACGACGCGGTCGAGCGGTTCACCGGCACGCGACAGAAGGAGCGGGTGCCGGACGCCGTGCTCCAGGGGGCCGACCAGGTAGTGAACGTGGACCTGCCGGCCGAAGACCTCCAGGAGCGGCTGCGGGCCGGGCTGGTGTACCCGCCGGAGCGCGCCGAACGGGCGCTCGCGGGCTACTTCACGAGTGAGAACCTGGAACAGCTGCGGGAACTGGCCCTGGAGCACCTGGCCCACCTGCTCGACCGCCGCCGGCAGGAGCGGCAGGGCGGCGGCGAGCCGGGCGGGTCGGAGCGGGTGATGGTGTGCGTGTCGAGCCGCAGCCCGAACGCCCCGCGGCTGCTGCGGGCGGGGGCGCGGCTGGCCGACCGGCTGGGCGCGCCGTGGTACGCGGTGTACGTGCAGACGCCGCGGGAGGACGCTGAGCGGGTGGACGCTGAGCGGGTGGACGCGGCGACCCAGCGGCGGGTGGCCGACACGCTCGAGCAGGCCCGGCTGGCGAACGGCATCCCGATGCAGTTCCGCGGGGCCGACGTGGCGGCGGCGGTCGCCGGGTTCGCCCGCGAGTACGGCATCACGCACGTCGTGGTCGGCCGCAGCGCCAGCCCCTGGTGGCGGGCGTGGCTCGGCCCGTCCCTGCTCGACCGGCTCGTCCGCTCCGTCCCGGCCGCGACGGTCGTCGTCGTCGGGACAACTTGACGGCGCGCCGTCAGGCCGGGCGCCCGTTTGTCGCCCGCTCGATGGACTCTCGCGTGGGGACTTTCACGTTCCAGGCGAGGCCGACCCAGCTCATCACGCGGATCAGGTAGTAACTCGCGTCCGCCTGCCACCAGGACAGCCCGTGTCGGGCCGAGGTGGGGAAGGCGTGGTGGGCGTTGTGCCACCCCTCGCCGAGCGCGAGGAAGCCGAACACCACGTTGTTGCGGCTCTCGTCCGCACTCTTGTAGGGGCGGAACCCCCACAGGTGGCAGGCCGAGTTCACGCTCCAGGTGACGTGGTGGACGAGGAAGATGCGCACCAGCCCGCCCCAGATGAGCCCCGTCCACACGCCGATCCAGCTCAGCTGGATGACCCCCCCGAGGACGGCCGGGATGGTGAGCCCGAGCAATATCCAGAACGGCCACAGCGCGTCCGCCACCCGCAGGGCGCGACTCTTCTGGTGGTCCTTGACGTAGTCGTACAGGTCGGGCGGGTCGGCCTGGAAGAACCAGCCGATGTGGGCGTGCCACGCCCCGCGGAGCGCCCCGAGAACCCCGCCCCCCGTGTGGTGCGGGGTGTGCGGGTCGTCGGGGGTGTCCGAGTGCTGGTGGTGCCGGCGGTGGAACGCCACCCACTTGTACAGCGACCCCTGAACGGCCATCGACCCGAACGCGGCGAACACCACCTTGATCCAGGTGTACGTCTCGAACGAGCGGTGGACGAAGAGCCGGTGGAAGCCGACGGTGATGCCGAGGGCGGTGGTCAGGTACATCCCGATCAGGAGGCCCAGGTCGGTCCAGGCGAACCCCCAGCCCCAGAGGAAGAACGGGGCGGCGACGAGCCCGAGGAGCGGAACGACGATGACGAGGAGGATGACCGCCTGGACGTGGAGCGGGGCACGCCCTTCGAACGGCGTGGGGAGCTCGGCGGCGGGGTCCGCGACCGGAATCTCGGTGTTCTCCGTCATGACCGGCCCTCTCCCACGTGCGGGTCATGCTCGTGCGCATCGGGCATCGGCAGTGCAACTTCCAGACCGATGATCACGGGTGCGAGGAGTCCGGGGCGCGTCGGCCGGAGGTGCGGGTCGTTAGAGCCCGAGGGGGCAGGTGCCGTCCAGGCGACCGCCGGCCCGGGAGTAGACCCGCAGAACCATCCCGTCGGGAGCGACCGGAGCGAGAACAAGGGCGAGCATCACCGGACCCGGAGCCAGTCCCCGAACCTCCGACTCGACTGCGACGGGAAGGTCGGCAGCGGTACGCCGGTGGTCCGACGGGCTCTCGAGTCGCATGGGGTTCGTCCTGGCGAAGGGGAATTGTGGCGTCCGGCCGCGAGTGGTCATTCTATTCTGGGCGGGCTTTACGATGAAAATATCTTTCGGTTATGCCAAGATTCTGGGGTCGGGCCGCGCTCCGACGACGCCGTCCGAAGGGCTCGCGTTCTGCTCGTCTACTTGCCGACCCGGTGCAGGGCCGACCCGGTGCGGACCAGGAACGCCCCTTCGACGGCCGCCACCCCGTACACCCGGCCGCGCCCCGGCAGGCGGTTCTCGGCCACCACCTCCGGCTCCGGCCCCGGCTTCACCACCGCCGTCACCCCGTCCTTGGTGAAGAAGTAGACGTGCCCCGCCCCGCCGACTGGTGACGCCCAGCACGACCCCGGCAGGCGGTGGTCCCACACGCCCTTGCCCGTCGCCGGGTCGAAGCAGTACGCCACCCCGTCCCGGCTCACCGAGTAGCCGTACTTCCCGAACACGAGCGGGGAGCCGAACGAACTCACGCCCTCGGCCGACCGCCACGCCACCCGGTCGTCGGCCTTGCCGCCGGGCCGCACCGCCACCTGCGAGGCGCGGTCGCTCGACCCGAGCACCAGCAGCTCGCCCGCCGGCGTCGGCGTGGCGACGGTGTTCCCGGTCAGCCCGCCGAGCTCCCACAGCTTCGCGCCGGTCGCCACGTCGAACGCCGCCGTCAGCCCCGGCGCGCTGACCACCGCCACCGGCTTCCCCCCGACCGTGACGACGGCCGGCGAGGTCCACGACCCGCCGAACGGGTGGTCGGCCTTCCACCGGTCCTTGCCGGTCGCCGCGTCCACCGCCAGCAGGTACGAGGTTCCCTGCGCGACGAGCACCAGCAGGGTGTCCCCGGCGAGGACGGGGGAGGTGCCGAGGCCGTGGTTCCCCCGGAGCGGGCCGAAGTCCGCCTCCAGGTTGCGGCGCCACACCTCCTTCCCGGCGTGGTCGAGGGCGAGCAGGTCGCCGCTCTCGAACAGGGCGAACACCCGGTCGGCCGTCACGACGGGGGTCGGCGCCGCCTTGCTGACGTAGTCGGTGGCTTTCACCCGCTGGGCGTTCGGGAACGACTTCTTCCACGCCTCCTTCCCCGTGGCGAGGTCGAGGCGGAGGACGTGGAGGGTGTCCTTGGACTCGCCCTCGGCGCTCGTGACGAACACCCGGTCCTTCCACACCACCGGGCTGGACTGGCCGTACCCCGGCAGCTCGGCCGTCCAGGCGACGTTCTCGGTCGCGGACCACTTGAGCGGGAGCGCCTTCGCGGCGGTGACGCTGTCGCCGGTGCCCCGGAAGGCGGGCCACACGTCCGGCGGGGAATCGGCCCACGCGGCGGGGACGGCGGCGGTGAGCAGGAGGGCGGGCAGCAGCAAACGGGTCATGG
>Ga0105046_10001272_pt1 | contig 38496 bp, 28 predicted proteins | sample MAT03_FD_78385 | JGI IMG/M metagenome (GOLD analysis project Ga0105046, IMG submission 78385) | Freshwater microbial communities from Lake Fryxell liftoff mats and glacier meltwater in Antarctica - MAT-03 (megahit assembly) | ecosystem: Environmental > Aquatic > Freshwater > Ice > Liftoff... | reverse complement strand
GCCAATGCCGTGGAGGCCGTAGGCCCGCTGATGAGGGAGATGGGGCACGCGCTCATCGTCACGATGCCACCGGCGCCCATTGTGCTCGACGTGGATGCGGTACGGATGGCCCAGGTCATCAGCAACCTCTTGAACAATGCCGCCAAATTCACCGATCGTGGGGGGCGGATCGGGTTGACCGTCGCGCAGTCATCGAACAAGGTCGTCATCTCGGTGACCGCTGCGTGCGTCGGCATTGCGACCGCAGACGTGGCTCGCATCTTCGACCTGTTCGCTCAGGTCGATCCGTCGCGTGGCCACGCGCACGGCGGGCTCGGCATCGGTTTGGCGCTGTCGAAGCGGCTGGTCGAGATGCACGGCGGCACCATCCACGCGACGAGTGCCGGCGCCGGCCGTGGATCGGAGTTCGTGGTGCGGCTTCCGCTGGGCAGCGAGGCGCCGCCCGCGCTCTCGCCGAGCGATGCCGGAGGTCACATCCTGTCGAGGACGTCTCGGCGCATCCTCGTCGTCGACGACAACCATGACGGCGCGGACATGCTGTCGGCGATGCTCCGCGTCGACGGCCACGACACGCGCACGGCCTACGATGGGAAGACCGCCATGGAGCTAGCCGGAGCGTTTCGGCCGGAGGTGGTCGTTCTGGACATCGGGCTGCCGACGATGAGCGGGTACGACGTGTGCCGGCACTTGCGCGCCCAGCCATGGGCGACGGGTCTGGTGGTAATGGCGATAACGGGCTGGGGCTCCGCTCAGGATCGGCGTCGGGCTCAGGACGCCGGCTTCGACCACCATTTGGTCAAGCCGGTGGAGTCGGACGCACTCCGACGGCTGCTGGCGATGCCGATCGATCAAGCGGGCGGGGGACTGGAATCGCCCGCGACGGCGAGGCTGGTCGCGCCCCGGCCTCACAAAGATACTGTCGACTCGTGAGCGACTCTGCACCACAGCGAGAAGCCCGCCTTGGCCTTCGCCGCGGCGTGCGCACCCCGGTAGTGCGGCGTCATGACCCCCACGTCGAGGGTCTGGTCGCGTCCATCTTGCGCCTACTCGATCCGCGCCCTCCTTGGTCAGGGTAACCACGACGGTCGCCACAGCTCGCCCTGGCGCGGGTCCAGAGGACGGTCGAAAGTGTCGCACAGTTCATGTGCCGGGACGACTCGGAACACCCCCAAGATCTCTCGAATCTTTCGCGTGGGCAGTGGGTCCGTCGCCATCGCTCCCCTTCGTCCCTGGTGGACAAAGGGAGCGGATGGTAAAGCCGATGCCTGAGGTCGCCGGCCCCGGGATCACCCCCGTGGACCGGGTGATCACGAACCGTGCAACGACTGATGACGATGCGTGGAACGCGTGACCACGATGCCGTGGAACGGGTGATCACGATGGCGTGGCGCACGCCGCCACCGTGCGGCTCGTCGTTGGGACAGGCAACCGAACGCGACGCGTCCTTCTGCGATCAGCGACTGAGTTCAACGTCGTTGAGCGGACGAATTGATGCCCGCGCCGTGGCCTTCAACCCAGCCGCGCGACGCGCGGGCGCCGAAGGTCACGACACGGCTGGCAGGATGACCAGCCGGTGGGCCTCGGTGGTGGTGCCGATGATCATGGCCGCCGGCAAAGGGCCGCTGACCCGGTGGTCATTTCGTAGAGAACGACGCCGAAGCTGAAGATGTCGGGCCGAGACCGCGTTCTTCGTAAGGGCGGACGACGGCTACCGCCTGCGCTGGTTCACGCCGCTCGCCGAACTCGATGCCGCGTCGTGCTGTGCGGGCCGGCCGCGCCCGACATGACCCCCGAGATCACCGTCGTTCAGGGCGCCTTGGGTTCCGCGCCGTAGAGCACCGCGCCGCCGCCCTTCTCTTTCACCAGCCGATCGAAGTGGGCGACGAGCGCGTCGCGGCGCGTCATCACGGCCTCCGCCTCGAACGGGCTCAGGCAGTGCGCGGTGGCGGTCCGCATCCGCGCGCCGTCGAGCGCGCGGAGCCGGGCCAGCAGCGCGCGATCGATTTGCGGCAGGTCGGCGGGATACTTCAGCTCCTTCGACAAGCGGAACGCGCGCGTGAAGTCGATCATCCACAGCTTCCAGTCGGCGGTGATGAGCACGTTCCCGAGATTGCGATCGCTGTCGCCGACGAGCGCGCCGAAGACGCGCATGCGGTGCATCTGATGGTTCCAGAGCAGGGAATTCGGCGCGTGGCGTGTCTCCCTCAGCCGCGTGCGTTCGTCGAAGGCGTCGTCGATCCACCACGTGACGGTGCCCCCGCGGCCGTTCCACTCCCGGTGGACGGTGACCGGCATCATGCCGTCGAGGCCGAGCATGCCGGCAATCTCGAAGGCGGCGAGATTGTAGTGGTGCGAGTCGGTGAAGTTGTACTCGACGCCGCGAGCGCCGAAGTCGGCCTGGCTTCGTCGCTCGTTGACCGACTGGAAGGCGGCATCGTGCGTGACCACGCCGTCGGTGAGCGTGAGGCGGTCGGGGCTGGTAACGCCGCTGCTCAAGCCGCGGCTGCCGATCACCCTGGCGGTGCGCAGGAACTCGGTCTGGGCCTCGCGTGGCAGCGTGGTGGACGCCGGGGCCGCCGGCGCGACGGCGGTCTGCGCCCGCGCCGCGGGGGCCGCGCCTCCGAAGGTCACGACGAGGACGAGACGCGCGCCACGCTGCGGATGTCCGGGCGCATCAGCCCGATGTCGGCTGCGTCCGCGGCGATACCTGTGCCCGAGGCCAGCGCGATGCCGACCTGGTGACGATCGACGACCAGTGTCGCACGCAGCTCTGGGTGTGATCGATGAGCTCCGAGGTCGCGCAACGCGTCGCGGCGGCCGATGGCGCCACCTATCCCTTTTGGCCACCGGAGCCGGATGGGGGCACGACTGCTTTACCACTTGGCGTACTGGGAGCAGAAGACCGCGAGCGGGCTCTGGTTGATGACCATGCCCGGGTCACGGTCCGTGCCATTTCGAAACGTCGGATTCCGCTACCCGCAAGCCGCGCTATCGCCCGACGGCCACTGGGTCGCCCACTCCTCGAATCAAGATCAATCGGGGCGTTTCGAGATCTACGTCGAGAGTGTCCCGACGACGAGACGGCGCGTGCAGGTGTCGACCAACGGTGGGACACACCCGAAATGGCGCCGCGATCCCGGGCGGAGTGGGGGTGGTGTCGACGACGCAGTACGACGTGTCAGCCGATGGCGGCTTCCTCGTCGCGGTCGTCGAACCGCACGTCCCCGATCGCCCACCGGTCACCGTCGCACTCAATGCGACCGCCGGCCTGAAACCGAGCCCCGTGCGTTGAGGCCGGCAACTGATGGGGACCAACGGCCCCGGCACTTGCGCCGCGCCCGGATCAGGGATAAGTGTGGAAGCGCCAGACCTCATGGCCAGTGACAGCGTCGTCCGCGGCGGGCAGGCCGCGGACGTGCGGCGCACGGGCTCGGCTAGGTCCTGCCGGACACCAGCATGACAATCAGCACCAGGAGAATGATCCCTCCAAGCCCACCTCCCACGGCCGGGCCGCCGAGGTAGAAACCGCCTCCGCCGAACAGCAACAGCAGGATGATCAGTAGCACGATGATATTCATGGTTTACTCCAGGTTCCTACGACTCGGCCGCGACTCGTTCGTGACCGCACGGTAGTGATGCTATCGCACCCAGTCAGGCGAGGCTGTGCTGGATCGCACACCGGGACGGATTCACCGAGCCGGCGTTGTCGCGGCCGCCTTCAGCGTCTTCCGGATCGACGCCGCCAGCGCGCTGAGCGCCGCGGCGAGCGCCGAGCCTCGCCGCCAGGCCAGCGCAATCGTGCGACCAGGGCCGGGAGGCGCGAAGGGACGCACGACGAGCTGTCCGCGCCGGTTTTCGACCGGCAGCGCAATCGACGGCAGCAGCGTCACGCCGCCGCCCGCGCTCGCCATCTGCACCAGCGTCGCCAGGCTCGTTGCCCGGTAGCCGGCTTCGCGCGCGCCCACCCGCGCGCAGAGCAGCAGTGCCTGATCGCGGAAGCAATGGCCGTCGTCGAGCAGCAGCACGCCCACGCCGTCCAGGTCGTCGACGCGCGCGCGCCGCTTCGGCACAGAGAGCGGATGCCCGGGAGCTGTAGCCAGCAGGAAGGGATCGCGCAGCAGCTGCGCATGCTCGAGCGTGCCAAGGTCGGCTTCGAGCGCCAGGATGGCCGCGTCGAGTGTGCCCTCATTGACCTGGCGCACGAGCCCGTCGGTATGATCTTCGCGCCACACGGTGGTGAGCCGCGGGTAGGTGCGCGCCAGCCCCGGCGCGATCTCCGGCAGCAGGTAGGGCGAGATGGTCGGGATGACGCCGATGCGTAGTGTGCCTGTGAACGGGTCGGCCAGTTGGCGTCCCAGTTCGCCCAGGTCGCCGGCCGCCACGAGCACGGCGCGCGCCTGCGCCACGATCGGCAGTCCGGCGGCCGACACGCGCACCTGGCGGCGATTGCGCTCGAAGACGCGCACGCCGAGCGCCCGTTCTACCTGAGCGATTTGCGCGCTGAGCGACGGCTGCGACACGTGGCAGGCCTCAGCCGCCCGCCGGAATCCCGCGAGATCGGCGACCGCCACGAGGTACTGCAACTGGCGCAGCGTGACGGGCGGAGGGGTGAGGAGATCCATAGGATGAGGCTATCACCGTGAGGTGATTGATGTCTTGGACGATCACAACGAACAGGCGCACACTCACGGCTGTCCGGACGTGAGGTCAGGATCGTTTGATAGGCGTAAGGGGAATTCCATGCACAAGAAACTCACGACGTCGCTGGTCGCGTTCGCGGTGGCGATGCTCACCCTGGTGTCCGCGCCTGCGGTCGAGGCCCAGGGGGCGGGGCAGCCGAGTCAGTTCTGGTGGCCCGATCAACTCGACCTCTCGCCGCTGCGCCAGCGCGGCGCCCAGTCGAATCCGCTCGGCGCCGACTTCGACTACGCCACGGCGTTCGCGACGCTCGATCTGAATGCCGTGAAGCAGGACATTCGCTCGGTGCTGACCACGTCGCAGCCGTGGTGGCCGGCCGACTACGGGCACTACGGTCCGTTCTTCATCCGCATGGCCTGGCACTCCGCGGGCACCTACCGCGTGGGCGACGGCCGCGGCGGCGCCGGCGGCGGCCAGCAGCGGCTCGGGCCGGAAAACAGTTGGCCCGACAACGCGAACCTCGACAAGGCGCGCCGGCTGCTGTGGCCGGTCAAGCAGAAGTACGGCCAGAAGATCTCGTGGGCCGACTTGATGGTGCTCTCGGGCAACGTCGCGCTCGAGTCGATGGGCTTCAAGACCTTCGGCTTTGCCGGCGGACGCACCGACGAGTGGGAGCCGGACCTGGTCTACTGGGGGCCCGAGAAGACGTTTCTCGCGGATGAGCGGCACACCGGCGCGCGCGCGCTCGAGAATCCGCTGGCGGCCGTGCAGATGGGCCTCATCTACGTGAATCCCGAAGGCCCGAACGGCAAGCCGGATCCGCTGGCCGCCGCACAGGACATCCGCGAGACGTTCGGCCGCATGGCGATGAACGATGAAGAAACGGTGGCGCTCATTGCCGGCGGTCACACCTTCGGCAAGACGCACGGCGCCTACGCGCCCGCGAAGTGCGTGGGCGCGGAACCGGCCGCGGCCGGCGTCGAGCAGCAGGGCCTTGGCTGGACCAGCACGTGCGGCAAGGGCAACGCCGGCGACACCGTGACGAGCGGACTCGAAGGGGCGTGGACGTCGAAGCCCACCGCCTGGAGCAATGAGTTCTTCACCAATCTGTTCGCCTACGACTGGGTGCAGTCGAAGAGCCCGGCCGGCGCCACGCAGTGGATTCCCGCCAACGGGCGGGCAGCCAACACGGTGCCCGACGCGCACGACCCCGTGAAGCGGCATGCGCCGACGATGCTCACGACCGACCTGGCACTGCGCTTCGACCCGGCCTACCAGAAGATCTCGATGCGCTTCCGCGACAACGCCGAGGAGTTCCGGCTGGCGTTCGCCAAGGCATGGTTCAAGCTGACCCACCGCGACCTCGGTCCGCGCGTCCGCTTCCTCGGGCCGGAGGTGCCGCAGGAAGCGCTCATCTGGCAGGACCCGGTGCCGCGCATCGACCACGCCCTGGTCGATACGAAGGACGTGGCGGATCTGAAGGCCCGCATCCTCGCATCGGGGCTGTCCGGTGCCGAGCTGGTCCGCACGGCCTGGGCGTCGGCCTCCACGTTCCGCGGCACCGACATGCGCGGCGGTGCGAATGGCGCGCGCCTGCGCCTGGCACCGCAGAAAGACTGGGAAGCGAACAATCCGCGTGAGCTGGCCACGGTGCTGCCGCGTCTGGAAGCCGTCCAGCAGGACTTCAACCGCGCGCAAGCGGGTGGCAAGAAGATCTCGCTCGCTGACCTCATCGTGCTCGGGGGCGTGGCGGCTGTCGAACAGGCCGCGACGAAGGCCGGCGTTACCGTGCAGGTGCCGTTCTTGCCCGGCCGCACCGACGCATCGCAGGCCGACACCGACACGGCGTCGTTCGCCTTCCTCGAGCCGGCCGCCGACGGATTCCGGAACTACTTCAAGAGTGGCGAGCGTCAGTCGCCGGCGGCGGCGCTCGTGGAGCGGGCCAACCGGCTCACGTTGAGCGTGCCCGAGATGACGGCGCTCGTCGGCGGCCTGCGGGCGCTCGATGCCAACACTGGCGCGGCGCGCCACGGCGTGCTCACCGACCGGCCGGGCGCCCTCAGCAACGACTTCTTCGTGAACCTGCTCGACATGTCCACGGTGTGGAGCAAGTCGACGTCAGAGGGCCTCTACGAGGGGAAGGACCGAGCCACTGGCAGGGTCAAGTGGACGGCCACGCCGGTGGACCTGCTCTTCGGGTCGAACACGGAGCTGCGCGCCGTGGCTGAGGTCTACGCGGCCGCTGACGGACAGCAGAAGTTCGTGCGCGACTTCGCCGCGGCCTGGACCCGCGTGATGACCCTCGACCGCTTCGACCTGAACTGAGGCGGTCTCCGCCCATGGGTCGTCTCTTCCAGCCGAGCTGGAGCCGTGGGGGGCGCTGGGGGAGTGCTTGCCGTCACCCCTTCGCACTCGCTATGCTGACCCAGCCGCGGGTTTGTCGTGGCTCGAAACAGGAGTTCAATCGATGCGTGTCCGGAATCTCGTCGCCTACGCTGCCCTCGTCACCGCCTTCGTCGCCTTCGCTCAGCCCGCCGCGGCCCAGGGCGAACTGCGCTTCGGCGTGTGGGACAACACCACCGACCCCAACAACGTCATGACCTACGAGGCCTACGAGAAGGGCGGGAGCAAGCTCACCGTGAGCAACCCCAGCAAGCCCGAGGCCGCCTGGGGCTACGTGACCCTCTTCGACGGCCAGTTCCGTCCGGTCACCGGCCAGGCCGGCTCCGAAACGGCAGTCGAGCTCATCAACGGCAACGCCAAGAGCATCCGTATCCTCAACAAGCGGGATGGCCTGGTCTACCAGGTAGTGATCAACACGCTGTCGGAAGACAACATGACCATCAGCAACGAGTACATCCGCATGGACAAGGCCGGCAAGATCACCGGCGTCACGCACGTCACCTACAAGAAGCGCAAGTAGCGCTCGCGGGCGCCGACAGCGCCCAAGACACACGTGGAGCAGCGGCCGCCGGGCAACCGGCGGCCGTTGTGCGTGTGGCACTGGCCTGCGAAGCGGGCGGCTACTCGCAGCGCGTGGCGTCGCGTCGGCAGGGCAGAGCCGGCGCATGTTTCCTTGATTTTGGTCTCGATGGGCGCAACACTCCCCCCATGCGTCCCATCACACTGAAGGTCAACGGAGCGACCCATACCGTGGGGGTGGAGCCGGCCACGCCGTTGCTCTACGTGCTGCGCAACGACCTGGGCCTGCGCGGCCCACGCTTCGGCTGTGGCCTCGGGCAGTGCGGGGCCTGCACCGTCATCATCAACGGCGAGGCGGTGCGCTCGTGCGTGCGGGCCACGTCCTCGGTCGAGGGCGTGGAGATCACGACGCTCGAGGGCCTGAGCCGGAACGGCGTTCTGCACCCGTTGCAGCAGGCCTGGATCGACGAGCAGGTGCCGCAATGCGGCTTCTGCCAGAACGGCCAGATCCTCACGGCCAAGGTGCTGCTCGACAAGAATCCCCGGCCGACCGATGCCGACATCCGGCAGGCGATGGCGCGCACGTTGTGCCGGTGCATGACCTACTACCGCGTGCAGGCGGCGATCAAGCGCGCGGCTGCTGGAGGTGTGGCATGACCCTCCGACGCGAGTTCCTGAAGCAGTCCGGCTTCCTCGTGGTGAGTCTGGGGGCGTGGTGCCGCCCGTCCGACGTTGCCGAGGCGGCGCAGGCCGTGCAGGCCGCGCCGGGCACCCGCGGCCCCGGACCCTACCCCGACAAGGACTTCCTGCAGCTCGATTCGTGGATCGCCGTGCGCGAAGACAACACGGCCACGTTCTACGTGGGCAAGACCGACCTCGGGCAGGGCACGGGCACGGCGTTCCGCCAGATGATGGCCGACGAACTCGACGTGGCCTACGCCAACACCAGCGTCGTGATGGACAGCACCGACATCACCGTGGATCAGGGCGGCTCGGGCGGCTCGGACGGCATCCAGGTCGACGGCTGGCCCATGCGCCGCGTGGCCGCGGAAGCGCGGCGGATGCTGCTCGACCTGGCCGCCCCGCGTCTGGGCGTGCCCGTGGCCGGGCTCGTCGTGACCGACGGCGTCGTGTCGGTGCGCGATGACGAGTCCCGGCGCGTGACCTACGGCGAACTCATCGGCGCACGTCGGTTCAACGTCACGCTCAGCGGACGGAACGTGGACGCCACGACCGGGCAGGCGCCGGTGAAGCCGGTGTCGGCGCTGAAACACGTGGGGCAGTCGCCGCAGCGTTACGACATCCCGTCCAAGGTGGACGGCTCCGAGGAGTGGGCGGTCGATGTGCGCCTGCCCGGCATGGTGCACGCGCGCAACGTGAAGCCGCCGGTCGCCGGCGCGCAGCTCGCCTCGGTGGACGAATCATCGGTACGCAGTCTGCCGGGCTTCGTGAAGGTGGTGACCAAGGGCAACTATGTGGCCGTCGTCTTCGAGCGCGAGGAACAGGCCGTGCGCGCCGCCAGGCAGCTCGAGTGCCAATGGACGAAGCCCGCCACGGCGCCGTTTCCGGCGTCGGACGATCTCTTCGACTACATGCGCGCCGCCACGCCGGAGAGCAGCGCGCCGCCGGTCGATGCCGGCGATCCGGCGGCGGCGTTCGCTGGCGCCGCCACTGTGGTCGAGGCCCGCTACGACGTGCCGTTCCAGGGCCACACGGCCTTTGGGCCCGCGCATGCCACGGCTGACCCCACGGGCGATCAGCTCACCATCTACTCGAACGACATGAAGTCGTACGGCCTGCGTAACGGCGTGGCCGAGTTCCTGAAGATGCCGCGCGACCGCGTGCGCGTCGTGTGGATGCAGGGGCCGCAGGCCTACGGCCGCACGGCGGCTGACGACGCGGGCTTCGAGGCGGCCTACCTGGCGACCGAGCTGGGGCGTCCGGTGCGCGTGCAGTGGATGCGCGACGAAGAGACCGCGTGGGACACCAAGGGGCCCGCCTACGCCGTGGATATGCGCGGCGCCCTCGACGGCACGGGTGCGCTCACGGCCGTGGAGTACACGGCGCGCGCGGCCGACCACAACCACCTGGGCTACAACGAGCCCGACACGGTGCTCATCGCGCAGCTCACCGGCCAGCGCAAGACCACACCGGCGCGCGGCCGCGCCTCGACGCCGTCGGACATGTACGCGATCCCGCATCGCCGCACCACCACGCACGTGGTCAGCCTGCCGCTCGTGTGGGAGACGCCGTTGCGCACGGGCAACCTGCGCGATCCCGACGGGCCGCAGGTGACCTTCGCGTCGGAGTCGTTCATCGACGAGATGGCGGTGGCAGCCAAGGCCGACCCGGCGGAGTTCCGGCTGGCGCTGCTCACGCGCGGCACGGGCGACGACAGCGGCTTCAAGCGCGCGCGGTCGATTGCCGTCATGAAGGCCGCGATGGCAGCCTACGGCTGGCAGGCGCGGCCGGCCGGGCCGCGCAACAGTGGCGACGTCGTCACCGGGCGGGGCATCGCCTACGCCTACCGCAGCCAAACCGTGGTGGCGCAGATTGTCGAGGTCGAAGTGAACCGCCGCACCGGACACGTGTGGGCGAAGCGCATGGTGTGTGCGCACGACTGCGGACTGGTCATCAACCCCGAGGGCCTGCGGCGCACGCTCGAGTGCGGCATGCTGCATTCGCTCAGCCGCGCGCTGCACGAGGAGGTGCGCTTCGATCGCGAGAAGGTCACGAGCGTGGACTGGGTCTCCCATCCCACGCTGACCCATGCCGACACGCCCGAGCGCATCGACATCGTGATCGTGAACGGCGATCCGACGCCGGGCCGTGCCGACCTACCGCACTACGGGGCCGGGGAGACGGTCTGCAAACCCACCCTGGCGGCCGTGGGCAACGCCATCTTCGATGCCACGGGCGTGCGGTTGCGGCGCGTGCCGTTCCGCGACGCGCGCGTGCTGGCGGCCCTCAAGGGCGCGACCGGGACATTCGACCATCTATACTGAAGCCATGTGCCCCGTGGCCCCGTGGGCCCGGGCGCGCCGACCATGGAAAAGATCATCGTCCACGCCACGTTCCACGCCGGCCATCGCCAGCTCGGCTACCCGGGTGTCTGCCGCTTCGTGCATGGCCACACCTGGAGGGGCACGGTGGCCATCGCCACCGAAGAGTTCCCCCGCGACGACCGCGACATGTCGCTCGACTTCGGCGAGGTCAAGCACGTGATGCGCTCGCTCGACCACAAGATGCTGGTGGTCGCGTCGGATGCGACGCTGATGAATCCCGCGCTCTTCGACCCCGCGGGCATCGTGGTGCTCGAGGGCAAGGGGCCGAGCGTGGAGAACGTGGCGCACCATGTCTTCAACGGCGTCGTTGATCTGATCCGCGCGCGCTATCCCGATCGCGGCCTCGTCTATCGCATCGAGGTCACCATCCAAGAGACCGATAACAACCTGTTCGTGGTCGAGAAGACCGCTACAATCTAGCTCTAGCTCTAGCAGCCCGAACCTCGCCCGTATCGCATCGCCGAGTTGGTCGCTGCCAGCCGTGCCCGCAATGGACGCCATTGCCGGCGTGTAGCGGGCGCTCGATCACCGAGGGACATCCGGCCCGCGCGCACCAGCTCTCGGGCGGCAACCACCACCAGGTGGCGTCTGACCCGTCTGAAGGCCTGGCCGCTGCACCCGGCGTCGCCCGCCAAGGGTGCTAGACTGCCCGCCACGCGCTCGCCTGAGCTGGGCGGCGTTTCAGTCAGGAGACCCACCGATGCACACCCTGCTCTCGTTCGTGATGGCTGCGGCGCAAGCTGCCGCCCAGACCCCTCCGGTGCCCGCGGTGCACATCACGCCGGCCGAAATTGCCGCGGTGCTCGAGACCGCGATTGCCAAGAGCGCGGTCGATCAGCCGATCAAGGCGGTGGACGTGCGCGGCGGCCGCGCGCTCGTGGCCATGCTGCACCGCGACCGCGCCGAGGCCGGGGCGTTGATTCACGAGCGGGTCACCGAAACCTATTACATCCTGCACGGCAGCGGCACGATGGTGACCGGCGGCTCGCTCGGCACGCCGAAACCGAGCGATCTGACCCGCGTGGGCGCCGGCCCGAGTCTGTCGGGCACGCGGCAGGGCGGTGAGAGCCGCAAGGTCGGCCCGGGCGACGTGATTATCGTGCCGGCGGGCACGCCGCACAGCTTCGACCAGCTCGATTCCCCGATCAGCTACCTGGTGTTCAGGTTCGATCCGGGGAAGTAGCCAGCGGCGCTACGGCACGACGACGGTCTGAACCACCGTCGGCGCGCTCGCCCCGCACGCGTTCAGCGCGGAGATACTTATCGAATAGGTGCCGGGCGGCACCGCGCCGCTCGGGTTGCGGCTGGCGCCCACGGCCACGCTGCCCGTGAAGGAACCGGTGACGTTCAGCACGTAGGCGGTTGCGGCGGGGCCAGATGCCGGCGGATCCCAGAGCAGACTCACCTCGTTGCCCGCCCGGTAGACATACACCGCGAAGGCTAGGCCTTCGCCGGCTGCGTGGACTTGAGGATTTCGTCGACGAGGAACACGTCGGTCAGCAGCGCGCGCAGGTGAATTGACGCGTTCAGGTTGTCGACCAGCTGCGAGCTGATGCCCGGCTGCGCCAGCACGAGCCGCACCGCGGCCTGCGACGACCGCGCATCGCGGTCGAGCACCTCTATGTAGGCGGCGTAGTGTTCACCCCCGGCTGGCTGCTCAGCCGCCACGACCGCCCGGAATACGTCGCCCAGGCCGCCGAGGGCTAGGTCGAGCCGCCCGAGGAAGTGCCGTACCTGGGTGCCCGCACCACTGCCGGCATCGGTCGCCAGGCCCTGCGCGGCGTAGGCCAGCATGAATTCGTAGGCCTCCTCGATGTGGGTGCATCGAGTGGTCAATTGCTCTCGCATCGGACCCCGCTTATTCCGACGGACGGCCGCCGACGTGGTCGGAGCCGGGCACGCGCCAGCGCGCAGGATCGTGGTGCTCGAGGTACTGGCGACGCGTGATGAAGCCGAACACCATCGACTTGGTCAGCCAGAGCTTTTCGGGACGGATGGCGAAGTAGACGTGCGCCATGGTGAGGCCCACGAGCGCCACGCCGGCCACGCCGTGGCTCACATACATCCAGCCCCAGGTCGGGTCGGAGAGGATGTAGGGGTCGCGTGTGAAGAACGGTGTCTGCACCTTCTTCATCATGATGACGCCGGTGATGGTGGCCAGCAGGCCGGTCACCACGATCGCCATGTGGTAGAGCCGGTTGCCGAGCGGGTACTTCGCCGGCTTGGGGCCGCCGATGTCGCGCCCAATCTCACGCATCATCTCGGCCTTGAACTCCGGAATGTCCTTCGGGCCGACCCAGATCGACCAGAAGTCCATGAAGAACGTGGCGTGGATGATGTGATACAGAATTGAAGCGGTGAGCACGAGCCCGGCGATCCAGTGCCACTGCACCCAGGCGAACTGCACGCCCAGAATGGGCAGGAACGACGTGAAGAGCAGCGTTAACATCGACGCCGCCATGATCCAGTGGAACATGCGCGCCGCCAGGCTGTGCCGCGGAATCTTCGCGGGTAAGCCGGGCATCTTCGCCTCGAGTGCGTCCACCTCAGCGGCGGGGCGCCCCGAGTGCGCCGACAGCAGCATGTAGACCGAGTGCGCCGCCAGGAATACGACGCCGGCAAAGATCGCCACCCACAGCAGATCCCAGGAGATATGGGTGAAGATCGATTGGCCCCAGGGGCTGATGCCCCGGGTCAGGAAGTCGATGCCCATCCGTTGTCCCCCCCGCGAATGGCGCGCTTGACCAGATTGCGCATCATCGGAATCTTGTAGGCGTTGTGCGCAAGCGCTACGGCGCCCTGCACGGCCAGGTCACCCGCGGCGTTCGCAGTCGCTTCGTTGCGCGGCTTGCCGGCCACGAAGGCTTCGACGGCTTCAAGACGCATGGGATACGCGGCCACGGCGTTGACCGCGATGCGCATCCCCTGAATCGTGTTACCCGAGGTCTTGAGGGCCGAGGCGATGTTCACGAGGGGGAAGTCCCACACCTTGCGGTCGGCGACCTTCTCCACGTAGAACTGCGCGCCCGCCCAGGTGCCGGGAATGCGGATGGCGGTGAGTAGTTCGCCCGGCTGCAGCACCGTCATACGCATGATGTCGGTGCCGGGACCGATGAAGTAGTCCTGCGCGTCGACGATGCGTTCGCCGCTCGCCGAGCGAATGACCATCTTGGCGTCGAGCACGATGAGCGCCGGCGCCGTGTCGGACGGGTTGACCGCCACGCAGCGGTCGGCGCCGAAGATCGCGTGCTCACGGTTCACGGCCGTGGGCGTGTCGGCGTAGCAGACGTTGCCGCCCGCGCGGTAGCACGACCAGCCGGCGCGGTAGTACCAACAGCGCGCGTCCTGCGACAGGTTGCCGCCGATCGTGCCCTGGTTGCGGATCTGCGGCGAAGCCGCCTTCTCGGCGCCCTCGAGCAGCACGCCGAACTTCTCGCGAAGGAGCGGGTTCTGCACCACCTCGGTGAGCGTGGTCATCGCGCCGATCTCGACGCCGTCGCCAGACGCCTTCACGCCGCGCAGGCCAACGATTGCGCCCAGGTCGACCACGTAGCGTGGCCGCCGGATGCGGTCCTTGAGCCAGTCCATGCTGTCGAGCCCGCCCGCCAGCACCATTGCTTCACTGCCGTAGCGGTCGAGCAGGCCGAGGGCGTCGTCGAGACCGGCCGGCTGCAACAGCTCGAACGCCGGCATCATGTCGTGAATCACAGCCATGATTCGATGCTCCCTTAAATGTGCGCGGTGAGCGCGTCGTGCTGCCAGGTCTTGGATTCGATCGACGTCAGAAGCAGGTCTGGCGTCATCGGGTAGCGGCGGAACGCCTCGTCGCCGAGGGCATTCACGAGCGCCGCCGCAACAGCGCCACAGCCGGCGCCCACGGGAGGTTCACCGATGCCGCGCGAGCCCACCGGGGTTTCTGGGTCGGCGATGTCGGTGGCATCGATCTTGACGGTGGCCGGGATATCCATGATGGACGGCGGCTTGTTGTGGTGGAAGCGGCGCGCCAGCGCCACCCCGTACTGCTTGTCGTAGACCCACTTCTGCGAGATGGCGTGGCCGATGCCGAGCATGACGCCGCCGAAGGTCTGCCCGAAGAGGTTGCGCGGGTGGAGGATGGTGCCCACGTCGGCCACGGCCGTGAAGTCGACGATGGTGAAGGCGCCGGTTTCGACGTCCACTTCCACTTCGGCGAAGCCGGCCACGAACGAGTGCGTGTTGCCGTCGCGCTTGTAGGTGTCCTTGGCCACGCCAATCAGGCCCTGACCCGCCACTATCTTCATCGCCGACTTGGTGAAGGCGTTGATGTCCTCGGGGAACTCGTGGCCGTCGTACTTGCCACCGAGTTCGATGGCCTTCTTGGCCGCGTCGGCAAACGACAGGCTGCGCCCGCCGCTGAAGACCCGTCCTTCAGACACCTGATAGCTGTCGGGATTGCCGCCGAGCGCCGCGGCCGCCACTTCCTGCAGCTTCTTCCTGGTGTCCATGGCCGCGGCGTGAGCCGCGCGCGTCATGGCATGCACGGTCTGACTGCCGGCCGACACACACGTCCAGGGCAGGCCCTTGGCGGAGTTGCCCCAGACCACTTCGAAGTTCTCCCACGCCGTGTCGAGCACTTCGGCGTAGACACGCTGGCAGTCGATCACCGATTCGGTGCCGAGGTTGCCGATGCCCGACTGCACTTGCACTTTGCCGTCGGGACGCACGATGGCGATGCCGTCGAAGCCAATCGAGCCGGCCGTATACGGACCGACGGCCACGCCGATGCCGCGCACCTTCGTGCCGCGCCGCTGACCGGCGGTGGCCTTCTTGGCGTCCCAGCCGAACAATGCCTTGCCCTGATCGAGCGCTTCGCGCACGTTCGCCTGGGTGACGTAGGCCTGCTTCTTGGTGGCCGGCACGACCGGGCCGTAGGGCGCCTTGCCCACGGGCGCGTTGATCTTGAGCAGCTCGACGTGATCGATGCCGAGCTTGCGGGCCGCCTGGGCCATGATCGGATCGAGCAGCGCGTTCATCTGCATGCCGCCCGGCGACCGCTGCGACGTTCGCGGCGGCGTGTTGGTCAACACCGTGATGCCGCGCCACCGGTAGGTTTCCGGCTGGAAGTTGAGCGACGCCATCGACCCGGCGGAGCGGTAGTCGCCCTGGGGGTTGTAGGGGCCGTTGTCCTGCAGGGTGAAGAAGTCCATCGCCGTGATGCGGCCGTCCTTGCGGAAGCCGACCTTGGCGCGGCCATACATGCCGGCGCGCGCGCGCCCGATGTAGTGCTCTTCCTCGCGCGTGATGCGCATCATGCAGGGCGCATTGACCTTCCTCGACATCAGGGCCGGAATCGCCATGCTGCCTGAGCCCGGAATCTTGCTGCCGAAGCCGCCGCCGGTGAACTCGCTGATGAGCACCACCTCGTCGACCTTGATGCCCACCATCCGGGCGATGTTCGGCACGGTCTGCGCCACGCTCTGCGTAGAGCCGTGCAGGAACAGCTTCCCGTTCTGCCAGTAGGCCATGGCCGTGCGCGTTTCGAGCGGCTGGTGACCCGTGGACTGCGTGTAGAGCGTTTCGTCGAGCACGAGGTCGGCCTTCTTGAAGCCTTCCTCGATGTCACCGAGCACGAACGTGTCGGGCGCCTCGCCCATCGGCAGCTTGCCCTGGTTGGCGGCAGCGAAGTCGGCCTCGGTCCACTTCAGGTCGACGACCTTGAGCGTGGGGCCGGCACCGGTGTAGACGTTGCCCTGGGTGCGAGCGTTGGGGCTGCCGGGCCGCAGGCTGTCGAGCGGATCCACCACGAAGGGCAGCGGCTCGTAGTCCACCTGAATGAGCTCGATCGCTTCGGCGGCGGTGGTTTCGTCGACCGCGGCGAGCGCCAGAATCGGCTCGCCCTGGTAGACGGGCTCGTCGGTGAGGGCAATTTCGGCCGGCATGGGCGGCGGCGGCGGCGCCGGCTGCCCGGCCGGGGGCGCGGGTGGGGCGGGCGGCGGCGGGAAGTCGCTGGCTCGCAGGATGCCCTTGACGCCCGGCAGGGCGAGGGCACGGCTGGCATCCACGTTGATGACCCGCGCGTGGGGCATCGGGCTGAGCAGCAGCTTGATGAACAGCATGCCCTCGGCGCGGTAGTCCTCCGCGTACTTCGCCTTGCCCGTGACCTTGGCCACGAGGTCGGGCGTCGTGTAGTTCTTGCCGATGTACTTGTAGTTGTTCGCCACGGCTTAAGCCCCCCGCGACAGTTCGGCGCCGTGCATCAGCGCCGTGAGAATCTTGTCGTAGTCCTGGCACCGGCACAGGTTACCCGACACCCCGTGCGCCAGTTCCTGCCGCGTCGGATTCGGGTTGGTCTTGAGGAAGCCCACCGTGGCCATCACGAAGCCCGGCATGCAGAAGGCGCACTGGAAGCCCTGCTCGACCACGACGCCCTGCTGCACCGGGTGCAGCGTGCCGTCGGGCGCCGCCAGGCCTTCAATCGTCTGCACCTTGCGGCCCCGCAGCGAGTGCGTGAGCAGCGAGCAGGAGTAGGTCGGGATGTCGTCGACCAGCACCGTGCAGGCGCCACATTCCGCCCGGTCGCACCCGAGTTTGGTGCCCGTGAGCCCCAGCTTGTAGCGCAGGGTCATCGCCAGCGTTTCCTGTTTCAACACATCGACGCGGCGCACTTGCCCGTTGACGGTGATGGAGATCAGGCGCTCCACCGACCCCGCCCCGGCCGGCTGGCCCGAGAGCGACGTGCGGAAGAGGTATGCGCTTGTGGAAACTGCGGCGCCTGCCGCGATCACGCCTTTGATGAAGTGGCGCCGGCTCGAGCCGCCGCGCGGGGTCATTGGAGCGGTCTGGCCCATGTCCATGTCTGACATTGCGTTCCTCGCTTGACGAGAGAGGTAGTGCTCTGAGGTTACGGACGCGATAGTAGCAGGAAAATTGGTAAACCGGCAGTCAAGTCGAGCTGCGAGCGGCGGAGCGGCGTTTCAAACGCCCGTTCAAGGCCCCGGCTCCGGCTCGCCGAGCCAGTCTGGCCGCCAGGTAGCGTCGAACACACGCATCAGATTCCCTCCGAGCAGTTTCTGGATGTCGCCGTCGGAGACTTCGTGGGCGCACAGTTTTTCCACGAGCCATGGGAAATCCTGAATGCCGTTGAAATCCGAGGGTTGGCGGTTGTTGTTGTCGGGCGGCCGGGCCAGGCGATCGAACGCGTCGGTCACCGAGCCGTAGGGCAGGGCGTCGGGATTTCGCGCATGCACGGGATAGGCGCCGATGGTGCCCATGGAATCGGTGGACACCCCGACATGGTCGATGCCGACGAGCTGCACCGCGTGGTCGACGCAGCGCAGCCAGTCGTCGAGCGTGGGCATGCCCGGGGTGCCTGGCCAGATGAGCGGCGCCCAGGTCGTGACGCAGACCACGCCGCCGAGCGCGGCCACCGCGCAGATCTGCTCGTCGTCGATGTTCCGGGGGTTGTCGACCACGGCCCTGGGGTTCGAGTGCGACGCAATGAGCGGCCGGGTGGCCACGGCACACGCGTCGAGGAAGGTGCGCTTGCCGGCGTGGGTCAGGTCGATTGTGATGCCCACGCGCTCCATTTCCCGCACCATCACGCGGCCGAGCTGGCTCAGCCCGCCGTCGTGGCGCTCCAGGCAGCCGTCGCCGAGCAGATTCTTCTCGTTGTAGGTGAGCTGGCAGATGCGCAGGCCGAGCTGTTTCCAGAGCAACAGGCTGGCCGGATCGGTGCCCAGGAACAGCGAGTCCTGCGAAAGCAGGATGTGCGCCATCTTGCCCTCGGCCTTGGCTCGGCGGAGGGCGGCGGGCGAGTCGCCCAGGCAGAAGGTGGGCTCGGCGTGGATGACCTCGAGGAACTCGCGTACCCGCGGATAGGTCTGCGCGGCGTCTTCATTGGGCATCGGGATGGTGAGGGCCGCCGCCGTGAGGCCCGACCGTTCGGTGCGGTCGGTGCGGCGAAGCAGGTACTGGACGCACGGGTCGATGATGATCGACTCCCGGTGCAGGCGCGCGGCGCGTTCGCTGATAGGCATGGCGGGCCTTAGGATATGCGACTCGGCCCGTCGCCCGCTCCGCGTAGAATGCGCGTCATGACCAAGACACGCGCTCCACACGTGATGGCGCTCGGCGCTGTCGTGGCACTGTCCGTGGCGCTCTCGGGTCAGCAGCGTGGGCCCGCCCCCGAGCCGCCGACGCGCGGCGCGCCGCCCCCCGCGGCGCTCAGGCCGCTCGTGGCTGGACCGAATGGCGGCGTGTCCACCGGGCATCCGCTCGTCACGTCCGCCGCGCTCGAGATCCTGCACAAGGGCGGCAGCGCGTTCGACGCTGGCGTGGCGTCACTGCTCGTGGGCGGGGTGGTGGAGCAGGACCTCTACAGCCTGGGCGGCGAAGCGCTCGTGCTCGTGTATCCGGCAGGCGAGAAACAGGTGACGTCGATTGTCGGCCAGGGCTGGGCGCCGAAGGCGGTGAGCGTCGACTGGTACCTGTCGCGCGGCAAGACGCTGCAAGGCGCTGGCCTCGACCCGGCGGTGGTGCCCGGTGCACTGCACGCGGCGCTGACCGTGCTCGAGAGATGGGGCACGATGAGCTTCGAAGCCGTGGCGGCGCGGGCCATCGAATACGCGCAAGGCGGCTTCCCGCTACGCCAGAGCACCGCTGATGGCGTGAAGCGTCAGCGCGAGTTCTTCGCGCGGTGGCCCGGCAACCAGCGCTTCTGGTACAAGGCCGACGGCACGCCGCACGAGGCCGGCGACACCATCGCCATGCCCACGCTGGCGCGCACGCTCACGCGCATGGTCGAGGCCGAACGCAGTGCCAGGCGCAAGGGCCGGGCCGCGGGCATCGCCGCCGCGCGCGACCGCTTCTACAAGGGCGACATCGCGAAAGAGATGGTGGCGTTCCTGCAGCAGCATCAGGCGCCTTTCGACCTGAGCGACTTCGCGGAGTACTTTGCGCGTGTGGAAGCGCCGGCGTCCACGACCTACCGCGGCTACACGGTCTACAAGCACGGCTTCTCGAGTCAGGGCCCGGTGCTGCTGCAGACGCTCAACATCCTGGAGCAGTTCGATCTCGCCGGCATGAAACACGACAGCGCCGACTACGTGCACACCGTCACCGAAGCGATGAAGCTGGCGTACGCCGATCGCGACACCTACTACGCCGACACGGCGTTCGTGCAGGTGCCGGGCGAGGGCCTGTTGTCGAAGACCTATGCGAAGGAGCGCGCGGCGCTCATCAACCCGCGGCAGGCGTCGCGGTCGTTCATCGCTGGCGATCCGCTGGCGCACGACGCGAAGGTGAAGGCCTGGCCGTTTGCGCGCTACGACATCGCCGACGGCACCACCACGGCGAAGGACGATCAGATGTCCCGTGGTCTCGATTCGGCCGGCGTGTCGAAAGACACCACGCACATGGCGATCATCGACAAGGCCGGCAACGTGTTCGATGCCACGCCGAGCGGCGGCTGGGTGCCCGGCGCCGTGATTCTCGGCGAGACCGGCATCGGCATGAGCGTGCGCGGCGAGCAGTTCTGGCTCGACCCGACGCGCGCCAACCAGATCCGTCCGCGCGCCCGCCCGCGTTACACGCTCACGCCGAGTCTGGTGTTCAAGGACGGCCAGCCGCTCATGGCGCTCGGCACGCCGGGCGGTGACAACCAGGACCAGACCATCCTGCAGGCGTTCCTCAACATCGTGGAGTTCTGGAACGACTGGTATCCCAACGTGCACAGCGCGCTCGAGTGGCCGCGCTTCCAGACGCTGCACTTCCACGGCTCGTTCTGGCCGCACGAGGCCGGCTTCAACAAGCTGAATCTCGAGGCCACGATTCCCGATGCGGTCTTCAACGAACTGAAGGCGCGCGGCCACGACGTGAGCCGCATCCGCGCCTTCGGCATGTCGGGGTGCGCGACCACCGTGCTGATCGACCCGAAGACCAAGAGCCGCCTCGCGGGCGCCGACCCGCGACGCGATTGCTACGCGGTCGCCTACTAGCGCCGCATCAGCAGGCTGCCGCCGAATGGCGTGGCGCCGGCCTTGTGCCGGGCGGTCACGCGCCGTGTGGCCGTGTCAATCACCGCGATGTCCCCCATGCCGTAGTTCATCACGTAGAGCGTCGAGCCGTCGGGCGAGAAGAGCGGAAAGCCCGGGCCCTTGCCTACGGAAATGGTGGCGGCCACGGTCTTGGTCACCGCGTCGATGAGGGCCACGTCTTCACTACCTCCGTGCGTGGAGGCCGCCCACCGGCCGTCGGCCGACACGGCCATGCGTCCGGCGCCCTTGCCGAGTCCGTTGAGGGTGCGGACCACCTGGTTCGTGGTCGAGTCGATCACGTGCACGGCGCCGTCGCCGTCGTTGTGGATCCACACCTCGCCGTTCGGCGCGAAGCCCACGCCCACAGGTCCGCCCTCGATCGGGATGATCGCGGTCACCGCGTCAGTCTTGGTGTCGATCACGAGCACGCGGTGGTCCTCGCGCATCGGATAGTAGAGCGTGTCGGTCTTGGGCTGGATGGCCAGGAAGTGGCCGCCGCGCAGCATCACGTCGATCTTCTTGACCACGCGGTTGGTGGCCGTGTCGATCACGACGATGCCGGGCACGTCGGCATTCTCGAGGCCCACGTAGAGCTTGCGTCCGTCGCTCGTGAGTGCGCTGCCGTGGGGCGAGGCCGACTTGTTGGGGCGAGACGAGGTGAAGAACGGCGAAGTGATGAGCGCCTTCTGGGTGAAGGTGGCGGCATCGAGCACCACCACGTGAGGGCCGTTGGGAATGGCCGCGTAGTAGGTGCGGCCATCGGGCGCGGCCACGCCCTCGTGTGGCTGCTCGGCGGCCTTGAAGGTGTGCATCGTTCGGCCCGAGACCGGATCGATCTCGTAGACGGCGAGGATGCGACGCATGGTGTCCTCCGGGTCAGGTAACTGACGCGGATATTACCTTGCGCGCCCGAGATTTCGGTGCTGAGCCGCAGGCGAACCCTGCCATGATTCTTGCGAGTCGAAACCATGACGGAGGTGTCGGTGATATTGCCCGTAGACGTGCTCTTCAGGAACATGAAGCGGAGTGACGCGGCCGAAGCGCGTATTCGGGCTCAGGCCGCTGACCTGGTGCTGTTCGATTCCCGTCTACAGCACTGCCGCGTGGTGGTCGATCTGCCGCATCGGCATCACCTGCACGGCGACCGCTTCCAGGTGCGCATCGAGTTGTCGGTGCCCGGCAAGGACGTGGTCATCGAGCACGGGCCGGTGCCCGACGTGCACCAGGCGATTCACGATGCCTTCCAACTGGCGAAGCGCCGCCTGAAGACGCAGGCGCAGCGCCGCCGCGGCGAGGTCAAGGGGCATACCCGCGGTGACCTCGGCCCGCGCTTCGACGCCGCCGACCTCTGGCACTGAGGCACCAGTGCCGGCTCCGGTCTAGACGTGCGACGTGAGCACGTCGACGGCGTGCCGTCCGGCCTCGAGTGCCGTGAGCACGATGTCGGGCGTGACCGGCGCGCGCCGGAACACGTCGTCGCCGACGGCATCGGCAATCGCCGCCAGCACCGCACCGAAGCCCGCGCCCACGGGCGGCTCGCCCACGCCTCGGGCGCCCACCGGTGTGTCGGGGTCGGCCAGGTCGAGCGCGGCGTGATGCATGCCGTCGGGCGGCACGTCCATGATGGTGAGCGGCTTGTTGTGGTGGAAGCGGCGGGCGAGCGCCACGCCGTAGTGCTGGTCGTACACGGACTTCTGGCAGAGGGCGTGGCCGATGCCGAGGCAGCTGCCGCCCAGCACCTGTCCTCCGAGGCTTCTCGGGTTGATCACCGTGCCCACGTCGGCCACGGCCGTGTATTCGATGAGGCGCACCGCGCCGGTTTCAACGTCGACTTCCACCTCGGCGAAGCCCACGACGTAGGAGTGCGTGTCGCCGTCGTGGGGATACACGTCCTTGGCCACGCCCATCAGGCCGAGGCCGGCGAGCGCCGTGGCCGAGGCGCGCGTCATGGCGTGGATGTCGGCCGGCAGCTCGTGCCCGTCGTACTTGCCGCCCCGCGCGATGGCGAGGGTGGCCGCCTGGGCCAGCGTGAGTCCGCGCGACGGCGACACGGCGCGGAACACGCGTCCGTCGGTCACGCGGTAGTCGTCCGGGGCGCCGCCCAGTTCAGCCGCGGCGATCTCCTGCAACTTCCGCACGGCGTCATGAGCGGCGGCGTGGTTGGCGCGCGACATGGCGTGGATGGTCTGACTGCCGTCCGACGTACAGGTCCAGGGGACATGCTTGCTGGTGTCGCCCCACACCACCGTGACGTGGTCCCACGCCACGCCGAGCACGTCGGCGGCGACACGCGCGGTGTCGCTGACCGAGTGGGTGCCGAGGTTGCCGGCACCGGACTGCACGTGCAGCGTGCCGTCGGGCCGGATGGTGAGCAGGCCGTCGTAGCCCACGGAGTAGCCGCCGATGAACGGACTCACCGAGACGCCGACGCCGCGGACGGCCGCGCCGTGCCGCACCCGGCTGCGCGCCTTGCGTTCCTCCCACTTGAAGAGCTCGGCCCCCTTGTCGAGCGCTTCGCGCACGAACGCGCTCGTGACGTAGCCGCGCGTGCCATCGGACCGCGCTGGCCCCATGAGGGCCTTGCCCGCGGGCGCGTTGAGGCGGTGCAGCGCCAGGGAGTCGATGCCGAGCCGGCGTGCCGCCTTCGCCAGAATCGGCTCCATGATGGCGTTCTGCTGCATGCCCCCCGGTGAGCGCTGCGAGGTGCGCGGCGGCGTGTTCGTGAGCACCGACAGGCCGCGAAAGCGCATGGCGAGCGGCTGATAGGCGAGCGAGCAGATGCCGGGGGCCGCCTCGAGATCGTACTGGTCCTCGTAGGGCCCGGCGTCCTGCACGATGAACATGTCCACGGCCGTGACCCGGCCGTCCTTGGCGAAGCCCGCCTTCACGCGGCCGATGAGGTTCGGACGCGTACGTCCGATGTAGTGCTCCTCTTCGCGGCTGATGCGCATCATCACCGGCGCGCCAGCCTTCTTCGAGAGCAGGGCGGGAATGGCCATGGAGTGGGCGCCGGGTATCTTGCTGCCGAAGCCGCCGCCGGTGTACTCGCTGATGACGACCACCTTGGCCTCGTCCACGCCGACCCAGCGCGCCACGGACCCGACCGTCTGCGCGACGCTCTGCGTGGATCCATGCAGGTAGAGCGTGCCATTCCGCCAGTAGGCCATGGCCGAGCGCGTCTCGAGCGGCTGGTGATGCGTGGACGGCGTGTGGAACGTCTCGTCGAGCACGAGCGCCGCGTTGCGGAAACCGGCCTCGACGTCGCCGTAGCTCCACTCCCGGCCTGCGTCGCCGAGCGGCAGTGCGCCGTCGGTGGCGGCGGCAAACACGTCGGCCGGCCACTTCACCGTGGCGATCTTGCCGCCCACGAAGGCGTTGCCTTGCAGCCGCGCGTTGGCGCCGCCGGCCCGCAGGCTGGCAATGGGATCGACCACGAAGGGCAGCAGCTCGAGATCGAGTTCGATGAGCTCGACGGCGGCAGCGGCCGTCGTTTCGTCGATGGCGGCGATTGCCAGGATCGGCTCACCCTGATACACCGGCTCGCTCGTGAGCGCTCGCTCGGGCGGCAGGCCGCCTTCGGGGGCCGTCACGGCCGGGAAGTCGTCGGCGGTGAGTACGGCCCTGACTCCCGGCAGCGCCAGCGCCGCGCGGGTGTCGATACCGCGCACGCGGCAGTGCGGCACCGGACTGAGCAGCAGCTTGCAGAACAACATGCCGTCGGCGCGGAAGTCCTCCGCGTAGCGGGCGCGGCCCGTGACCTTGGCAACCAAATCTGGTGTCGTATAGTCACGGCCGACCAGTCGGGGATTCGTCATGGCAGAAGCTTACGCCCAATGCGACTGCCGCAGTACGAGTCGCACGGACCTTGGCCCTCAGCCGGCGGCGTAGCTCAGCACCGCGTCGGTCTCGGACGTGAAGGTGGCGAAGATCTTCGCGAGATTCGTGATCGCCATCAAGTGAGTGCTCCGGTCGGTGAGATGGGCGAGCCGCACGTCGCCGCCGCGGCGCCGCACGCTGGCGAGCTTCGCTACGAGCAGGCCCAGCCCGGCGCTGTCGATGTAGGTCACCTCGCGCAGGTCGAGCACGAGTTTCAGGCGGCCGAGCGCCACCAGCCGATCGATCTCAGCTCTGAGCGTCGACTCCGCGCCCTCGAGCACCAGGCGACCGGCCAGCCGCAGCACCGTGACGTCGCCAATCGCCCGCTCAGTGATGTCCATCATCGCCCCACCTCTGGTCCGACATGTGACGAAGTCCGCCATCGTTGGCTCCTTGCAGTTCCACGCTGCGGTCTCGGCCCCTACGGCGATCGGGCGATCGGGCGATCGGGCGATCGGCCGTAGTGTAGTCCGCCAGGCGGCGCCCGGGCGCACAATCGGCCGGCCGGATGCCACCGCGGCCGAGAGGGGCCTGACGGCGCTACCGCCGCGCGCCGGGCACCGCCGGGGCCATGGTGGCGTCGAAGTGGCCTGCCACGATGGCGCCGATACGCGCCTGCGCGTCGTGCAGCTGGGCGGTGGTGCCCCGATGATGGCCGGCAAAGATCACGAGCACCACCGGCTGGCCCTTGATCCAGAGGATGCCGGCGTCGTTGGCCACCCACGGCTGGCCGTCGCCGGTCTTGTGGGCGACCACGACGTCGTCTTTGAGATCGCGCGGGATGCGGTTCGTGACCTGCTGCTTCTTCAGGATGTCGACCATCAGCGCACTGGCGCTCGCCGACACCAGCTCGCCGCGGGCCATCAGCGCGAACAGCCGGCCCATCTCGCGGGCCGTGCTGCGGCCGAAGTACAGGCCGGTGTCCTCGATGACATGTCGGAACGCCTCGCTCACCTTGCGGTCGCCGTAGGTGGCGAAAGGAAAACCGATGGTCTTGTCGCCCGGCGCGCTGGCGTAGGCCGGGTCGAGGCCCGACAGCCACAGGCGATCCCACTCCAGGTCCGAGAAGTGGACGCGTGTGTTGGGCAGCCCGAGCCGCGTCATGAGCGCCGTGACGGCCTCGCGGCCCACCAGGTCGCCCAGGGCGTCGGTGGCCACGTTGTCGCTGATGATCGTCATCAGCGTGAGCAGATCCTTCACCGTGGGCTGCAGACCGGCGTCGAGGGCGTAGAGCACGCCTGACGGCAGCCGCGCCTGGTCGGCACGCAGCGTGACGCGGTCGGTCAGTGTCAGCGTGCCGTCCTGTACGCGCTGCAGCACGGCGGCCATGATCGGCACCTTGATGACGCTGAACGTCTCGAAAGCACTGTCGGCGTCGATGGCCACGCGCTCACCGGTGGCGAGGTTCTCCACGTAGATGGCCATGCGCCCGTCGACTGTCTCCCGCACGGCGCGAAGAGCCGCCTCGAGGGGCGAGGCGGACGGCGCCGGCAGCAGGCCGGTTGCGCGATCCACCAGCGCCACGTTCGCATCGACCTTCGACGCGATGAGATCGAGCTGCGTCCTGGCGAGCGGCCAGTGTTTCGCCTCGGCGGCCTCCGTCACGCCCGGCAGGCTCATGGCGGCGTAGGTATAGCGCGGTGCATACAGCACGTGCTTGAACCACGGCCGTCCGGGGATGCCGTCGTCGTGCAGCCACGTCCGCTCGAAGCCGAGCAGCTCGCGGTTCACGCGGTTGGTCGTCTCGGCCGGCAGCGGGCCGGCGGCGAGCGCCGCCTCTGCGCGGGCGTTGAATCGCTGGCCGGCGGCGCGCAGACGCTGCACGGCTGCGACCAGGGGTTGCGTGTCGAGACGCACCGGCAGCTCGGGGATGTCGTCGAGCTTGCGAACGAAGTCGCGAATCGCCGCGGCATACGACGGCACGTCGTGCGGCAGGATCTCGGCATTGGCGAGCCGCAGGGCTACAGAGCCCCAGAGCTGCGTCATGAGCTGCGCGTACTTGAAGCCGGGGTCGCCCACGGTCGAGAGCCAGTGGTGGCTGTCGTAGGCCGAGTGGTAGACGCCGTAGGGACCGTTGAACTGCAGTTCGGCGACTGGCAGCCCCACATGGTTGATGAACACAGTGTGGTCCGACCCGCTGCCGATGCCCGTGGCGACGAGCGCGTGATCGGGCAACGTGCCGTCTTTCGGCCCTTGCGACGCCTCGGCGGGTCGGCGCCACGCGTCATAGAGCGACACCCCAGACGGGTCTCGCAGATCCTTCGTGACCTCGACGATCAGCGGCGCCAGCGAGCCGACGGCCGACACGTCGAGGTTCGGCCCCGACGCCGACGAGTCCACGTTCAGATACGCCACCGCCTTCTGCCGCAGCTCGTCGCGGAAGTGTTCGCCCCATTCGGTGGAGCCGGTGAGGGTGACCTCTTCGCCGTCCCAGGCGCCGAACACGAGCGTGCGCTTGGGGCGCACGCCTTGCTGCTTCAGGGCGCCGAGCGCCTTGGTCAACTCCATCAGCGACGCCGTGCCGCTCGACGGATCGACGCCACCGAACACCCACGCGTCGTGGTGGTTGCCGAGCACCACCCACTCGTCGGGCCGCTCGCTGCCGACGAGGCGGCCTTCCACGACGTAGTTCGGCTGCACGTCGGTCTTCATGTCGATCTTCACGTGCAGCCGGGCGTCGACGCCGCCGAGGCGATAGGTGATCGGCAATCCGCCCTTCCAGGCGTCTGGCGCCGGCGGGCCGCCGAGCTTCTCGAGGATCGGCTGGATGTCGCGGTGCGACATGGGCAGCGCCATGATCTTCGGGATCGACATGGCCTCGGCCGCCGGAATGCGCCGCGCGCCGGGCGTCGACGCCCATCCGGGCGTGAGCGGATCGCCGGGCACGATGAAGTCGTAGGCGATGCCGCCGCGCTGCAGATGACTGGCCGGACCCCACGGGCCCTTCGGGTACACCTCGCCCTGGCCGTAGCCGTCCTGCGCGGGATCGGAGTAGACGATCATCGCGGCCGCGCCCTCGCGTTCGGCGGTCAGCGCCTTGAAGCCCCGGTAGCTGTAGGGATTCGAGTAGCGCACGATCACGATCTTTCCCTTCGGGTCGATGCCTTGCGCGCGCAGCAGATCGTAGTCGGCCGGGTTGCCGCTGTTGGCGTAGACGGCCGGCGCGGTCACGTCGCCCGACGCCGAGAACGACGTCCAGGCGCCGCTGATAGCTTTCTGCGATGAGTCGGGGTCTTCAGGAATCGGATCCTCGCGCAATGACGGCGTGTAGCGCACCGGCGCCACCATCTGCACCGACACGGTGCGCGGGTTCGACGACAACACGTCGTAGCGCCGGATCACGACCTCGTCGAGGCCCTGCGCCTTCCACTGGGCGGCGATGTACTCGGCGATCTCCTTGGTGCGCGGCGAGGTGGCGGGATGCGGCGACCTGGTGAAGTAGCGGTGCCACGTGCGAATCGACTCGGGCGCCGGCAAGGCGCGAAAGCGCTCTTCCGTCGTTCGTTGCGCCGCGGCGGCAGCGGACGAGTAGCCGCGCATGGGCGGCGCGGGCGCGGGCGGGTCCTGGCCGCGGCCCACGCCGGGCGTTGCGGTCAGGGTCAGCGCCGCGGCCACGAGAGCGCAGCGCGTGAGCAGCAGGGAGGTGGATGTATGCATGGGTCAGACGTGTGCGTGAGCGTGGCGGGTCGAGCGCCAGAACAGGAACCACCCCAGGCCGATGGGGCCGGCGACGCCGGCGATCAGCTTGAGCTCGAACGTCCAGGCGCTCTCGACGTCGGCGGTGGGCAGGAACGCCACGGCGAGACCGATCGTCGTGGTGGCGAAGCCGAGCACGCCCGCAGCGCGAGCCCAGGCCGAGATGCCGGGCGTCTGGGCCAGGGTGAGGAACAGATAGATGAAGGGCACCATCTGGATCACGACGGCCGACTTCAGCAACACCTGGTAGCCTCGTTCACCGATGAGCCCACGAGCGACAGCCCGGTGAAGAGCGCGCAGCAGCAGGCCGCGGTCAGGAGCGCCACATACGGCGACTTGTAGACTGGGTGCACCCGTCCGAGCGCTTCGGGCAGGGCGCTCGTGAGTCCGGCCACGAAAGGAATACGGGCCGAACCGGCAAACCACGCCGAGGCCGAGCCGCCAATGGCGAGCCCCATCAGAATCGCGAGCGGGATGATCAGCCACGCGGCGCCGGCCGCGTGGGCGCCGATGCCGATGGCCTGCATGATGCCTTGCAGCACGCCGACCTCCGCCACCGGCACGAGCAGCAGTACGGCCGCGGTCGTGGCCACGTACGACAGGATCGACACGCCGCCGGCCATCGCAATGGCCGGGCCGAGGTCGCGCCTGGGGTCGCGGATCTCGTCGCCCATGGTGGAGGCGAGCTCTACGCCGACGAGCGCATTGCACATCACGGCGAAGCTCGTGGCGGTCTCCCACGTGACGCCGGTCATGGCCGGCACTTCGGCCTGCACGCCCGACGCCAGCGCCGCGCCGGCCGCGGCCAGCACCAGCACGACGCTCACGAGGTTGCTCATGCCGCCCACGTTGTGGATCCACTTGCCGACCGCCGCGCCGCGAATGTTGGCGATGGTCATGAAGACGAGCCAGCCGAACGCCAGCGTCGTCACGAACGAGCGCGATCCGCTCAGGGTCTCGGCGCGGGCCTCGCCGCCGGCGAACGCGAAGATGCCGGCCATGTAGACCAGCAGCACCGGCACGTAGAAGAGGTTCGCCGCCCAATAGCACCAGCCGGCCAGGAAGCCGTGCGCGTCGCCGAAGGAGTGCCGGATCCAGACGTAGAGGCCCCCCTCGCCAGGATAGCGGCGGCTGAGCACGAGCACGGCGATGGCCGACGGCACCATGAACGCGCCAAAGGCGAGCACCCAGAGCACCAGGGAGAACCAGCCGTAGACGGCAGTGGCCGGCACGTTGTTGAGATTGACGATGGCGACGATCTTGAGCAGCACCAGGTCCCACCGGCCGAGCGTGCGTTCGACGTGCGCACCCTCGTCCTGGCTCACCGGGGCACTCCGCCGATGGCGATGAGCTTCGTCTCCAGGTATTCCTCGAGACCCTCGGCGCCCGACTCGCGGCCGATGCCGCTTTCTTTCCAGCCGGCAAACGGCGCCTCGGTGGCCTGCGGCGTCCACTCGTTCACGCCGACCAGCCCGAACTCGAGCCGCTCGGCGACGCGCAGCGCAGTGGGCAGGTGGTTGGTCCACACGTAGGCGGCAAGTCCGTAGCGGGTGCGGTTGGCCAGGGCGATGGCCTGGTCGACGTTGTCGAACGTGCTCACGGGCAGCACCGGGCCGAAGATCTCTTCGCGGTAGAGCGGTGCGTCGGGCGTAAGGTTGGTTACCACGGTGGGCTCGAAGAAGTAGCCTGCGGACTGTGCCGCAGGCCGCGCACCGCCCACGGCCACGCGCGCGCCATCGGCCCGCGCGTCGCGCACGAGCGCCTCCACGCGGTTGCGCTGCTTCGCGTTGATGAGCGGGCCGACCTGCGTCTGCGGGTCGAGGCCATCACCGACCCGCAGGGTGCCCGCCGCTTCCGCGATGCGCTCGGTGAACGCGGCCGCCGTGTCCTTCGACACCAGAAAGCGCTGCGGCGACACACACACCTGGCCACCGTTGCGGAACTTGGCGGCCGTAGCCCCGGCCACTACCTGATCGAGATCCACGTCGGGGAAGATCAGCACCGGCGCGTTGCCGCCGAGTTCGAGCGACAGGCGCGTGACCGTCTTCGACGCGCCGTCCATCAGCAGCTTCCCAACCCGAGTGCTGCCGGTGAAGTGGATCTTGGCGAGCCCGGGATGGTTGAGCATCGCCTGGCCCATCGAGCCAGGATCGCCGTTCACGAGATTCACGACGCCGTTCGGCGCGCCAGCCTCGGTGAGCAGCCGCGCCACGTGCATGCCGCTCATGGGCGTGAACTCCGACGGGCGGATCACGATGGTGCAGCCGGCGGCGAGCGCCGCGCCGCCCGCGCGCGCGATGTTCCAGGCGGGAAAGTTCCAGGCCGTGATCAGGCCGACCACGCCGAGTGGCTGCTTGAGCACCAGTATCCGCTTGGTGGACGTGCGCGACGGCACGATGCGTCCATAGGCGCGCTTGCCCTCTTCGGCGAACCACTCGAAGAGGTCGGCCGCCGCCAGCCACTCGCCGCGCGCCTGCAGGAGCGGCTTGCCGCTCTCGAGCACGGTGGTGCGGGCGAGCGCATCGACCTCGCCGCGGATGAGGGTGGCGGTCTTGCCGAGCACCGCGCCGCGTTCGTATGGGGTGGCGCGGCTCCAGTCGCGAAACGCCGCGTGCGCCGCGGCAATTGCGAGATCGCAATCGGCGGCCGTGCCGTAGGGCACGGTGTGCACGACTGCTTCGGTGGCGGGATTCAGCACGTCCCACGTGCCGCCGTTCGTGGCCTCGACCCACGCGCCGTCGATCAGTTGCCGGTACGGTGTCATGGGCGCTCGTAGACGATGCGGCCGGCCAGCATCGTCAGGTCCACGGAGAGCTGCGGAAGGGCCTCCGCCGGCGTGGTGAGGGGATTGCCAGAAAGCACGGCCAGGTCGGCCCACATGCCCGGCGCGATCACGCCGAGGGTCTCGGCGACGCCGGCCGCCACGGCGCCGCCGCGCGTGTAGGCGTCGAGGGCCTCGGCGGCCGTGATGGCCTGCTCGGGCGCGATCACATGCCCTTCGCGATCGCGACGCGTGACGGCCGCGGTGATGCCGGCCAGTGGGTTGTCGTTCTCCACCACCGGGGCATCCGATGACAGCGCCACCGTCACGCCGGCGTCGAGCATCGCGCGCAGGGGATAGCAGCGCGGCAGCAGCGAGTCGGGCAGGTACTCGCGGAAGTTCCGGCCGAGCTCGTGCAGGAAAATCGCCTGCGGCGCCGCGACGACGCCCAGGCGCGCCGCCCGCGCCAGCTGCGCGGCGCTCGGCAGGCCGAGGTGCTCGATGCGATGGCGAAGCGCGAGCGGGTGTGGCCCGAGCGCCTCGTAGATGTCGAGCATCTGCTCGATCGCTACGTCACCGATCGCATGCGTGGCAATGCGCCAGCCAGCGTCGTGACTCTCGCGGCAGAGCGCAGCCAGCTCGTCGTGATCGAAGCGCAGCAGTCCGCGGTGCGGCGTGTGACGGTAGTCGACGCTGAGCGCGGCGGTGGCGCTGCTCAGGCCCCCGTCGGCCAGGAACTTCACCGTGTCCACGCGCAGCATCGGCGACACGTGGCGTTCGGGCAGGGGGATCGGCGTGGGCACGCCGTCCACCCGGCGAAACGGCATCACGTTCATGCGCGCCGCGAGGCGCCCACCGGCGTCCATCGCCCGGTAGACCGCAAGAAGCTGCGGGTTGACGCCGCAGCACGACGACATCGTGATGCCGAGCGAGAGCTGATGGTGGAGCGCTGCCGTGATCATCCGCTCGTAGTCGTCGCCGGTCGGCGGCGGCATCACCTTCGTGATGAGCCCCATGGCCGTCTCGCGCAGCACGCCCGTGGGCGTGCCGTCGGCCGCGCGGTCGATCTCGCCGCCCACCGGCGGCACGGTCGTGGCCGTGATGCCAGCCCGGGCGAGTGCCACGGAGTTGGTGGCATAGATGTGGCCGCAGGTGCGCGTGAGCACCACGGGCTGATCCGGCGCCGCGCGGTCGAGGTCGGCGCGGGTGGGCATCCGGCCTTCGGCCATGCTGGCCTCATTGAAGCCGCGGCCGAGCAGCCAGGCGCCTTCGGGCAGACGAGTGCGGAAGGTGGCCACGCGCGCCACGACCGCCGCCACGCTGTCGACGCCGCGCAGGTCGAGCATGGTGGTGAGCAGGTGGCCGATCTTCCAGACGTGGGCGTGCGCGTCGTGGAAGGCGGGCACCACGGTGCGGCCGGCAAGGTCGATGCGCCGTGCGCCCGGCCGTGCGCCATCGGCCACGCCCGCGTCGCCCACGGCGACGATCGCCCCGTCGCGAACGACCACCGTGGTGGCCGGGGCCGCGTGCCGGCCCGCCAGGACGACCGCGCTTGCGAGAATCAGGTCGGCCATCCGGCGGGTCTGCCGCGAACTAGGCGGACGTGGCCATGAGCCTGGCCGACACCGTATGGATCGCGCCGCCGAGCGCGTCGAGCGCCTCGCGCAGCATGTCCTCGGGCATCGTGAGCGGCGGCAACAGGCGCACGCCGTTGCTATAGAGGCCGGCGCGCATCAACACCACGCCGCTCGCGACGGTGTGCCTCACGATGGCCAGCGTGTCTTCCGGCGCCGCCGGCGTCTTGCTCTGTTGATCCTTCACGAACTCCACCAGCATCATCGGGCCGAGCCCGCGCACGTCGCCGACGATCGGGTAGTCGCGCTGCCAGCCGGTCATCACCTCTCGCATCACGTCGCCCAGATGTCGGGCGTGGGCCAGAAACGCGGGCTGGCGGATCAGCTCGACCGCGGCCAGGGCGGCGGCGCATGCCACCGGGTTGCCGCCGTAGGTGCCGCCGACGCCGCCCGGATGCGCCGAGTCCATCACGTCGGCACGTCCGGTGACCGCGCCGATCGGCATGCCGCCGCCGAGCGACTTGGCCGTGACCAGCAGATCCGGCGCGATGCCGTAGTGCTCGCAGGCAAACACGCGGCCGGTGCGGCCCATGCCGCACTGCACTTCGTCGGCAATCATCACGATCCCGTGTTGCGTGCACAGCTCGCGGATGCGCTGCAGGAAGCGCGGCGGCACGGGGATGAACCCGGCCTCGCCCTGCACCGGTTCGATGATGACGGCGGCCGTGGCCGACGGATCCACCTGCGCGACGAAGGCCTGTTCGAACTGGCGGATGCCGAAGTCCACGTACTGGTCGGCCGTCATGCCGGCAGGCGTGCGATAGACCTGAGGAATCGGCAGGCGCACCACGTCGGGCGCAAACGGGCCGAAGCCGTTCTTGAAGAGACCGTATTTGCTCGTGAGGGTGAGCGTGAGCAGCGTGCGGCCGTGATAGCCGCCTTCGAAGCACACCACCGCCGGACGTCCGGTGAACTTGCGCGCGAGCTTCACCGCGTTCTCGACCGCCTCGGCGCCGCTGTTGGCGAAGATGGTCTTCTTGGGAAACGTGCCGGGCGTGAGCGCGTTCAGCACTTCGGCCAGCCGCACCATCGGCTCGTAGGTCGTCACCAGCGAACAGGTGTGGACGAACTTGGCGGTCTGCGTGGCCACGGCGTCCACGACCTCGGCCGGGGCATGCCCGACGCCAGTGACGCCGATGCCGCTGGCCATGTCGATGAAGGTGTTGCCGTCGACGTCCATGATGAGCGCGTCGTGCGCGCGTTCCACCACCACATCGGTGGCGCGGCCGAGTCCAGCCGGCAGTGCTGCGGCACGCCGATCGAGCATGGCCTTCGCACGCGGTCCAGGCACGGGTCCGTGCAGGCGCACGTAGCGCTGGGCGAGCTCGCGCGAGGCGCCGGGAACGTCTTTCGCGGCGTCGAGCACGATGAGCGCGCAGTAGTTGTCCGAGACCGGGTCGTTCAGGTAGTTCTCGAGCAGCGCGCGCGGCTCGAAGCCCAGCGCCAACTGCATCGAGAGCGTGGCGTCCTTGAGACGGCCCGCGACGACGCCGGCGTAGTAATCCTCGGCCGACATCTCGTGCTTCACCGCGCCGTAGCCGCCCAGCATGCCGCCGGTGATCTGGCCCTTCAGTCCGCGGCGCCACACCAGTTCCTGACGCGCGGCGTAGAGGGCGGTCGCCACGCCCTGGCCGCGATGCGCCGGGTCCACGCCGATGTCGGCGCCGTAGAGCCAGTCGCCGGCGGGCTCGTGCGAGGTGAGCCAGCCGCCCTGGATGACCTCGCCGAAGGTGTGGTCGATGTGGTCGAAGTCGAAGTGCCTCCGGATGGTGGCGGTGGCGCCCACCACGCGGTCGCCGTCGAGCGCCACGAACTGGCCCTCGTCGAAGAGCTCGAGGTGCTTCCGGTAGTGGCGCGCCTTGAATCGCTCGTCATCGGCCAGCGTGGGGAAGCACACCAGTTGCAGCGCCTCGAGCTGCGCGGCGTGCTCCGGCCGGGCGTGCATCACGACGAGGCCGTGGTCGAGACGGCGATAGTACCAAGTCATAGCTGCGGACCAGGTTGGCGGCGCGGCACCGTCAGCCGCGGGCGAGACTTGGCCGCCGCCCTCCGAGCACCTCGATCACGCGGTCAAGGTCGTCGTGCGTGTTGAACACCGACACCGACAGGCGCATCCGGCTCTCGTTGGCCACGACCGTGCCGGTGATCTTGCCCGCCTGTAGCGCCTTGCTCGTGGCCGCGGCATCTTTCAGCGCAAAGGCCAGAATCGGCGTGGGGTTGCCGCGCGGCGTGAGCGGCTGGTAGCCGAGCGGCGGCAGTTCCTGCTGCAGACGGTCGGTGAGCTGCGTGGCATGCGTGCGGATGGCGTCGAGGCCGAGGCGCTGCACGTAGTCGATGCCTTCTGACACCGCGGCCGCCAGCAGCACCGCGATGCCGCCGGTTTCGTAGCGCGCGGCGCCGGGCAGCGGTTCCCAGGTCAGGTCGGCGCGATTGAAGTTCGACACTTGCCGGTGGCCGTAGCGCGTCGTCGGCAGCACCGTGCCCTGCAGATCCTCCTTCACATAGAGGAAGCCGAAGCCGCGCTCGCCCATGATCCACTTGTAGGTACCGGCGGCCGCGAAGTCGATGCCGAGGGCCTTCACGTCGACGGGCACGCAGCCGACGGCCTGGATGATGTCGGCAAACACCAGCGCGCCGCGGGCATGGGCCAGCGCGCTGACGGCCTTGCAGTCGTGCATGAAGCCGTTCACGTTCGACACGAGCGCGAGCGACACCAGCCGCGTATTGCGGTCGATGGCCTGGTCCATATCGGCCGGGTCGATGGCCCAGTTGCGGTGCTTGACGATGCGCAGCTCGACGCCCTGCTTCTCGAGCTCCTTGTACATGTAGAGCGAGGTCGTGAAGTGCAGCTCGTCGATGACGATGTTGCCCTTCTTCCTGGCCAGGTCGAGGCCCATCACGACGATGTTCTCGCCGTCGGAGGTGCTCGAGGTGAATGCGATCTCGTTGGCGCTGGCGCCGATCAGGCGGCCGAAGCGGGTCTTGAGGTCGGCCTGGCGCGCGGCGGTGAACTCGCTGCGGCCGGGGCCGGGCCCATGCATGCGGAACGCGAGGTTCTCTTCGATGGCCTTGGCGGCGAACCGGCCGATGGGGTGCAGCGCCGCGGCATTCATGTAGGTCTCGAGCGACGCCAGCGGGAAGTCGTCGCGCACCGAGGCCGGGAAGATCGCTCCCGCGCGCGTGGCCGGGGCCTGGGCGCCGTAGGCGCGCGTCAGGGTCGAGGGCAGGGCGAGGGTGGCGGCGGTGGCGGTGGCGCTCGCCAGGAACTCACGGCGTCCAATCGAGGTCATCGGGTCGTCCTTTCGAGCGGCATCGGCGGCGCGGAACGCGCCAGCGAAGGGCCATTGTAATGCCACCGCGTGTTCCCGCACCCCCGTCCGTTCCTGGCGCCTCGAGCACGGTGCGATACTTGGGCGCAATGTCTGACCTCGTGCAGTGGACCGCCACGGAGATGGCGGCGGGCGTGGCCGCCGGCCGGGTCAGCGCGGTCGAACTCGTGACCGCCCATCTGGACCGCATCGCGCGCCTCCAGCCGGTGCTGAACGCCTTCGTCGACGTGCGGGCTGAGGCGGCGCTGGCCGAGGCGGCACAGCAGGACGCGCGGGCCGCGTCCGGACAGCCGCGCGGGCCGCTCGGCGGCGTGCCGGTCACCGTCAAGAGCGCCCTCGAAGTGACGGGACTGCGCTGCGAAACCGGCAGTGCGTCGCGGCGCGGCGTGCGCGCGACGACGGATGCGGTCGTGGTGCAGCGGCTGCGCGCGGCCGGCGCCATCGTGCTCGGCACCACCAACGTGGCCGAGATGCTGATGGGCTATGAGAGCGACAATCCGCTGCATGGGCGCACGGACAATCCGTGGGATCTGGGACGCACGCCTGGCGGATCGAGCGGCGGCGAGGCGGCGGCGATTGCCGCCGGGTGCTCGGCCGGCGGCATCGGCAGCGATGGCGGCGGATCGATTCGCGTGCCGGCCCACTTCACCGGCATCTGCGGCCTGAAGCCGACGCCGGGTCGCGTGCCCTCGACCGGCCACCAGCCGCCGTGCCTCGGGCCGTTCTCGCTCATCGGGGTCGTGGGTCCGATGGCGCGCACCGTGGCCGACGTGACGGTGCTGTTCGACGTCGTGGCGGGGTGGGATCCAGTTGACCCGATGGCGACGCCCGTGGCGACGCTGCCGGTTCACGTCCCGACGCGTCCGTCCGTCGCCTGGTTCGATGCGCACCCCATCGCCCCGCCCACGGCCGAGACGCGCGAGGCGGTCGCGGTGGCGGTGCGCGCGCTCGAGGCGCAGGGCTACGTCACGCAGGGTCACTGCCCGGCGGCGCTCGATCGCGCCCTGCCGCTCTGGGATGTGTTCTTCGGTGACGTCGGCGAGCTGCTGCTGGCCGAGTCGCTCGCGGGGCGGGAGCGGCAGTTGCCGATTGTCGCCGCGCTGCACGCGGACCGCGGACCGCGCCCGGCGCTGTCGGCCGCCGCGCTGCTCGATGCGTGGATCGAGCGCGACCTCGTGCGCGCCGCGCTGCTCCACGAGATGCGACACCACGACGTGCTCGTCTGTCCGGTGGCGGCGGTGCCGGCCTTCGCGCACGGCGAGCGTGAGTGGCGCATCGACGGACGCGTCATCGGCTATCTCGACGCGATGGCCTACACCCAGTGGTTCAACATCCTCGGCAATCCCGCCGCGGTGGTGCGCGCCGGCTGGTCCGCTGACGGGATGCCGATTGGCGTGCAGGTCGTCGGGCGTCCGTTCGAAGAGCACGTGGTGCTCGACGTGGCGGCCGCCATTGAACGCGGCTGCGGCGGATGGGTCGCGCCCACGCTCGAAGTCGGGCCGGCGTGAACGGCGTGCCTGCGCTCACGCGCCGGCTTTCGCGTTGGGACCTCATCGTCTACGGGCTGCTCTTCATCGGGCCGCTCGCACCGGTCGGCGTCTACGGCGTGCTCGACGCGCGCACCGACGGCGCCGTGGCGCTCGTCTACGTGGTGGCCACCGTGGCCATGGCGTTCACGGCCTGGTCGTATGCCGTGATGTCGCGCGAGGTGCCGCACGCCGGCTCGGTGTTCGCCTACGCGAGCCGCGGCCTGGGTTCCACCGCCGGCTTCTTCGCCGGCTGGCTGGCGATGCTCGACTACCTGCTCATTCCGTCGGTGGCCTATCTTTTCTCGGGGATCGCGCTGCATGCGCTCGTGCCCGCCGTGCCGGCGTGGGTGTTCACGGTGGCGGCCTTCACGGGCACGACCCTGCTGAATCTCGCGGGCGTGCGCGTGGCGGCCCGCGCCGGCTTCGTCGTGCTGGTCGTGGAACTCGTGGTACTCGTGCTGTTCCTGGGGGCGGCGGGCGTGGTGCTGGCCACCGAGGGCCCGAGCCGTCCGTGGCTGTCGCCGCTCCTGGGTGTCACGGCCATCGACACGTCGCTGATCCTCGGCGCCGTGTCCGTCGCGGTGCTGTCGTATCTGGGCTTCGACGCGATCGCCTCGTTTGCCGAAGAGATCACGGGCGACGCCGGCAGCGTCGGCCAGGCCATTGCGCTCTGCCTCGGCGTGGCCGGCGTGGCCTTCGTGGCGCAGACGTGGGTGGCGGCGCTCCTCAGCACCGATGCGCCGGCCGCGCTGCTTGCCGATCCGGCGCGGCAGGGCACGGCGTTCTACGTGATCGCGCGGGCCGGCATCGGTGGCTGGATGGCCACGGTCGTGGCGATCACGAAGGCGGTCGGTCCGGCGTTTGCGGCCATGACGGGCCAGGCCGCGGCGGCGCGCCTGCTCTTCGGGATGGCGCGTGACGGCCGGTTGCCGAAAGCGCTGGCGGGGGTGGACGACACGCGCGGGGTGCCCCGCGCCGCACTGCTCACCACCGCGGCGGCCACCCTCGCGGTCAGTGTGTGGGCGGCCCGACG